>WBZS01000342.1_pt2 | contig 60771 bp, 59 predicted proteins | sample 5204201 | NCBI WGS metagenome assembly WBZS01 (sample SAMN12344357, study PRJNA552823) | activated sludge metagenome | biome: Activated sludge suspended growth; feature: Nitrification reactor; material: Wastewater; isolation source: activated sludge from nitrification reactor of wastewater...
TCGTTCACGGTTCCGCTCAGTTACGGGGTGAACACGGCCGGGTCGTACCGGTTCCGGCTGGGCGTGACCGCAGCTGGCCGGACCGCGTACACGGTGGCGTGGACGACTGTCCGCACCGCACCGACGTTGTCGGTGGGGTTGGTGTCTGCTCCGGGGTCGTTGCGGGTTGGGACTGTCGGGTCTGCGACGGGTCGGGTGTCGCCGACCAACGCTGGCGGTACCGGGTTCGTGCAGGTGCTGGTCGGCAGCTCGTGGGCGCGGATCGCGTCTGCCTCGGTGAGTTCGACGGGCTCGTTCACGGTTCCGCTCAGTTACGGGGTGAACACGGCCGGGTCGTACCGGTTCCGGCTGGGCGTGACCGCAGCTGGCCGGACCGCGTACACGGTGGCGTGGACGACTGTCCGCACCGCACCGACGTCGAGCGTCTACTACGCCAACTGCGATGCGGTGAGGGCTGCGGGCGCCGCCCCTCTGTACTCGTACCAGCCGGGCTACCGGATTGGGCTTGACGGTGACCGCGACGGTGTGGCGTGCGAGAACTGAGCCTGTGCGCGGCGCCCGCTTCTATGGGATCTGAGGTGGTTTAGCACTCTCAATGGGAAGCCCCTGAGGAGCCCAGCAGGGGGTGGCTTGCAGGGCGGGGGCGCATGGGGTCATCGGTTGCCGTCCATGGGGTCAACGCAAACATTCGGGCGTCCATGGGGTGCCGCATGGGATAGGTGTGCAGGACGGGGGCGCATGGGGTCATCGGTCGCCTTCCATGGGGTTGACCCATCAAGGCGGGCTTCCATGGGGTTGACCCATCGTGTGCCATGGGGGTCGGTCTCCGTTGGGTGTCACGCATGGGGGTGGGGGGCACCCCGTCCCCCGGCCCTCCGAGGGCGTGCGGCCTAGCGGCTCTGCCACTGTACAAAACTCAAACCCTTTTCAAGGGCGATCCGGATACCCATATGGGGTATCCGCAAGGGGCTGCCCGAATACCCCCCTTGGGTATTTTTCGCTGTGCGAGAGAGTCGCCTAGACCGCGAACTGCCAAACCACCCTCGGGGGAGGGGTGGGCGCCAGGGGTCGTATGTGTACGTCTGGCGGCCTCGTGGGGCGCGGTAGGCCGGGGTGTGCCCATAATCGGGTGCGATGCGCTCAGATCGTCTCCTGTGACGTCTGGTGACGGTTCACGGGTAGGCGAGGGCCGCGCACCCTCAATGCGCAGCCCTCTGTCCTCGAATGCTACCGGCTCAGGTGATGGCTACCCCTGCTCGGTGTCCACGGTGACGACGTCGGTCTCGGTGTTGAAGGTGCCGTTCATGGTGCCTCCTGTCTGGGTTGGGGGTCGAGGTCGGTAGGCGGATCGGTGCCCCACAGAAGGCCGGGGGTACCCCGGGGGAGTATGGCGCCTAGGGCCGAGGCTGCGCCACGGACCGGGAGAGGGGGTGGGTGCCAGGGCGTCGCGGGACTTCACGCGCGTGAGCTGTCATGCGCTTGAACCGATGGCCTTACTCGGGCGGCGGACGGGTTCCGCTACGACGTAACACGAAGTGCAGATCCCGCGGTCTTCCGATTCCGGTTCGTACAGTGCCGCTCCGCAGATTGTGCAGCGCGGGTCACTGAGGAGTTGGGTCGAGTCAAGATTGGGGAGCGTGGGGTTGGCACCGCGTCCCAGTGTGTCCCGAGTGTGTCCCGGGTGCGTCCCGGACACGGTCAGGGTGGGTTGAGTGTGTGTGTCCCATTCCCCGGTATAGGGATGGGACACAGGGACACACTCACTTGAAGGGTTAGATTCCGGTTCGGAAAGCTTGGGTGTGTCCCGGCGCTGGTATTTGTCCGAATCAGGGTCGTCGGCCTGTCGGTACGGCTTGATGCTGGCGTGAAGTTTGGAGTTGTTTGAACCGGGAGTGATGGTCACGAACTTGTCTTTCTCAAGTTCGGCCAGTGCTTGCCGTTTGTAATCGGCCTTGCCGCGGACGAGGGCTGCCAACTGGTTGGAGCTCAGCGGCTCGTTGGCCTGTTCGAGGGCCCTGCTCAGCGCCTCCATGAGCGCGGTGGGGCGCCACTGTTGGGCGGGGGCGTCTGGGGAGTTGTCGTGTCCGCGCCACGGTTCGACGGTGACCACGGGCGCCCGTCCGGTGCTGTCGATGGTGATGCGGGCAACTTCTTGTGTCCGGTCTTTGGCGCGCATCGGTCCGGCCTGACCGCGGACACTTCCCGGCCGGTCTTTGGCGACCCTGAGCACGATGACTCCACGTAGGCCGCGTCCGAGGGGCTTGTCGACTTCCACCGTGTAGGCGGCGCCGGTCAGTGCGCTGAGTTTGGCTTGTCCACCGAGGGCGTACCGGCCGCGGCTCTCTGTGTCCTTGGTGACGTGGTCGACAACCACTACAGCGGCGCCGGTCCGGTCAGCAATCCGCCTCGGCAGTTCACGGTGCCAAGCGGCCCCGTCGTCGTTCTCTTTGGTCTTGTACCCGAACACCCCCAGAGAGTCCGTGACTCCGTCCACGATGGCCAGCGCGAACGGTTCCTGGAGAACGCTCAGCCAGGCGTGCAGCTCGGGCGCGGTGTCTGGTCGCACCTCAGGACGTAGGTACACGAACCTGGACTGGATGGCGTCGCGAGTGGCGCCGAACTCGATAAGCCGACCGACGATAGACGCAGCGTCGCTTTCGAAGTCCACGAATAGGACCCGCTCACCGGCCATAAGCAACCGGACCGCTTCGATCTGGAGAACCAGACTCTTACCGGACTCACTCTCGCCGTGGAACGAGTGGCTCAGCCCGCGATACACGAGGCAGACCCCATCGGACCGGGGCAGCAGCGACGGCGTCGCAACTTCGAAGGTCCCGTCCAGGAACGGGCCCAAATCCACCGGGGCCCACGAAGGCAACGGGACGCGGTCGGCGCCCTCGGGGCAGTCGGGGTCGCCTTGTCCTACGTCAGGGAACTGGTAGTTCTCGAGAACGTCCAGTTCGAGGCCGGCGGCCAAGTGGTCGCTCGGGTCCTTGCCGGCGCCCGCTCGAACGAACCGAAGCGACGCCGCGACGCCTTCCAGCTTGGCGCCGACTTGCGCTGCCCACGTGTCGCCCTTGTCGTCCCGGTCAACGATGGCCACGACGTCCGCGTCTTGCAGGGGCGGCACTTCCACCTTGTCGAAGTTGGCCGCGCCCATCGGCGCCGTTGTGGCGGTGACACCGGCCAGCTTGCGGAGATTGTCGGCGTCCTTCTCCCCCTCCACCAGATACACCGTCCGGCCTGCCCCGGCCGCCTGGGCGACTTCCGCGGCCCGGTACAGGGTTGGGGGCCCGTCCTTGTTCCCGGACTGGTAGAAGCGCTTGTCCGGCGTTCTGTTGACGGTACGGCCATCGTCGTACCGGTAGGTCTGCCCGTGGGGGTTGTCGTACATGTCTGACTTGGACAGCCTGAGCGCTGCCCGCACGGCGTCGAAGCCGCATCCCGCGTGGCAGTACAGCAACACGTGACCGTCGCCGTCCCTGACTGACAGCGATGGGTTGGTGTCGTCATGGGCGGGGCATTGCGCTGTCGCCGTGGCCCCGCGGCGTACCACTTTCCGGCCGTGCTGTTCGAGTGCGGCAATCACCCGTTCGAACGCTGCCCCCGGTAGACTGTTGTTGACAGTTGAAGTATTGGCGGTCGGACTCGCTCGGGGGAGTGTCCGGCCGCTGCTGTTCGCGGTCACGGGTCACGCCACCCAACCCGCGTTGCGTGCCATCGCGATATCGAGTTCATTCAGATCGACACGGACTTGCCTGCCGATCCGATACGACTTGATTTCGCCTCGGGCGATCATGCGGCGGACCGTGTCGCGGGAAGTTTGGGTGTAGTCGCCTGCCGCGTTCAGGGATGCGAACCGTGGGGGGGTGGTGGGGAGTACGGGCTTGCGGGTCATGCCGCACCCCCGATTCCCGATGTCGGCGCGAACAGCGACTCCAGGTCGTCACGTCGGATGCGGATGACTCGGCCCAATCGACGGCTGGACAGCTTCCCGGACTCGATGGCGACACGGATGAACCGGGGGGACACTCGCCAGTAGTCGGCGGCCTCCCGCACGGTGAGGAAGGTGGATTGCTCGGTCATGTGACCTCCTAGCTTGTGGCCACATGTTCTTGCCGAGAGCAGTAGGCGTGACTTGTTCGAGTGTCCAAGCTGCGACATACTGCTATAGCAAGCTATGGCCTGCGATGGCTCATTGCTTAAGGACAGGACCCTCGCCGTGCGCCAACACGGCGGGGGTTGTCTTGTTCAGGTCAGTTGTTCGAAGACGTCACGTTCCAGGCGAATCTTCACACTCCCTCCCCTTTGTTCTCTGACTCACTCTAAAGGCACCGCGCGACACTCCGCCGCCACGGATTCCCCGCGGTTCGCCACGTCATCTCCATGCTCACAACGTAACGCAGAGCGCAGACGGTCGCGCAAGGACGTTATCCACAGTGTCGAGCCAGGCCTTGTGTGGATAACTGTCGAGTACTTGTTCGGTTCCGTGTGGATCGCTTTTCGAGGCCTTGCGTGCGGCTTCAACGTTGGGGGCCTCCTGTTCTTCGCGCAGCCCGGGGCCGAAACTGCCCCAAGGGGTCCCCCTCTTTTTGCGTGCAACCGAAACCGCCGAAGACCGTCGACCGTGTCCGTTCTCCCTCTCTCGCACAGACAGAGCTCGCTCTCGCCACGAGGTGGGGGGACCCCCCTTCCCCCATCGTGGTGGCACCCTCCGGCATAGTGCCGATATCCCCCCGCGCTTTTTCTTAGCGAATCCTCATACGCCGCCGGCGTTCTTGTGGGCCGCGTCCCATCCGGCCGCGATCGACTTCATCCGCGCGTCCTCGGCCTTCTGGTAGATCATCGCGACGGCGGCCGTGGTGTGCCCGAGCAACCGCATGAGTTCCTTGACAGTTGCCCCGTTGTGGGCGGCCATCGTCGCGGCGGTCCGGCGGAGGTCGTGCATGGTGAAGTCGCGTCCGACGGCTTCCCGGCCTTTGACGTGGGCTTCCCGCAACACGTGTTCACTCAGCGGGTTCTGCCCGTCGGAAGCGGGGAACAACAGCGCGTCCCGGCCGCGCATCGGCTGGGCGGCAATCCACGCCTTCAGCGCGTCCCGGACCGAATCGGGCAGGAACACGGTCCGGGCCCCCGCGGCGGTCTTCGGGGTGTCGAAATGGTGGGTACGGCCGACACGGCCGACGGTCCGACGGACATGGACAGCACCGGTTGCCAGGTCGACGTCCATCCGGCGCAGCGCCAGGCACTCCCCGACCCGCAAGCCGGTAGCGGCCATCAGGAACAGCGGCATCCGGCGATGCTCGGGCACCGCGTCCAGGTAGGTGAGTACTTGCTCGTGGGTCAGGATTTCACCGGAGTGTCGGGGTGCGGGCTTGCCTGCCCCTTCCACCGTGGCCGGGTTGGCCAGAATCAGTCCGACCTTCACGGCGTCGGTCAGGATCGACTTCAGCAGCATGTACGCATTGCCGGTCTGGGTCGGGTTGCCGCGCGCCAGACTCGCAGCATGCCACTGCTCGACATGGGCGGGGGTGATCGCGGTGATCTCCAGCGCCCCGAAGGTGTCGACGAGTTCCAGCCTGATCAGTTTCTTGTACAGCTCGAACGTGGACAGTTTCAGCGGCTTCACGACACGGTTACGGCGCGCATCAAGCCGTTGCTGGGCGTAGGCGTCGAACCGGGTCACCAGCGCCACTGATGCCTTCACGGGCTTGGTCCAGGTCCCTTGCGAGATCTCCCGCTCGACGTCGGTCAGGAACCAGTCCGCATGGTCCCGTTGCAGGTACGTGTGGGGTGCGCTGTACCGGACACCGTCGGGGCCCCAGTAGCGGGCCCGGAACTTCCCGGACGGAAGCCGCGTTACCTCCCCGAACGAGCGCCTCGCGGGTTGTAAACCTCTGACGGCCATCGCATACCTCTCTCGGTATTTCGTGGGGTCTACGTGGGGTGGCGTGGGGTAAATATGGGGTATCTGTGACGCTTTCTGCCAGTCTATGCCACTTACCGATCTACCGCTAGCAAAGCAAAACCCCCAGTCAGGGGCTTGTTTTGCCTTACTGACTGGGGGTTATGATTTGTGTCCGAGAGAGGACTTGAACCTCCACGCCCTATAACGGGCACTAGCACCTCAAGCTAGCGCGTCTACCTATTCCGCCACCCGGACCCGTCCGGTTTCCCGGACAGCCCTGCGAGTCTAGCAACTTCGGGCGCGCTTCGCGAAAACCGCGGCGCTGGCGCGAAACACACGCCGGGCGGCCGTCCCGGGCACAATGGACGCCATGTCGAACCCTGCCGCCGAAGTCGTCCGTCTGTGCTCCGATCTGATCCGCATCGACACGTCGAACCACGGCCCGGGAGCACAGGCGGGGGAGCGCGTCGCGGCCGAGTACATCGCCCGCGAACTGGACGAGGTTGGCATCTCGAGCGAGTTGTACGAGTCCGAGCCTGGGCGCACGACGCTCGTCGCGCACTGGGAGCCCGAGGGGTGTGACGCGTCCGTGCCGCCGCTGCTGATCCACGGCCACACGGACGTCGTCCCGGCCACCGCGGCCGATTGGGCGGTGGATCCGTTCGCAGGCGAAGTCGTGGACGACTGCGTGTGGGGCAGGGGAGCGGTCGACATGAAGGACTTCGACGCGATGGTGCTGGCCGTCGTGCGGGATCGTGTCCGAACCGGACGCCCGCCGCGCCGTCCGCTCCGCATCGTCATGACCGCCGACGAGGAAGCGGGCAGCCAACTCGGCGCGAAGTGGCTCGTCGAGCACCACCCGGACACCGTCGCCGACTGCACCGAAGCCATCGGCGAAGTGGGCGGGTTCTCGTTGACAGTCCGCGACGACCTGCGGCTGTACCTGATCCAGACTGCCGAGAAGGGGCTGCACTGGATGCGGCTGGTGGCGTCCGGTACCGCGGGCCACGGGTCCATGGTCAGCACCGACAACGCGGTCACCACCCTTGCCCGCGCCGTCAGCAACATCGGGACGCACCACTGGCCGCGCCGGCCGGATCCCACGGTCGAGCGGCTCCTGGCCGAGGTCGGGGATGCTTTCGAGCTCGATCTCACCTCGGACGACGTAGCTGACAACCTCGCTCGCCTCGGCTCCATCAGCCGGATGATCGGCGCGACGCTGTCCAACACGGTCAATCCGACGATGCTGAACTCGGGCTACAAGGTCAACGTGATTCCGGGGCAGGCGACGGCGCAGATCGACGCCCGCTTCCTTCCCGGCCGCGAGGACGAACTGCTCGCGACCCTGCGCGAACTCGTCGGCGAGCAGGTCGCGATCGAGACGGTGACCCGCGAGGACGCCGTTGCGACCGAATTCTCCGGCGCCCTCGTGGACGCCATGCGCGCCAGCCTGCAGGCAGAGGACGCCGGCGCACGGGTCGTGCCGTTCCTGCTGAGCGCCGGCACCGACGCGAAGGCCTGGGATCGGCTCGGCATCAGGTGCTTCGGGTTCGCGCCCCTGCGGCTTCCGCCCGACTTGGACTTCGCCGGCATGTTCCACGGCGTGGACGAGCGCGTGCCGGTCTCGGCGCTCGAGTTCGGCTGCCGCGTTCTGGACGGGTTCCTGGAACTGGCGTGAGGCACCCGGTCGTCGCGTGAGGCATCCGGCCGTCGCATGCAGCACCCGGCCATCGGACGTGATCCGCCGGACCAGGTCACGCCCCTACGCGTCGCCGCGGGCCTGGTTCGGACCTCCGGAGACGTCGTCCAGTGCCGCTGCGATCTCGGCCGGAAGGGTGTCGTCCTCCACCTCGAGGTAGGGCGCCAGTTGCTCGGCGGTGCGCACACCGAGGAGCGGTGCCGTGACGCCGGGCGCGTCCCGCACCCACAAGAGCGCAACCTGCGCCGCTGACGCTCCCAGCCCAACGGCCGCGGTCCGCAGCGCCTCCACGACACTGTGCGACCGCGCATCCAAGAACGGCTCGACGAACGAGCGGAAATGCTTGGTCGCCCCGCGCGAACCGCGGGGGATGCCCGAGCGGTATTTGCCCGTCAGCACCCCGCGTCCCAGCGGTGACCAGGCGAAGAACCCCATCCCGAACGCGTGGGCGGCCGGCAGCACCTCGATCTCGGCGCGCCGCGCCAGCAGCGAATACTCGACCTGGGCGCTGATGACAGGAGCCCGACCCGGGAACGCCCGCTGCCAGGTGGCGGCCTGAGCGGTCTGCCAGCCGACGAAGTTGGAGATGCCCGCGTACCGGACCATCCCCGAGTTGACGGCCTGGTCCACTGCCGCCAGCGACTCCTCCAGCGGGGTCTGCCCCCAGGCGTGGAGTTGCCACAGATCGACGTGGTCGGTTCGCAGCCGCCGCAGCGACCCCGCGAGGTCGTCGAGCAGGGCGGCTCGCGATGTGTCGACGACGCCGCGCCCGTCCCTGATAGCGAAGCCCGCCTTGGTCGCGATCACCAGATCGTCGCGCTGGACATCGGTGTGGATGAGCCTGCCGAGCCAACTCTCGGCCTCGCCCGCCTGGTAGGCGGGTGCGGTGTCGACGAGGTTGCCGCCGGCGGACACGAAATCGCGGACGAGTTCCCTCGCCTCGGCCCAAGAGGTGTCACGAGCCCAGGCCAGCGTCCCGAGGCCGAGGCGTGACACCTGCAGTCCGGACGAGCCGACGGTCCTCGTGTGCATGGGGTCATCCTCCCTGAATCCCGAGAGGTTGGAGGACTCCGGTGAGGAGCAGCACCGTGACGACCCCGGCCAGGACGAACCGGTAGATCACGAACGGCAGGAAGCTGTGGTTGCTTACATAGCGCAGCAGCCAGTGGATCACCGTCATTCCGATCACGAACGCGAGCGCCGTCGCCAGGATGATGGGGAGCCAGTCGGGCGCGGGCTCGGCCGCGATGTCTTTCAGCTTGTACAGTCCCGATCCGAACACCGCCGGGATCGCCAGCAGGAACGCATACCGTGCCGCCGCTTCCCGGCGATAGCCGAGGAACAGGCCGCCGGCGATGCTCGCGCCCGACCTGGACACGCCCGGGATCAACGCAAGGGCCTGGAACAGGCCATAGATGATGCCGTGCCCCCATGTGAGGTCCTTCAATTCGAGGACGTTCTTGGCCGATCGGTCCGCGATCAGCAGGACGAGGCCGAAGCCCGCAAGCATCGCGACGGTGACCCACAGGTTACGGAAGTTGGTGTCGATGAGGTCCTGCAGCAGCAACCCCAGGACGACGATCGGGATCGATCCGAGAATCACCAGCCAGCCCATGCGGGCGTCCGGGTCGTCACGCGGCGCTTTGCCGACGAGGCTCAGCGCCCACTGCTTGATGATGCGGCCGATGTCCTTGGCGAAATAGATGATCACGGCGCTCTCGGTGCCGAGTTGGGAGACCGCGGTGAAGGCAGCCCCCGGGTCGCGACCGCCCATGAACAACTGGCCGACGATCGACAAGTGAGCGCTGGACGAGACCGGCAGAAACTCCGTGAGCCCTTGCACGATCCCCAGGAGTGCGGCTTCCCACCACGTCACTTCGTAACCTTCCCTAGACCCCGCGCAAGTCTAGGACCGGCGCGGCGCAGATCCGCGCGACACCAGGTGGTGGCCATCGCGTCCGCCAGGTGTGACCAGGTGGTGGCCACCATGGGCATCAGGCGACACCAGGGGCGTCAGGCGACACCGGGTGGTTCCACCGCGTCCGTCAGTCGTACCGGTGGGCCGTCAGCAGCCTGCGGTAGGCCGTCACCTCCGCCTCTCGCTGTGCTTCGGACCACCCGAGCAGATCACCCAGTTCGGCCACGACCGCCGGGTCGAGACCCCCGTCGGCGCGCCAGAAGAACGCAGATGTCCTGCGCACCAACAGGTCCTGCAGGCTGTGGACGGCTTCGTGCTCGACCATGTAGGCGAGTTCCGCCCGCGACATCCCCGAGTCGCCGAGCATCTCCCGGGCCGCAGGGTCCGACTCCCACCGTTGCAGCACCTGCTCCGCGCGGGATCCGTACCTGCGCAACCACGATTCGGTCAGGTGATCCGGCACTTCCGCGACGCGGCACAGCGACCTGATCGAGTCGTAACTCGCGACGTCCGAACCCGGCAACCGGGCGGTGGCGGTGTCGCTCGGCCGAAGCGAGCGGCGGGTTCGCAGCAGGCGTGAAGCGGCGTCCACGACCTGTGCGCCCATCACGCGAGCGGTCGTTAGCTTTCCTCCCGAGATGCTGAGCATGCCGCCAGGCCCCTCATCGATGCGGTGTTCACGGGACGCCTTGTCGTTATTCGTGCCGGGACGCGGCGGTACGAGGGGACGCAGCCCCGCCCAGCTTCCGACGATGTGGGATCGGTCGACCTGTGCGCCCGGAAGCGCGTGGTTGGCCACGGCGAGGAGATAGTCGATGTCCTCGGTCGTGGGTGCCACATCGTCGGGTGCGCCCGTGTAGTCGGTGTCGGTGGTCCCGACGTAGACCAAGCCCGGCTCGGTGGCCGGGATCGGCCACACGACGCGGCCGTCGGTCGGGGAGCGGAGAAACAGGGCGTGATCGGTGAGCGGGAAGTCGGCCTGGCGCAGGGTGATGTGCACCCCCTTGGCCGGCCTGACCCCGGCGGCGGGCACCCCCGATTCGATCTGCCGCAGCCGATCCGTCCAGGGCCCGGTCGCGTTGACGACCTGTTTGGCGCCCACGTTGAGGCGGGCACCGCTCAGTTGGTCCTCGACGACGACCCCCACGACCTGCCCGGACTGGGTTCGGAGCAGATCCACGACCTCGGCGTGGTTCATGACCAGGCAACCCTGCTGGGACGCCGCCTCGACGACATCCAGCGTCAAGCGGGCATCGTCGGTTGCGACATCGAAGAACAGCGCTCCGCCCAGCAGTCCGTCACGGCGGACCTCCGGTTCCAGGCGGACGATGTCGTCCGGCTTGAGCATGCGGTGGCGACGCTTGCGCCACGCCCCCGAGGCGGCGTCGTAGAAGGTGAGCGCGAAGTTGAGCATCCGCAGGGGATAGGGATCGCCCTCGTAGACGAGGTACAGGAAGGGCATGATGTGAGCCCGGTGCGGCGCGGTGCGCAACGAGACCTCACGTTCGCGCAGCGCCTCCGCGACCAGGTGGAACTGGTAGGTCTCCAGGTAGCGCAGGCCGCCGTGAATGAGTTTCGACGACCGACTTGAGGTGCCGGCGGCGAAATCGTCCTTCTCTACGAGCAACACCTCCAACCCGCGTGCGGCGGCATCGCGTGCGACTGCAGCGCCCGTGATGCCACCACCTACCACGACAAGATCGAAGACGGCGCCTCTGATGTCACTGTGGCTTGCGCGTTTCATGGTTGCCTCAGCGTGCCCAACCCTGGGCTCTGCTCACAGCCTTGTTCCACCGGGCCTTGCCTTCGCTCCGGACGGCCTCGTCCATGCTGGGAGTGAAGACCGCCTCCGTGACGATGTGCTGGAAGGCCTCCTCGGGGCTCGCCCAGACACCGACTGCGAGACCGGCGAGAATGGCCGCCCCCACGGCCGTCGCCTCCGTGTTCTGCGGGCGCGTCACCTCGGCGTTCAACTGGTCGGCCTGGAACTGCATCAGGACGTTGTTGCGCGAGGCGCCACCGTCCGTCGCGATCGTCTTGATCTGATGACCCGAGATCTCCGCCATGGCCTCGACGAAATCGCCCACGGAGAACACGATGCCCTCGAGCGCGGCGCGCGCGATGTGCGCCTTGGTGGTGCCCGGCGAGATGCCGATGAGGAGGCCGCGCGCGTAGGAATCCCAGTACGGGGCCGACAGGCCGGTCAGTGCCGGGACGAAATACACCCCGCCGTTGTCGGGCACGCTCTCGGCCAACGCGGCCGTCTCGCCGGCCTCGGAGATCATGCCGATCCCGTCGCGCAGCCACTGCACGGCCGCGCCCGTGACCGCCGCGTAGCCCTCCAGTCCGTAGGTGGTGACGTCCCCGATCCGCCAGGCGATCAGCGTCGTCACGCCCGACTTGGGGTCGATGACCGGTTTGGTGCCGATGTTCATATCGAGGAACGTTCCGGTGCCGTGCGTGCACTTGACCATGCCGGGTTCGATGCACTTCTGTGCGAACAGCGCGCTGTGCTGGTCGGCGACGGCGGACGTGATCGGAACCGCGGCCCCGAAGACGTCCGGGTCGGTGACGGCCAACTCGCCGCTGTCCGGAACCACCTCGGGAAACATCGAGACCGGGACGTCCAGAGCCTCCAGCCACTCCTCGTACCACCGATCGCCGATCAGGTCGTACGACCCGGTCACGGACGCGTTCGACGCCGGGATGACGTGGGACTTCTTCCCCGACAGCCGGTAGATGAGCCAGGAGTCGACCGTGCCGAACGCCAACCGGCCCGCGTCGGCCAGTTCGCGAGCCCCCGCGACGTTGGTCAGGATCCAGTTCAGGCTCAGGCTCGAGTACACCGGCGCCAGCGCCCAACCCGTGTGCGAGTAGACCTTCTCGCCCCACTCGTCGGCCAACTCGTCCACCTTGGAGGCGGTCCGGGTGTCCTGCCACACGATTGCCCGGGTGATGGGCTCGCCCGTCTCGCGGTCCCACACGACTGTCGTGGCCCGCTGGTTCGTGATGCCGATCGCAGTGATGTCGGGCGGTTTCAGGCCTGCCTTCTGCAGTGCCTTCTCGCACATCTGGAAAGCCGTTTCCCAGATCTCCGTCGCGTCCTGTTCAACCCGGTCGCTTCCCGGATGGAACTGCGTGAACTCGGTGTAGCTTTCCCCCACGACCTTGAGTTCGGCATCGAAGATCAGGGCTCGAATTCCGGTGGTGCCCGCGTCGATCACCAGCAGGCGCTTGTCAGTCATCTCTTCTCCTTCGAAGTAGCGGTTGCGGTCAGAGGCCGAGCTTGCCCGGATTCAGGATCGATTCCGGGTCCAGGGCCCGCTTGAGTCGGCGCAGGATCAGGTGTGAGTCTCCCAACGAGCGTCGGGAGTAGGGGGAACGGGCGAGGCCGCCCCCGTGGTGATGCGACAGTTCGGCGCCGTGTTCCAGGCCGATCGCCATCGCGGTCTTCCAGATCTCGTGGAGGCGGGACAACGCCTCCTTGTCGTCGGCGGCCTGGCCGAACAGGATCAGATAGAGCGAAGTCCCCTGTGGATAGACGTGCGAGAAGTGCCCGAGGACCTCGTCGGCGAGGGGAGCGAGGCCTGCTTTCATGGCTGCGTAGAAGGGCTCGATGCGGCTCCACATGTGCGCGACTTCGATGGTCTCCGCGTAGCCGCCGTCGATCGCCAGGCGGTTCTCGACGGACGAGAAGTCGAACCGGCGCGCCATCCACGCCTCGACCGGTGCCGAGCCGAGGCGTTCGCCGCCCGCCTCGGACGCTATGTCCAAGAGGGCGTCCATCTCGGCCGTGGCGATCGCGCGCGATCCCTGGGTGCCGAGGAACATCACCGGCGCACGGAACGAGGAATCGGCCATCGCGTGGGACGCTTCGTCCTCGTCGTACAGGCGTGACAGGAAAGGCCGCGGGCCGCGCTGCACCTGTTCGCGCATGACGCTGATCCCTGAGTGCAGCGAATCGAAGCGGAGTGTCTCGAACAGCCTGACCTCCGGCAGGTGGAACACCTTGAGCGTCACCTGGGTGATGACACCGAGAGTCCCCTCCGACCCGAGGAACAGTCGCCGCAGTTCCGTGCCCATGGCCGCACGGGGGTGGGCGCCGACCTCAATGGACTCGCCGGTTGCCAACACCACGCGGTAGCTGACCACCAAGTCCTCGATGCCGCCGTACCAGGAGGAGAACTGGCCGGTCGCCATTGTCGCGAGCCATCCCCCGACCGTCGACCGGTACAGCGACTGCGGCGAATGCCCCAAAGTGAGCCCTTGCGCCTGCAGGGCATCCTCCAGGTCTCCGCCCATGTAGTTCGCGCTCACCCGGACGACCATGTCGGTCTTGGTCACCTCGAACTGTGCCGGTAGCCCCATGACGTCGAGGACGATTCCGCCTGCGGTGGGCAGAGGCTGGCCGGTCACCGAGGAAGCAGCGGCGCGCACGGTCACGGGTACCCCCTCTGCGGTCGCAAACCGCAGGACCGCCGCGATATCGGCCTCGGATTCGGCCCGCACGACCGCTTCGGCTTGATTGGGGTGGAGGCCCAGCCGGTTCCACTTCGTCGTCACGGGCCAGGTGTCGTGGCTGGTTGTTTCAAGGTCGGCGACCGTGGTGGAGACCGTGCAGGGGATCGCGTCACGCAGCTTCGAAATGACTTCGGATTGCATCCGGTTCTCCAATGCTCCAAAAATGAAGTATTCAACTCGATACTATGCAGGTGTGACCACCCCCCGTCAACCCCCCGGCGACCGGGCGCGTCCAGTGTTCTTCGCCGCGGCCGTGGCGCAGGCCGTCCACGCGATCGCGGTGGATGCGCTGGACGTCGGCGTGGGCGGAACGCTGAAGAGGAACACCGACTACCAGGAGCAGTTCGGGATCCGAGCGGGAACGATGCAGCGTGCCCTCGGCGTCCTGGCCGACGCGGGTGCTCTCACCACCATCTCCCGCGGTCACCTGGGCCGTGAGGTCGAGTCGATGGACGTGGCCGTCCTGTGGAACCTGACTCCGCTGCCACCAGTGAGAATGCTGTTTCCGCCGCGAGGGCCGGCCGAGATCGACGCCCTCGCTACCCGGTTGGCCGAGGAGTTGAGTTCTCTCGGCGTGGCCTACACGATCGGCCAACTTCCGGGCGGCACGCGCCGGGTCGAGGCCGTCAACCGCGGCGATTACGACGTCGCGCTCACTTCCGCGGGGGTTGCCGCGGCGGCTTCCGTGCGCGCGACCACTCACCTTCAACTCGCGCTCCCGCCCGGAACCTACTACGCCGCCGACCAGTTGACGGTCGTCACCAGGACGGGTGCGTCCCGGCCGATCAGGCGGGTGGCGATCGATCTGAGTTCGCCGGACCACACCCGGCTCACGCGGGCGGAATTCCCGGAGTCCTCGCACGAATACGTGGAGTGCAGTTTCCCGCTCGTCCCGACCGCCGTGCTCGCGGGCGACGTGGACGCGGGCATTTGGCACGTGACGAGAACGATCATTCCGCTCGACCTCGTCGGGTTGACCGCGACCCCGATCAGGGGCGCGCAGACCTTGGAGGTGTGGCGATCGATTTCGGCGGCGGTTCTGATCGCCGGCGGACGGCCCGAACTGCGGGGGCTGCTCACGCGCCTGGATCTGACCGACATTCGCCAGGTGCAGGAGAAGGCGCTGCAGAAGGCGTTCGACGGCCAGGGCTGAGGCCCCCATAGACTTCCCACGTGCCGACGCTGCTGCTGATCCGCCACGGACGTTCCTCCGCCAACACCGCACAGATCCTCGCCGGCCGCACACCCGGCGTTCATCTGGACGACACGGGACGTGAGCAGGCGGTCGCACTCGCGGGTCGCCTGGCCGGCCTCGACCTCGCAGCCGTCGTGACGTCGCCGCTCGAACGCTGCGTCGAGACGGCCGTGTTGGCAGTTGGCGGAGCACCGATCCCGGACGAGCGCGCCACCGAGTGCGATTACGGGGAATGGACCGGGCGCCAGTTGGGGGATCTCAGCACCGATCCGCTGTGGCGAACGATCCAGCAGACGCCCAGCGCGGTCACGTTCCCACAAGGCGAGGCGATCGCGGACATGGCCGCCCGCGTGGTCGCGTCCGTGCAGGAGTGGGACGCGCGCGTCCGAGAGGAGCACAGCGAGTGGAAGGCGTGGGCCTTGTTCTCGCACGCGGACCCCATCAAGGCCGTCGTCGCTGCCGCGATCGGCCTTCCTCTCGATCGGTTCCAGTCGCTCGTCGTGCACCCGGCGTCAGTCACGGTGATCCACTACCACTCGCCCGACAGTGCCTCGTTGCTGTCCCTGAACAGCATCTTCGGCCAGGTGGCCCCGCTGGTGCCGGCACGGCCACCCGTCCAACCCGGCGGCGACGCTGGCGCCGCCTACAGGGCCACCCCCTAGGCTGGGTGCATGGCGCGCCTCACGCATCGTTTCGACCAGCCCGACCGCTTCGTCGCGGGCACGATCGGGCGACCGGGCGAGCGCACCTTCTTTCTCCAGGCCAGGCAGGGAAACCGGCTCGTCAGCGTCGTCGTCGAGAAGCAGCAGGTGTCCGTGCTGGCCGAACACCTGTCCAAGCTCATCGATCAGGTCGGGCTGATGATCAGTGGCCTCCAGGTGCCCCCGCGGCTGACGGCGGAGGCCGACACCGACCCGCTCGATCTGCCGCTCGTTGCCGATTTCCGCGTCGGGACGATGACGATCGCCTGGGACCCTGAGGTCGAGCGCATCCAGATCGAGTTGTTCTCGGCCTTCCTGGAGGAGGAGGACGACGAGGCCGAGGAGGCCGACGACCCCATGGTGCGCGCGCAGGAGTTGTCCGACAAGGCCGAAGAGTCGGTGCTCGTGTGGATCACGCTGGTCATGGGACGCGATTTCGTCGCGCGCGCCGAGGCCCTGGTGAAGGCAGGTCGTCCGCCCTGCCCGCTCTGCGCGCAGCCCATCGACCCCGCGGGTCATATCTGTCCGCGGCTGAACGGTTTCCGTGCCCTCTGAACAGGCAGCCCCCATCGACCTCACGGTGAACCGGCTGGTCGGCAGGCTCGTGACGGCCTCGAACGCGACCTTTCTCGTCGAGGCGGGGCCGGACGACGTCGCAGCCGTCTACAAGCCGCGGCGCGGCGAGGCGCCGCTCTGGGACTTCCCCGACGGCACGCTCGCTCTGAGGGAGGTGGCTGCGTTCAGGCTGTCCGAGGCGGCGGGATTCGGAGTCGTCCCGTTCACCGACCTCGTCAGCGGTCCGCTGGGCCTCGGGTCGGTCCAACGCTGGGTCGAACCAGAGGAGGACGGTCTCGTGGACGTCATCCGGCCCGCGGACCTGCGCGCCGACCAGATGCCGATCGTCTCCGGAGTCGACGCGGATGAGCAGCCGGTGCTCGTGGTGCATGCGGCAGATGATCGCCTGCGACGACTCGCGCTGTTCGACGTTCTCGCCAACAACGCCGACCGCAAGGGCGGTCACATCATCGGACACGGCGGGCGGGTGTACGGCGTCGACCACGGTGTCTGCTTCCACGTCGAACACAAGTTGCGGACGATCCTGTGGGGCTGGGCAGGTGAGCCGCTGTCCGACGCCGAGCGCGACCTCGTCACGGCCGCCCGGACCAGCGCCCCGGACGCGCTGGAGGTGCTCGATTCCGCAGCCGAGGTCGAGGCGACCGTGCGCCGAGCCGACGCCCTGCTGGCGGCTGGGGTGTTCCCGCACCCTTCGGAGTTGTGGCCGGTGATTCCGTGGCCGCCGCTGTGATTTGCGTATCGGCGAGGGGATGTTCGGTTCTTCATTGGTGACCGACTTCCGACCCGGGAGTAATCATGACGAGAAACTCCGTGGCCAGACCGCTCGCGCAGGCCCCGAGCGCCCAGCACGTCGTCGGCCCGCGCGCGTACGCTCCCATCACCGTCGCAGTCGGGGACGTGCTCGCCGTGCGACTCGTGGACGCCACCGCGGGCGGGTTCGTATGGAAGGTGACGGAACTGCCGCTCCACCTCGAGGCGCGAGACAAGGGGCACCAGGACACCGGCGATCCGGGCGCCGCGGCTTTCACGGTGCTCCGTTTTCGCGCGGTCGCGCCCGGTTGTGGTTGGCTCGTCTTCGCCCTCGCGCTGCCGTGGGAGGGACACCCGGTACGGCAGATCCGGCTGCGGGTGACTGTCCAGGAGCCGATGTCAGCGCGACGCTGACAGCGCAGTTTGTAGGCTGCGGGCATGAAATCCTGGCCGCGGCCCCCTGTGCCCGTACTCCCACCGCTTCCCGAGTTGCCGCGCGTCTTCGACACCGCGGCCGGCGGCCTCGTCACGGTCGGGCCCGAAACCGGTACCGCGCGCATGTACGTCTGCGGCATCACCCCGTACGACGCGACCCACCTGGGCCACGCGTTCACCTACCTCACCTTCGACCTACTTCATCGCGTCTGGCTGGACGCCGGACTGGACGTCAACTACGTCCAGAACGTGACCGACGTGGACGACCCGCTGCTCGAGCGGGCGATCGAGACCGGCGTCGACTGGGAGGACTTGGCGACTGAGCAGATCGAACTCTTCCGCTCCGACATGACGGCGCTGCGGGTGCTGCCGCCCGACGACTACGTCGGCGCCGTCGAGTGCATCAACTGCGTGGTGGCTCTGGTCGAGCGCATGCGCGACACGGGGCTCATCTACCAGGTCGACGACCCCGTGCACCCCGACTGGTACTTCAACTCGGTCGCCGCCCCCGGCTTCGGCGGAGTGTCCCACCTGACCCGGGCCGAGGCACTGCGGATCTTCGGCGAACGCGGAGGCGACCCCGATCGTCCCGGCAAGCGCGATGCCCTGGACTGCCTCGTCTGGCAGTTGGCACGGGAGGGCGAGCCGGCTTGGGAGTCCTCCCTCGGGCGCGGACGTCCGGGATGGCACATCGAGTGCACGGCCATCGCGCTGCTGCACCTCGGCCCGCTGTTCGACGTGCAAGGTGGCGGATCTGATCTGGCGTTCCCGCATCACGAGATGTGCGCAGCACAGGGAATCGTCGCCGCGCACGAACCGCTGGCCCACGCGTTCGTGCACTCGGCCATGGTCGGCCTGGACGGCGAAAAGATGAGCAAGTCGCTGGGAAACCTCGTGCTGGTGTCCGAACTGCTCGCCGGAGGGGCCGATCCGATGGCGATCCGCCTGGCGCTGCTGGCGCACCACTACAGAGAAGACTGGTCGTGGACCGAAGCCGATCTTCCGGCTGCCGAGGGTCGGCTCCGGATCTGGCGGGACGCCGTCCGCACGACTTCGGCCATGGACCCTACCGCAACGATCGAGCGCATGCGGCGTGCGCTCCGCGACGACCTGGACGTGCCGACCGCCCTTGCGGCCGTAGACACGTGGGCGAGTGCGAGTTCGGTGATCGAGTCGGACGACGTCGCCGCACCCCAGGCCATCACCGAGGCCGTCGACGCGCTGCTGGGCATCGATCTGACATTGGGGGAGCGGTGAGCAAATCCTTCGAGCAACTGTTCGCCGAGTTGCAGGAGAAAGCGCGAAAGCGCCCGGCTGATTCGGGAACGGTCCGGCAACTGGACGCCGGCGTCCACGCGATCGGCAAGAAGTTGGTCGAGGAGGCCGCCGAGGTGTGGATGGCGGCCGAGTACCAGTCTCGCGCGGAGGCCGCCGAGGAGATCAGCCAGCTCATCTACCACCTGCAGGTGATGATGGTGGCGCTGGATCTCGAACTCTCCGACGTCTACGAGTACCTGTGACGCCTGCCGGTACTGTGCTGCGGGTGAACACCGAGCCCGAACTGTTGAAGGTAGCCGTCCCCAACAAGGGGTCACTGGCGGAGGCAGCCAACCACATGCTGCGCGAGGCCGGGTACCTGCAGCGGCACGACCTCAAAGAGCTGGTCCACGTCGATGAGGGCAACGGGGTCGAGTTCTATTACCTGCGCCCACGCGACATCGCGCTGTACGTGGGGGAGGGCACTCTCGACCTCGGCATCACCGGACGGGACATGCTGATCGATTCCGGGGCGCACGCCGAAGAGATCATGGAGTTGGGCTTCGGCGGCACGCGGTTCCGCTTCGCAGGCCCCGCCGAGTTGCCCCTGGACACCGCGAGTCTGGCCGGTAAACGCATCGCCACCAGCTACCCGGGGCTGGTTCAGAGCTACCTCGATGGCTTGGGCATTTCCGCGCGTCTCATCCGACTCGACGGGGCGGTCGAGAGTTCGATCCGGCTGGGCGTGGCCGACGTCATCGCTGACGTCGTCGAAACCGGCTCCACCCTGAAGGCGGCCGGCCTGAAGGTGTTCGGGGAGCCGCTGCTGCAATCGGAGGCGATTCTGATCCGGCGTCAAGGTTCGGCTGCGACCCGGGCGTTCGAACAGCTGGAGCGTCGGCTCGCCAGCGTGCTCGCGGCGCGCAACTACCTCATGATCGACTACGTCGTGCCGCAGACACGCCTCGCCGAGGCGTCCGAGATCACCCCGGGGCTCGCATCACCGACCGTTTCCCCTCTGGCCAAGCAAGGTTGGGTTGCCGTCCGCGCCATGGTCCCGGCCGTCGAGGTGCACGACATCATGGACAGCCTGCTGCTTGTGGGAGGAGAGGCGATCGTCGTCACGCAGATCGCCTCCTGCCGGTTGTGACATGGCGGTTCCCCGGGGGTAAACAAGTTGCTTCCCGCCCCGCATTCTCCGCTCCTCGTTCGCTAGGCTGACCGGCAGGACGCCATGGTGGGCGTCTCGGTTCGGCTCGCCGATCCACATCTTCGGCTCAATGGTCGAGCCGGGAGAAGTGAGGACCCATGAACGACCCGTTGGTCATTGCTATCGACACCTCCACAACCGCGACCAAGGCGATCATCGTTGACGCCTCCGGCAAGGTACTGGCGCAAGGCAAGCGCGAGATCAAGCTGAGCAATCCGCAGACGAGCTTCTACGAGCATGATCCGCTCGAGTGGTGGCAGACCACCAACGAGTCGGTCGCCGAAGCGATCAGCCAACTGAGCCAGGCCGACAAGGATCGCATCGTCGCCATGGGCGTGACCCACCAGCGTGAGACCTTCGCCCCCTTCGACAAGAACGGCAATCCGCTTCGTTCCGGCATCATCTGGATGGACGGGCGCGCCGCGGATCAGATCCTGCGCTACGGCTCCCCCGAGATCCACGCCCTGTCCGGCAAGCCCGCCGACATCACCCCCGCCCTCTACAAGATGGCATGGGTGAAGGAGAACCAGCCCGGGATGCTCGAGCGTGCCTACAAGGTCGTCGACGTGCACGGCTACGTGGTGTGGAATCTCACCGGCCAGTGGGTGAGCTCGGTTGCCTGCGCAGACTCCCTCGGCCTGTTCGACATCGCCAAGCAGGATTACGACGCCAAGCTTCTCGACATCGCGGGCGTCTCCCGCGAGCAGATGAGCGATCTCAAGAAGCCCGGCGAGATCATCGGCGACATCAAGAAGGAGATCACCGAACGCTGGGGCCTCAAGCAGAGCGTCGTGCTCGTATCCGGCATGGGTGATGGCCAGGCAGCCGGCGTCGGCGCCGCCGCCGTCGAGGCCGACACGATGTACCTCAACCTGGGCACGGCCGTCGTGGCCGGCGTCCATGGCCCCAAGTACGCCTACGGCAAGGCCTACCGCACGCTGGCCGCCGGTATCCCCGACTGGTACGACTTCGAGTTGCTGCTCAGCTCTGGCGCGTACCTGGCCACCTGGTTCCGCGAGGCACTGGGCGATCCCGCGCTCGGCGCCAAGGTCGACCCGAAGCTGGAGGCGGACGCCACCGCGTTCCCGACCGGCAGCCTCGGCCTGATCACGATGCCCTACTGGAACGCCGTCCAGACCCCGCACTGGGATCCCATCGCCCGCGGGGCGGTCGTCGGCTGGCGTGGAATCCACGACCGTGCAGCCATGTACCGCTCGATCCTCGAGTCGATCGGCATCGAGATGCGCCGCGGCCTCGAAGGCCTCGAGCACGACACCGGCAACAAGATCACCCAGATCCGTGCCATGGGCGGCGGCACCCGCTCCAACCTGTGGCGGCAGATCATGACCGACGCCATGGGCGTCCCGATCACGGCCTGCACCGAGGACGAGATCTCGGCCCTGGGCGCAGCGGTGGCGGCCATGTCCATCACCGGTGTCCACGGCGAGCCCAACATCGCCGAGTACGCCAAGAAGATGGCGGCCTTCGGTGACACCACCGAACCGAACGCCGAGAACTACCAGATCTACGGCGAATTGGCCGACATCCAGTCCAAGATCTACCCCGCCCTGCGTGAGGTCACCAGCGACATCCACGCGTTCATGCAGCGGCACCCGGGCTGACGGGCGGCGAACACCGACAAGTGAAAATCACCAACAACTAAAGGGAAGGTGCCGCAAGTATGCGCGCGTACATGTTCTATGGTCCGGGCGATCTGCGCCTGGAGGACGTCGAGCCTGGAAAGCCCGGTCCGGGTGAGGTTGCTGTTGAAGTCAGAGCCGCCGCTACTTGCGGTACCGACCTGAAGAGTTACCGGCGTGGGCATCCCACGCTGTTCCCGAGCTACCCGGCCCGCTTCGGGCACGAGTTCGCAGGGTTCGTGACCGAAGTCGGAGCCGGTGTCACCAAGTTCGAGGTCGGCCAGCGGGTGGTCGCAGCCAACACCTGCCCGTGTGGCAGTTGCTGGGCCTGCACCATCGGTGAAGAGTCACTGTGCGAGAACCTCTCGTACCTGAACGGTGGCTTCGCCGAGCAGATCGTCATTCCGGCCGAGATCGTGGCCCGGAACACCTACCAGATTCCCGAGACCCTGGCGTTCGAGGCGGCGGCCCCGCTGGAGCCGCTCTCGACCGTCGTGCACGGCATGGCCATGAGCGGCATCAAGCTGGGTGACACCGTCGTCGTCAACGGCGCCGGGCCGATCGGGCAGATGTACATCCGTCTGGCCCAACTGCGGGGCGCGTCCGTCATCTCGGCGGACATGTCTCCCGGCCGCCTTGCCCAGGCGAAAGAGGCGGGCGCCATCGAGACCGTCGACCTCAGCGGCATCGAATCGCCGGCCGAGAAGGCGGCAGCCATCAAGGCCGTCACGCCTCACGGGCGCGGCGCGGACGTCGCCATCGAGGCCGTCGGCCTGCCGGAGGTCTGGGAACAGACCTGGCAGTGCCTGCGTCCGGGCGGCACCGCCGTCATGTTCGGCGGCCCGAAAGCGGGCTCCACGTTCAACGTCGACGCCGTCGCGATGCATTACAAGGAATACAAGATCCTGGGCGTGTACCACCATGCGCCGAGATACGTCCAGATTGCGGTCAATCTGCTGTCGACCGGCAAGTTCGACGGCATGACACTTTGCACCGAGGTGCGTCCCCTCGAAGCCCTCGTCGAGAGCCTCGAGGACATGTCCAAGGGCATCGGCAGCAAGTACATCCTCCAGCCGTAAGCGAACGAACAAATAGGAGACAGAGCAATGCTCTTGGAGAAAGAACGCCAGCAGATCGTCGACACCTGCCTGTACATGCAGCGTCAAGGACTCGTCGTGGGCACCGCAGGAAACGTGTCGATCAGGGTCGGTGACCAGGTTGTGATCTCGCCGAGCGGTGTGGAGTACGAGGTGATGACGGCCGAGGACGTCGTCGTCACCGACATGTCCGGCAAGATCCTCGACAGTGTGCTGCAGCCGTCCAGCGAACTGCCGCTGCACATCGCGGTGTACGAGTCCGGCCCGGCCCTGGCTGTCACGCACAACCACGCCCCGGCGTCGACCGCCTTGGGACTCGTCGTCGACGAGATCCCCCCGTCGCACTACTACTCGTCCATGTTCGGCGGCCCGGTCCGGGTTGCGCCGTTCGCACTGTTCGGTACCGATCAACTTGCGATCAATGTGGCCGAGGCCTTGAAGGAGCGCACCGGTGCGCTGATGGCCAACCACGGCGCCATCACCACCGGCCCGACCCTGGCGAAGGCGCTGAGCCTGCTTCCCTACCTCGAATACATCTGCGAGATCCAACTCCGGGCAATGGCTACCGGCGCCAAGATCAAGTACTTGTCCGACGCGGACATGGCAGAAGCCGGCAAGGGGATGTCGACCTACGGACAGCAACCGAAGAGAAAGTAGACACAAGTGAGCACGATTGTCGTACTCGGCGCGGGTGCCATGGGATCAGCCATGTGCACCCCGCTCACCGCGGCGGGGTGGGACACCCGCCTCTGGGGCACCTGGCTCGATGACCACCTGCTGGACGCCTGCGAGGCCGGCAAGCCGCACCCGCGCACCAACGTCCCTCTGGCGGCCGGAACCAAGCTGTACCGGTCCGACCAGATCGACGAGGCGCTCGACGGCGTCGATGCGGTGATCCTGGCCGTTGCGTCACAAGGTGTACCGAAGGTCACCGAGATGGCGCTGCAGGGAATCTCCAAAGCGAAGGTGCTGCTGCTGACCAGCAAGGGCTTCTGCCCCGACAACGACGGCAACATCCAGTTGCTCCCCGACGCGATCCGGCGGATCGCGAAGGAGAACAACGTGACGTTGCCGCCCATCGTGGCAGTCGCAGGTCCCTGCAAGGCCAACGAGGTCGCCGACGGCAAGCCGACTGCGACGATCTACGGGTGCCTGGACAAGTCGGTGGCCGAGGAGATGGCCAAGACCCTCTCCACTGACGTCTACTGCATCGAGCCCACCGGCGACGAGATCGGCGTCGAAGTGTGTGCACCGATGAAGAACGTCTACGCCATCTCTCTCGGACTCGCCGACGGACTCGAAGAGGGCTCCGGTTTCCCGCACCACAACCTGAAGGCGGCGACCTTCTCGCAGGCCGTGCGCGAGATGTCCCTGCTGTCGACAGTGTTGGGCGCAGACCCGGTGACCGCCTTCGGGCTCGCCGGTGTCGGCGACCTCGAGGTGACCGGCCTGTCCGGCCGCAACAAGGTGTACGGCCTGCGCATCGGCCGCGGTGAGCCCGCAGTCGAGGCGCTGGAGGCCATGGTTGCCGCTGAGCAGACCGTCGAGGGTGTCCCGGCCGCCGGCCTGGCCAAGACGCTGGTCGAGCAGTTGGGCGGCGATCTGCTGGGTAAGTTGCCACTGCTTCAGGCAGTCCTCGACATCATCGAGGGCCAACCGCAGCCTGAGATGCTGGTCCGGGCGGCTGTGCTGCCAGCCAAGCTGTAGGGCGCTGACACCCGCTTGACCCGCGGGTTCTCATGATCCCTGCAACACCCTGGAATCAGGGTGTTGCAGGGATCATGCTTTCTGGAGTCGGGTCTCGACCGTTGAGGGGTGGGAGCGCGGAGTGTGCCGCTTCTGCGGAGTCGGGGGTTCGCTCCCTTGCGGTGTTGATGGTCGAGTCACCCACTGTGGGGATCCGGTTTGAGGTCGGATCGGGCCGTCAACTCCGACCTTGTGCATTTCAGCGGTGTGGGCTTCCACTGAGTGCCAATTTCGGGCTCCAGTGAAAGCCCACACCGCTGAAATGCACTCCGTTCACCGCGTTCGGCGTGCGCGACCCGGACGGGCTTCGATTCTCGAAGCGACTGCTCGGGAAGGCCCACATGGGGGATGCCCCTCTGCGGGTTCGGTACCCGCCACGACGTCGGCGGCGCCGCCGCCGCAGTCGCCGTCGGCGCCGCCACGCCGGGTTTCCGCCGTCCCCAACGCCGACGCGGGCGTTAGGGTGCCGACGCGGGCGTTAGGGTGCCGACGCGGGCGGTGGGACGTCAGCAGATGACACCTAAAGTCCGCGGGGCCGCTTAGAGTCCGCGGGGCCGCTTAAAGTCCGCGGGGCCGCTTGAAGTCCGCGGGGCCGCTTGAAGTCCGCGGGGCCGCTTAAAGTCCGCGGGGCCGCTTAAAGTCCGCGTGGTCACGGCAGAATCACCGGGCGGCAGTGCGCCGTCAGGGTTCCTGACCGGGTGCCGATTCGGCATGGCGGGCGCGGAGATACTCCACGGCCTCGGTCGCGGCCGGTCCCTCGACCGCTTGGATGCCGAGCAACTGTTGCCGGTGAACGCCAGTCGCGTCTTCGTGATTGACGTAGGCCCAGGGGTCGCCGTGCCGGAAGCGGAAACCAGTGATCTCGCCCCACTCGAGGCGGCGGGACACCAACCCGTTGCGGAAGCGCAGCCCGGCGTCGTCCGCCCGGACGTAACTCAGCCCCACCGCCATCATGAACCCGACCATTACGGCGATGAAGAAGGCCAGCGTGCCTGCCTGGAAAGCCGTGAACTGCGCCCGAATGTGGGTGGGGAGCGCCCACCAGCCGAACGCGGCCGCCGCCACGAGCGCGACCGACAGCGCCGAACTGAACCACAGGACGCGGCGCGGACGGAACGTTCGCAACATGTCCGGCACCTTACCCGGCGCCCCGCCATGGCGATCCGGCGGCCGTTCGCCGGTGGACAAACACGGCGTGGCGTGGTGAGGTCGGTCACATGTTGCTGACGGACGACGGGGCCCCCGACCCGGGTGTCCGGGCCGCGATCGCTGGCGCCGGCGCCGGTGACGTCACCTCCTATTTGCGCGCGATCGTCGCACTGTGCGGCGCTCGCCTGTACCTGCCGTTCGTGGACAACCGTGAAGCGGGTGCGCACCGCCCCGAGCTGGCCGCCGCCGGCCTGCAACTGCCGACGGGGGACCGATGCCTGTTGGCGTTCACGGGCAGGGACGCCGTCACTGCGTGGAATCCGGCCGCTTGGGGCCAGCCCGCAACCCTCGATGAACTTGCTGCGACAGTCGCCGAGACCGGAGCGACCGAACTGGTCCTGGACGTCGCCGGTCCGGTGCCGTTCAGCGTCGGCCAGGACATCCTGGCCGAGGTCGCGGCGGGACGCCGGTTGGTGGCTTTGAGCGACGGCGGCTTCGGCTGGGCGCAGGTCGCTGTAGTCGCAGACGATTTCGGTAGTGGGGCAAGCATCGGGTAGAGTCGTACCTCGATCCGGACTCGTTCCGCATCTGACAAGTGGAGGCCTGCACTCCCACCCGACCGAGCCTGGCTTGGCGGGTCAATCCAGGGCAAAGCCCCTGTAACAGGCCTCTGCATGCGCAGAGGCCGTTAGTGTTTCCGGGACCACGACAACTTGGAGGAAGTATCAGCACCGAACCGCGCATCAACGACCGGATCCACGTTTCCGAGGTCCGGTTGGTCGGGCCTGCCGGGGAGCAGGTGGGAATCGTCCGCATCGAAGACGCACTGCGGTTGGCCCAGGAGGCCGACCTGGATCTGGTCGAGGTCGCCCCCATGGCCCGGCCGCCGGTCTGCAAGCTGATGGACTACGGCAAGTTCAAATACGAGGCCGCACAGAAGGCCCGCGACAGCCGGCGCAACCAGACCAACACGGTCATCAAAGAAATGAAGTTGCGTCCGAAGATCGACGGACATGACTACGAGACCAAGAAGGGTCACGTCGTCCGATTCCTGAAGGCCGGCGACAAAGTCAAGATCACGATCATGTTCCGCGGTCGCGAGCAGAGCCGTCCCGAACTTGGCTACAACCTGCTGAAGAAACTCGCCGAGGACGTCGAGGGCGACGGCATCATCGAGTCGGCCCCCAAGCAGGACGGCCGCAACATGCTCATGGTGCTCGCCCCGACTCGCAAGAAGACCGAGGCCCGTGCCGAGGTGCAGGCCGAGAAGGACCGGCGGGCCGCCGAGCGCGCGGCCGAGGCAGCCGCCGAGCGCTCCGAGCTTTCCGAGACCCGCGCCGCCCACACCGAGCAGCCGACCAAGAAGCGCCGGGGACCGGTCGACAACCTCGACCCCGACATCGACCTCTGACTCACTACGACTGACGAACGGAGCGGCCCATGCCGAAGATGAAGACGCACTCCGGTGCGAAGAAGCGGTTCAAGCTGACTGCCAGCGGCAAGGTCAAGCACCGCCAGGCCGGCAAGCGCCACCTGAACGAGCACAAGTCGACCCGCCGCACTCGCCGCCTCGACCGCGATGGGATCCTGACCGGCGGCGACGCCCGCAAGGCCCGCAAGTTGCTCGGCAAGTAGCTACTCGCGGGCAAGCCCGCATCCCAACCCCGCGCCGGTAACGGCGCATCTCACGCCCGGCGGGGCGAAACAACAAGGAGTTACCGATGGCACGCGTGAAGCGTTCGGTGAATGCACACAAGAAGCGGCGCGAGGTTCTGGACGAGGCCTCGGGTTACCGCGGGCAGCGCTCGCGCCTGTACCGCAAGGCCAAGGAGCAACTGCTCCACTCGTACACCTACGCCTACCGCGATCGCCGGAAGCGCAAGGGCGACTTCCGCAGCCTGTGGATCCAGCGCATCAACGCCGCCGTCCGGGCCGAGGGCATGACCTACAACCGGTTCATCGCGGGGCTGAAGGCTGCGGGCGTCGAGGTCGATCGCAAGATGCTGGCCGAACTCGCCGTGAACGACGCCGAGACATTCACCACCCTCGTCGGGGTGGCCAAGTCGGCGGCGGCCTGATCATGCCCGCCCTGGGCCCGATCGGCCTCGAACCCATCTCCAAGGGCCGGATCCAGGCAGTCCGCAAGCTGCAGCAGCGGAAGGGCCGCCGTGGTGTCGGCCAGTTCCTGGCGGAGGGCCCACAGGTCGTCCGCGAGGCACTGTTGCACGGCACGGTGACCGAACTGTACGTCTCGCGCGAGACGGCCCACCACCATCGGGTGCTGCTGGAGTTGGCCGAGCGTGCTGGGGCGGAGATCCTCGGCGGGTCCGAGCAGGACCTGGCTTCCATCTCCACCACGGTCTCGCCTCCCGGCATCGTCGCGGTCGCGAAGAATCTGGACGTGCCGTGGGCGCAAGTCATGGCGAGCGCTCCCAAGCTCGTGGTCATCTGCGATCAGGTGCGCGACCCGGGCAACGCCGGGACCGTCATCAGGTGTGCCGACGCATTCGGTGCCGATGCCGTGGTCCTCACCGAGGACTCCGTGGAGTTGTACAACCCGAAAACCGTCCGTGCCAGCGTCGGGAGCCTGTTTCACCTGCCGGTCGTGGTGGGGGTGAGTCTGGGTGATGTGGTCGACGACTGCCGTGCCGCGGGCATGCAGGTGCTGGCGGCCGACGGCGACGGGGAGGTCCGCCTCACCGACATCGACGCGAAAGCCCCTACCGCGTGGCTGTTCGGCAACGAGGCCTGGGGGTTGCCGGCCACCCACCTCGAGTTGGCGGACACAAGCGTGGCCGTGCCGATCTACGGGGAGGCCGAGAGCCTCAACCTGTCGACCGCGGCGGCTGTGTGCCTGTACGTCAGCGCAACCGCGCAACGGGCCGAATAGCGAAACTGGTAGGAACAACTCCCGCCACCACGATTGGATGGCGGGCGTTGTCGTGTCTATGAGGAAGGACGCCCATGTCCGGGCCGAACACCAACTACGACCCGGTTGAGGTGACCCCGCTGTCCGCGGAGTCATTGGCCGAGATGGTCTCCGCCGCGCATGAAGGCTTCGCCGCCGCCAAAACGGTGGCGGCGCTGAAGCAGGCCCGCCTCGAACACATGGGCGAGCGGTCACCGATAGCGCTTGCCAACCGCGAAATCGGCGCGCTACCGCCACAGGCTCGTAAGGACGCCGGACGGCGAATCGGGCAGGCTCGCGCCGACATCGCTGCCGCGTTTGCTGCGCGCGAAGCCGAGGTGACGGCCGCCGAACTGGCCGCCACGTTGGTCGCCGAGCGGGTCGACGTGACGCTCCCCGTCGACCGGCAGCCGCTGGGAGCGCCGCACCCCATCACCGCCCTGATGGATCTCATGTCGGACGTCTTCGTCTCGATGGGGTGGGAGGTGGCCGAGGGCCCCGAGGCCGAGGGGGAGTGGTTGAACTTCGACGCGCTCAACATCGGTGCGGACCACCCGGCGCGGGGCACGACCGACACCCTGTTCCTCTCCCCGCTCGAGCGGCACGCGCTGCTGCGCACCCACACGTCGCCCGTGCAGATCAGGACGCTGCTCGAACGCGAACTGCCCGTCTACGTGGTTTGCCCCGGCAAGGTTTATCGGGCGGACGAGTTCGACGCCACCCACGTGCCCGTCTTCCACCAGATCGAGGGTCTGTGTGTCGACAAGGGCATCTCCATGGCCCACTTGAAGGGCACGCTCGATCACCTGGCCCGCGCGATGTTCGGCGATGTCCGCACCCGGATGCGTCCCAGCTACTTTCCCTTCACCGAACCCAGCGCGGAAGTCGACCTCGAGTGCTTCGTGTGCCGCGGAGCCTCGGTCGGCAACCCCGACGCCCCGTGCCGCACCTGCAGGTCGGAGGGCTGGATCGAGTGGGGTGGATGCGGCGTTGTGAACCCGCGCGTCTTGATCGCGTGCGGAATCGACCCCGAGATCTACTCCGGCTTCGCGTTCGGTATGGGCATCGAGCGCACCTTGATGTTCCGCAATAATGCCGCGGACATGCGCGACATGGTCGAGGGCGACATCCGCTTCGGGCGCCAGTTGCTGGGCGCGGCACGGTAGGCGATCGAGCGAAAGAGAGTTGATGACATGAGGGCGCCGCTTTCGTGGGTCCGTGATTACGCCGATCTGCCCGCTGCCATGACGGGCCGCGAACTGGCGGAGGTGCTGATCCGCGCCGGACTGGAAGTCGAGACCGTCGACGAGATCGGAAGCGAACTGCAAGGTCCGCTCGTGATCGGGCGGGTGGTCGACCTGGTCGACGAGCCGCAGAAGAACGGCAAGGTCATCCGCTGGTGTCACGTCGACGTCGGGGAGCACAACGGCCCCTCGGGCCCGCGCGGCATCGTCTGCGGGGCGGTGAACTTCGAGGTCGGAGCCCACGTGGTGGTGGCGCTACCGGGGGCCGTCCTGCCGGGCGGGTTCGAAATCTCGGCCCGCAAGACCTACGGTCACATCTCGGACGGCATGATCTGTGCCGAGGACGAACTGGGCGTCGGCGACGACCACTCCGGCATTTGGGTGCTGGCGGACACCGACGGTGCGGGCCTTCCCTGGACGCCAGGGGCGCCGGCCGTTGCGGCCCTCGGTCTGCGCGACGACGTCCTGGACATCGCCGTCACCCCCGACATGGGTTACTGTCTGTCGATTCGTGGCATCGCCCGCGAGGCGGCACAACTCCTCGGTATCGGGTTCCGGGATCCGGTTGCCGTTCCGGTGCCCGAGCGTGTGGCCGCGGGGTTCCCCATTGTGCTGGAGTCGCCTGCCTGTCCGTTGTTCGTGGCGATCGGGGTCGACGGCGTCGACCCCGCACGTCCCAGCCCGGCGTGGATGCAGCGGCGCCTGCGACAGGCGGGCATGCGGTCACTGAGCCTGGCGGTCGACATCACCAACTACGTGATGCTGGAGACCGGACAGCCCCTGCACGCCTACGATGCCGAGGCACTGGTGGCACCGATCGTCGTGCGGCAAGCGCGCACCGGCGAGAAGTTGCGCACCCTGGACGGCACCACCCGTAACCTGTCGACCGATGACCTGCTGATCACCGATGGCTCGGGCCCGATCGGCCTGGCGGGCGTGATGGGTGGCGAATCGACCGAACTGCGGGAGTCCACCACACGCATTGTCATCGAAGCCGCACACTTCCTGCCGGGCGGCATCGCGCGAACCTCCCGACGGCACAAGTTGGGTTCCGAGGCGGCCCGCCGCTTCGAGCGGGGGGTCGACCCCGGCGCCAGCTACGCGGCCGCGCACCGGGTGGCGGATCTGCTCGTCGAACTCGCCGGTGGCACCAAATCCGCGGCTGAGACTGTCGCGGGCGCAGTTCCGGCCGTCGCGTCGGCCACCATCCCCGCGGACCTGCCGAGCCGCATTCTCGGCATGGCCGCGCCGCAGGACCGTGTCTCGGAGATCCTGCGAGCGAGTGGTGTCGACGTGGCGGTGGATGGTGACGCGCTCACCCTGACGGCTCCGCACTGGAGGCCCGACCTGCGTGACCCCTACGACTTCGTCGAGGAGGTCGGTCGCAAGACCGGCCTCGACAAGCTGCCGTCAATCGTGCCGACGCCTCCCGTCGGCCGCGGGCTGACCGATGAGCAGCGGTTGCGCAGGGCCGTGAACGCAGCCCTGGTCGCGGCCGGGTACGTCGAGGTGCTCAGCTTCCCCTTCATCGGGTCCGCCAGCCTCGACCGGTTGCAGGTGCCCGACAACGACCCGCGCCGGGAGTTGGTGCGGCTGGAGAACCCCCTATCGGACGCGGAACCCTATCTCCGGACCACCCTGATCCCCGGACTGCTCGAAGCGGTCACCCGCAACACCAGCCGCGGCAATGACGACCTGGCGCTCTTCGAGACCGGGTCCGTCTTCCTCGCGGCGGGCGAGGCGCTGGCGCCGCTGCCCGACGTGAGCGACCGGCCCACCGACGAGGAGTTGGCGGCGATCACGGCCGCGCTGCCGCGGCAACCGCGGCACGCGGCGGGCGTGATCGCCGGGGACTGGGCGGGTGCCGGCTGGCAAGGGGTGGCCGTTCCGGCCGGTTGGCAGCAGGCGGTCGCTGCGGTCCAGGTGGCGGGGCGGGCCGTCGGCCTCAACCTGACGCCGGAGGCTGCCGAGATCATGCCGTGGCATCCGGGACGCTGCGCCCGCTTCACCGTGGGAGGAGTCGTCCTGGGGCACGCGGGTGAGTTGCACCCGGCGGTCTGCAAGGCGGTCGGAGTTCCGCCGCGCACGGCGGTGTTCGAGTTCGACCTCGACGCTCTCATCGCGGCCGCCCCCGAGCGGGGCAGCATCTCGCTGCTGTCGTCCTACCCGGTCGCGAAGGAGGACGTGGCGCTCATCGTGGCCATCGGCGTCCCCGCGGCCGAAGTCGCAGCGGCGCTGCGGGACGGGGCGGGCGCGTTGCTTGAGTCGGTGACGCTTTTCGACGTGTACGAAGGGCCGCAAGTCGGGGCGGGGAAGAAGTCACTCGCCTTCGCGATGCGGTTCCGTGCTCCCGACCGGACCCTGACGGACGCCGAGACCGCCGCAGCGCGGGACGCAGCCGTTGCGGTTGCCTCCGAGCGTTTCGGCGCCGTCCAACGGACTGCCTGACCCGTGCGAGCGGGGGACCTCATCCCGCCGAGGTCCCAACCAATCCGGCACGGCGACGTCCCGGTCAGCGCAGGTGCCCGGCGGTCACGTCGATGACGCATTTGTCCGCCCTGGCTACGACGGTCGTGGTGGCCTCGAAAGTGCGGAGCGTTCCAGCAGTCACGTTCCTGACGATGATGAGCGTCGAACCGAACGGCGTGCCGGAGTCGTTGCGCAGCCACAGAACAATGATCGCGTAGTCACGGGAATGGGCGGCCGAGTTGAGGATGGTTCCCCGCACCCGCTGGCGTCCTGCCTCGGTCGCGCACGACGTGAGTTGGACGTCGCCCCGCGCCGATACCGGGGGGTAGCGAAACGTCGGTGGCCGCGGGACCGGTGGGACGGAGACCGGCCAGGAGGGAGAATGTTGCGGAGTGACGTGCGAAGGCAGTTGGTGAGTGTCCGTCGCGCACCCGGTCAGCGCCAGCGCTACCAGAAGCCAAACTGCCTTTCGCACCCTCATGGGTGACCGGTCTCCTTCCTGGCGCACGGACACCCCTATCATGCCCAAGCGATCCAACCTGCGCCGAACCCCAGGTCTTGGGTAGGCTTGCCGGACGGGGCGTTAGCTCAGCCGGTCAGAGCAGAGGGCTCATAACCCTTGGGTCGCGGGTTCGAGCCCCGCACGCCCCACCCAAGTTGTCTTACGGGAACACGCGACATCGGAAGATGTGGAGTGTTCCCGTTCGGCTTCTTTGTCTCCGGTGGTCTGGCTGACGATGGTCGCGAACGGTTCTGCGAGGCGCGGGCGTAACTGCTCGTCCTCGGTGATTTCCAACCGCGTGTAGAAGGCGTGGTTCGCTAGCCTCCTGCTCCCGTCGTCCGAGTGAGCGTAGGCAAGGTGCGCGTCGGTAAGCAGCCGCAGGCTGTCGTGGAGGAACGCTCGGCCGCCGACGTGTTGCTCGTCGTGCTCACGCAAGCGCTGCTCGATGTCGGCGAGCCCGGCGCGGACTCGGTCTTGGTGCCGCTTGAGCGTGGGAAGGTCGATGGCGTCAGCGAAGTGCGCGGCGAGGAGCTTGTCACTCTCAGCTTCCAAGCGCACCCGGTTCGCGGTGAGGTCGGCGAACTCCTGATCGCGTCCCGCTCCGCGCTTGTCGAACGCGGCATCAACCTCGGAGGCGAGGTGGCGGTAGTCGCCTTCGCTGATCGTGATGCTCGCGTAGGAGTCCTCGACCAGCCGTTCCGCGACCTGCACGGGCACAGCCCGTCGGGTGCAGGTGGTCTTCTTCGATGCCCTGCCCGAGCAGACGAAGTAGGCGTAGGTCGTGCCTCTCGGGTTGGTCGCGAAGTCGAGCAGCATCCTCGACCCGCAGGTTCCGCAGTGCAGCAGGCCTTTCAGGTGGTGGGCATGCTGGACGTGCCGGGTTGCATGCGCGTTGCGCGCCTTCAACAGCGATTGCACCTGATCGAAGAGCACGGGCTCCACGATGGGCTCATGCGCGCCGGGATGCAGCGCGCCCTTGTAGCGGATCACTCCGGCGTAGTACGGGTTCGTCAGCACGCGGTAGAGGGCGTTCTTCCCCAGCGGCATGGATGGCCGCTTCGGCGACGGCACGGACAGAAGCCCGCGTGCGGTGAGGTCGCGCAATAGCGCAGTCACGGAGGTCTCGCCGGTGGCGTAACGCTCGAACGCCCACGCGATGAACGGCGCACGTTCGGTATCAACCTCGACGGTGCGTGCCTCGCGGCCCTGCTCGTCCGTTCGGCGAACGTTCAAGTAGCCGATGGGGGCGCGCCCTGGAGTGCCGCCCTGGGCGACTTTCTGCGTGAGCCCCTTGGTGACCTCGGTGGCGAGGTTGCGGCTGTAGAACTCGGCAATGCTCGACATGATGCCGTGGACGAGCATCCCGGAAGGGGTCTGGTCGATGGACTCGGTGGCGGAGACGAGCGTGACCCCGGCGCTGATGAGGGCTTCATGAATCTTCACGTCATCAGCCCGGTTGCGGGCGAGCCGGTCGAGCTTGTGGACAATGCAGAACTGCACCCGCGACGCGGTGATGAACGCCAGCATGTCCTGCAACCCATCACGATCCGCCGAGCGTGCGGACTCACCGGCGTCGATGAACTCCCGCACGATCCGCACCCCGAGTTCGTCGGCCTTCCTCGCGTTCGCCTCGCGTTGCGCGGGGATGGAGAAGCCTTCGTCGGTGCCGCCGCGCTCGGCCTGCTCCCGCGTGGACACGCGCAGGTAGGAGACGGCCAGGAGCACTGGCGCTTCGGTGGCTACCTCGGACGCCTTGGTGTCGAGTGTCGCGGTTCTCATGCTGGGCCTCCTTGCCGGGTGCTTCTTGGTGTCGATCCTCTCGCGCACCCCTGACAGAACGAAGAGCTCAGCGGCGCGCAGACGCCAGATCGTCGGGCGGTGGGAGTCCGTAGGGATCAGGATCGCCGTTCAGCCAGGCGCGGTGCCGAGCATCCGCGATGCCGAGCACCCACTCGATCAACTTCCCGAGGTCAGGCTCTTCACGCCGAGTCACCCTCAGCCTCAGATTCCTCTCGTCGCGTCGCATGCCAGACAGGTGCACGGGCCTCCGCGCGACGCGCACTTTCGCCCTTCCGCCTGTCACCACTTTGAGGTCACACGCATCTTGCAGATCGAGGATTGGCCACTTACGTCGGTGACGAAAACAGACGTACCGTTGAACATGGCTACCAAACGCTACGACCCCACCGCGACCGACTTCAGCGGTCGCTACTCTCGCTGGGTCGCCGCACTCGAATCAGGCGACGACGCCGAGCTGCTGGAAGCGACCCTGGGGCTCCCGACCCTGAACAAGCGCGTGCTCAAGAAGCTCGCCGCAGTAGACCGAGACGAGCCCGACTCGACGGTGCGTGCGGAGCGAAAGCGCGTGATCGTGCTGCTCAGCGAGATCAACGCAGACCAGGCCGCACGCCTCCGTGAACGGAAGCAGGCGGAGCAGCGCCGTCGCGACCGAACCGTGCGCGTTGAGCGCCGGGTCGAGCTGCCGACCACCTGCGCACGGTGCGGCACCAAGCTCAAAGAAGTGAAGACCACGGGCAGGCCTCGCCTGTACTGCTCGCCCGCCTGCCGCAAGGCCGCCTACGAAGACCGCCGCGCCCACCGCGACGGCGCCGTCAAGGTGCAAGTCGTGGAGAAGCTCATCACCGAGGTACGAGAACGCCGCATCGAGATACCCCACCCGAGGAGCGACTGCATCAACGCAGTGCTGGCCGACGACGACCTCATGGTCTCAGTGATCTGGACACTCACGGCTCTCGTACGAGATGGCACTCGCAAGGCGTACGATCCCGACCAGCCGAAGTTCAGGAGCCTCGAACGTCACGCCAGAGCCCTGTCCGAAGCGCTCGACCGCAGAGCAGGCTCAGCCCCGTCGTCGCCCTGAGCAACTGGCTGGTCTGCGCGCGCCCCGGGAATCTTGTCGGTGGTCGCCGATACGATGGCGGCAAGAGAAGTACCCCAGCTCGGCGGTGCTCCGGACCACCGAGGAGGGCAATGTCCAGCGTCACGAACCGGACTTCGAGCCTCAACGCGGCCAAGGCGGCGAAGAACGATGAGTTCTACACTCAGTGGGCTGACATCGAGCGTGAGGTCAACGCATACTTGGAGTTCGACCACGATGTGTTCCGGGGCAAGGTCGTCCTGCTGCCGTGTGATGACCCCGAGTGGAGCAACTTCGCGAAGTACTTCGCTCTGCACTTCGCCGATCTTGGCCTGAAGAAGCTGATCTCAACGTCCTACGCCCCTGACAGCAACCCGTCGCTCTTCTCCTACGAGCCGACGCTCTTCGAGCTGGGCGACCCGAAGTTCGATTCGACCAAGACACGTACCAATGGCAAGAAGTTCACTCTTGAACCGCAAGACATCAACGATGACGGCGTGATCAACATCGATGACCTGCAGTGGGAGTACCTGAGTGGCGATGGAGACTTCCGAAGTGCCGAGGTGACCGCTCTGCGTGATGAGGCAGACATTGTTATCACCAACCCGCCGTTCAGTCTTTTCCGGGCGTTCGTCGGTTGGCTCGTGGAAGGAGGGAAGACCTTCTCCGTTATCGGGAACAGCAACGCCACGACCTATGTTGAGATTTTCCCCCTGATCCAGCAGAACAAGCTCTGGAAGGGTGCCACGGCAAACAGTACCGACATGGTCTTCGGTGTGCCGAAGGGGGCGCCCGTCAAGGAATCTGACCGGCTGAAAGCCGAGCGGCTCGGTTACCCGTCAACAGAGGATTACGACTTCACGCGCCTCGGGAACGCATGCTGGTTCACGAACATCGACCATGGCCGCCGCCACGAGCCCCTGCAACTGATGACAATGGACGACAACATCAGATTCTCCAAGCATAAGGACGTACGCGGCGTGGGGTACCAGCGCTACTACAACTTCCCCGAGGCCATCGAGGTTCCCTGGGTCGACGCGATCCCCAGCGACTTCGACGACATCATGGGTGTCCCAATCACCTTCTTGGACAAGTACAACCCCGACCAGTTCGAGATTCTTGCGCATGGCGACGACATGGAGGCACTGAGGCTGATCGGCGTCCAGACCTTGGGCGCCGAGTTCGTGAAGACCTACTACGAGCAAGGTGGCACCGGCGGCAACAGTGCCGGACACCGGCGCCTCGGGCTGACTCAGCCGACCTACCACACCGCGTACAAGCGCATCCTCATCCGGCGCAAGGACGCGTCGTGAAGACCGAGTTGAAGCACTACACCGTCGAGGAAGTCCTCAAGGGATTTGTCTACAACGAACTGGAGGGCAAGGGACTGTTCGGGCTCGATGGCAGGCTCGTCATCCAGCCCGAGTACCAGCGAAACTACATCTACAACGACGGCAAGCGTGACGTCGCGGTCATCGACTCGCTGCTCAAGAAGTACCCGCTCGGGCTGATCTACTTCAACGTAGAAGGCCCAACGCTTGAGGTGCTCGACGGCCAGCAGCGCATCACGAGCGTAGGCCGCTTCGTCACCGGGAAGTTCGCGATCAAGGTGGACGGACGCGAGCAGACCTTCTCCTCACTGGCCAAGGATCAACAGCGCACGATCCTGGACACTCCGCTCGACATCTACGAGTGCGAGGGCACCGAGGACGAGATCAAGGCATGGTTCCAAACGATCAACATCGCCGGCGTCCCGCTCAACCGGCAAGAACTGCTCAACGCGATCTACTCCGGACCCTTCATCACCAAGGCTAAGGCCGAATACAGCAACTCGAACAACGCGAACATGCAGAAGTGGCAGTCCTACGTCAACGGTGATCCTAAGCGGCAACAGATCCTCGCCGAGGCACTGGACTGGGTCGCATCTTCGCAAGGACTGTCGGTTGATGCTTACCTCGCCCAACATCGCCAGGATCCCGATATCGCCGAACTGAGAACCTACTTCACCTCGGTCATCGACTGGGTCGGGAGCGTGTTCACGCGTCCACCGGACAAGGAGATGCGCGGCTTGGAATGGGGGCGCCTCTACGAAGCCCACCATGGCACCGCCTACAGCGCCGCAAAGATCGACGACCGGGTCAACGAACTGCGTGGCGATCCTGCGGTGCACAGCAGCAAGGGCATCTACGAGTACCTCCTCGGCGGGGAGTCGAAGCCCCAGTTGCTTGACATCCGGTTGTTCGAGCCCAAAGACAAGCGGGTTGCTTACGAACAACAGACGAAGAAGGCCAAGGCCGCTGGGGAGTCGAACTGTCCGCTGTGCGTCCTGAGCGGGGGCAGCAACAAGGCGCGCATCTACAAGCAGACCGAGATGGACGCCGACCATGTGACCGCCTGGTCCAAGGGCGGCTCGACGAGCCTGTCCAACCTGACCATGCTCTGCGTTACCCACAACCGCGCCAAGGGCAATAGGTAGGGGCGCCAACGTGACCGAGACTCCCAGCGGCGAGATCATCCTGTACCAGCGCGACACCGGCCAGTCTGTCATCGAGGTTCGACTCGACGGAGAGACCGTCTGGGTCACACAGGCCCAGCTCGTCGAGCTGTTCCAGTCCTCCAAAGCCAACATCAGCGAGCACATCAGCAACGTCATCGCCGAGGGTGAGGTCGACCCCGTCGCAACTGTTCGGGAATTCCGAACAGTTCGCCAGGAGGGCAGCCGCCAAGTCAGCCGAGCACTGACCTACTACAACCTGGACATGATCCTCTCGGTGGGCTACCGGGTGAGGAGCAAGGTCGCCACCCAGTTCCGCATCTGGGCGACCGAGCGACTGCGCGAATATCTGGTCAAGGGCTTCACCATGGACGACGCCAAGCTCAAGAACCTCGGCGGCGGCGCCTACTGGCGCGAACTGCTCGACCGCATCCGCGACATCCGTTCCAGTGAGAAGGTGCTCTACCGGCAGGTACTCGACCTCTACGCCACCAGTATCGACTACGACCCCCGCGCCGAAGAGACCGTCGAGTTCTTCAAGATCGTCCAGAACAAGCTCCACTTTGCCGCCCACGGTCACACCGCCGCAGAGGTGATCGCCTCGCGCGCTGACGCCACGCAGCCGAACATGGGGCTCACCACCTTCGTTGGCCAGCGCCCCGTCAAGGCGGAGGTCGGCATCGCCAAGAACTACCTCAAGGAGGGTGAGCTCAAGAAGCTGAACACCCTGGTGTCGGCCTACTTCGACGCCGCCGAGTTCCGCGCTCAGAACCACCAGCCCACCTACATGCGTGACTGGATCGCACACCTCGACCGGATCATCACCGCGATGGAAGCTCCCACACTGAAGGGTGCAGGCTCGGTCAGTCACAAGCGGGCCATCGCGAAAGCTGAGAGCGAGTACGGGAAGTACCGTGACCAACTCGACACCACGCCGTCCGACGTCGAAACCGCCTACCTGGAGTCGGTCAAGCGCGCGCAGCGCGCGATCGGTCACACGGGCACCTTGCCCGACGCTGAAGGATCGCCGTAGGTGCACCACAGCACCTGCGACACGCCCAAAGGTGCACGCTGATACATGAAATACTGGATGTGGGTATAGTCTGGTTATGTGACTGAGCAGATCGATCTTGTGACCCAGCTGGAAGACGCTGGGGTCCTGGATGGCGTGCGCTGGGCGTACGCCTCAGCCGTGGCCCGCACACTCACCGACTATTCGGAAGATGCCGGCCACGACGCCGCATGGCTCGGCAGCACGCGCTTCGTGCTGTTCCGTGACCGCCTCGACCGGGTCTTCTCGTGCGGCAAGTACGCGTTGCAGGCCGGAGATGAAGCCTCCGCTGGCCTCGACCTTGTCCGGGTCGAACTCACCGAAAGGGATATCGCCACCATGCCCACGGTGGCCCCTGATCTTGTTCGACGAGCGGACCTCAACCACAGCCCAGGTTGGCTGGTAGGGGACCGACGGTTTCTGCTCGCTTCCTGTGCGTTCGGCAAGATCGACTCTCTGCCGTGGCCGCAGAAGAGCGCGACCAAGCAGACTGTCGCGATGCAGTCGAACCCTGAGCCGCCGCCCACACTCTTCGATGACCTTGGCGGCGATGAGGTCGACGGGCTCGTGGCGCTCCAGGACGAAGCCCTTGAGATCGACACCTTCGTCGTCGCGCACACGCTGGATGCAGTTGGTCAGCGGCGCGAGCTGGTTTTCGGGCGCCCCCAGATCAACCACGGTGGTGGTGACGCTTGGTACTGGTATGAGAATCTGCTCTCGGGTCCGCCCCTTACCGGCGGCCGACAGGACCTTCCCCAGCCAACAGGTCCCGACACCGTCCCCGATGCTCCGGTGCGCCTTCGCAAGCGGGCCGACCAGCGCAACGCGGCTAACGGACAGCGATGAACCGGGGGATGTCGGCAGCCGACGCTGCCGTTCTGTTCGACGGTGCCCGCTTGACAATCGCCCGGCACTTGGCCGGGCTTCGTAAGAGCGAACTGGCGCAGGTCGTTGGGAAGAGCCCATCTGCGGTTACCGGATGGGAACAGGGCACCAAACGTCCGAGCGGGGCAACCGTTGCGGAGTTGGCACTGCGGCTCGGCGTGGAGCCTTCGTTCTTCACTGTGTCTGCCGAGACAGTCGCTGCGCCGACGAGCCCGCCGCATTTCCGGTCACTCCGCTCTACCTCGCAGCTCGCCCGGGATCAGGCTCTCGCCTACGGGCAGTTGTCCTTCGACATCACTGCTGGGCTTGAGCGTCACGTCGAGTTCCCTGACGTCGATCTGCCTGTCTTTCCTGTCGATGCAGAGGACCTCGACGGGGACGGCCCCGAGCAAGCGGCTCAGCTTGTCCGTGAGTCGTGGGGACTAGGCGATGGGCCAGTGGGCCATCTCCTGCGACTGCTTGAGAACCACGGCATACTCGTGGTGTTTAGCCCGCCAAAGGGCGCGTCAGTGGATGCATATTCGTTTGATAGCGATCGCCGACCTATCGTGGTGCTCAATCCACTGAAGCAGGACTACTACCGGCAAAGGTTCGACCTGGCGCACGAGCTCGGGCACCTTGTCATGCATGCCGATGCCGAGCCCGGAGGTCGAATAGTGGAGGAGCAGGCGCACCGATTCGCCTCCGAGCTCCTGATGCCGGGCGAGCAACTCGCGCCGCTGCTGCCGCGCTCGATGAATGCCGCTGCATGGGCAGCTCTTGCGCGGCTCAAGGAGCAGTGGGGTGTCAGCATGCAGGCTCTACTGTTCCGTGCCCGCCGACTTGGAGTCTTGGGCGACGTTTCCTACCGGAACGCCATGACAACCGTGTCCGCACGAGGGTGGCGGCGAAGCGAGCCCGGCCAAGTCAAGGTCTTGGAGCAGCCATCCTTGCTGCCCAGAGCTGTGGAGCTACTGACGAGAGAAGGCGTCGATCTGGCCGTGTTGGCCTCTGAGTGCCGCGCGCCCGTGAGTCTGTTCCAAGCGGTGTCTAGCCGGGTTCCGTTGCTCGAAGAGAATGCGCCGGTCTTGGACAATCGTGGGGGCCGTACGACAACTCCAGCTGTGGTTTCGCTGCTCCCGAGGCTCGAAGCCAATAGTCAGGCGGATTCGGTCGGCTCGGCCCCCTGAGCGTCGAGAATGCCGACGACAGCGGCCCTGGTTCACACAACCCGAGTCTTGGCCCACACCGTGCCGCGATGCACCCCGTACTGCGTTGCGAGCGCTGTCACGCTGACGCCGCTGGCGCGGGCTGTTCGCATAGCGTCCACTTCCTTGTCAGTGAGTCGTGTTCGAGGTCGTTTCTTTGGTTCCACTGACGCGCCCATCAGAGGGTCGTCGGCCTCGCCCTCGGACTCGGCATCCCCGCGAGCGCCCTGATTCCACGCGGAAACAAGCCTCTTGACCCGTTGTCGCCTGTTCCCGCAGCGCTCCATTGCGCCCACCCGTGGTTAGCGCGCAACCGTCATAAACCTGGCACTGGGTGCTGGTCGGCAAGTCAGCGGGGGGCCGTCGCCGGCGATTCCAGTGGGCTCTGCAGCGCGCCCGTGAGTGCATCGAGTAACTCGTCGTAGGTGTCGAGGGCCTCGAACTGCGGGAACTGCTGCTGGATCGACAACGGTGAATGGAACCAGAACGCCGCATCGGCGGCCACGAGCATGGCCGAGTCGTTGTAGCTGTCGCCCGCCGCCACGACGCGGTAGTTGAGGCTCTGGAAAGCCTCCACCGCCTGCCGCTTCTGTTCGGGAAGCCGCAGGCGGTAGTCGACGATCTGGTCGTCCTCGACGACGAGGCGGTGGCACAGAAGCGTCGGCATGCCGAGTTGGCGCATGAGTGGTGCCGCGAATTGCTCGAAGGTGTCGCTGAGGATCACAACCTGCGTCCGGGACCGGAGTTCGTCCAGGAAATCCTTGGCCCCCGGCAGCGGCGCCAGACCGGCGATCACGTCCGTGATGGCACTCAGTTTCAGACCGTTGCGGTCAAGAATGTCGAGCCGTCCGCGCATGAGCACGTCGTAGTCGGGCTCGTCACGGGTGGTGCGACGCAGGTCGTGGAGCCCGGTGGTTTCGGCGACCGCGATCCAGATCTCCGGTACGAGGACCCCTTCGAGATCCAGTACCACCATGCCCTGTCGCTCGTCGCCTCGTGCATTCACCCGCCCATTCTCCCAACCCGCGCAGCGCTTTGGGGCCAGCAACCGAAATCGAGCCGACCCTGGACGTCCAACCTAGTCAACCTCCAAGTCCCTCGCGCCCCACCGCGACGGGTAACCTGACTCTCGTCCCTCGGGTGCTTTCGAGTCCCCATGCCCGCACCCGTCCGATCAAGGAGGATCACGCAATGGACAAGGCGCGCTCACGGCACAGCCTGACCGACACACTGCCCGAATGGCCGCAGCAGGCATCGCTGACGCTGCGCTCGCTGGCCGAGGTCGGTCGCGAGACCTTCGAGACGGCGCTTCGTGAATCGGCGGCCGGCGACCCTGAGCGAGGCGCGGACGAGGCGCTGTCGGGAATGCTCGACGAGTTCATCGGAATGGCCGGCGATCTCTTCGATCCGGACAATTGGTACTTGGCGGAACGGGACGGCATGCCCGTGGGGGTAGTGTTGCCGCAGATCTTCCCGGACCGTCCCGATCGCGGCACGATGTTCTACATCGCAGTGATGCCGTCTCAGCGCGGCCAAGGCATCGGGCGGGCGCTGCACGCCCTCGGGATGAAGGCCCTGGCCGATCGCGGCGCCGCCGGCTACTTCGGCACGGTCGACCCCAGCAACGCGGCGATGATCGCCGTCTATCGCGCCAACGGTTGCGAGGTGTACGTGCCGCGAAAGCGCGCGTGAGCAGGCTCGACGATTCCTCGCTGTGACAGCTATAGCCTCCTTCTGAGCGGCCAATCGGGTCACAGGAAGGCTCACCCCTTCGGGTGTGATTGCGTCATCCCTAGTCAAGGCGTGGTTAGCGCGAACTTCTGCCTTGATTTCCCGTGCGTTTGGAGGAACCCTGGGGTATGGCTACAACGAAGCGAAAGAACCCGTCCGGAAAGCGCAACCGGACCGCGACGTCCGCGTTCACCGTGCCCGGTCTAGAGGCAGCGTCGGCGCACGAACTCGCTGAGAAACTGCAACTGCGGCTTCACGCACTCAACGACCTGCAACTGACGCTCAAACATGCGCACTGGAACGTCGTCGGGCCCAAGTTCATCGGCGTCCACACCATGCTCGATCCGCAGGTCGAGGGTGTGCGCGCGATGGTTGACGAACTGGCCGAGCGCATGGCGACCATGGGCGTCAGCCCCAACGGCTGCCCCGGTGACCTGGTTGCGCGCAGGACGTGGGACGACTATCCGATCGGACTCGCCCAAGCAGCCGAGCATCTCGGGGCTCTCGACATCGTGTACTCCGGCGTCATCGAGGATCATCGGACGCTCATCGAAGAGGCCGGCGACGTGGACCCGGTGACCGAGGACATGCTCATCGGGCAAGTCGCGGAACTCGAGAAGTACCAGTGGTTCGTCCGGGCACACCTGATGGACGACGAAGGGAATCTGGCTACCCAAGAAGCCCAGTCGGCCGAGGATGCGGCGGCACGCGGCCTGGCGGCGGACGCCAAGATCGACTGACTTGGTCGGCGGACGCCCGCCTCGTCCGGGCGTCCGCCATGGGTTGTGTCAGCGGAAATCCGCTCGGGGGCCTCCTAGACTGATCTCCAGGTCCCGGTGAGTCGGGCCGAGCGCCGCCAAACCGAGGAATCCCGATGACCACGCCCGTATCCGCAAGGCAGGACATCCGCCTGATCGCCGTCGACATGGACGGCACCTTGCTGGACGAGTCCGGACAGGTACCGCCGGGCACCTGGGAACTGCTCGATCAACTGCGAGAGCGCGGTGTGGTGTTCGCCGCCGCCAGCGGCCGCCAGTACGCGAGTCTCGCGCGGACGTTCGGGTCGCATGGCGAGTCCATGGCATTCATCTCGGAGAACGGCTCGTACGTCGTCAAGGATGGCGCCGAGATCAGTTCGCTGCTCGTGGACAGGGACGTCGTGCACGAGATCGTCCGCTTGTCCCGCCGATTGGACCAGATCCACCCCCAAGTCAGTGCCGTGCTGGGCGGCAAACAGTCGGGATACCTGGAGAAGCGGAGCCCTGTCGAGCAGTCTGCTGGCAGTTTCTTGACCGAAGTCGCGCAGTTCTACGCCGATCGCACGTTGGTCGATGACCTGCTGGAGGTGACCGACGACATCCTGAAGATCGCCGTGTACCACTCGGGGGACGCTGAGACCGTCATATTTCCGCGCTACGCGCACCTGCATGGGTCGGTCAAGGTCGTGGTCGGGGCATCCCGTTGGCTCGACATCATGCATCCAGACGCGAACAAGGGCTCGGCCGTGCGCCAGATCCAGGCCAATCTAGGCATCTCGCCTGCTCAGACCATGGTCTTCGGGGACTACCTCAACGATATCGAGATGATGGACGCCGCCGATTGGTCCTACGCCATGGAGAACGCGCATCCCGACGTGAAGGCCCGCGCGAGGTTCACCGCGCCGTCCAACGCCGAGCACGGCGTCCTCAAGGTCATCACCGAGGTTCTCGGTCTCAAGTGACGCGTCGGGCCGGGAGCGCCTCTCGGCGCGTGGCCGCTCGCAGCGGCTTTAAGTGGAGCCCGGGGCTACCGCGACCCGACGCGTGATAGAGGATAGGCGCAGAACCCGGCCAAGCCAAAAAGCTGGATCACTCCAGGTCGCCGGACCGCCACAGACGGGCACAGGCGGCGAGGTCGCGAGCGGCTTGCTGTAAGCGGCTGGCGCGATCGAGGGCTGGCATGCCGTGGGCGATGTCGGCGCGGCCGGACGCCACCACGTGACAGAAGGCCGCTGCCCGCTCCAGAGCCACGGCGAAATCCCCTACGAAGACTCCGCGCAGGATCTCGTCAGCGACCTGACGCACCTCGTCCGGGCCGGTGGGTTCAACCCCCGCCACCGCGTGGTTGGGCTCGGTGAACCGGATGCCCGCGGCGTAGTCGCGAGCCGCTTCGTCCGCGTCGAGGATCATCCACTCGCGCAACGCATACAAGCGCCAGAGCGCCCCCGGCAGGGTACGGGCCGGGCGTTCGGACCACAGTTCAGCGATCGTCGACAGCCCGATTTCGTCCACGAGGTCCACGAGGCGCGCCGTCACCGCGGGATCATCGGCGGCGCGGCCGGCGTGCAGCAGTGCGGCCGCGGACTCGTGCGCCGCATGCAGCTTGGCGATCGGGTCTGAGCCTTCGCCAAGCGTTTCCAGCACCCCCGGGTCACGAACGACGGGGCGGCGCGGCTGTTGCGGGAGAGTCACTTGGCAAGAGTAGCCGGGTCGCTGCCGCGGACCTTAGGGCTAGTTTGCGGGCGGTAGGACGTCAGCAACCGCGCCTTAACGTCCGCGGCGAGGGTTAACGTCCGCGCCTTAACGTCCGCGGCGAGGGTTAACGTCCGCGGTGTGGCTTAGCGTCCGCGGCGTGGCTGTTGCGGGAGAGTCGCTTGGGAAGAGTTGCCGGGTCGCTGCCGCGGACCTTAGGGCTAGTTTGCGGGCGGTAGGACGTCAGCGACCGCGCCTTAACGTCCGCGTCGTGGCTTAGCGTCCGCGGCGCGCCTCAACGTCCGCGTCCGCGGCGGCGGGGCACGCGAGTTGTCCACAGGCACTCGGCTTGGGCGTGTCGTCCACAGGCGGCGGCTGATGGGTCGCGGCCGGGCGCTGCGGGCGGTCAAATGGGGTTCATGGACCTCATGCCAATCAGCCTGTTGCGCAGTGAAGGGCTCGATCGAGCCAACATCAGATCACTGGTCAGGTCGGGCGCCCTGAGTAGGGCGCGGCGCGGTGTGTACGTGCAGGCGCAGCAGGCCGGCGATCGAGTCGAGCAAAATCGGATCAAGCTTGCCGCTGCGTTGCTGCTCGCGGGTCAGCGGGTCGTTGCCAGCCATTGGTCGGCGGCCCTTTTGTGGGGGTTGCCGGTTCCTGGCGAGTACGTCGGGACAATCTGGCTCACGGCGCCCGGCTCCGGCGGTGGGTATTTTCGCCACGGTGTGCGCAAGGTCGTGACCCGACTGCCGGCGGGTGACACCTGCCTGCTGCGGGAGATCCGCGTCACCAGTCTGGCGCGCACGGTCTCGGATCTGGTTCGCGCAACGTCATTTCAACAAGGGGTGATCCTGGCCGACGCTGCTTTGAGAATGGGGATGAAGGCGTCCGATTTGCAGCTCCAGTTGGACGCCGTCGCAGGCCGGAAGGGCGTCCGTCCAGGTCGAGCGGTGGCTGAGTTCGCGGACGGCCGTGCGGAGAGTCCGATGGAGTCGGTGACGCGGGTCGCGATCCGGCGCGCAGGCGTCCGCACGCCGGATCTGCAGCGCAACATCTGGAACGAGCGGGGCGATTGGGTCGCGCGCGTCGACTTCTGCTGGGACGAGGAGAGATTGGTCGGCGAGTACGACGGTGAGGACAAGTACTACCTCGATGCCGATCGCCGCCCCACTGAGGCTTTCGCCGCTTAGAAGGCGCGAGACCAGAGGCTGCGCGACGCGGGGTGGGCGGTCGTCCATTGGACGAAGACGGATCTTGCCGATCAGCAACGCTTCGGACGGCGCCTCCGCGATGCGCTGGCAGCCGCGCAACGTTTGCGGGCCGCGTAGCGAATTGCCGCCGCGGGCCTTAGGTCACGCCTGCGGGCGGTGGACCATCAGCGTCCTTGCCCTAACGCCCGCGTTGGCGCAAAACGTCCGTGTCGGCACGCCACGCCCGTGTCGGCACAACCACCCGCGTCGGCGAATTGCCGCAGTGGGGGGTTGGATGTTGGACGCGCCCGGTGGGAGACTGCCGGACGTGACGGTCACCTCCTGCACGGTCCGCGACGTCGGGATCATGGGTTGAAGGTCGGCAGTGCAGTCAGCCTCGCGGCCAGGGTTGTGGGCACTCACTGGCGCACCTGGCTGCGCACCGCAGTCGTATTGCAGGTGGTCTCGGCGCTAGTTGCTGGACCGGTCATCGCATTCCTCCTGAGCACTGCGTTGAGCGCTGCGGGTGTTTCGGCGCTCACCGAGGCGAGCGTGGGGCAGGTGCTGCTCCACCCCCTGGCGGTCGTGCTGCTGCTCGTCCTCGCTGGCGTCGCCACCTCCGTCGTCCTCGTCCAGCACGCAGCCTTCGTGTTCCTGGCCCGAGATCTCGCCGACGGCCGAGTTCCGCGCATCCGCGACCTCGCTGCGGAGGGCTTCGGCGCGGCGCGCCGACTGATGGGCCCCCAACTCGGACTGGTCGCCTTGTATGCATTCGTCCTGGTGCCTCTCGGTGGCTTCGCGCTCGGCGCATCGATCACGCGGGGCATCGAGTTGCCGCCGTTCATAGCGGGGGAGTTGCAGAAGACCCCGCTGGGAACGGCAGCCTGGCTGCTGGGTTTCGCGGTCGTCCTGGTGCTCAACCTCCGCTTCGTGCTCGTGCCCACCCTGCTGCTCACCACCGCCACTCGTCCGGCGGCGGCCTTCGCGACCAGTTGGACGCTCACCCGTCGTCGTGGCATCCAGCTTGTGGCGCTCGCTGTGGGGTTCTGGTTCGCAGGAATCGTCCTGACCAGTGGGTTGGCAACCGTTGCCGTCGCGGTCACGAGACTGACCGACTCCGTGTTGCCGGCGGCATCCGCTGTCGTGGCCGGTCTCGCGCTCACGGTGTCCCAGGGGCTCGTGGTAATCGGTGCAGGCCTTGTGGCGGCCTTCGTGAGCGTGGTTCTGCTGGGGATCTCGCAGCCGTCCTGGAAGGAGGAGATCGACCGCGCGGCTCCTACCCGGCCGGACGGCGCGTGGGTCCTGGCCGCGTCGCTCGTCCTGGTTCTCGCGATGGGGGCGGCGAACACGGCTGCCCTCCTGTCCGACGGGAGCGGGCGCACGACGGCGATCATTGCCCACCGTGGTGCCACCTACGGCGCCGTGGAGAACACGATCCAATCGCTGGAGGCTGCCGCCGCGCTCGGTGCGGACTACGTCGAACTCGATGTGCTCCAGGCGCGCGACGGGGGCCTCGTCGTCGTCCACGACACCAACCTGCGCCGCATCGCCGGCGTCAACCGGAACGTGTTCGACATGACAACCGCCGAACTCACGGCGACCACTGTGAGCCAGGGGGGCCTTACGGGGACCATCCCAACGTTCGCCGATTTCGCCGCCCGAGCTGCCAAGCTTGGGGTCCGTCTGCTCGTCGAACTCAAGGAACACGGCCGGGAGCGGGGGGACCTGGTGGGGGACGTCGTCGCCGTCCTCGAGGCGCATGACCTCGTGGGCACGGCGCTCGTGCAGTCCTTCGACCGGGACACGGTGGCGGAGATCGAAACCCGCTTCCCCAAGGTCACCACCGGGTGGGTGGTCGCCTTCTCGCGCGGACGCCTGGATCCCGGCGCCGCGGACTTCGTGACGCTGGAACAGACCTCCTGGTCGGTCGACGTGCAACGCCAAGCACACCAGGCCGGCGTAGAGGTGTTCCTGTGGACGATCACCGACCCGTTACGCATGCGAATGTTCATCCGCGAGGGGGTCGATGGGATCATTACGGGCCAGCCCCGCCTCGCGCTGGACCAACGCCACACCGTCGCGACGGAGGCCGGGATGGCCGACCGGTTGGAGGACACCCTCCGGGCACTAGTGGACTGGTGATCAGGGGAGATTCGGTGAGCCGGACCGGCGGTTCCGCGCCTCGCCGAGCACCTTCTTGAACAGCACCAGGGGCAGCAGGATCGCGGCGACCAGGACGAAGACCCAGACGATGAACGGGGCGAGAACCCAAGTGAGGGCGCCCTCGATACGCAGCGCGTCCGTGAGGACGGACGTGATCGCCAGCCCGATGAACGTGGTGACCAACGCGATCCCACCGCGGAGGGCGGGCGCGTACTTCATCGCCATCTTCGTGACGAACGGGCCGAGCAGCACTTCGATCGCGGTGAAGATCAGAACAGCTACCACGAAGCCCAGAGGCTGAATCCGAAGCCCCGGGAGCACCAACGCTGCCGCCAGCAGCCCGACGGCGTTCGCGATCAGATGCAGCGCCGTAGATGCGAGGAACCGAACCATTGTGTCTCCTTCGGTGGATCGGGCGGGACAGTGCAGCCTCAAACTAACCGTAGGAAACGCAGGGACGATTGTGCACACCCGGAACGGGTGATGCGGACCACCTGCACCGCTCGGCAGGATCGGACTAACACCTACAACCTCGCAGGAGGCACCGTGACTACGGACAATAGCGCGACCGGATCGCTCGTCGTCCGCCGAACGCCCTGGGATGTCATCCTGGGAATCCTCATCATCATCGCGGGCTTCGTCCTGCTCGGAAATGTCGTGTTCGCCACAGCGATCTCGGTTCTCTTTCTCGGGTGGACGGCCCTGATCTCCGGGGTCGCACTGGTCGTCGGGGCATTCTTCCGCTTGAAATCTGGAGGCTTCTTGTCAGCGGTTCTCGGCGGAGCGATTCTCGCCGTCCTCGGGCTCTTCATGCTGCGCAACCCCATCGTCGGCGCTATTGCCCTCACGCTGATGGCTGGCTCGCTGTTCCTCGCCTCCGGCCTCACCCGCGTCATCATGGCCATCCAGTCCAGAGAGTCGCGGTGGCTGCTCGTGATATCGGGCGTCATTTCGATCGGACTAGGCCTTTGGGTCTTCTTCAACATCGGGACCGCCACTCTCACCCTGCTCGGCACCCTGCTCGGCATCCAGACACTGCTCGAGGGACTCACTCTCATCGCCGTCGGTCGCCTGCGCCCCCCGAAGAAGAAGTCCTGACCCACCCCGAGCCCCTCGCCGACGCGGGCGTTAGTGCTCGCAGCGGGCGTTAGGTCACGGTTGCGGGCGGTGGAACGTCAGCGTCTGGCACTTACGGTCCGCGTTGGCACTTAAGGTCCGCGTCGGCACTTAAGGTCCGCGTCGGCACTTAAGGTCCGCGTCGGCACTTAAGGTCCGCGTTGGCACTTAAGGTCCGCGTCGGCACTTAACGTCCGCGTTGGCACTTAACGTCCGCGTCGGCACCCAACGTCCGCGTCGGCGCCGAAAGGCGTTGACGCGGGCCACCTCAGCCGGGCTAAGTCAGAAAGGGACCGGCCGTCACGGGACGCGGTGAACCCACTCGGGGGTTGAGAACTTGGTGTCCACGAGTTCCCGCGCTCGGTCGAGTTCAGCCTGCGTGTAGTCCGAGTCGACGACCGAGTAGAGGCTGCGGAAGTGGTCGGTGAAGCGGTCCATGATGTCGGCGCGGGCGAGACCAGTCTGGGAGCGCATCGGGTCGACGCGCTTGTTGGCGGACTTGGTGCCCTTGTCGCTGAGCTTTTCGCGGCCGATGCGCAGGACCTCGAGCATCTTCGCGCTGTCGATGTCGTACGCCATGGTCACGTGGTGGACGACGGGCCCTGCGGCGAACCGCTTCTGGGCCGCACCGGCGATCTTGCCGGCCTTGGACGCCACGTCGTTGATCGGCACGTAGAACGCTTCCACTCCGACCTTCGCGAGGGCACCCAGCAGCCACTGGTCGAGGAATTCGTACGACTCGATGTAGCTCATGCCGTCGACGAGTGTGGCCGGAACGACCAGGGAGAACGTGATGCAGTTGCCCGGCTCCATGAACATGGCCCCGCCCCCGGACACCCGCCGGACAACCTCGATGTTGTGCCGCGCCGCGCCCTCCTCGTCGATCTCGTTGCGGAAGCTTTGATACGACCCGATGACGACGAGGGGCGAGTCCCAGTCCCAGAACCGGAAGGTGGGACCGCGGCGACCAGCAGCCATCTCCTCGGCAAGCACCTGGTCGAGAGCGACGTGCATCTTCGGATCGAGAGTCCGCATGGGCAGGATCTCGATCTTCTGGTCCGCCCACCCGCTGGCATGCCCCAGCGCCCGTCGAACCGCGGTCGCGATCGCGTCGGGGGTGATCCCGACCAGCACCGCACTGTCCGGTAGCGCCGCTTGGATCACGGCTGCCAGTTCGCTCTTGCTGGTGTCATCAGGCAGTTCGGTCAGCGCCGCGTTGATCGCGGGCAGCGCCTGCTCCGGTTCCATGAAGAAGTCCCCCGAGACCGAGACATTAGTGAGGACGTCGTCGGTCACCTCGAGATCGACCGCCACGAGTTTGCCGCCAGGCACTTTGTATTCACCATGCACGCAGACGATTATCTCGGAAGCCGTCCTGAGCCGAGCCGTTGTCCAGTCCGGCCCGTCAGGGAGCACTAGAGTCCAGCCGTGGCGGGTTTGCGGAGAGTCCTGGCTGACACGAGGCCGCTGCAGAACGACCACTTCCGCCGCCTGTGGCAGGCCAACATCGTCACGGTCATCGGCGCCCAACTGACAGTCGTCGCCGTCCCGGCCCAGATCTTCGCGATCACCCAGTCGTCCGCCTACGTCGGTCTCACCGGACTGTTCGGTCTTGTGCCCCTCATCGTGTTCGGACTGTGGGGCGGTGCGCTGGCCGACTTCTTCGACCGCCGCACCCTGCTGCTGATCACCACCGGCGGCCTCATCGCCACGAGCGTAGTGTTCTGGCTGCTCGCGGCCTCCGGGGTGGACGACGTGTGGGCGCTGCTCAGCGTGTTCGCCCTGCAGCAGGCCTTCTTCGCGGTCAACCAGCCGACGCGAACGGCGATCCTTCCCCGACTGGTGCCCGACCACCTGCTGCCTGCGGCGAACTCGCTCAACATGACCGTCATGATGGCTGGCGCGATCGCGGGGCCGATGATCGGCGGTGCGCTCATACCGCTCTTCGGGTTCGCCTGGCTGTACTTGATCGACGCGTTGTGTCTGCTTGCGACATTGTGGGCCGTGATCAGGCTGCCGGCCCTGCCGGTCACCAACCGCAGTGGCAAACCCGGGCTCAAGTCGGTGGTCGACGGCTTCGCCTACCTGCGCCTTCAACCGATCCTGTTGATGAGCTTCCTCGTTGACCTCATCGCGATGGTGTTCGGCATGCCGCGGATCCTTTTCCCCGAGATCGCCCACGTACATTTCGGGGGTCCCAAGGAGGGTGGCCTCGTCTTCGGCATTCTCAATGCCGCGATCCCGCTAGGAGCCGTCGTCGGGGGCATCTTCTCGGGTTACGTGTCGCGAGTCGTCCGGCACGGCAGGGCAGTGATCATCGCGATTCTCATCTGGGGTGCCGCGATGGCCACCTTCGGCATCGCGGTCGGGTTCGCCCAGTGGCTGCTGGTACCGATGCTCGTCGTCTCCGTTGTGGCTCTCGTCGTCGGCGGCGCGGCGGACATGGCGTCGGCCGCGTTCCGGCAGTCGATGCTGCTCAGCGCCGCGGACGACGCCGTGCGCGGACGCTTGCAGGGAGTGTTCATCGTTGTCGTGGTCGGGGGGCCGCGTATCGCCGACGTTCTGCACGGATGGGCCTCGACGCTGGTCGGCGCTCCGGCAGCGACCGCGGGCGGCGGCGCTCTCGTCATGGTGCTGACCGCTGCGGCGGCCGTGGTTCTGCCGAGTTTCTGGCGCTACCGAGCCAGGTCAGCCGAGAGCCAGTAACTCCATCACCGTACGGCCGACAGCGGACTCTGAGTTCGAACCGGCCAAGCGGTAACCACGCTGCTTGAGGCTGGGGTGGCCGTGCTCCATGCGGAACGGCATTCCGACCCAGTCGAGCATCTCCATGTCATTGGGCATGTCGCCGAAAGCCGCGACCGCGGTTGCGTCGATTTCCAGGTGTGCGCAGATCACGGCGAGGGCGGACGCCTTCGTGACCCCGGGTGCCATCAGTTCCAGCAGTGCGCGGTCGGAGTTGCGCGCCGAATGCGTGACCTGAACCCCGCCTCCGATCTCGACCATCCTGTCCATCAGATCGTCGGACGTGAGGCCGTCGTGCATGGCCAACATCCGCAGCACTGTGTCGTGCTGTGCGAGTTGTTCCAGGGTCCCGACCTCCGAGAAGACACTGCCGTCCTCGTCGGGAACCTCATGCTCTCTGCCGAATGAGCCCGGGAACTCGACACCGAACAAGGTGCCGGGGACGGCGTCCCGCAGCCGGTTTCCGACTTCGCTGACGGTGGGTGCCGCGATTGCGCGCAGATCGCTCAACTCGCCGGTGGCCAGGTCGTAGACGGCCGCCCCGTTGGTGACGATCACCACCGGATGGGCTGCCCGGATGTCGTCCAGGCACTGCAGCCAGAAACTGGGTCGCCCCGTCGCGAACACGAACGGGACGCCCGCGTCCGCTGCCGCTGTCACTGCGGCGGCGTTCTCGGCGGACACTGTTCCGTCCGGGCTCAGGAAGGTGCCGTCCAGGTCCGTCGCGATCAGTGCCGGGCGCCTCATGTCAGCCCTACAGCCGGTTGTTCGGGGTCTCGGACGAGCCCCCTCCGGTTGCGGTGCCTCCCGTGGTGGGCGAAATCATCGTCGGCGTCTTCGTGTGGCTGGGGACGTTGCCGCTGTCGGACGGAGAGCCAGACGGCGACCCTGACTGCGTGCCGGACGGACTGGGCGAACCGGACGGCGAACCCGACGGAGAACCGGACGGAGACCCGGTCGGGGAACCGGACGGCGATCCCGATTGCGGCGAACCTGTCGTGGGCAATGGGGGAGGCGGCTGGCCGGCGCTCTCGTTCTGGAAGATCAGAATCGCGATGAGGATTGCGAGCGCGGCCATCAGCAGCATCAACACCCAGGACGCCAGGATCGACACCCAGCCCGCCCGGTCATGGCGACCGGGCCAAGGAAGCGGCCACAGCCGGGCGAGGCCGGGACGGGTGTCGTCGACCCAGTGCAGCCGATAGTCCGGACCGGCGGGAGTGCCCTTGGGGGGCAGAGTCGACAGGTCGACCTCGTTCAGGATGCGGCGCGCCTCGGTGAGCACCGCCGGGCTCCCGTCGTTTGCGAGGGCCACCCAGGGTGCCAACTCCTGGTCGTCTGGCTCTACGGGGTCGTCGTCCTCGCTGCGGAATTTGGCGCCGAGGCGTCCGTGATCCTGGCCGTGTCCGCCGCGGGCGACCACCGTGTCGATGTCCATCTCGTTGACCACGCCGGACAGCCGGTCACGTGCCGCCGCATCCTCGGCTGCCCCGGCGGACAGCAGAATCAACACCACATTCACGCCGTCCCCATGCCCGAGATAGGCGATGCCGGACGGCGCCGCCGTCAGCCTCGCATCGAGCCAGAAGTCGCCGATCTTGGGCGGGTCTTCGGGGATCAGCGGTGAGGACGGCTGGCCCATGAAGCCGCCGGGCGGTGGAGGTGTCGTCATGTTCCCCTTCGCTTCATCCCCGAGGCCGATGGGCCCTGTTCTCCATTGTGCCCGAAGCCCGGCCATGGGCTTTCGCGGAACCCCTCGTGACTTCGAATTGCTCCCGAGTTGGGTATCGTGGCACCCGGTGCGTCTCGTCCGCGTCCGAGCATCCCAGGAGATCGAGTGAGCAATCCCGTGCAGCCCGACCAGAACATGGCCACCGCGCAGGCGGCAAAGACACTCGGTGAGGCGATCGCTCAAGTTCAGCGCATCATCGTTGGCCAGGAGCACATGGTCGAGCGACTGATGGTCTCGTTGCTGGCCAAAGGGCACTGCCTGCTGGAAGGCGTCCCAGGTGTCGCGAAGACGCTCGCGGTCCGTAGCTTCGCGACGGTGGTCGGCGGGGACTTCGCGCGGGTGCAGTTCACCCCCGACCTGGTGCCGTCCGACATCGTGGGCACGCGCATCTATTCGGCTTCGCAAGAGAAGTTCGACATCGCGCTCGGCCCGGTGTTCGTGAACTTCGTGTTGGCGGACGAGATCAACCGCGCACCCGCGAAGGTGCAGTCGGCGATGCTGGAACTGATGGCGGAAAAGCAGGTGTCCATCGGCGGGCACACCTACCCCGCCCCGAAGCCCTTCATCGTGATCGCCACGCAGAACCCGATCGAGTCCGAGGGTGTCTACCCGCTGCCCGAGGCGCAGCGCGACCGGTTCCTGCTCAAGGTCGACGTCCCGTACCCGCGTGGCAACGAGGAATTCGAGATCCTGCGCCGCATGTCGGTCAAGCCGCCTGAGCCGGTGCCGGTCCTTAATCCTGCCGTCGTCCTCCGCATGCAGGACCAAGCGTCGAACGTCTTCGTCCACAATCTGGTCGCCGAGTACGTGGTGCGGCTCGTGCTCGCCACGCGAACCCCGGCCGAGTTCGGTATGCCCGACCTGACATCGGTGATCCAGATCGGCTGTTCGCCGCGTGCCACCCTCGGCCTTGTGGCAGCCGCCCGTGCCCTTGCACTCATCCATGGCCGCGATTACGTGCTCCCGACCGATGTCCAGGCTGTGGCTCGCGACGTGATGTCCCATCGGCTGGTGCTCGGGTTCGACGCGGTCGCCGACAACATCTCAGCGACGCAGGTGATCGATCGCATCCTCGCGATGGTGCCCCCGCCCACCCCTGTGTGGAACGCGCAGCAGCGCCAGGCAGCACACGGCCAGCACCGCCACCAGCCCGACTTCCGCAACCGGTGAGCCGTGGCCCGGGCTGAAAGGCAGGCGGGCGCCGAGGGCTTGTCGGCCCTCGAGTCGGTGCTGCGCGAGCCCACCGCCCCCACGCTGCCGCTGCACAAACTGGCGCCCGAGGCGGCGTTGCGGCGCCTGGAACTGACGGTCGTCCGGCGCCTTGAAGGCTTCCTGCACGGCGACCATCTCGGGTTGCTGCCCGGCCCTGGGGCCGAAACCAACGACGCGCGGGTGTACGTGCCCGGCCAGGACGACGTGCGCAAGATGGACTGGGCCGTCACGGCACGCACCTCCATTCCGCACGTCCGCGACACCCTGGCCGACCGTGAACTCGAGGCCTGGGCACTCCTGGACGTCACGCCGTCCATGAACTGGGGCACTGCCGGTGTCACGAAACGCGACCTAGGCATCGCTGCCGTGGCAACCATCGGGTTCCTGAGCCAGCGCATGGGTGACCGGTTCGGCGGGGTGATCATGCGGCCCGAGCGGCTCAAGCGGATTCCGGCGCGCTCCGGCCGGACGGCGCTGTACGGGTTGCTGCGCAGGATGCTCACCGAACCCATCGTCCACGACCTGTCCGTGGGTCCGTACGATCTGCCCACCGGCATCGAACAGTTGACGAGGACGCAGCGTCGGCGCGGGCTCCGCGTGGTTGTTTCCGACTTCCTGACTCCCGGCGACTACGAACTCGACCCCAACCTGGAACCGGCGTGGGAGCGTCCGCTGCGCCGTCTCGCCGTCCGCAACCAGGTGCTGTGCATCGAGGTCGTCGACAAGCACGAGATCGATTTCCCCGACGTGGGCGACATCCTGATCCGTGACCCCGAGACGCAGTTCAACCGCTATGTCAACACATCTGATCCGGGGGCGCGCAACCGCATGAATGCCGCCACGGCAGCCCAACGCGAGCGCATCAAGATCTCGTTGCGCCGAGCGGGCGTCGGGCACATCCTCTTGCGTACCGACAGAGACTGGGTGCAAGACATCGCACGCTTCGTGCTTTCGTACCGCCGGGTCGCCAGCATGTTGCACGCACCGCCACGAGGAGTGAGCCGCTGATGCCGGAGTTCATGACCCCAGCAGTCCTGCTGCTGTGGCTCCTGGTGCCGGCGTTTCTGATCCTGTACATCTGGGTCTCGGCCCGCAAGAACAAGCGCGGCATGCGCTTCACCAACACGGGAGTGTTGGCGGCAGTCGTGCCGCGGCAGTCGCAGTGGGTTCGGCATCTGGCAGTCGCGTTGTCGCTGATCGCACTCACGGCGCTCGTCGGCGCCGCCGCCAGGCCACTCGGGGTCGAGAAGGTCCCGCGGGAGCGTGCGACCATCATCCTGGTGATGGACATCTCGCAGTCGATGCAGGCGGTCGATGTCCGACCGACCCGGGTCCAGGCGGCCAAGCAGGCCGCCACGTCGTTCGTGAAGTCACTGCCGGCCGGGTTCAACGTCTCGATCGTGGCGTTGTGGGGAACTCCGAACATCGCCGTCCCGCCCACAGTCGACCGGGGCGCGGTGGAGCGGGTCATCAACGCCCTCCAACTCAAGGATTCGACGGCCATCGGCGACGGCATCCTGGTGGCGCTGCAATCGCTCGAGCAGGCGCCCAAGGGTGAGGACGGAAGCGTGGCGCCCGGTGCGATCGTCCTCCTGTCCGACGGGCAGAACACGGCCGGCTCCGACCCGGGCGCGGCGGCGGCCGCCGCGAAGGAGAAGAACGTCCCGGTGTTCACGATCGCGTACGGGACGCCGATGGGGTACGTCGACATCGACGGGCGCAGGGAGCCGGTGCCACCCGACACGCAACTGCTTCAACAGATCGCCAACAGCACCGGTGGCGCCGCTTATACCGCCGAGTCGGTAGGGCAACTGGATGACGTCTACCGGCGAGTCAGGTCGGAGGTCGGCTCAGAGGAAGTGAAGAAGGAGATCACTGCGTCCTGGGCTCTCTACGGGCTCGTCGCGGCGGGTCTCGCGGCGCTCGGTGCGGTCCTGTTGGGAGCGAGGAAACTCTGATGATCCCGATGATCGAGTTCCTGCAACCGGTGCGACTCTGGGCCCTGATCGTGGTTCCCATCCTGGTCCTGGTGTACCTGGGCTTCTTCCTGAGCCGTGGCAGATCCACCCGGCGGCGTGACCGCAGCCCCCTCGAACGGTTGCTGCCGCAGCAGGCGGCATGGAAGCGGCACATCGCTGTCGGGGCCGCGATCCTCGGGCTCGTCTTCATCAACATTGCCTGGGCGGTACCGAAGGACGAAATGCAGGTTCCACGTGATCGGGCGACCGTCGTCGTCACGCTGGACATCTCGCGATCGATGCTGGCGGCAGACGTCTCGCCCGATCGCATCACGGCCGCCAAGGAAGGCGCGGTGGGTTTCGTGGGCATGGTCCCACCCCGGTTCAACATAGCCCTGGTGTCTTTCGCGGGGACGGTCAACCTCGTCGTCCCTCCCACAACCGACCGGGGGGCGGTGACGCGGGCGATCAATGCGTTGGAGATCGGGCCGGCCACGGCCACAGGTGAGGCCATCTACACCTCTCTGGAGTCGCTCACTCTCGTCCCGCCTGACCCGGAGCATCCGAACGACCCGGCACCCGCGGCGATCGTGCTGCTCAGCGACGGGCAGAGGACCGTGGGTCGCGACGCCATTCCGGCCGCGAGGGAGGCCAAGAAGCAGAACGTCCCCGTGTACACGATCGCCTACGGCACCCAGGACGGCTATGTGATGAACGGTGGGCAGCGGGAGCCCGTGCCGGTCAACCACGCGGAGTTGGCTGCGATCGCGCGCGAGTCCGGTGGCAAGAAGTTCTCCGCCGAGAGCCGGGAACAGTTGCGGCAGGTCTATGAGGCCATCGCGCAGTCGGTGGGATACGAGACAGTAGACGTCGAGGTCACCCACATCTACGCAGGCATCGCCCTCGGCTTCGGGGTGCTGGCATCGCTGGCGCTGGTCTCCCTTGCGGCCCGCTGGCCGTAACGTCCGCCGTCGTCCCGGCGATGGTCGGTCACGGGACTCGTGAGTGTGCAAGGCTGAGCGGATGGAGAGCCTCGCTGCGAATCTGGAAGCGGTGCGGTCGCGCCTGACGGCTGCGTGCCTGAGCGCGGGTCGTGCACCCGAGGAGGTGCGCCTCCTGCCGGTGTCGAAGACCAAGCCCGCGGAGGCGGTTCTGGCCGCATTCAAGTTGGGCTGCACTCGGTTCGGTGAGAACAAGGTGCAGGAAGCGGCCCGGAAGGCGTCCGAACTGTCCGACGTGCCCGGCTTGGAGTGGGCACTCATCGGGCACCTGCAGACGAACAAGGCCAAGTACCTGCCGGGGTTCGCCGCCGAGTTCCAGGCTCTGGACTCGCTGCGACTGGCCGCCGAGTTGGACAAGCACTTCCAGCGTGCCGGGCGGGGCATCGACGTCCTCGTCGAGGTGAACTCGTCCGGCGAGGAAAGCAAGTTCGGTGTGCCCCCGGCGGATGTGGAGGCACTCGTGCGCGGATTGGTGCCCTTCACGTCGCTCCGCGTGAAAGGGCTGATGACCATCGCGGCTCCCGATCCGGTTCAGGCCGAGGAGTGTTTCGCCTTGATGGCGGAACTGCGGCGGCGGCTGCGGGAGGCCGGAGCGCCGGGCAGTTTCGACGAGTTGTCCATGGGCATGTCGGGTGATTTCGAGGCGGCCGTTCGGCACGGAGCGACCTGCGTCCGCGTGGGCACTGCCATCTTCGGTCCGCGACAGCCGTAGGCGGGTCGCTGAAGGCTGGTGCCCGTGTGATTCCTAGGGCACAATGGCCGTGTCTCCTGAAGTTGAGGTTGTCGGGGAAGGGCCATCTCAACCTTGGAGGCACGATGAGCACTGCACGCGGAGTCATGTTCGTACATTCCGCGCCGTCGGCCTTGTGCCCACACATCGAGTGGGCACTGGCGACGGTTGTCGGCTTGCCCATAGCCCTCGACTGGACCCCCCAACCTGCTGAGCGTTCGTCCTATCGGGCCGAACTCTTGTGGTCGGGGCGTCCAGGGACGGCAGCGAAGGTCGCCAGCGCCTTGATGGGCTGGCAGCACATCCGCTTCGAGATCACCGAGGACCCCAGCCCCGGGTCGGACGGGCAGCGTTACAGCTACACGCCGCGTCTTGGACTGTTCCAGGCAATGACAAGCGCGAGCGGTGACATTGCCATTCCCGAGGACCGATTGAAGGCCGCCGTCGCGCGAGCCACCCTCAGCGGGCGCGACATCCTGTCCGAGCTGGGCCAACTTCTGGGCACCGCTTGGGACGAAGAACTCGAGGTGTTCCGGCATGCGGGCGAAGGCGCCCCGGTCAGGTGGCTCACGCGAGCCGTCTAGGCTTTGCCACTTACGGGGCTCCGCCTGTCACAGGGCTCAGCCTCTCGCAGGGATCCGCCTCGTCCCACGCCGCGCAGCCAATCGCCGCTGCGGGCGTTAGGTCACGGTTGCGGGCGGTGGGACGTCCGCGACCGCACCCTAACGTCCGCTTGGCCGCTTAACGTCCGCGTGGACGCAACCGGCCCTCTTACTCCTGCTTGGGCGCCCTGGGTCGTCCGGTCCATCGCCGCCGCGGGCGTTAGGTCATGGTTGCGGGCGGTGGGACGTCCGCGACCGCACCTTAACGTCCGCTTGGCCGCTTAACGTCCGCTTGGCCGCTTAACGTCCGCTTGGCCGCTTAACGTCCGCGTGGACGCTTAACGTCCGCGTGGCGGCTTAACGTCCGCGTGGACGGAACCGGCCCTCTTACTCCTGCTTGGGCGCCCTGGGTCGTCCGGTCCGTGGCCGCCGCGGGCGTTAGGTCACGGTTGCGGGTGGTGGGACGTCCGCGACCGCACCGTAACGTCCGCGTGGCGGCTTAACGTCCGCGTGGCGCCGTAACGTGGTCAAGTCCCGTTGGGTGGTGGGTTTTCAGGCGGTGAGTGGTAGGGGGTGGGTGGGGGTCTTGGTGCCGTGTGGAGGCTGTCGAGGAGTCGTCGCATGCTGGTTTCGGACAGGTAGCGGCGTTCGCCGTAGTGCCATTCCTCGTGTTGTTCGAGGAGGATGGCGCCGATGAGTCGGGTGACGCTGTCGCGGTCGG
>WBZS01000382.1_pt1 | contig 60754 bp, 47 predicted proteins | sample 5204201 | NCBI WGS metagenome assembly WBZS01 (sample SAMN12344357, study PRJNA552823) | activated sludge metagenome | biome: Activated sludge suspended growth; feature: Nitrification reactor; material: Wastewater; isolation source: activated sludge from nitrification reactor of wastewater...
GATGCACTGGTTGCCCTCAATGACGATCGCAGTCACCGGACCGGAAGACATGAAGTCAACGAGCTCACCGAAGAACGGCTTCTCGGCATGCTCGGCGTAGTGCTGGCCCAGCATCTCCCGGGTCGGGGTGAGGATGCGCAGGGCGACGAGGCGATACCCCTTGCGTTCGATCCGACGGATCACCTCACCGGTGAGTCCGCGGGCGAACCCGTCGGGCTTGACCAGGACCAAAGAGCGCTCGGTAGTCACGCGGTCAGCCTATGCCGACGGCGGCGCCGATTCTTGGGCATGTGCCCGCTGCAACTCATCGATCCGATGGCCCTGAACGAGGCAGAGCACCCACAACGTTGCGAAGATCACGCCGACCAGCCCCATGAGCGGCACCACCGCGGTCGCCGCGAAGGTCGCCACCTGGATGAGCCAGCCCAGGGTCACCCCGACGGCGGACCGCATCGCCCCCGCCGCGACAATGCACAGGACCGCGAGCCCGCTGCCGACGAGCAGGTATGCCGTCGCCGCACCACTGCTGTCCGCGACGGCGATGCCGCGGGCGACGAGGGCACCGAAGAAGACCGCGATCGACTGGGCGGCGAGCACCGCAGCGCACATCCGCCAGGTGAACTTCCCGAGCTTGCCGAAGAACACGAACCCAGCCATCAGGTCTCCTCCACACCGAGCAGCAGCCGGACGTCGGCCGCGGTGACGACCGATCCGGTCGCGACCACTCCCCCACCCAGACCGTCGGATTCGGCGAGGGTGACCGCCTCCTCGAGGGCGTCGGGCAGGGCAGGGACGACCGACACCCGATCCGCTCCGAAGATGCCTGCGGCGATCTCACCGAGCCGGGCGACATTCATCGACCGCGGTGAGCTGTTGCGGGTGACCACGACATGGTCGAGAGCCGGCTCAAGCAGCTCAAGCATCGCTCCGGCGTCCTTGTCGGCGAAGATCGCAACGATCCCGACGAGCCGAGCGAACGAGAAGGCATCGGCGAGCGCGTCGCGCAGGGCGGCCGCGCCGTGCGGGTTGTGCGCCGCGTCCACGAGGATCGTCGGGGACCGCCGAACGACCTCCAGCCGGCCCGGCGACGTGACCGCCGCGAACCCGGCCCGGACGACGTCGGGGTCCAACCGTCGCTCACCCCCACCGAGGAACGCCTCGACGGCAACGAGGGCCAGTGCGGCATTGGCAGCCTGGTGTTCGCCGTGCAACGGCAGGAAGACCTCGTCATAGTCCCCTGCCAGCCCGCGGAACCCCAGTAGCTGGCCGCCCAGGGCCACCTCCCGGGAGACAACCCCAAAGTGCTCGTCCGCGGCATACCGGCTGGCGCTGACCTGCTCGACACGCTCGGTGAGGATCTCGGCGACGGCGGGGTCCTGCGCGGCGGTGACCAGGACGGCGCCTGGCTTGACGATCCCGGCCTTCTCGGTGGCGATCTCCTCGACGGTCGAGCCGAGGAAGTGGGTGTGGTCAATGTCGATCGGCGTCACAACGGCGACATCACCGTCGGCGACGTTGGTGGCATCCCAGCGACCGCCCATGCCCACTTCGACGACGGCGACGTCGACCGGGGCGTCGGCGAACACGGCATAGGCGAGGACGACGAGGACCTCGAAGAAGGTCATCCGGGGGCCACCGTCGGCCGCGGACCGCGCGTCGACGAGATCGATGATCGGAGCGACCTCGTCCCACGTCTGCACGAGCACGTCGGCCGACACCGGCTCGCCGTCGACGGCGATCCGCTCCCGCATCGAGTGCAGGTGCGGTGAGGTGAATCGGCCTGTCCGCAGGCCGTGTTCGCGGCAGAGGGCCTCGATCATGCGAGTGGTGGAGGTCTTGCCGTTGGTCCCGGTGAGGTGGATGACCCGGAAGCTGCGCTGGGGGTCACCGAGCAGGTCCATGACAGCTGCGACCCGGTCGAGGGTCGGCACGAGGTCGTGCTCGGGCGCGCGGCCCATGATCTGCGCCTCGACCTCGGCCAGGCGAGCGGTCAGGTCCGGGCCGGTGGGGCCGATGCTCACGACTGGGGCTCCTCGCCGTCGGGAGCGTCAGCCCACAGGTCGCGCACGACCCAGATCGAGTCCGGTATGCCGTCCCCCGTCGGCTCGCGGTGGGACTCGGTGAAGCCGAACGCCCGGTAGAACCTCTCCGCGTTGACATTGCCGTCGAGGTAGGACAGCCGGATGATCCGGTGTCCGCGCTCCCGAGCCACCTGCAGGACGTCCTCCAGGAGCATCCGGCCGATGCCCGTGCCTTGGTGTTCCGGGACGACGTAGAGCCGGAAGAGGACGAGATCGCCCTTGAGCGGCCCGACGACGGCCACCCCGACGACCTCACCGTCGAGCTCAGCGACAGTGGCCTTCCCCGCGACCACGAGGGGCCGGGTCGCGGCGACGGTCCACCACTTGGCCAGGCCCATCCGGACGTAGTCCTCGCCCGCGATCGGCGCGTAGGTCTGCGGCCAGGTCCGCCGCCCGACGTCAACGACCGCGTCGACGTCATAGGCGGTGGCCGGCCGGATGACGACACCCATCAGCGCTTGACCACCTTGATGCGCACGGTGAGCCCGTCCCCGACGGTTGCCTCGACCACCCCGTCACCCGCGACCAAGTCGTCCACGTGGGTGGCGACGCTCAGGTGCTCGGCGAGAGTCTGGGCCATGATCCGCTCGCGATGCTCATGAGCGGCTTGAGTCATGAGCTCGGCACCGGCCAGCGACAACGAGATCCGGTCGCTGACGTGCAGCCCTGACTCGCGGCGGGTCTGTTGCACGGCACGGACGAGGTCGTTGGCGACGCCTTCGACGGCCAGTTCGGGCGAGACGTCGGTGTCGAGCACGACGAAGCCGCCGCCGGGCAGCACGGCCACGGCCCGGCTCGGCGCGTTGACATCGGCCGCAACCCCGGCCGCCCCGGCGGCCCCAGTCGCCCCGGACGCGGCCAGATCCTTGCCCGCGACGACGGTCTCGACGGCATACTCGCCGTCCACGAGGGGGATGCCCCCGGCGGTGACGGTGCCCTCGGCGTCGGTCGTCCAGTCCCCCGCCTTGGCGGCGCGGATCGCGGCCTGGACGTCCTTGCCCAGGCGCGGCCCGGCGACCCGGGCGTTGACGGTGAGCCGTCGGGTGACGCCGAAGTCGCCTTCGTGGGCCTGCTCGGCATCGCGGAGCACGACCGAGCGGACGTTGACCTCGTCGGCGATGATCGCCGAGAAGGGCTGCAGGGCAACCGGATCGGCGGTGACCACGACGAGCTCCGCCAGCGGGAGGCGGGCCCGCAGACCGGCGCCCTTGCGCAGCGACGAGACCGCCGAGCAGACCTCGCGGGCCCGGTCCATCCCGGCGACGAGGGCGTGATCGGCTGGCAACGACCCCGGGTCGGGCCAGTCCTGCAGGTGCACGGACCGGCCGCCGGTGAGACCGCGCCAGATCTCCTCGGTCGTCAGCGGCAGCAGTGGGGCGACGGTGCGGGTGGTGACCTCGAGCGCGGTGTAGAGCGTGTCGAAGGCCGCCGTCGTCGAGGCGCCCAGGGTGTTGTCGCTGTCCCAGAACCGGTCGCGAGACCGGCGGATATACCAGTTGGTCAGCACGTCGAGGAAGCTGTGCATCGTGTCGCAGGCGGCGGCGATCTCGTAGGCGTCCAGCTGGGTCGTCATCGTCTCGACGAACTCGCGCAGCTTGGCCAGCAGGTAGCGGTCGAGCACGTCGGTGGACGCGGTGGAGGCCGAAGCGGCATACCCCCTGCCTCCGCCGGCGGCGTTCGCGTAGAGCGCGAAGAAGTGCCACGCGTTCCACAACGGGATCATCACCTGGCGAACCCCGTCGCGGATGCCGGCCTCGGTGACGATGAGGTTGCCGCCGCGCAGGATCGGGCTGGACATGAGGAACCAGCGCATCGCGTCGGCGCCGTCGCGGTCGAAGACTTCCGAGACGTCCGGGTAGTTGCGCAGGCTCTTGCTCATCTTCTGCCCATCCGACCCCAGGACGATCCCGTGCGACAGACAGGTCTTGAAGGCCGGCCGGTCGAACAGCGCGGTCGCGAGGACGTGCATCGTGTAGAACCAGCCACGGGTCTGCCCGATGTATTCGACGATGAAGTCGCCCGGGAAGTGGTGCTCGAACCAGTCGGCGTTCTCGAACGGGTAGTGCACCTGGGCGAAGCTCATCGAGCCCGACTCGAACCAACAGTCCAGGACGTCGGTGACCCTGCGCATCGTCGAACGCTCCCCCTCGGGGCGCGGGTCGTCGGGGTTGGGCCGGGTGAGCGAGTCGATGAACGGCCGGTGCAGGTCGGTGACGGGCACGCCGAAGTCGGCCTCCAGCTGCTCGAACGACCCGTAGACGTCGACCCGCGGGTAGGCCGGGTCGTCGGACTTCCACACCGGGATCGGGCTGCCCCAGAAGCGGTTTCGCGAGATCGACCAGTCGCGGGTGTTCTCCAGCCACTTGCCGAACTGACCGTCCCTGATGTGCTCGGGCACCCAGGTGATCTCCTGGTTGAGCTCGAGCATCCGGTCGCGGATCGCGGTCGTCGCGACGAACCACGACGACACCGCCATGTAGATCAGCGGTTCACGGCAGCGCCAGCAGTGCGGGTAGGAGTGGTCGTAGGTCTCGTGCCGGACCAGGACGGTGCCCTCGGTCGTCGAGCCCAGCTCACCCTGCCCGCGGGTGCGGGCCTTGAGGTGGTCGATGACGTGCGGATTGGCGTCGAAGACGTGCATCCCGGCGTAGTCGGTCACTGGGTAGGTGAAGCACCCGTCCGACCCGACCGGCACGACCGTCTCGACCCCGAGCGCGTCGAGGGCAACCTTGTCGTCCTCACCGAAGCCCGGGCTCATGTGGACCAGCCCGGTGCCGTCCTCGGTCGTCACGAAGTCCGCGGCCGAGATCTGGTGCGCCCCGGCATACCCGAGGTAGTAGCTGAACGGCGGCGTGTAGTGGCGCCCGACCAGCTCGGCACCCTTGAATCGCGCGACGATCCGCTCGGCCGCGTCGTCCCCGAGCTCGCGGGTGTATGCCGCGAGCCGCGCCTGCGCGAGCAGGTAGCGGTCGGTGCCGCCGTCACGGTCGCCCTGGACGACGACGTAGTCGACGTCGGGGTGCACGGCCACGCCCATGTTCGACGGAAGGGTCCACGGCGTCGTCGTCCAGATGAGGGCGAGTTCGCCGGTCTCCAGCCGGTAGCCGACGGTGATCGCCGGGTCCTGGCGGGTCTGGTAGACGTCGTCGTCCATCCGCAGCTCGTGGTTGGACAGCGGGGTCTGGTCATTCCAGCAGTAGGGCAGGATCCGGAAGCCCTCATAAGCCAGGCCCTTGTCGTACAGCTGCTTGAACGCCCAGATCACCGACTCCATGTAGTCGGTGTCCAAGGTCTTGTAGTCGTGCTCGAAGTCGACCCAGCGGGCCTGACGGGTGACATATTCCTGCCACTCGGAGGTGTAGCGCAGCACCGAGTTGCGGCACGCGTCGTTGAACGTCGCGATCCCGAGGTCGGTGATCTCCTGGGTGGTCTTCAGGCCAAGCTGGCGCTGGGCCTCGAGCTCGGCGGGCAGGCCGTGGGTGTCCCAGCCGAACCGCCGCTCGACCCGCCGGCCGCGCATCGTCCGGTAACGGGGCACGATGTCCTTGACGTAGCCGGTTAGCAGGTGCCCGTAGTGCGGGAGCCCGTTGGCGAACGGCGGGCCGTCGTAGAAGACGAACTCGTTGGAGCCCTCCGCCCCGGCCTCGCGCTCCTGCACGGAGGCCTGGAACGTCCCGTCCTCGCGCCAGTAGTCCAGCACCCGCTCCTCGATCACGGGGAAGCGGGGGGTCGGGGGCACGCCCTGGGTGTCGGGGTCGGTGCTCGCCTTGGGGTAGACCACGGGTCTGCCTGCCTCGTCTCTCGTCCGGTCTGCCGGTCGCCCGGCTCCTGCCTTCACGAGGACGACGCTCCCGGACCTCACCGGGGGTGCCGCGGTACCACCTCGCTTGCCGTATGCCGCCCGCGCACCCGCCCGGGCGGACCCGAGGTGGAGAGCACACGGCATACGACCGCTCTTGTTCACCAGGCTGTGTCGGGCCCTCCCGTCCGGTTCTACTGAGCCCGCCTCCGTAGGAGGTGGACCGTTCTTCCGGAGGCTCACCGGTGATGGCCGGGTCGTCGCCGCTCCCGTGATTCTATCGGCAGCCGCCGGGCCTGCCGACCGGTTATCCGGGCAGGTCGAACTATCCGGGCAGGTCGAGCACCCGAATGGTGACAGCGACGTCAGCTCCGAGGGTCAGCCCTTCGGCGGCACGCACCGCCTTTTTGATCGGCAGGACGTAGGCGCCGTGCTCGGTCGACGGGAACAGGGACGTGGCCCACGTCGTGTGCCCCACCGCCACCTGCACGCGGACCGAGCCGAAGCCTCGCTGCACGTCACGGGTGCGTTCGTCGATCTCGTCGGACTGATCCTCGGGCAGCGTGACGAAGTGCCACGGGCTCTCGCCCGGCCAGCGCCACAGCGGCACGCTGAACCGGTAGGTCGAGTCGGAGTCCACGCGGTCACCCACCCGTCACAAGAACGTCAGCCGACCGTTAGGGTTTCTCGCCGGCGCGGCGCCGGGCCTCGAGGATCTCCAGGTCTTCTTCCTCGAGCAGGTCGGGGTCGATGTCGGCCGTGCACCACTTGCACTTGAGGGCGTCGACCGAGACGAACTCCTTGCACATGGGGCACTCGCGCTGGCCCTGGGCACGGAAGTTGCCCATGCCAACCTTCTTGAGCACCTTGACGATCCCGAACAGGACCAGCGCCATGAGCAGGAAGCCGACGAAGTCGGTGAGGAAGGCGCCGTATTTGATCTCGGCGTTGTTCACCGTGAGAACCAACTCGGTGAAGTCCGGTTTGCCGAAGATCGCCGCGACGAGCTGCATGAGCACGTTGCCGGCCAGGCTTTCGACGAGTGCCGCGAACGCCGCCCCGATGATGAAGCCGAGCGCCAGGTCGAGCATGTTGCCGCCCATGGCGAAGGCCTTGAACTCTTTCCACGCGTTCTTCATAACCGGCCATTCTGGCCCTAGAGCGTGACCCGCGCCACACGACGCGCTGTTAGCTGAGCACGCGATGCACGGGTCAACCGGGGAACTCGCCGCGCACCACGTCGAGGACCAGATCAGGGTCATCGGTGACGATCCCGTCGACGTCCGCTTTGACCAGGCGCCGGATCTCGGCTGGATCGTTGACCGTCCACGGCACGACGGCAAGGTTCAACGCGTGAGCTCGGGACACCAACTCGACATCGCAGGAGGGCACGTCGGGAGAGATCACGGCGACCTCCAACTCGCTGGCCGCGGACGCCAGATCGCCGCGGTGATCCTCCCACTTGACTCGGCCCAACCAGGGACTGGCCGGCGCGAAGGTGTCGCCGACAACGGCCAGGGCCGATCTCGGGCGCTCGGGGTCCAGTTGTCGGGCCAGTTCCAACACGGTCCAGTCGAAGGAGTGCACGAAACTGCGCCGCTGCACCCCCGCCTCGGCAATGCTCGCCAGGACCCGGTCGACGAGGGTATGCCGCGTGCTCACCTCCCGAGGGTCGGTTGGGTCGACCTTCACCTCGACGATCCACCACACGTCGGCGGCCTGCGCACACGCTGCGAACAGCTGCCCCAGGGTGACGATGCGTTCGTCGTGAGCCGGGCGCTGCCTCGGGAATCTCGGGGATAGCGGGCTGCCGACATCGACGGTTCGCAGTTGGGCCAGGGTGAGGTCATCGACCCGAGCGCCGCTGTAATCGACGTCGGTCGAACGACACTTGAGGGGATCAAGCGTCGCGTCATGCCAGACGATGACATGCCCGTCGGCGCTGAGTCTGACGTCGAGCTCGACACCTGAGCACCCGGCGTCGATGGCCGCTCGGACGCTGGCGATGGTGTTCTCAGGGATGAGTCCTCGGGCTCCGCGATGCCCGACCACGGCGGGTCGGGAGGCGCGCCAGGGTCCGGGCGGGGCGGCATACGGGCGCTGGGACATGCGCCCAACGCTAGCGGCGTCGGACCACCGGATGGAGTAGGTCAGGCGACCTGCGAGAGCAGGTGCGCCACGGCCTCGGCGGCACTGTAGCCCGGGCCGTCAGTGGCGCCGATGAGGTGGACGACTGGACCGAGGTCGGTTCCGGACGTGACCAGCGGCGCCTCGCAGGCACCGCCCGGGCGCCGTTGCGGGAACCCGGCACTGGCGAAGAGGGCGTTGCACAGGCAGAGCCGACCCTCGGTGTTCATCTCGCGCCCGCCCTTGCGGACGTACTGGGCGATTGGCTCGGCGGGGCAGCGATAGTCGACCTCGCCGTCGGTCCGCAGGTATGCCGTCCGCAGGACTCCGAGGTCGCAAACCGGCTTGCGCGCCTCGCGCACGGTGATGTCGGTGAGGGTGCCCGGGATGTCGGCGACCCGGAAGGGGAAACCGGTCGGCGAGACCCGCCAGTCGGCGCGCACCTGCAGGTCGCCCGCGACCGCGCGCTCGCGCATCTGGGCCTTGACGCCCGCGTCGAAGCCGGACTCATCGCTATAGGCGAACAGGGTGCCGACCTGGACGCCGCTCGCGCCGAGGGCGAGGGCTTCGCAGACCTTCTCGGGCGTGCCATAGCCGCCGGCCAGCCAGACCGGCAGACCTAGAGCGAGGATGTCGGGAAGGTCGACAACGTCGCGCTCGTCATAGACCGGCTGGCCGAGCTCGTCGACCCGACGCGGACCGCGCGGCGGGGCGTTGTGCCCACCGGCAGCGGCCCCTTCGACGACGAAGCCGTCGGGGCGGGTTTCCGGGTTGTCGGCCAGGCCGCGGGCCAGGTCGGACGAGGCGACGATCGCGACGAACCGCGGACGCGGGAGGTTGGCCGGGCGCTGCGGCAGGACGGTCGCAGGGTCGAAGGTGAGCCCGCCGACGTTGTCGTCGGAGCGGGCGCCCATGACCTTGACCGACACCGTGACCGGCTCGTGACGGGCCAGGGTGCGGATCATGCCGGGCAGGTCCGCGGGGCTTCCGGCACCGACGAGGACATAGTCGACGCCGGCGAGCATCGCGCCGTAGAGCGTTGCGGGGAGCGGCAGCTCGATCTTGCGCAGGAAGTTGATCCCCACCGTGCCCGAGTGCCCCTCCTTGGCGAGGAAGACTTCGGCAAAGCCCGCGGCGACCGTCAGCTCCTGCAGGCGCACCGAGGAGGCGAGGGTATGCCGCGGCACCTGGGCGAAGCGCGCGTCGGCGGCGATGCCGCCTTCGACGAAGTAGGAGTCGAGGATCCAGCGGGCCACCTCGTGGCGAGGGAAGGCGGCGAGCGCCCGGCGCACATGCCCGCCCGGGTCGCCGCTCTGCAAGCGCCGGGTCATCAGGACGTCGACCGCAGTGCCGGAGACGACACCCAGCTGGCCGGTGAGTGACACGGCCCGGGCCAACCGCCAGTCGGAGACTGCGACGCCCATCCCTCCCTGGATGACGACGGGAAGCGTTGCGGCAGCGAGTTGGACGGCGGGTGCGGCGGCCATGTCAGGGCCTCTCGGGAGTCTCGAACCTACGAGGACGTAACCTACGATAGCGTAACTTACGCTTCCGTAAGGACGACACGCCGAATCGGTGCTGCGAGTCCAGGAATTGCCCGGGACCAGCCCGGCGAGCCGCCCGCGGAGGTGGTGCACGGCATACCGAACGCATGGGGTGGAGCTTTGACACGGTGACCGTCGGCATGGGACTGTCAATGCACCGAGACCCGTCCACGGGGGAAGCCGGTGCAAGACCGGCGCTGTCCCGCAACCGTGACCTCTCGCCCCGACCTTGGTCGGACGCGGAGGAAGTCGGAACGCCTGTGGCGGTGTCGGCTCCAACCAATCGTCCGTCGTGGAAAGCGGACCGGAGCGATGCGTCGGGCGACACGCCCGGGGCCTCCCGCCGGCCCCGAGGAGGTCCCACCGTGAGTCCCGCCCAATCCCCCACTCCTGCACACGTTCCCGGCCGGGCCCACCGGTCGCCCGGCGCCGCATGGCTGTCCCGGGCGGTTGCGCCCGTCATTGCCGTCATCGCCATCCTCGCCTCGTTGCTGGGCGTGGCCCCGCACGCCCAGGCAGCCGACTCCTTCGTCTACTGGGGCTATTGGCAGCAGACCAACGGCAGCTGGGTCTACTCCCAGGTGGGTGCCGCCACGGCCAACCCCGCCGACGGCACGGTCGAAGGCTGGCGGTGGATGATCGACGAAGGTGGCGCCAAGCCGCGTCCGCCCCGCCTGACCGCCACCTTCGCGCAGCTGTGCGGATCCACGCCGGCTGAGGCCGGAAAGAAGCGGGTCGGCCTTGTGGTCGACTTCGGTCGCGATGTCGACGGCGACGGCAAGACGTCCCCGCCCGCGCCGGTCACGGCCTGCGTCGTGGTGCCGACGACGGCCACCGGGGCCGACCTGCTCGCCCGGGCCGGCGGTGTGCGCGCCGAAAAGGGAATGGTCTGCGCGGTCGGCGGCTACCCGGCCAGTGGCTGCTCAGTCACCTTGGCGACACTGACCGACGCCCAGAAGGCCGCCGACACCCCCCTCGCCATGCCGACGCCGACCGCAACGCCGTCGTCGACACCGACCGCGACCGCCGTGGCCCCGGCAACCACCGCAGGAACGACTGCCCCAGCACCTGCGTCGTCCAGCAGCCTCAGCCCGACCATCTGGGTGGTGCTGTTCCTCGCCGCGGCCGTGCTCGCGTTCGCGTGGGTCCGCCGTCGTCGCCCCGTCGGTAGCTGACCACCACTTCTGCCACATACCGACCAGCCACCATGCCCCACCCCACCCGCTTCGGCGTCACGCCACGGATGCTCCATCCCGTGGCGTGGTGGGTGTGGGGCGTGGGGCTGGCCACCGCCGCCGCACACACGACCAACCCTTGGCTGCTGTTGCTCATCGTGGCCGTGGCGGGCTGGGTCGTTATGGAGCGCCGAGAGGTCGGAGCCCTCGACTCGTTCCGGCCGTTCCTGCTCATTGGGCTGTTCGCCATCGCCCTGCGCGTCGTGCTCACCATCGTCCTGGGCAACGGTGTGCCTGGCCAGGTCGTTCTCGTCGACCTCCCGCAGGTCCGGTTGCCGTCGTGGTTCGCCGGACTGCGCCTCGGCGGAGCGGTCACCCTCGAATCCGTCGTCGCCGCAGCCATCGACGGACTGCGGCTGGCCACGACCCTGGCCTGCCTCGGCGCCGCCAACGCCCTGGCCAGCCCGCGGCGACTGCTGCGCTATGCCCCGGCGACGCTCTATGACATCGGCACCGCGGTCGTCGTCGCGCTGACCTTTGCGCCGGCCCTCGTCGATCTCGCCGGGCGGGTGCGTGCGGCTCGCCGACTCCGCGGCCACAGCGGCCGGGGCCTGCGCGAGCTGGCCCGGCTGGCCGTGCCGGTGCTCGAAGGCGCGTTGGACAGATCACTGGACCTGGCCGCCTCGATGGAGTCCCGAGGGTATGGCCGCACGGCAGTCCGTGCTCGTCGGGACCGCATTATCGGCAGCGTGCTCGCGCTCACCGGGAGCGCCGGAACCGTCGCCGGTCTCTACGGCGTGCTCACCTCGTCGGCCCAGGGCTGGCTCGGGCTGCCGATGCTCGCCACCGGGCTCGTCCTGCTGGCCCTCTCGCTCGTCCTCGGAGCGCGCCGAGATGCCCGGACGGCATACCGGCGCGACCCATGGCGAGCCCCCGAATGGGTGACGTGCGCGCTCGGCGTGCTCCCTGCGGCGCTGCTCACCTACGCCGAGGGCGACGGGTGGCCGGGCATCACCCTCATCCAGGTGCCCCTCGACTGGCCACCGTTGCCAGCCCTTCCCGCGTCGGCGATCGGAGCGGCCCTGCTGGTCGCCTGGCTCACCCCCGTGCCTCCACGGCTCGCCCACGCGCGGGCCACCATCCTCCCCGCCCAGTTGGAGCCCGCATGACCGAGCCCGGCGCCATCATCGAACTACGCGGCGTCGCCGTGACGTATGCCGGTGCGTCCCGCCCTGCCCTGCGTGACGCCGACCTGCGCATCGGGGAAGGCGAACTCGTCCTTGTCGTCGGACCGACGGGCTCGGGCAAGTCGACCCTGCTGCGCACCCTCAACGGGCTCGTGCCGCACTTCTCCGGGGGCACCCTCACCGGCTCGGTCGTCGTCGCCGGGCGCAACACCCGCGAGCATCGGCCGCGCGACCTGGCCGACCTGGTCGGGTTCGTCGTCCAGGATCCGACGTCGGCTTTCGTCACCGACACGGTCGAGGACGAGATTGCCTACGGCATGGAGACCCTCGGCGTCGAGCCAGCAGCGATGCGCCGCCGGCTTGAGGAGACCCTGGACATCATGGGCCTGGCAGACCTGCGTGAGCGCAGCCTGCGCGAGCTGTCCGGTGGGCAGCAGCAGCGCGTCGCGATCGCCGCGGTGCTCGCGGCCGGACCCCGGGTCCTCGTCCTGGACGAACCGACATCGGCGCTGGACCCCGTGGCGGCCGAAGAGGTCCTCGCGGCACTACACCGGCTGGTCCATGACCTCGGCTACACCGTCGTCCTCGCCGAGCACCGCCTCGAGCGGGTCGTCCAACACGCCGACCGGATCGTCCTGGTCCGCGACGGCGTCGTCTCGGCGCTGCTCGACCCGGCCGAGGCGATGGCCCTCTCCCCCGTCCACCCCCCGATCGTCGAGCTGGGCCGCCGGATGGGCTGGTCGCCACTGCCCCTGTCGATCCGGGACGCCCGACGCCGCGCCGGGACCTTGCGCACCCGGCTCTCAGCCCTGGGAACCGGGCCGTCCACGGGCGAGCCGACCGCCCCGTCGGTCGCCGGGAAGAGCGCAGACAGCGACGCCGCCCTCGTCAACACCGATCGACTGTCGGTCCGCCGCGGTGTGGTCGACGCCCTGCGCCGGGTGTCCCTCAAGATCGGTCCGGGGAGCGTCACTGCGGTCATGGGACGCAACGGCGCCGGCAAGTCGACCCTCCTCGCGGCGCTCGCCGGACAGCTGCCCGCCACGAGCGGGCGCGTGCAGCTAGGCGGCGGGTCCCCGGACCGTCTCGCTCCCCGCGACCGGGTCCGCGTCATCGGGTTGGTCCCGCAGGACCCCGACCTGCTCCTGTATGCCGATTCCGTCGCCGCCGAGTGCCAAGCCGCCGACCGCGACTTCGGGGCGCCGTCCGGCACGGCCCGGGCGTTGCTCGCCCGGATCGCGGGGCCCGTCGATGACGACCGACACCCCCGGGACCTGTCTGAGGGCCAACGCCTGGCCCTGGCCCTGTCGATCATCCTCGCCGGGCGCCCGCAGATCGTCCTGCTCGACGAGCCGACCCGCGGGCTGGACTATCCCGCCAAACGCCGACTCGTCGGTGTCTTGCGGGAGCTGGCCGCTGACGGGCACGCGGTCGTCGTGGCCACCCACGATGTCGAGCTCGTCGCCGACGTGGCGCACCGCGTCGTCGTCCTCGCCGAAGGCGAGGTGGTCGCCGACGGGCCGACCAACGAGGTCCTCACCGGCTCACCGGCCTTCGCGCCACAGGTGGCCAAAATCCTGCACCCATTGCCGCTGCTCACCGTCGCCGACGTGACCGCTGCTCTGGATCAGGCCTCGTGAGCTTCCGGCCGGCTGCCGCAGCGGCGCTGGCGCTGACCACGATCGTCGGGCTCGCGGCATACCTCTGGCCGTTCTTCGCAGCGCCGTCCTTCAGCGCTGGTTACGGGCAGAACGCCCCCTGGCTGTTCGCCGCGCTCCTTGGCCTGCTCGCCCTGGTCGTGCTTGCGGAGGTGACCGCCAACGGCCTGGACGCCAAGACGGTGGCGGTCCTCGGAGTGCTCGCCGCAGCTGGAGGCGCCCTGCGGGTCCTCTCCGCGGGGACAGCCGGGCTGGAGCCGATCTTCGTCATCCTCGTCCTCGGTGGCCGGGTGTTGGGGCGCTCGATGGGATTCCTCATGGGGTGTCTGGCCATGCTGGCGGGAGCGTTCCTCACCGCCGGGATCGGGCCGTGGCTGCCCTTCCAGATGCTTGGCGCAGGGTGGGTGGCTCTCGGGGCAGCCTTGCTGCCGCGAGCCCGCGGGAAGGCAGAGCTGGCGCTGCTCGCGGCATACGGAGCCTGTGCCGGGTTTGCCTATGGTGCGCTGCTCAACCTGTGGTTCTGGCCGTTCCTCTCGCCGGGCGCGGCACCGACCGGCGCGGGGTTCGTGCCGGGCGACTCCGCTGCCGCCAACGCGGTTCACTACGGCGTGTTCTATCTCGCCACGTCGCTCGGGTGGGACGTGCCCAGGGCGGTGCTCACCGCGGCGCTGGTCCTGGCCGCGGGCCGACCGATCCTGGCGACCCTGCGCCGCGCCGTGCGTCGGGCCGCTTTCGACGAGGTGGCGCGCTTCGACTGACCGCCTGCTCAGTCCTGGCGGGTCTGGACCTGGACGAACGGCGGGTTGACGACGGTCGCCGCCACGCCGCGGCCGCGCACGTCGATGAACACCTCCGTGTCCAGCGCCACCGATCGGTCCAGCAGCGCCAGCGCGATGCCCTGCTTGCGGGTCGGTGAGAACGTCCCCGACGTCACCTCGCCAACGACCTCACCCTCAAGGGTGACCGGGCAGTGCGCCCGCGGTATGCCGCGTCCGGTCACCACCAGCCCGCGCGAGATCCGCGACGTCGGGGCGGCCTTCTCGGCCAGCAGGGCCTCGCGACCCCAGAAGGCCGGCTTGGACCAGCCGACCGCCCAGCCCGACCGGGCCATGACGGGGGTGATGTCCAGCGACAGGTCCTGGCCGTGCAGGGGATAACCCATCTCGGTCCGCAGCGTGTCGCGGGCTCCCAGGCCACACGGCATACCGTCCCAGGGGCGCATCGCCTCGACGAGGGCGTCCCACAGCGCCGTCGCGTCCTCCCACCGGGGCACGAGCTCATAGCCGCGCTCACCTGTGTAGCCGGTCCGGCAGACGATGACCTGACGACCTTGCCAGTCGGCCTCGCGGAACTGCATGTAGTCGTGCCCGGTCGGCAGCCCCAATGCGTCGAGCACCTCGTCGGAGCGGGGACCCTGGACGGCGATGACGGCATACTCCCGGTGGCGGTCGACCACCTCGATGCCAGCCGGCGCAGCGGCGACGAGGCGACGGCATACCTGCGCGGTGTTGGCGGCGTTCGGGATGAGGAAGACCTCGTCGTCGGCGCGCAGATACTGGATGAGGTCGTCGACAACCCCGCCGCTCTCGTCGCAGCACATCGTGTATTGCGCCTGACCGGGGCCGATCTTGCGCAGGTCGTTGGTGAAGCAGGAGTTGACGAAGTCGGCGGCACCCGCGCCGGTCACCGTGGCCTTGCCCAGGTGGCTGACATCGAAGATCCCGACCCGCTCACGGACCGCGGTGTGCTCGGCCACGACACCACCACCGGGGTATTCGATCGGCATCTCCCAGCCACCGAAATCGGCGAGTTTGGCGCCCAGGGCGACGTGACGGTCGTGCAGCGGTGAGTGGGCAAGGTCGGCCATGGCGCCGAGCCTAATGGGATTGGTCAAACCCGGGGCAGACCTCTGTCGGAGTTGCGGCAGAGCTGCGGCAGATCTGTTCCGACGTGGGCCAGGCCTAGCCGCCGGACTTGCGCCGGAACATCCGCTGCGCCGCCGCCGGCCCGTGGGCCTCGTGGACTTTGCCCTCGCCCTCACCGGAGCTCTCCCGCCCGGCGTGGGCCTGCTTGCGGTCCAGCGCCTCGCGGAACTTGGCTTTCATCTCCTCCGACGGGCCAGCCTTGGCGGCCTTCGCAGGCTTGGCGTTCTTGCTCATCCTCGATCGTCCTCTCGTCTGTCGTCCGGGCGCAGGCCCGGCCTGGTGTCGCCGCGCCGGTCCTGGCGCTGGCGTGAACTCCATTCGCGCATCCGGCTGGGATAGCCCGTGAGCAGGACGTCATAGATCGGGATCCCCAGCCCCGCAGCCATCTCGTATGCCGCCGCCCGCGACCCGACGGCGCGCCGGGTCCACTCGCCGTCGGTGGCGACGAGGACGACGCTCTGGGTGCTGACGTTGGTCGCCGGCTCGAGGAATGCCTCCACGCCCCGGCGGGTCTGAGTGAACTGCGCGAAATGGCTCTGCACCGCCCCGAGGTCGACGCTCATCGCCGGCCCGTCCGATCGGCCCAGGCCAGGCAGTTGCGACCGGCGCTTTCGGCCGAACAGTCCCATAGCCCGAACCTTATGCTGTCCGCGTGAGCACTCGGGGAACCTCCCAAGGACGATGGGCCGGTGTCGCCATCGCCGGCGTCATCCTGCTCAGCGTCGTCAGCATCGGCGTCCATGCCCTCCTCGTTCCCGTCCTGCTGGCCCGGGGTGGCACGACTGCCAGCCGGACGCCGACACCCACCCTCCCCGCAGCGCCTTCGGCGGGTTCGACGAACCGCGCTCCCGCCACGGCCTCCCCCACTCCGGCGGCGGTGCCGACCGGGGTGCCCGCAGTGCCGGCATACGACCGGGCCTGCCTGCGCCGCGACAACCCGGCGACTGGCGCCCGCTTCCCGGCCAGCGACCCCTTTGGCGACGACATCACCGCGCTGGGCGACAAGGCCGAACTGCAACGCCTGTATGCCGTGTCCACTGGCGCGCTCGTCCCCATCGACGGTCTTGGCGCACCGCGCCCGTGCGACGAACAGCTTTGGACCCTCGTGCGAACTACCGCGCCGACCTTGCTCGGGCACTTGGAGGAGTTGCTCATCTTCGATGCCGACCCCGATCCGGATGCCGGCGACTTCGTCATCGAAGGCGAATCGGCACCCAAGGAGATCGCTCCCGACACGTTCGACGACGACCGCTGGCGGCTGTCGTTCGCGCCGAACGGGCTGGACCGCGGCGAGCTGGCCTGGCTGGTGGCACACGAGTTGGCCCATATCGCCAGCCTCAACAAGGAGCAGATGCTCGGCGGGATCGGCGCTGACGTGTGCGCCACATGGCACACGGGCACCGGGTGTCTCCTGCGGGATTCCTTCCTGCAGCGCTACCTACTCAACACCTGGGACGACGACCTGTGGGACGCCTGGGACGAGGCCAACGCCAAATCGACCGAGAAGGCGCGGCGCACGGCATACCGGGACCTCTACGACGACCACAAGGACTCGTTCGTCACCTCGTATGCCGCGTGGCACCCGCTTGAGGATTTCGCCGAATCGTTCGCGATGTGGTGTACCTACCCCGCTGACGAACCGGCCCGCAAGAAGCTGCCGACGGCCAAGCTGACCGACAACGGCAGCAAGGTCGCCTGGTTCGACAACGCGCGCCGAGACCTCCTGCCCGCCTTCGGCCCGGGCTGCGAGATGCTGCGCGACTTCGCCGCGGGCTGAGCCACGCTCGGGCAGCAGGGGTCAGCGCCGTTGCGCCCCAACGGTCGTCTGAAGTGACAAGATGCGGGGTGACCCACGACACCGACAGGAGCCCACATGGCGGCCGACGTGCCCGATGGTTATGACGTCCTCGTTCTCGGCGGCGGCAGCGGCGGCTACGCATGCGCCTTGCGCTCGGCCCAGCTCGGGCTTCGGGTGGCGTTGATCGAGCGCGACAAGCTCGGCGGCACGTGTCTGCACCGCGGTTGCATCCCTACCAAGGCCCTGCTGCATGCGGCCGAGGTGGCCGACACGGCGCGCGACGGGGCCCGGTTCGGGGTCAACTCCAGCGTCGCGTCGATCGACATGCCAGCGGTGTTGCGCTACCAACAGGGCGTGGTGAGCCGGCTGCACAAGGGGCTGCAAGGACTGGTCTCCGCGGCGACGATCGACTATTTCCCCGGCGTGGGCGAGGTGACCTCGCCGACGACGATCCGGCTCGGGGACACGACCCTGACGGGACGCAACCTCGTCCTGGCGACGGGCTCGCGGGCCCGCTCGCTGCCTGGGCTGGAGATCGGCGGGCGGGTGCTCACGAGTGACGAGGCGCTGACCCTGGACGTTGTGCCTGGCTCGGTCATTGTCCTTGGCGGCGGGGTGATCGGGGTTGAGTTCGCCTCGGTCTTCAGGTCTTTCGGGGCGAGCGTCACGATCGTCGAGGCCCTGCCGAGGCTGGTCCCCGCCGAAGAGGAAAGCATCTCCAAGGCCCTGGAGCGCGCCTTCCGCAAGCGCGGGATCGTCAGCCGCACGGGTGCTCGGTTCGCGGGCGTCACCCAGGGCGAGTCCGGGGTCTCCGTCAGCCTCGAGGACGGGTCGACGCTGTCGGCCGAGTTCCTCCTCGTCGCCGTCGGTCGCGGACCGGTGTCCGAGGGCATGGGCTTCGAGTCGGCCGGGGTGGTGACTGACCGCGGCTTCGTGCCCACCGACGACCGCCGTCGGACGAACGTCCCCGGGGTGTATGCCGTCGGCGACCTCGTCCCGGGTCTTCAGCTGGCGCACCGCGGCTTCGCCCACGGCATCTTCGTCGCCGAGGAGATCGCGGGATTGGCACCCGAGCCGGTGCTAGACCGAAACATCCCCAAGGTGACCTATTGCGACCCCGAGATCGCCAGCGTCGGGCTCACCGAAGCCGCGGCCCGCGCGGCATACGGGGAGGTCCGCAGCTACGAATACAACCTCGGGGGCAACGGCAAGTCGCAGATCCTCGGGACGGCCGGATTCGTCACCGTGGTGAGAGCGGTCGACGGGCCGGTCGTGGGTATCCATATGATCGGTGCACGGATGGGTGAGCAGATCGGCGAGGCCCAACTCGTCGTCGGCTGGGACGCCATGCCCGAGGACGTGGCCCCGCTCCTGCACGCTCACCCGACCCAGAACGAGGCTCTCGGCGAGGCTCACCTGGCGCTGGCGGGCAAGCCGTTGCACGCCCACGCCTGAGCCGACTCCAGGTGCCCCAGAACCGCTAGAGCAACCAGCAACACCCCTGCAAGGCCCGAAGGCAGCACGAGCACCGAGCACCATCGACGAGGAGATGACGCAGATGTCCAATCGCGTGACCATGCCGGCCCTGGGTGAGTCCGTCACCGAGGGGACGGTCACCCGATGGCTGAAGAAGGTCGGTGACCCGGTCGCCGTCGACGAGCCGCTCGTCGAGGTGTCGACCGACAAGGTCGACACCGAGATCCCCTCGCCGTTCGCCGGTGTCTTGGAGGCGATCCTCGTCGCCGAGGACGAGACCGCTGCGGTCGGAGCCGACCTGGCCGTCATTGGCGACGGGTCCGGTGCGGGTGCTGCCCCCGCGGCGCCGGCCGCGATTGCCGATGGCGAGCCCGAGACCGAGTCCAGGCCTGAGCCGGTCGCCGAGCCCGAGCCGGTCGCCGAGAGCGCGCCCGTCATCGAGAGCGCGCCCGCCCCCGTTGCCTCAGCTGCCGTGACCGACGCCCCAAGCGGCGGTCAGTCGGTCGTCATGCCGGCGCTCGGCGAGTCGGTCACCGAAGGCACCGTCACTCGCTGGCTCAAGAAGGAAGGCGACCACGTCGCCGTCGACGAGCCTCTCTTGGAGGTCTCCACCGACAAGGTGGACACCGAGATCCCCAGCCCGTATGCCGGTGTGCTGAGCCAAATCCTCGTGCGCGAAGACGAGGTCGCCGCCGTCGGCGCCGCGTTGGCGGTCATCGGTGGCTCCGCCGCCGCGTCCGCACCGGCCGCGGCACCGGTTGCCGCGCCCGCACCGGCACCGGCTCCGGCCCCTGCTGCTCCGGCCCCTGCTGCTCCGGCCCCTGCTGCTCCGGCCCCTGCTGCTCCGGCGCCCGCCCCTGCGCCTGCCCCGCTGGCGAGCGCGCCGACGGCGCCCGCCGGGGCGGATTCCTCGGAGGGTGAGGACGCCGACGCCGACGGCTCCACCTACGTCACGCCACTGGTGCGCAAGTTGGCAGCTCTGCACAAGATCGACCTGAGCAGGCTGACCGGCACCGGCGTCGGCGGCCGGATCCGCAAGCAGGACGTCCTCGACGCGGCCGAGGCCGCTCGGGCGGCGGCCGCTGCTGCTGCTGCCGCCCCGGCCCCGGTCGCAGCATCTCCTGCCCCGGTCGCAGCATCTCCTGCGTCGACCGTTCCGGCCGCGGCATCGGCGCCCGCTGCCTCTGGCACCTCGACCCGCCCAGCCATCCAGCCCTCCACCAAGCGTGGCACGACCGAGAAGATGTCCCGGCTGCGTCGGGTCATCGCCTCGCGAATGGTCGAATCGCTGCAGGTCTCGGCCCAGTTGACCACAGTCATCGAGGTCGACTTGACCCGCGTGGCTCGACTACGTGCTCGGTCCAAGGCCGACTTCCAGGCCCGAGAGGGCACCAGCCTGTCCTACCTGCCTTTCCTCGCCCTGGCCGCTGTCGAAGCGCTCAAGGTTCACCCGATGGTCAACGCGAGCATCAACGGTGACGAGGTCGTCTACCACGGGCAGGAACACCTGTCGATCGCGGTCGACACCGAACGCGGCCTCATCGTGCCCGTGGTCAAGAACGCCGGTGACCTCAACATCGCCGGGCTCGCCCGCGCTATCGCCGACGTCGCCGAGCGCACCCGCACGAACAAGATCACGCCCGACGACCTGGCCGGTGGCACGTTCACCATCACCAACACCGGCAGTCGCGGCGCGCTGTTCGACACCCCGATCATCAACCAGCCTCAGGTGGCCATCCTCGGCACCGGCGCAATCGTGAAGCGTCCCGTCGTCATCAACGACGACGAGGGCGGCGAGACGATCGCCATCCGTTCGATGATGTATCTCGCCCTGTCCTACGATCACCGGATTGTTGATGGCGCCGACGCCGCCCGCTTCCTGGAGACGATGAAGCACCGCCTGGAAGAGGGCAACTTCGAGCCCGACCTCGGCCTCTAGGCACCGCGGGATGACCGGTCGCAAGGTTGCCGTCACCGGAGCCTCGGGCTTCATCGGCGGCGCCCTCGCGGCATACCTCACCGACCGTGGGGACGAGGTGATCCGGCTGGTGCGTCGGGCGCCCACGAGACCCCTGGAACGCTTGTGGGCCCCCGCGCCCGGCGGCCTCGACCCCACGGTGCTTGAGGACGTCGACGCCGTGGTCCACCTCGCTGCGGCGGGGGTCGGCGATCACCGGTGGACACCGGCATACAAGGACCTCGTCCTGCGCTCACGCGTCGAAGGGACTCGCGCGGTGGCCGAGGCGATCGCCCGCACCGGACGCCCAATCCGGTTTGTGTGTGGGTCGGCGATCGGCTACTACGGCGATCGCGACGAGGAAATCCTCACTGAGCGAAGCGATCCAGGCACTGGCTTCCTCGCTGAGGTGGTCCGAGCCTGGGAGGGGGCCGCCGAAGCAGCCCACGCGGCCGGTGCGCCGGTGGCGTTCGCCCGGCACGGGCTCGTGATGGGTCCGAAGGGAGGCGCATTCGCGAAGGTGTTGCGGCTCGGGCGGCTGGGGCTGGGTGGCCCGATGGGCGATGGCCGCCAGTATTGGTCATGGATCACGCTCACCGACAGCGTCCGTGCCCTGGGCCATCTGATCGATCGCCCCGACGTGGTTGGCGCGGTGAACATCGTCGGCCCTGACCCCCGCCCGCAACGGGTCGTCGCACGCGAGATCGGGCGCGCGCTGCATCGCCCGGCGGTCCTGCCAGCTCCTGCGATCGCCCTGCGCGTGGCCTTAGGCGAATTCGCCGACGACATCCTCGGCTCGCAACGGGTGATGCCGTTCGTGCTCACGGGGAGCGGTTTCACCTTCGAGCACTCGACTCTTGTCGACGCGGCGGCGTGGCTGACGCGCTAGGAGTCCCCTGCCAGGACGATCGGCGCCGCCCCCGCCTCACTGGGGAGCGTCAGCGGCTCACGTCGGCAAGCCGCCAGGCGCCGTCCACCTGCACGAGGGAGTAGACCAACACAGCACCCGGATCGGCTGGGACGTGCTGGTCGTGGCCACCGGGGCCGATGACCCGATAGGCGCTACGCCCCACGACAGCTCGAACCACAGCGGTGGCCCCGTCAAGGCTCACCCCCTCCACGGTGGCGACGGTGAAGCTCAGCCCGACGTAGCGCTCGTCCGCGCTGAGCAGCGCTTGGATGATCGACACGTCGGTGGCCCGTTGTTTGGAGCCCGGAGCATCGGCGGCGACGAGCGCCGCAGTCGAGCGGTCCGTCAGGGCGCGGGCGCGCGCATTGACCAGATCGACGAACACCCGGGAGATCTCGGGGGCCGCCGATGAGACCGGATCGGCGGTCGACCGCCCGAGTGCAGTCGCGCTGGCAGCCGCGTTCGTAGCCGCGCGGGTCGGTCCAGTCACCATTGTGGGCTGGACGGTTGGCTGCGCGGTTGGCTGCGCGGTGGGCTGCGTCGATTCGGCGGCCGCCGCTGGCGTCAGCCGCACGACGACACCTGCCAGCAGGCCCACCGCCAGTAGAGACAACGCTCCGGCAGCCGCCACCTTCGCGCGACGACCCCAGGCAAGGCGTATGCCGTCCCCGCGCCAGGCCGTCCGCCGCTGCCGTTCCGTCACTGTCTGCGACGCCGTCCCCGCCTGGATCGACACCTCACCGACACCGCCACGTTCGCGCAGCCGTTGGGTGAGAACGACATCGGGGTCGGCGGTCAGCGCCTCACGGGACCCAAGCCGGACGGGGATCGGCGTCGACGCGTGATAGGCCAGGATGGCCGCCTCTTGAGCACTCGGCCGGTCCGTTGGGGCGTCGGCCAGCATGGCAGCCACCGCCGGTCCGAAGCCCGGTCCGAGCAGATGGAGCCCTTCGGCGAGGCTCGGGGCACCACCACGGGCCAGACCCGACACGGGGCCTCCGGCCCACGACCGGCCGGTCAACGCAAACCAGGCGAGCGCGCCCACCCCGAACACGTCACTGGCCTCGGAGGGCACATCCCCTCCGACCACCTCTGGAGCGACGAAACCGCGGGTGCCTGACACCTGCGGTGGGTGGCTCTCCCCCACCAGCCGCGCCGCCTCGAAATCACTCAGCAGTGGCCTCCCGTCGGCGGTGAACAGAATGTTGCCGGGTGCGAGGTCACCATGCACGACGCCAGCTGCGTGCAGGGCGGCCAACGCCTCTGCGATCGGTGTGCAGATCGTGGAGACCTCACCTGGCTCGAGGCGTCCCCGAGCGGCGACCAACTCGGTGAGACTGCCACCGACGGCAAGATCCAGCAGCACGGCCACCGACCCATCAGACAACGGATGAGCCTCGTGGAGTCGAACGATGTGCGGGTGGTCGACCTTGGCCAGGATGGCCGTCTCACGGGCTGCGAGCTCCATGAGTTGCCCCACATGGAGGCGATCGGGGGCGGTGACCTTGACCGCGATCGGCAACCCGGTCTCGACGCGCACGCCGGACCAGACAACGCTCGTCGCGCCATGGCCGATGACCTGGTCGAGGACCACCCCGGGGATGACGGGTGCCGACTGCTGCGTGTTCACGCGTCCATGGTGCCTGGACTCGCGCCTGGGCCGTTCGAGTTTTCCACAGGGCGCGGTGCAGGGCCGCGGTCGAATCCCCAACACTCGGCGGTCAACTCGACTGTCCAGGGCCACCGGAGCGTCGAATCGCCAACACTGAAGCGGTTACTCGCCGTCAGGTGGGGTCTTCGCCGGGGGTGAGGACGTCGACGACCCGGGCGTCTCGGGAGCTGACTCGGGCGGCATCGATGACGGCCAGCACGTGGACGGCGTCGCGGGGGTCGACCGGCATACCCTCCTGCGGCTCGGCGCTACGCAGGGCTGCGGCGGCCTCGCGGTAGAAGTCGGCCGCGTCGCCCGCCAAGCCCAGCACGGGCTCGCGCTCCTCGCCCCGGACCAGCCAGCCGTGCTGGTCGGGCGCCCCGTTGGCGTCCGGGAATGCCGTCGGCTCGTCGCCCGCCGCACCGAGCAGGTAGGTCCCCGTGCTTCCGACGATCCGCGCCCGCGGCCCCGGGGCGCCGGCCACACTGCTCGCGGTGAGGTGGGTGGAATACCCGCTCGTATGCCGTAGCGCCAGGAACGTGTCATCCTCACCGGTCGTCGTCCATGCCTCCACTTCGGCATAGACGCTGGCGACCGGTCCGTGCAACAAGACCGCCTGGTCGATGAGGTGCGTGTGCAGGTCGAGCATGAGGCCACCGCCCTCGGCGGGTGCGACCAGCTCACGCCACCGGTTCTTGGGCACCGGACGCCAACGCTCCCAACGGAACTCGGTGCGCCGCAGCTCACCCAACACGCCCCGGTGCAGCAGGTCGCGCATCGTGTGGAACTCCGGGTCGTAGCGTCGGTTCTGGAAGACCGTCAGCGGCACTCCTCGTCCCGCGGCGAGGTCGACCAAGCCCTGCGCGCCGCCAGCGTCACATGCGAGCGGCTTGTCGACGACGACCGCGATCCCGGCCTCGATGATCGCCTCGGCGTTCTCGACATGCCGCCCGCTCGGTGACGCGACGACGACCAGGTCCAGCCCGGGCAGGGCGAGCAGCGCGCCGACATCAGGGACCAGGGTCACTCCGGGGTTCTCGGCTCGCGCCTGGTCGGCCCGCTCGGGGTTGGCACTGACCACCGCCACCAGATCCAGCCCGGCGGCCCGCAGCAGCGGCGCGTGGAAGGTCGCCCCCGACGAGCCGTAGCCCACCAGTCCTACCCGGGTCATCGTGTCCCTCTCGTCGTGCCACGGTGGTGCGCTGCCCACCCTAGCCCGGCGGTCGGCATACACCCGTGGGTATGCCGTGCGCCCGGCTAAGGTGGGCGGCATGCGCATCGTCCACCTCGGCTTCGACCCCGACTTCGTGGACTATGAGTGGGCGTGGGAGCGCCAGCGAGAGCTGCACGCCAAGGTCGTCAGCGGGCAGGAGCCGGACACGGTGTTGCTGCTGGAGCACCAGCCGGTCTATACGGCGGGCAAGCGCACCGAGTTACACGAGCGGCCCAACGACGGCACCCCGGTGGTCGATGTCGACCGTGGCGGCAAGATCACCTGGCACGGTCCCGGCCAGATCACCGGCTATCCGATCGTGCGTCTCCCAGCCCCGATCGACGTCGTCGCCTATGTGCGAGCGCTTGAGGAGATGATGATCCGGGTCTGTGCCGATTTCGGGGTGACCGCCGGTCGCGTCGACGGGCAGTCGGGCACCTGGGTCCTCGCCGATCCGGCAGATCCGTTTCGGCGGCCCAACCGCAAGGTGGGAGCGATCGGCATCCGGGTCAGTCGTCAGGTGGCCATGCATGGCTTCGCGTTCAACGCCAACCCGTCGCTGGCCTGGGGCACCGTCATCATCCCGTGCGGGATCCCCGACGCCGGAGTGACCTCCCTGTCGGCCGAGTTGGGCCGGGATGTGCCCGTCCGCGAAGTCCTCCCCCACATCGAAAGGCACCTCACCGACGTCCTGGGCACCCTCGGGCCCAACCGGCGGGCCACCACAGAACCGGCCGACTCGCTCGGCTGAGCGATCGACGCCAGGACGTCGAAAACGCTCCCCCGCGCGCCCGGGTCGTAGGCTGGGACGCCTGCGGGCGGCATACACGGGCCATCGCGCGAGGAGAGGACGGACCGAGGTGACCATCGCACCCGAGGGGCGGCGGATGTTGCGGGTCGAGGCACGCAACGCGAAGACGCCGATCGAGCGCAAGCCCGCGTGGATCCGCACGACGGCCAAGATGGGCCCGGCGTTCACCGAACTGAACTCGATGGTCAAGGGCGAGGGTCTGCACACGGTCTGCCAGGAGGCGGGCTGCCCCAACATCTTCGAGTGTTGGGAGGACCGCGAGGCGACCTTCCTCATCGGCGGCGACACGTGCACCCGACGCTGCGACTTCTGCGACATCGCAACGGGGCGGCCGCAGGCGTTGGACCCGGACGAACCGCGGCGCGTGGCCGAGTCGGTGCGGCGGATGGGCCTGCGCTACAGCACGGTCACCGGGGTCGCGCGCGACGACCAGCCGGATGGAGCCGCGAGCCTGTATGCCGCGACCATCCGCGCGATCCACGAGCTCAACCCCAACACCGGTGTGGAGATCCTGCCGCCCGACTTCGGGGCGAAGCCGGAGTTGGTGGGGCTGGTGTTCGATGCCCGCCCGGAGGTGTTCGCACACAACCTCGAGACGGTGCCGCGGCTGTTCAAGCGAATCCGGCCAGCGTTCACGTATGACACGTCGTTGCGGGTGTTGACGATGGCTCGAGAGGCCGGGCTGGTCACCAAGAGCAACCTCATCCTCGGGATGGGTGAGCAGGCCACCGAGATCGAGGCGGCGATCGCGGACCTGCATGACGCGGGCTGCGACATCCTCACGATCACCCAATACCTGCGGCCCTCACCCAAGCACCACCCGATCGACCGGTGGGTCAAGCCGGAGGAGTTCCTGCACTGGTCCTCGGTGGCGACCGACCGCGGGTTCAAGGGCGTCATGGCCGGTCCGCTCGTGCGTTCGTCCTATCGGGCGGGACGGTTGTGGGCCCAGGCGATGCAGCGGTGGGGTCGCCCGGTGCCCGATCACTTGGCGCATCTCGCCGACGCTGCTCAGGCTCCGGCACGCCAGGAGGCGGCTGCGGTGGTCGCTGCGGCCGCGGCGGTGGCCGAGCGCTCCGGCGCCCCCTTATCCTGACTCCTATGGCCAAGGACTCCTCCACTACCGCTGCTGCCGCGAAGAAGCCGGGGCGGATCGCGCAGTTGCGCACCGTTTTGCAGCAGTCGAAGATGCTCGATCCGAAGATCGGGTGGTGGATGGCGCTCGCGTTCGTGGTCGTCATGGCGATCGCGGTCGGCATCGGCCTTGCGATCGGGTCACCGTGGCTCTGGTATGCCGTGCTCATGGGCATTCCGCTGGCGGCCCTCGCGGCGACGATCGTCATGAGCCGCCGTGCCGAGCGGGCGGCATACGCGAAGCTTGACGGGCAGCCGGGTGCGGCGGGTGCGGCGTTGACGTCGTTGCGGGGTGGGTGGTTCACCTCTGCTGAGCCGGTGGCGGTCGAAGGCGCTCGGTCGGGGAGTTTCGCGGAGGCGGCGCTGGTCTATCGCGCGGTCGGCCGTCCGGGTGTGATCCTCGTCGCGGAGGGTCCGGAGGCGCGGGCTCAGAAGTTGTTGCTGGCCGAGAAGAAGCGGGTTGAGCGGGTTGCTCCCGGCGTGCCGGTGACGGCGTACCGGGTGGGTGAGGGCAACGCCGAGGGTGTGGTGGCGATCCGGAAGCTGACCTCGAAGGTGCAGCGGATGCGGGCAACGCTCACCAAGGAGGAGGTCGTCACGGTCAACAAACGTCTGCGGGCGCTCGGCGGCGTGAAGCTCCCCGTCCCGCAGGGCATCGATCCGATGCGGGCTCGACCGGACCGCAAGGCTATGCGCGGCCGGTGAGGATCTAGCGAGCGAGGAACGAGCGAGCGCTGACGAACCGGCCAGTTCTATCCGGCCGGTGACGAAGGCGCGCAGCGAAGCAAGTGCCGAGGAACCGGCCAGTTTCGATCCCGCCGGTGACGAAGGCGCGCAGCGAAGCAAGTGCCGAGGAACCGGCCTGTTTCGATCCCGCCGGTGAGGATCTAGCGAGCGAGGAACGAGCGAGCGCTGACGAACCGGCCCTTTGAAGACCGCCGGTGAGGATCTAGCGAGTTAGCCAGACCCCCAGACCTGGAGTTTCAGGTGGCGCTGCCCTGCGGAGAGCAGTCGCAGTGACAGCAGCAACAGGTTCCGTCGCTGACGATGGGCCGGGGTGAACAGGCTATCGCGGGTGTGACAGCGGGACCGGCACCCGGGACAGGCTGTGCCTGTGCCAACGCTCGGACCTCATCCCACGCGTCGTTGCTGGTGAGGGCGCGCCCCGACATCCGTGCGGCGATGACACCCGACACCAGAGGGGTGGCGAAAGAGGTGCCGTCCCACGAGGCTCGCCAATGGGTGAAGTCGGCAGCCCGAGTGGGGGGTTGGTCGTGCCGATAGACGTAGCGGCCGTTGGGGTAGGCGTTGACGTGGCCGGTGCCGACGGCATACACGTCCGCGTTGGTGCCGAAGTTGCTGTAGGGCGCGCGCCCGGCCCCGTCGGCGGTGAGGGCACCCACTCCGACGGCTGCTGACCCCGCAGCCGGGAAGAACAGGCGGTCGGTCGTGTCGTTGCCTGCTGCCGCGACGAGCAGGGTCCGCTTGTCGGCGTGCTTCTTCCAGGTGTCCTCGAACGCCATCGGGCATTGATTGTCCATCGTGTAGGTGCCTGCGGACATGCTGACGATGTCCGGGCGATCGGCCAGCGCTGCCGCCAACTGAGCGGACAATGCCTCGTCGGTAATGGCACCGCCCTTCGTGAGGAATCCGCGGACGGTCACCGAGGCGCGGGGGGCCATCGCGCGGATAACACCGGCAACGAAGGTGCCGTGGCCGGCATACGGCCCGAGGTCGTGGGGGTTGACCATCTCTTGGTCGCCGGTGACCCCGTCGAGCCAGGGTGCACTGGCTGCGGTCTTCTCGTCGAACCCGGTGTCGACGACCACCACTCGGACCCCCTCACCGCTGAACTCGTCCCCGCATTCGGAAGCGGGCCACGGCGCATCCGCAACCGCGGGAACGGGGTCTGACGCCGGGCAGGCCCCGGCCCCACCACTCGTGATGTGGAAGACATAGTTCGGCCCAGCGATGCCGACCCCCTCGGTCAGCGTGAGGGTGTGGATGGCGCTCGCCACGCTCGTGTCTTCGGGCAAGACCATCTTGACAATGCCGGCCACGCCTCCCGAGTGGACCTCGTAAGCTCCCTTGAAGTGACGCTGGACATCCTCGCGATACTCCCGGCGGGTGAGCAGAACACCCTTCTCCCACATGAACATCGCCTGGTCGTAGTCCTTCTCGTCCAGGACGCGCACTCGGCCATCCTGGATCGCCAGCACTTCGACCACGACATGTTGCTCGGCGAGGTCCCGGGCCACGCCTCGAACCTCTTCGGCGTTGCGGTAACGACGCCGGTCTGGGTCCCTCCACGGCGGCACGATGACCTCGGGCCGAAATCCCTCGTCCTGCGAGCCCGACGCACTGACATCATCGGTGGACATCTGGCAACTCCTCCTCAGTCGGGATGAACATGACGGTCACGGGCACGTCACGGGCACACGGTATTGCGCCGGGTGGGTCCGGCGCTGCCGATCCGCTCGATCACTTGCTGAGCATGGCGATGTCCGAGCCACATCAGGCGCTCCGACTAGCCGAGGCTGCCTTGGCTCGTGGATTGGATCCTCGGGCTGCCGCGATCGCGTGGCACACGGCAGGGATCGTCCATCGCGATGCCGGCCGTTTCGATGAGGCGAGCCGGGCGTTCCGAATGGCCGAGCGGTGTGCCCGGGAGGCCGGGGACGACGCACGGGTCACCGAGGTGACGGCCAGCCATGGCGTCGCCCTGGCGCTGGCCGGGCGCCCGCGGGCGGCACTGCGCCGCCTGGCCTCGGCGGCAGACTCGGCCGATGCCGCCCGGCGACCCCGGGTGCTCGTCCTGCGGGCCCACGTCCTCATCGAACACGGGAAGGTCGCTGAGGCGTTGCTCGATCTGCCCACGGCGCTGACCGAGGCTCGCAAAGCCGGAGACCGGCTGTGGGAGGCCCGGGCGCTAGCCCATCTGTCCTGGGCACGTTCGGTGACCGGCGAGGCGCACCTGTCCGAGCGGGCGGCCCGCGCTGCCGACATCATCTTCACCGACATCGGCCAACGCCACGAAGCGGCCTGGACCGTCGTCAACCGCGCCGAGTCGGCGGTGGCCGTTGGTGACCTGCCCCGGGCGTTGACGCTGTTGGACGAGGCAGAAGAGCGGTTCGAGCAGGCTGGGGACGTCCCGACCAAGCTGGCCGAAACCCGCTGCCGGGCGCTGCTCGCGGCGGGGCTGGCCCCTGAGGCCCTGGCCCACGCCAACGCAGCGGCACAGGCGAGCACCCAGCCCCTGAGCCGGGCCGAACTGTTGCTCGTCGCAGCCACGGCCGCCCTAGCGGACGACGATCCGAGGAACGCGGGCGAGCTGGCCCGCGAGGCGGCACGAGCCTTCGCCCGGCATCGCCAACAGCGTTGGCTCACCCGGGCTCGGTTCGTCGAGGCCCGGGCCGACCACGCCGAATCGGGAGCCTCAGTCCGCCTCCTGCGTCGTCTCGTGTCGCTGGCGGACACCCTCACGACCGACCGTGCTCCCGAGGCAGCAGCAGCCGACGTGCTCGTTGCGTCGGTGGCACGCACCGTCGGTGCCCGGTCGATCGCGGACCGGGCGACTGGCCGGGTCGCCTCTCGGCGCCGGAGCCCGCGAGCGTTGGACCGGGCCTCCGCGTGGCTGGCGTTGACCGAGGATCGCGCTGAGCGTGGCGACCGAGCCGGTGCGCTGCGCGCCGCACAGCGAGGGCTGGAGTCCCTGGACGAGTTCCAGGCTGGTCTCGGCGACAGCGAGATGCGGGCCTTCGCCACGGCGCACGCACGCGATCTCAGCACGGTCGCTCTTCGGATGGCCGCGACGACCGGCCGGGTCCGAACCCTGCTCACCTGGACCGAACGAGTCCGCGCGACCAGCGTGCGCCTGGACGGCGTGCGCCCACCCTCGGACCCTCAACTGCGCCAAGCGACGGCGGCCGCCCGGGACGCCTCCCGGCGACTTGCGCAGGCCGGCGGCCCGCCGCACGCACCCCACCTCGTCCGCGAGGTTCACCGACACGAGACTGAGATACGCCGGATCAGTCGGCGTCTGCACGCCGACTCACCGCGAGCCAACGCGGTCGATGTCGACCGCTTGGCGCAGGAGGTCGGCTCGGATGCTCTCGTCAGCCTGGTCGTGGTGGACGCCGTCCTGTATGCCGTGCTCGTCACCTCCGGCCGCGTCTCTCGTCACGAGATCGGCCCGTTGGCCCATGCCGCGACCGAGTCGCAGTTTGCCCGGTTCGCGTTGCGGCGCGCGGCATACGGGCGGGTGCCAGACCTGGCGGGCGTGGGGTCGCGGCTGGAATCGACCGTCCTCGGGGCCTTGGGGGCTCGGCTGCCCGAGCGGGTCACCATCGTGCCGCCGGCCGCTTTGCACACCCTTCCCTGGGGGCTGCTCCCGTGCGCCGCAAACCGTGTGCTCGGGGTCGCGCCGTCGGGGACGGCCTGGTTGCGGGCCCGTGGACGTCCTCGCAGCGGGCACGTCTCGTTCGTCTGCGGGCCGGAGCTGTCCACGTCCGAGGGCGAGGTGGGCACCGAGAGCGCCCGGTATGCCGCGGCACACGTGCTCGTCGGCGAAGCCGCCACTGCCGGTGCGGCAGCCAGCGCCATGGAGGGGGCCCGGATCGCTCACGTGGCTGCCCACGGGACCTTCCGTGGCGATGCCCCGTTGTTCTCCTCGCTCCAGTTGGCCGACGGGCCGCTCTACCTCTATGACCTGGACCGGCTGGCCGCGCCACCGCACACCGTCGTGCTCAGCGCGTGCGATGTCGGGGACAGCGCAGCGGTCGGCACCGACGAGGGTCTGGGCTTGGTCACCGGCCTGCTCGGTCTCGGTGTCAGTGCCGTGTTGGCCAGCACTGTTCCGGTCTCGGACCAGGCCACCCTGAGCGTCATGAGTGCGCTGCACAGTTCTTTGGCCGCGGGAGACGGACTGCCGACCGCGTGGCTGTCGGCGCGACTGCATACCCGCGGCGATGCCCTCGCGGCGGCGACGGCAGCCTCCTTCACGGCGTGGGGTGCCTGACGTCGGGCTACCCCTCGGCCGCGAGGCGCACCCATTCGGTCGTGACGTCGACGCCACCGGCGCCCACGACCCGCAGCCGGATCAGACCTGCGGGCACGCCGACGAAGGCGAACCGGCCCAACACGTCCAGTTGGGCCGTCAAGACCACCCCGCCCGCGGTTTCGACATCGACCTGGGTTGCCGAAGGCTCAACGCCCTCGGCAACGCCGAGCAGGTCCCAGCCGGCGTCGCCCGGCTCAGCCTGCACGTCCAGGGAGAGGCGACCGTGGGCGAACGCGAGGATCCGCATCGTCGTGGCAGCGACTGACCGGACCGCTCCGGCGGCCAGCTGGGAGTCGGCGATCAGCTCGGCGAGCTCTGCGTCGACCCGGCGGATCGACAGCGCTGCGCGGCCCAACTCGCGCAGGTAGGGCGGCTCAGGATCGACCAACAGCGCGACGCGGGCCAGCGACTCCAACAACTCGCGGTCGGCCTCGTCCCAGGTCGTGTCGTCGTTCATGCCTGCCCCCTCGTGGCTCCAGCCCGGAATTCGTACCCCGACTCCCCCAACAGCTCCCGCAATCGGCTCAGACACCGGGCCCTCGTGGGCCCGATCGACCCGACTGGCATGCCCAACTCGGTGGCGACGACGGCATACGGAGGCGCGTCGTCGGCCATGAGAATGCGCAACAGTCGCCGACAGCGTTCACCGAGGCGGCCGAATGTCCGCCACAGGACGGTGTCTCGTTCCGACGTCAACAGGTGCGCGTCGAGGTCATCGGCCTGGTCGTCGGGGCGGTCGCGCGGCTCCTCGTCGCGGTCCAGCAGCACGCGGCCTTGACTGTGGATGATCCGCAGCGCCTCACGGCGGGCGGTGGTCAACAACCAGCCGGGCAATGCTTCCGGCTGGTCGATCCGGTCGAGCGATTCCACGAGGCGCAGCCAGGTCGCCTGCACACAGTCGGCGGCCGCCTGAGAGTCCAGGCGGTGTGAGCGAGCGATCGCCCAGAGCAGACCCGCGAAGCGCTCCACGACCTCGTCCCACGCCCGTTGGTCCCCCTCGCGTGCACGCGCGACGAGACAGGTGAGGCTTTCCCTCTCGTGCATGCCCACCCTTCCGACGGTCCGTCCGACTTTACCGGCGGGACGCCGCCCGTGGACGGATCGTTCGGCACCGGGGCACCTCAGCGGTCCCGGCGCCGACCGGCGCACCACTGCTGCGTTGGTCACAGGTTCCTCTTCTCGATAGGTCCTTCCCGGAGAAGAGCGAGGCAATCGGGCGTGAATACCTCCACGCCGCCTCAATCTGCTGTGAATTGCCTCATTCGTCGGATCTGGTCGAGGACCCGGCTGATGCGTCCCGCTGCCAGGGGTGGCGTTCGGGCCGGAACAGCTGGACCGAACCCACGGGAACGAACCCGGCTCGCAGGAACAACCGCAGCGACCGGGCATTCCCCGGGGCGACTGCTGCCACCAGGGGGTCGGCGTGCCCGAGTTCGTCCTCGACCCAGCGCAGTGCCGCGTCGAGCAGCTCCCGCCCCGATCCGGGCCCTTCGGCCTGCACCCCGATCTCGGGCAGCCCACCCACGCCGGAGGCGATGGTGACGACCGAGCGGACCCGGCGGGACGGCATACCGAGGACTCGTATGCCGCTGCGCACGTGCTGGGCGACCGCGACCCGGGGATGCCCGGCGAGGTCGGCGCGCGGAACGAGGTCCGGCCCTGAGCCCGACGGCCGCGGTGCCTCGGGCGGGCGGACGAGCAGGACGTCGAGGTTGTCCGCCCAACCCGAGCCGCGGATGAGCTCGGCGACCCGTGGGTGGTGGGCTCCCCCGTAACCGTCGACCCCGTGCGCGTCCAGCTCGACGTCGGCGAGGTCCTGACCGACGGCCAGGTAGGCGTGCCCCGACATCGCGACGACCGCTTCGACGCCGCGTAGCCACAACCCGGCCCGCTCCCAGGCGCCGTCAGATGGGGGGAACACCCCTTTGGCCGCGGCCCGCAGGACCTCGGCGAGATCGGCCAGTCGCGCGCTCACCGGCGCACGAGAACGGTCGCCGCCGCCTTGTCGTGCAAGCCACGCCCGTCCCGGTCCCAGATCAGGGCGGGGACGGCCAGGCACAGCAGCAGGGTGCGCAGAGCTACCTGGACCACGGAGACCCGACGACGGTCGACGGTCATGATCATGATCCCCAGCACTCGCTGGCCGACGGTTGCTCCCATCGTGGGCAGCAGCAGCAGGTTTTCGACCGCGAAAACCGCAAGAGGGGCGAAACTGCCCGCGCCGCCCTGCCCGAGCTGGGCTCGCAGGACCAAGACTGCGATGAGCTGGCACAGGAGCCAGTCGATGGTGATGGCGGCCAGCCGCCGACCGAAGCGGGCGATCGAGCCGGGGCCGCTGGGCGGCATACCGAGGGCCTGTCCGGGGAACTCCCCAGGTGCCTGGGTGCGGGCGCGGGGCCCTTCCAACCAGGAGGCGACGTCACGGCGATCGACCACCCCGATAGCCTAGTCCGAGGCACAGCGCCGTGCTCGCCCGCTCCGGTCCGCCAGTTAACAGTGGCGAAACATCGGCAACACGACCGGGAAATCCGCCCGCCCTAACGTCGGAGCGAAGCACCACGAAGCATCACCACGCACCACTCCGGGCGCCGTGTCACGCCGTGCCATTCGTGGCATGTCGGGTTCCTGCGGCGGTCCGGGTCCACTCTGGAGGAGGTTGGTTTGTTCACTTCAGCCGACGAGGTCCTGGCCTATATCAAGGCGGAGGACGTCAAGTTCGTCGACATCCGGTTCTGTGACCTGCCCGGGGTCATGCAGCACTTCAACGTTCCGGCGCAGACGTTGGACAAGGACTTCTTCACGGTCGGGCAGGCCTTCGACGGCAGCTCGATCCGCGGGTTCCAGGCGATCCACGAGTCGGACATGAAGTTGCTGCCCGACGTGGCGACGGCCTACCTCGACCCGTTCCGGGTGGAGAAGACGCTGGTGATGAACTTCTCGATCGTCGACCCGTTCACCGACGAGCCCTACAGCCGCGACCCGCGCAACATCGCGGCCAAGGCCGAGGCCTACCTCAAGTCGACGGGGATCGCCGACACCGCCTACTTCGGCGCCGAGGCGGAGTTCTTCGTGTTCGACGACGTGCGGTTCAAGACGTCGGCCAACGAGAGCTTCTACTACATCGACTCGAAGGCGGCGGTGTGGAACACCGGCCGGGTCGAGGAGGGCGGCAACCTGGGTTACAAGCCGCGGATGAAGGGCGGCTACTTCCCGGTGTCGCCGGTCGACCACTTCGCCGACCTGCGTGACGAGATGTGCCTGCGCCTGGCCGAGGTCGGGATCGCCGTCGAGCGCTCGCACCACGAGGTGGCCTCGGGCGGGCAGCAGGAGATCAACTACCGCTTCAACACGCTGCTGCACTCCGGCGACGACATGATGAAGTTCAAGTACGTCATCAAGAACACGGCGTGGGCCAACGGCCAGACGGTGACCTTCATGCCCAAGCCGATCTTCGGCGACAACGGGTCGGGCATGCACACCCACCAGTCGTTGTGGAAGGACGGCAAGCCGCTGTTCTACGACGAGAGCGGCTATGGCGGGCTCTCGGACCTCGCCCGGTGGTATATCGGGGGTCTGCTCAAGCACGCCCCGTCGCTGCTGGCCTTCACCAACCCGACGGTCAACTCCTACCACCGGCTGGTGCCGGGTTACGAGGCGCCGGTCAACCTGGTCTACTCGGCCCGTAACCGTTCGGCGTGCATCCGCATCCCGATCGCCGGGTCTTCGCCGAAGGCGAAGCGCATCGAGTTCCGGATCCCGGACCCGTCGGCCAACCCCTACCTGGCGTTCGCGGCGCAGTTGATGGCTGGCCTGGACGGCATCAAGAACCGCATCGAGCCGCCGGAGCCGGTCGACAAGGACCTCTACGAGTTGCCGCCCGAGGAGCACGCCGAGATTAAGCAGGTCCCGGGGTCGCTGCCGGAGGTCCTCAACGCTCTCGAGGCCGACCACGACTTCCTGCTCGAGGGTGGCGTGTTCACCAAGGACCTCATCGAGACCTGGATCGAGTGGAAGCGCAAGAACGAGGTCGACCCGATCCGCTTCCGCCCGCACCCGCACGAGTTCGAGATGTACTTCGACATCTGAGCCGAGCGAGGTACGAGACCTCCCGTTCTCTCGCCAAAACGCAGTTCCCGTATGCCGCGTCCCCACCTGGGGGCGCGGCATACCGCTGATGCGTGGCTCGCGCCACGCCGGGCCGGATGGATTTGCCTTACCTGCCGGTAGCACGGACAGTGTGATCATGTTCACCCTCGAAGACCTTGATATCCAGGCCGGCCTGGCTGAGCTGCTCGCCGCCAACCCGGACCTGCTCTCCTTGTCGGGCCACCCGACCCCCGAGGCCGACGTCCGCCTGCACCCCGAGGACTACTTCGTCGTCGGCGCCTGATCGTCCACCGACGACAAGGCTGACCGGCCGTTCTCAGTGACGGTCAGGGTTCCTCGGGCGAAGGTGGCCAGGATCCGCTCGTGGGTTTGCCGCGGCAACTGACGCACACCCGGCTCCCCGAGCGGCGTGCCAGGTCGAGCCGGCGCGTTGGCCAACAGGTCATCCAGCCCAGATCGGGCGACCATGAGCAGGCCGTGCGTGGCCCGCGTGCAGGTCACCGCGAGCCGACCGAAGGCCGAGTTGAACTCGTCGAGTTGGTCGGCCCCTGACAACGGGTGGATCGCGACGGTGATCCGGTTGGTCTGCCCTTGCCATGAGTCGACCGTCGAGGCGACGAGCACACCGTCAGGCAGATCCAGTCGCTCGGTGAGCCGCCCGACCATGTCCGCAGCGTCGTCAACGGCCTGGTTGCGGGTGGCGAGCACGACGATGAGCGGGTCGCCGCTCGGGTCCACTGACCGGATGGTCTGCTCCGCGACCGGGTCGCCCGTGTCGTCATACCGCTGCTCCACCAGGCTGAAACCCGACTCGACCAGCTCTCCGACCAGCGATTCGACGACCCCGAGCAGCGGGAGATCGATGTCGGCCGCTTCCGGCTCGGGCAACCCGTCGACTTCCAGGAGGGTCGGGACGCCCGACCCGACCTGATGCCAGACGGCCGTCGCGACCGGCCCCATCTCCGACACGTCGACCCGCCGGTCGCCGGGGGCGGCCACGCAGTCCAGCCGGTCCCAGTCGCTGTAGAACGCCCGCCACAGCGGCAGCTGCGCCGCCGTCGGACGCCACACCGCGGGCAAGTCCGCCACCCAGGTGCGCGGGTCGCCCTGCTCGTATGCCGTGGGCCAAGCCCGGTAGGGGTTGTAGCCCGGGTCGCCACGCCACGGGTTGTCGCCGATCTCGATCGGCGAGAGTTGGCCGACGTCACCCACCCCGACGACCAGCGGGGCGAGGAACTCTACGCCTCGGTAGAGGTGGCTGGGCAGCTGCCAGGCCTCATCGACGAAGAGCACATCGAACAATGGCTCATCCCACTGCAGCCCCCAGGCCTGACGCTGCCATCTGGCCGAGGCTCCCCACTTGTGGGAGGTCGCGACGATGGCCCTGAGATCGGGCCCCACGGCGTTGCGGTCAGAGGTGACCTGGCACATCCTGAACGCCTCGGTCGGCACGTCGCCGATCCGTTCCTTGCCGACGAACAGGCAGACCTTGCTGGAGCCCAGCGCCGCACCCAGCCCCATGGCAAGGGGCAGGATCTGCTTGTTGGTGAACGCGGTGACACCGACCCGCACGTCATGGTCGAGCGCCACCGCGTCCGCGACCAACCGCCGCAGCGCATAGGACTTGCCGGCCCCCGCCGCTGCGCGCAGGAGGATCCGGTCGTATGCCGCGTCCCCGCCGCTACGACGCCGGGCCAGACACTCGACCATCGCCTCGCTCGCCGCGGACACGGTCTGGACGTTCTTGGCGGCCGCGCGAGCGTGATGGTCACCCTCGGGAAGGGTGCCCGCGGCCGCAGGTGCAAAGCGAATCGCCATCAGTCCACGTCATCCAAGGTCAGGTGATCGGGCACCGGCACCACAGGCGGCGGGCCCGAAGCGGGGTCGGGGTCGCTGGCGGCGCGGACGTCGAACCGGTCCTCGTCGACCAGCGGTGGCCAGGTCTGCGGGTTGAGTTCCCCACGCTCACGCCGGGCCGCCAACTCGTCGGACCAGGCCGCCTCCGCATCCTCGTGCGACTGACAACACCACTGGTGTTCCTCGGGGTCTTCCTCGAACGACGTGGCGGTGCACGTGGTCTTGGGGGCGCTGGCGGTGTCGAGGGCCGGCCGTGTGATCGACACCTCATGCCCGGACGTGAAGTCGGCCCGGGCGAACCAAGACCCGTTGGCGACGATCAGCTGCTCTCCCACCGTGAGCCGCACGGGCCGCTTGGGCCGCCACTCCAGGCCGCCGACCGCACTGGCCTCGGGTGAGTCCACGAGCAGCCCGACGTGCTGCTGGCGCAACTTGATCGCCCCGCCCTGCACCTTGACCTCGACCTCGGGCTGTTCGACCACCGCCCGGTCTCCCCGATGGAGCAGCACGATCCGCGACCCGACGCCCAGACGACGGGAGTCGACCTTGAGGACAACGGGATTGACCGCCAGCACCTCGGCGAGCGCCACCTCTCGGGTGCCGGCATCTCGCGCCAACTGCGCGGCATACTGCGGGTTGGTAAACGCGGCGAGCTGGTCGGCACACGATGCGTCGGCTTCGATGAGGCCGACCTGGTCGTTGCGCCACCGGCGATGGGTGCGCGAGAAGCGCACGAGGTCGGACGCATGCAACTCCAACCGCCGTCGCCAGACCGCTTGCGCTTGACCTTCGATGGCGCGGTAGGCCTGTCGCAGTTGGGACACCGGGAGGGTGGTGAGGTAGGTGACGGCGCGGGTGAGCACGTCGGTCTTGTAGGAGAGCTCCTCCTTGACCAAGCGGGTGTATGACGAGCCGCCCCGACCCACGCCCCGTGAGGCCGCGTGGATGGCGTCGGAGCGGGACTGGCTCAGCCGCGCGCCTGGCGTGTGTTCGCTTGCCTCGATCTCGTCGGTGACCAGTCGATGTTCCAGCGGTGAGGTCGCCCCGCTCTCGGCCCAGCGCACGAGATAGTCAAGGCGCCCCCGTTCGGCGACCGATCCGCCTGGTAGCAGATGGGCGACGAGCACCGCCCGGGCGTCGACAAGGGCGCATCGCAGGCGCATCGTCCGGGCCCGGTCGTCCTCGAGGAGGAAGCTCACGGCCAGGCGTTCGGTGTCGGTGAGTGGCTCGGGCACCTGGGCGGGCTCACCGTCGAAGGTCAGCGGGTGACGACCCATCGCCAGGTCGCGGGCCCACCGGATCCGCTGTGTCTCGACCCCGGCGAGCGAGTCGGCGATGGACACGAGGACATCGCCGGTGGTCGTGTCGGGGACGACGAGGTGGATAGGGCAAACCTGCTCGGCGCTGCTATCGGTGACGGCTGTCTGCGCCTGCGTGAGCCGGGTGCCCAGCAGCGACATCACCGCGCGACGGGTGGCGACCGCCTGGGCGTCAGGGAACACTGTCGTTGCCCAGGGCGTGGGTATGCCGGTCCGGCCGACGTGGCGCAGCGCCACGCCATAGACGCCCAGCGCGGCCCCGTCGGACTTGGCGATCACGACCTCCACCGTGCCGGGCTCGCCTATCGGATCGGTGCGCCGAGCGCCGGTGGGTGCGGGGATGCCGGCGAGTGTGGCCCGGACCTGGGCGAGCGTGGCCACCGGCGCATGGTCAAGGCTCACGCTGGCACCGAACAGTCCCAGCAGCGAGCGCCGCTCACCGGGCCGCACCCCGATCTCGACGAGGAGGTCCTCGGGGTGGCCGGACGTGCGGATCTGGTTGCGGCAGTAGTGGAACAGCGAACACGACGGGCAGGACTGCGGGTCGAAGTGCGCCTCAAGGTGGGCGACAAGGCTGCCCAAGTCCGGTGAATCGTCACCGGTTGAGCGGGCTGCCAGCAGGGCGGTCCGCTCGTCAGCTCGAGCGGCGACTTCGCGCCGATGATCGTCCAGTCGCTCGACCACGGCCTCCGGAGACAGGAAGGCGGTCCGCGGCACGGCGAGGGCCCCGGAGTCGTGCACCCGCATCCCGGTCGGCAGGCGGGACCACCCCTGGGCGGCCTGGGCGCCCAGCGCGACTTGGAGGAAGCCCTTGAGCATCCGGGCGTCGTCGATCCGGGCCCGCACCCGTTCGTAGTCTTTGGCGTCCCCCATGACCAGCCAACTGCCCGCCGACTGGCCCGACCCGGGGGCAGCCGGCCGTTGTGCGACGACGGCGAAGTCGGGCTTGACCGACGTCGCGGCTGGCTCACTCTCTAGCCCCGGGAACGGGACCGCCAAGCCGGTCAGCATGGTCGCGACGCCCTCGTGGACGGCTTTGAGGTGTGCTCGAGCCAACTCGGCGGCCGTCCCGTCCGGGGTGTTGCCGCACTCGACCCGACGGACGCCGACCGGCCGATCCAGGCCGAGGGCACCGACGGTCGTGGTGATCAGCCGCGAGACGAACGCTGGGTCGCGCACGAGCCGCTCGAACTGCATGGCCCGGGCCCAGCGTGCCTCGGGAATCCGCCCGGAGGTGTCCGGCGCCCCGAGGACCGCGGCCAGCGCGCGGCGGCTCTGCCCCGTCACCAAAGGGTCGGTATGCCGGAACCGCTGGCACCCGGCGTGCGCCGACGCCGCAACTGCGCTGCTGCCGCCCCCTGCGGCCAATGCCGTCATGCTCACTCCCTATCACACCTGCGCGGGGACTTCCTCCCCAGAAAGCCCTGGCAGAACCCAGCCGATTTCTCTTGCTCGTCACGATAAGACCGACCACCGACAGCCGGATATCCTTCGGCAATGTCGACGATGACGGGCGAGGTGCTCCTTGAGCGCCTCGACCACCTGTGGTTCAGCTCTCGCTCCTCGGTCGCGAAGGGGTCGTCCTTCGAGCAGCTCATCGCCGGATATCTGCGCACCGCACCGGAGTTCGCCGACCGCTTCGACGAGGTCTACCTCTGGCAGGAGTGGCCCGAACGGCAGGGTCAGCACGACCACGGCATCGACATCGTCGCCCGTGACATCCACACCGGGGGCTGGTGTGCGGTCCAGTGCAAGTTCTATGACCCTGCGCACCACGTCAGCAAGGGCGATATCGACTCGTTTCTCGCCGCGTCCGGAAAAAAGGGCTTCACCAGCCGGATCATCGTGTCGACGGCGAAGGAATGGGGCCCGACCGTCGAGAAGCAACTCGACGGACTGCAGGTGCCGGTGGTTCGGATCGGGCTCTCCGACCTACTGGAGTCCAAGGTCGACTGGACCCAGGTCCCCTGGGGTGGCCAGCTCCCCGACGTGCTGCCCACGTCCGGCAAGAAGGCCCTCCTGCCCCATCAGCGGGAGGCCCGCAAGGCCGTCCGTGACGGGTTGGCCAAGCACGACCGGGGCCAACTCGTCATGGCCTGCGGCACCGGCAAGACTCTGACCTCGCTCAAGATCGCCGAAGAGCTGGCGACCTCCCGCAAGGGCCAGCCGACGACCGTCGTGGTCCTCGTCCCCTCGCTGCAACTGCTCAACCAGACGCTGCGGGAGTGGAAGCAGGAGGCCGAGATCCCGTTCCGGGCGTTCGCGGTCTGCTCCGACATCCAGGTGGGCCGGTCCAGCGCCACCGAGGACCTCTCCGTGCATGACCTCATCTACCCCGCAACGACCGCCCCGGCCAGCCTGGCCCGGGAGGCCCGCAAGCGCAGCGAGGACGACCGCTTCACCGTCATCTTCGGGACCTATCACTCGATCGACGTCCTCTCCCAGGCCCAGGCGCTCGGCCTGGCGACCGTCGACCTGGTGATCTGCGACGAAGCCCACCGCACGACGGGGGTCACCCTCGCGGGCCAGGACGAGTCGGCGTTCGTCCGGGTCCACGACGACCGGTTCCTGCGGGCCACCAAGCGGCTCTACATGACGGCCACCCCGCGCCTGTTCCGGCCGGAGGTCAAGGACCGCGCCAAAGAAGCCGACGCGGTGTTGGCGTCGATGGACGACGAGGCCGTGTTCGGCCCGGTCCTGCACCGGCTCGGCTTCGGCGAGGCGGTCGAGCGTGACCTGCTCGCGGACTACAAGGTCCTCGTCCTCAAGGTCGACGAGGGCTTCGTCTCCGAGAACTTCCAGCAGGAGATGGCCGTCTCGGGCGAGATCAAGCTCGGTGACGCAGCGAAGCTCGTCGGCTGTTGGAACGGCCTGGGCAAGCGGTTCGGTCAACCCGGTCAGGTCCCTCCCGGTTTCGAGGGGCTGGCCCGCACCCCCATGCGCCGCGCTGTCGCCTTCGCCAAGGACATCAGGTCGAGCAAGGCCGCCACCCAGGTCTTCCCCGGCATCGTCGACCGGTTGCGGGCCGACGTCGCGGCCACCGCTGACCCAGCCGACCCAGCCGACGCGACAGACACCCTCGACCCCACCGAACCGGTCGACGCCACCGAGGCCGCGGCCAGGCAGGACAGCAACTCCCTCGGCGTTGCGGTCCGCCACGTCGACGGGACAATGAACGCCTTGGAGCGCAACGACCTACTCCGCTGGCTGCGCGAAGGCCCCGCCGAGGGCGAGAACACCTGCCGGATCCTCACCAACGCCCGCTGCCTCTCCGAGGGGGTGGACGTGCCGGCCCTCGATGCTGTCATGTTCCTCACTCCGCGCGGATCGCAGGTCGATGTGGTCCAGTCGGTGGGCCGGGTGATGCGCAAGGCCCCGGGCAAGGACGTCGGCTACATCATCCTGCCGATCGTCGTGCCCTCGGGGATCGCCCCCGAGGAGGCGTTGCGCGACAACGAGCGGTTCCGGGTCGTCTGGGAGGTGCTCCAGGCGCTGCGTGCCCACGACGACCGATTCAACGCGATGATCAACAAGATCGACCTCACCAAGCAGGCGCCAGCGATCGCCGTCGTCGACACCGGCCGCGGCGGCGACCCGGCCAGTTCCCGCGAGACGGCGACCCAGTTGTCCCTGCCGTTCGGGATCGACGACTGGCGGGACAGCATCTACGCCCGGATCGTCGCCAAGGTCGGCGAACGGCGCTATTGGGAGACCTGGGCCGCCGACGTGGCCAAGATCGCCGAGCAGCACATCATCCGGATCAAGGGCCTGCTGGCCGACCGGGACTCGACGGCGGCGCAGGAGTTCGACGCCTTCCTCACCGGTCTGCGGGGCAACCTCAACGACGGCATCTCGGCCGAGGACGCCATCGAGATGCTCGCCCAGCACCTCATCACCCGGCCGGTGTTCGATGCGCTCTTCGGCGGCTATGACTTCGCTGCCAGCAACCCGGTCGCCCAGACGATGGAGCGGATGCTCGCCGTCCTCGACGAGCACTCGCTCGATGCCGAGAACTCCGACCTGCAGCGCTTCTACGACTCGGTCCGGATGCGGGTCAAGGGCATCGACTCCGCCGAGGGGCGGCAGAAGATCATCGTCGAGCTCTACGACAAGTTCTTTGCCACCGCGTTCAAGAAGACCGTCGACAAGCTCGGCATCGTCTATACGCCGGTCGAGATCGTCGACTTCATCCTCCGCTCGGCCGACGAGGTGTTGCGCGAGCATTTCGGGCAGGGCCTCACCGATGAGGGCGTGCACATCCTCGACGGGTTCACCGGCACCGGCACCTTCCTGGTCCGGCTGCTGCAGTCGGGCCTCATCACGCCGCACGACCTGGCCCGCAAGTATGCCCACGAGCTGCACGCCAACGAGATCCTCCTGCTGGCCTACTACATCGCCGCGGTCAATATCGAGACGACCTACCACGACCTCACCCAGGGCTCGTTGCAGGAGCCGAGCGAGTATGCCGCGTTCCCCGGTCTCGTGCTCACCGACACCTTCCAGTCCTACGAGGACGGCGACGAGGACGACCTCGGGGTGTTCCCCGACAACAACGAGCGGATCAACCGGCAGCGGCAGCTGCCGATCACGGTCATCGTCGGCAACCCGCCCTATTCCTCGGGCCAGGACAGCGCCAACGACAACAACGCCAACGAGTCCTACCCGGGGTTGGACGCCGCGATCCGCGACTCGTATGCCGCGCGTTCGACCGCCACCAACAAGAACAGCCTCTACGACTCCTACATCCGGGCGATCATGTGGGCGTCGCTGCGGATCAAGGACCGTGGGGTGGTCGCTTTCGTCACCAACGGCGGCTGGCTGGACTCCAACACCGCCGACGGGATGCGGCTCACCCTCGCCGAGCAGTTCAGCGACATCCACGTCTACAACCTCCGGGGCAACCAGCGGACCGCCGGTGAGCAGTCTCGCAAGGAGGGCGGCAAGGTGTTCGATGCCGGCTCGCGCGCCACCGTGGCGATCACGATCCTCGTCAAGGGCCCCGCGCATGCCGGACCGGCCCGGATCCACTACAGCGACATCGGCGGCTACCTCACTCGCGACGAGAAGCTGGCCGCCATTGCCGCAGCCGCCACCGTGAGCGGGCTCGAACCACAGACCATCACCCCCAACCCCGCCGGCGACTGGCTCAACCAACGCAGCACCGACTTCGGGACCTTCCTTGCGATCGCGAACAAAGACGGCGGGCCCGTCGCCTTCGACGTTTTCTCGGGAGGTCTGAAGAGCAACCGTGATGCCTGGGTTTACAACAGCTCGGCCAACGCCGTCCGGGACACCATGTCCTCGACGATCACTTTCTGCAACGACCTCGTCTCCAGGTACGCAAGACGACCCGGAGCAGACTTCTTCGACAGGGCGGATCACTCCGACCCCACGAAGATCAGTTGGGACGCCAAGAAGCGGATCGATGTCGAACGTGGTCGACGAACCGAGTTCAAGCCAAAGGCCATTCAAGTCTCCGCCTATCGGCCGCTCGTGCGGCAGCACGTCTACTTCGACCGGGACTGGAACGACAGAACCTACCGGCTGAACGACCTGTTTCCGACGGCGCGGCACGCCAACGTCGGGTTCTACCTGACTGGCCTCGGCGCCATCAAGCCCTTCTGCACACTCTTGGTGGACCAAATCCCGGACCTGAATTTCTGGGGGTCTGAGGGAGGCCAGTTCTTCGCGCGCTGGCGCTACGAGACAGTCACAACTGACGAGGGAATGCTCGCCCTCGACACGTCCGGCCACGACCCCGACGGCGAGGTCGTCGACGGCTACCGGCGGATCGACAACATCAGCGATGAGGCGCTGCGCCGGTTCCGGGCGGCATACGGGGCGGCGGTGAGCAAGGACGACATCTTCCACTACATCTACGGCCTCTTGCACTCCCCCGACTACCGGGAGCGCTACGCGGCCGACCTGAAGAAGATGCTGCCGCGGATCCCGCTGGTCGCCGACCACACGGCATACGTGACGGCGGGGCGGCGGCTCGCGGAGGTGCACCTGGGCTACGAGGGGGCGACGCCCTACCCGCTGGAGGGACTGGACGACCCGGCGCCCGGCGGGGAGGCGGCCTACGAGCATTTCCGGGTCGAGAAGATGGGGTTTGCGAAGGTGCGCGACCCGCACAGCGGCAAGCTCGTCGCGGATCGGTCGACCATCGTCTACAACCCGCGGATCACCCTGCGAGGCATCCCGGAGGCGGCCTACCGCTATCAGCTGGGGTCACGCTCGGCGATCGAGTGGATCATCGACCGCTACCAGGTGAAGACCGACAAGCCGTCGCGGATCGTCAACGACCCCAACGACTGGTCGCGTGAGGTGTCGGACCCGAGGTACATCATCGATCTGGTGGCGCGGATCGTCACGGTGAGCCTGGAGACCATGGCCGTCGTCGATGCCCTGCCCGCCTTGGTGATCCGCGAAAACCAGGAGGACGGCACCGCATGACGACACGGGAGAGCGCAGTCATCGAACGGACCGGCGAGCCGCTCACCGTGGCGCACCTGACCCGATTGGGCGAGATCGCTCGGGTCGACCGGGAGCAGCTGTATGCCGCCCGCCCCGACCTGCGGACCCTGCACGTCCTGACGGTGTTGGCACAGGGCGGCGCCAAGCACTGGGTCGACGGCGTCAACGGGATCAAGGACCTGGACGTGTGGTCGTTCTTCGCCAAGGACCCGTCGTCGGCGAAAGGAGTGCCCGCGCGACGCCAGACGCATCGCGACTTCGGGCCGTCGAGCCTGGGGCGCGGTCTTGGCGGCGACGGCACCAACCCGACCCGGTGGAGTCACCTGACCGGGCGTCGGGTCGACCTGCTGGTGCGGCAGTTGGACGCAGCGGCGATGACCGATCCGATCGGTGCGCTGTTGCGGTGGCTGGAGTCGGCGCGGACCACGTCGGCTCGCTTCCTGCGGATGAAGCCTGTTGTCTTCATCGACTCGCCGGTGGCCTTGACCGTCGCCATGGGCGACGTGCTCTGGAGGGGTGAGTAGCCATGCGTCGTGGTGGCTCTCGGGTGGTGCGGGCACTTATTGACCGGCTCGAGCGGCTCGGTGAGGCCACGCCGGCGTCGGCGCGGGCTGCCGTCGCGAAGTTGCGGGGTCGGCTGCGCAGCCGCCGGCCGACGCAGTCGACCGCGCCGACACACCGTGCACAGCCTTCCCGCCAGGCGCCTTCCCGCCAGGCGCCGTCACCCCGCGTGCCGCCAGCCTCCGTTCCGCGCCCGCTGCGCTCCCCACGCGCTCCGCGGGAGTGGGACGGTTCGGGCGATGGCACGTGGCGGCCGGGCGACTCGTGGCACGCACAGCGCAACTCCGAGGAATGACCCCACGGTGACGGCGACGCTCGGGTCCACACACGGCATACGAAAGGCATTGCACCAGTGAAGGTTTCACAGATCCTCGACCTGATTGATTCCGGGGACATCGCGCTTCCAGAGTTCCAACGCGGCTACGTGTGGAACCGGGACCAGGTTCGCAGCCTCTTCGCAAGCCTGTACCGCGGATATCCCGTCGGCGGGTTCATGACGTGGAATACGCGCGCGGAGAGCGCGACGGCGCGCGGCGGACCCGTTCGAGTCGATGGGACGGTCAAGCTCCTGCTTGACGGGCAGCAGCGTGCCACGACCCTCTACGGCGTCATCCGTGGGCAGCCCCCGGAGTTCTTCGAGGGCAACAAGGACACGTTCACGGGGCTCTACTTCAACCTCGATGACGAGGTCTTCGAGTTCTTCGCCAAGACCAAGATGCAGGGCAACCCGGCCTGGGTGGACGTCAGCAGACTCATGTCCACGGGTCTTGGGGGCGTCATGGCCAACTGTCAACGTCTTTCGGCCGGTGACAATGGGAGGTTCAACACCTATGTCAGCCGGGCCAACCAACTTGAACAGATCAAGAACCGCGACGTTCATCTCGAGGAGGTCACCGGAGCCGACAAGACGATCGACGTCGTCGTCGACATCTTCAACCGAGTCAACTCGGGTGGCACCAAGCTGTCCAAAGGCGATCTAGCCCTGGCGAAGATCGGCGCATCCTGGCCGGGGGCTCGGCAGGCAATGAACGTTGAGCTCGATCGCTGGGAGCGGGCAGGCTATGACTTCTCCCTCGACTGGCTGCTCAGAGGCATCAACGCCGTCGTCACCGGCGAGGCATTGTTTACCGCACTGGCCGACGTCCCCGTCACCCGGATTGAGACAGCTCTGGGGCAAGTCACCCGCTATGTGGACGGGTGGCTCAACCGAGCGTCCAGTCGCCTCGGCCTGGACCATGACAGGGTCCTGGTGTCACGGTTCGCCCTCCTCGTGCTTGCCCGGTTCGTTCACCTCAATGACGGTCGGCCTCCGACCGCCGCCGAACAAGACCGCCTGTTGGCCTGGTTTGTCTACGCCGGCCTCTGGGGGCGGTATGCCGGTTCGACGGAGACGGTCCTCGCTCAAGATCTCAAAGCCGTCGACCGGGCTGGCGTCGACGGGCTGATGGAGAATCTGCGCGGCATGCGCGGTGACTTGAGTGTCCGCCCCGAGGACTTCGCCGGAAACAGCCTCGGGGCACGGTTCTATCCGGCGCTCTACCTCCTCACCCGCACCCACGGGTCACGAGACCTGGGCGACGGCTCGGCCCTCAACGCGCACATGCTCGGGCGGCTTAACACGTTGCAGGTTCACCACATCTTCCCCAAGGCTCGCCTCTATGCGGCCGGACGAGGATTCAGCCGCGGGGAGGTCAACGCGCTCGCGAACTTCTGTTTCCTCACCCAGGACACCAATCTGAGGATCTCCGACCGGCTGCCTCGGGACTATCTGCCGGAGGTCGCCGAGCGGCTGCCAGGGGCGCTGGAGAGCCAGTGGATCCCCACTGATCCCGCGTTGTGGGAACTCGATCGGTATCGCGACTTCCTCGCCGAACGCCGAGTGATGCTCGCGCACTCGCTGGATGCATTCCTGCGCGGATTGGCGTCCGCAGACCATCCGGCCGATCTGGGGTCGGTCGGGTCCACGTGGGACACATCCGCTCCCTCGACGGCTGGCGGAGCCCGGATCGTCGAATCAGATCTGGACGCTCGGACGCAGGAGATCGACGCCCTGGTCGATTGGATGGTCGAGCAGGGGTGCGCCCCGCCCGAGCAAGATTCCGAGGTTGTCGACCCGGACAGCGGCGCGGTGCTGTGCGTCGCAGAGGCGTTCTGGCGTAACGGTCTTCAGGAGGGGATCGGACAGCCGGTCGTCTTGGAGCTGGACCTTGACGGTCTGGACATGGCAGCGTTCGAAGGGCTGGGATATCAGTTGTTCACCAGCTGTGCTGGGCTTCGAGAGTTCGTCGAGCGGCGCCGTCAGGTCTGACCGAAGCGCTCAACGCGAGCAAGCCACAGGGGCCTCGACAAAGGGCCCGGGGTCCGGCCGCTCAGTTGGTCAGGCCGAGACGGTCGGCCACGGTGTCTCCGCCGATGGCCCGCACGACGGCCGGGTCCCCGACGACGACCAACCGGTCGGTGGCGCGAGACAGCCCGACGTAGAGCCGTTCCCGGGCCCGTTCGTGGGCTCCGCCGTTGACGGCCAGCACGACGCAGCGCCGTTCCAGGCCCTTGCACCCCAGCACGTGCCCGTAGAACACGGTTTCGGCGTCCCAGAACGACTTCCAGTAGCCCGCCTGCCCGTGCAGTTCCTGCAGGTTGACCTGCTCCGTATGCCGTGACCCGGTCGTCAACAGCGCAATGTCCTGCGGCCGCCACCCCTCATCGAGCAGCGCCTCGACCTGATCGTCGGCGGTCTCGACGACGTCGTCGGCGGGGGCCGGCACGAAGGACACGTCGACGCCCTCTCCGCCGGCGGCATACATGCGGCTGGGAGCCAGCGGCATGAAGACGTCCGCGATCTGACGGGTGTTGCGCAGGTTGTGGTCGAGGACGAGCGGCACGAGCGGGACCGGCGGGCGGCCGAACCGCGGGAACACCCGCTGGTGCTCGTCGCTGTAGACGAACACGCCGCCCTCGTCGGGGTCGCGCAGGCACCGCATGAGCGGCCGCCACCACAGGTCGGCGAAGTCCTGCGCCTCGTCGACAACCAAGGCGTCGAACCGCCTCGCGTCCGGCAAGGCGACGGCCAGCTCGGCCATCCGCTCGGGCAAGGTCTCCTCCCAGAACGCGGTGTCCTCGCGGGTGCCGAAGCCCGTCACACCGAGGTATGCGGCGAGGTCCTCGAACGTCCCCACGAACGCGGGACGTTGCTTCTTGGGGAAGCCACGCAGGTAGCGGGTGAAGTAGGACGCCAACCCGATCGAGTAGCACAGCAACGCCACCCGCTGCGGCGGGCGCTCGTCGCTGCCCCGGGTGAGGTCGCGGGCCTGCGCCAGGGCCAGGACGGTCTTGCCGCTGCCAGCTCCGCCTCGCACCTCGACCCGATGGAGCAGGCGGGTGACCCGCAGCAGTTGTGCCTGCTCCTCGGAGAGCCGCTCGGCGACGTGCTGGCGCTCGTCGGCAGCCGCGACGACATCACGCTGGGGCAGGCTGCGACCGGCGAGGATCTGCGCGACCAGTTCGCAGTCCTGCTCGGTCGCCAGTCGATAGGCATTGTCCTGGCGGGCCGGCAGGTCCCACAACCGCCCCGCTAGATCGGCGAGATCACCTTTGCCGTGGATCGCCCACCGCGGGCAGTCGGGGGTCGCGAAGTCGTCGGCGATCTCGCTGTAGGGCGCAATCACCGTGTGCGCGAAACGGATCCGCGAGCCGTGCAGGGCGCGCCAGCGCGGGTCGGCTTCGACATAGGCCCGCAGGGCGTATGCCGTCTCCCGCGCCTGGTCGACGGGCCGCACCTTCCGGTCCCGCCCCTGCGAGTAGACCCACCAGTCGCCGTCACGGTGGAACAGCGACCCACCCTTGACCTCGCACACGACCACACCCTGGCCGGGGATGAGGACGACGAGGTCGGCCTCCCGGTCCGCGGAGTCGGTGATCCGGACGTTCGGCAGGATCACCCAGTCGCCAGGCGCCGTGGCGGTCAACCTGTCCCAGACGTCGCGCTCGGACTCGGTCGCGAACGTCGGCCCCGCGCCCACTCCCCTGCCAGCCGCCACTCCGGTCATACCGCCCACGGTAACCACCCGCACCGACAGTCCGCCCGCTCGGCCGCGGAGGCGGCATACCGGGTCGGCGTATGCCGTGTGCCCACCACCCGGCGGCTACAGTCCGGCGTCGCGAGCTGCCCCGCAGGTGCACATGCCGACGAAGACCTCGTCCGTCATAATCGTGGCCTGACGGGCGACCTCACGCAGCGTCACCTCTCCCCATTCGGGGAGCTCGGCGATGAGACCGAGCGTGTCAAGGAGGGCTGCGGCCGAGTGCTGGTCGTGCTGGCTGCGGTCGACGTCCTGCAACGCCAATCGGGCTGAGACCGCGACGGCATGGCGGAACCAATGCACCGGGTCGAGGGCACACCCGGGCGCATGCTGCACATACGGCGCGTCCATAGCCCCATTGTGCCGAGCAGGTCGTCGACGATCCGTTTCGCCTCGACGGGTGAGCGGGCCGTGTCCTAGGCTCGGCCGAATCTCCCCATGGCGCGAGTTGCGCGCCCCGACCGTGCACGCCGAGGTCTCTCCCATGTCACCGACGCCCACCGGGCTGTTCCATGAGGTCCCCATCGAGGACCTGTTCTTCTCGACGACTGACGCCAAGGGGGTCATCGACGAGGCGAACGAGGTGTTCGCGCGCAACGCCCGCTATGCCAGATCCGAGCTGCTGGGTGCGCCGCACAACATCATTCGCCACCCTGACATGCCCGGCGCCGTGTTCAAGGCAACGTGGGATCTGTTGGAGTCGGGCCATCCGGTCTGCGCCTATGTCAAGAACCTTGCCAAAGACGGCAGCACCTATTGGGCGTTCGCCACGATCGTGCCCATCGAGGGACGGTTTCTCTCGGTGCGCGCGACTCCGTGCGACCGCACCGCCCGGGACCTGTTCGAGTCGCTCTACGGCGCGGTCCGAGCGGCTGAGCTCGCGGCCCGTGACTCAGGCGCCAGCGCCCGACAGGCGGCTGAGATCGGCGGCGACAGTCTCGCACAAGCGTTGGCCGACAACGGTTTTGCCTCATACACCGATCTGCAGCTCGACCTGGTTCCGGTCGAGGTGGCGGCCCGGGAGTCCGTGTGCCCACCCCTGCCGGACCTGGCCGACGGGTCCAAGACGGCCCGCAAGATGCTGTCGCAGGTGGCTGATGCGCGGTCCCGGTTGGGCGCTTTCGCGACGGACATCGCCGGTTCGCTGGTCCTGGCCGACACCCTGGCGCGTGACCTACGTCGACTGCGGACGGCGTTGGCCAGCCTGGACACCGAGGTCACGGCGACATCGACGGCCGTCGAGCGCGAGCCTTTCGGAGCGGACGTGGTCGCTTTCGTGCCGGTGATCCGTAGCCAACTGCAGAGCTTGTCCGAGACGGTCAGTGCGGCCGCCCAAGATCTCACCCCGGTGGTGCGCACCCGCAAACAGTTGGCGCTCAGCAGCGCCATCGCCCGGATGCAGGCCGAGGCTATCGGCCGCTACGTCGTGGCGGTCGAGACCGGAGCAGAAGACCCTCGGGTGTCCGAGCGTGCCCTCTCGAGCCTGACGACTGCGCTGCTGGCCATCCTCGATGCCGATCTGCAGGCCGACAAGGCGGCGACCGCGGCATACGTCGCACGCGTAGCTCGCGTCTCCGCGCAGGTCTCGGGGACAAGCGCTGCGACCACGTCGTGGAGGGCACTACTCGATGGCTCGGACGGCGGGTCAGCCGACCCCGCCGAGGACTCCCCGAGTCTGCACGACACGCTGCGCACCTTCGACGTGGCTCTGAGCGCGGTCGGCGAGCAGATGCGCCGAGTCGAGCAAGCCGTCGAGGCGGTCGCGGCCACCAACGCCGCTTTGGACCGCGACGAGTTGGCGGCCGTACTGACCCGGATCGTCGAGTTGGCGGCGAAGATCTAGTCGCGGCTCAAGGCCCGTTGGGGGCGGCGTGGCCGCAGGTTGACGGCAACCAAACCAAGGCACACGGCGACGAGCGCCACGAGAGTCCGCGGCGTGACTGCCTCGTGCAGCAGCACCGCCCCGGCGACCAAGGCGACGACCGGGGTGAGCAGGGTGAACGCCGACAATTTGGTTGCTGAATAGGTGCGGATCAGCCAGAACCACACGAGATAGCTTGAGGACCCCACGACGATGATCTGAAAGGCGAGCGCCCCCGCATTCATCGGGGTCAGGGGCCACTGGACACGCTCGCCGGACAGCCAGCCGACCGTGGTGAGGCCGACCCCGGAGACGGCCAGTTGGTAGAGCAAGGTCTTGGCCGGATGCACCGGCCCGAGCCGGGTCGCCCGGATGACCAGCGTGGTCGCGCCCCAGCCCAGGGCTGCCAGGCCCGCAAGCAGGTCGCCAAGCCATTGGCGCGATCCCGCGCCGGAGGTCGTGAGACTGTCCAGGAAGGCAAAGGCGACGCCGGCGAAGGCAGTCACGAGCCCGGCGAGCGCGAGCCCGCGCAAGCCCTCGGACCGGGAGATGAAGACCATCCCGATCGCCACAACGAACGGCGCGAGATAGAGGAAGACGGTCATCCGCCCGGCGGTCGTGAACTGCAGCGCGGAGTAGATGGCTCCGAACTCGGCTGCGAACAGGGTCCCCGCGATCAGCCCCGGCACGAGCGTGCCGTCCCGTTCCCACAGTGGTATGCCGCGCCAGCGCGCCCACGCGAGCACGAGCAGGGCCGCGCCGACCGAGCGCAGCCCACCCTGGGTGAGCGGCGGGATCTGGGCCAGGGCGACCTTCGAGGCGATCTGGCCCAGTCCCCACAGGACCGTGCACCCGACAACGAGCAGGACGGCGCGCCGATCCAGGTGCACATGCCGTTCGCTGCTCACCCCTCGGACCCTAGTGGACCCGGCCCGACGCTCAGGCCTGGGTCTGCGCCTGGGCCCGTTGGGCGGCGACCTGCGCGTGGACGTCGGCCATGTCTAGGGCCTTGACGCCCTCGATGACCTGGGTCAGAGCCGCCGCCGGCAGAGCACCCGGCTGGGCGAAGACCAGCACACCCTCGCGGAAGGCCATCAGCGTCGGGATCGAGGTGATGCCCGCTGCCCCGGCCAAATCCCGCTCGGCCTCGGTGTCGACCTTGCCGAAGACGATGTCCGGGTGCTCGGTGGACGCCTTCTCGAAGATCGGAGCGAACATCCGACACGGTCCGCACCAGGCGGCCCAGAAGTCCACGAGAACGATGTCGTTGTCCGTCACGGTCTGCTCGAACGTGGCGGCCGTGAGGGTGATGGTGCTCATGAGTCTCCTCGCTGGGATGGGTCGGTCGGTCGCGTGCTCACTTCGTCACGGCTCCCCCGGCGGCGGTCCACGCCGTGATCCCGCCCCCAAGGTGGTAGGTCTGGGTGAAGCCCAGCGCCTTCATGATGGCCAGGGCGGTGCCCGAGCGGTTCCCGCTGCGGCAGTAGACGGCATACGGGACGTCTTTGGCCAGCGCGCCGACCTTGGTGCGGAAATCCGCGGCATTGACGTCGAGGTTGACCGCCCCCGCGAGGTGACCCTCGGCGAACTCGGCCGGTGTGCGCACGTCGAGCACGACGGTCCCGGGGCGCTTCATCGCGGCAGCGAAGGTCGCCGCATCGACCTCGGCGCCGTTCGCAGGGGCAGAGGCGGCCGCGGCGACGGTGGCTAGACCGGTCGACCCGGAGCCCGTGGAGCCGGAGCAGCCGGTGAGCGAGACAGCGACGAGCGCGACGAGCGCGACGGCCAGACGACGGACGGTCATGAGCGGGAGGTCTCCTTGGTCATTCGGGGACACAGATGGCGTGGCGGGCTGCCGCGCGCAGGGTGAGGGCGCCGACGGCGAAGACAACGAGCGTCGCCACCGCGAGCAGCGCCCAAGCGAGGATCCGGTATGCCGTGGGGCCGCCTCCCGCAGCGCTGCCGGCTGCGGCGTCGACGGCGATCGCGGAGGCTGCCAGGGCGGCCAGCGGGAATGTGTAGGCAAGGAACGGTAGTGCGAAGGGCAGGCGCAGTTGGCCGGGCTGGACGACGACGAGCACGGCGGCAAAGACGGCAGCGCCGAAGAGGATCTTGCGCACCGGGTCCAGAGGGCCACCGAGCAGACTGGTCAGCGACAGCACCATGACGGCGGGCGGCGCGACGAGGATCATCAGGGTCGGGCGCAGCCGGGCCGGCAGCGGGGTGTCCAGCAGCAGGAGTCGGTGCAGGAGGATCGGAAAGAGCCCGAGCCAGGCGACCAGGCCGACCCCAAAGGCGAACCAGGCGAGCTCGGTCGAGCCCAGAGCCGGGGCGGCGAGTAGCGTGACGACGTTGCCGACGACGGGGATGAACCACGCCGGGGTGACCTGGGCCAGGCCGATCTCCGGGCGGGACAGCCACGCGGTGAGGACGGCCAGCGTGGCAGCGAGGTGGCCGATGGCGCCGATCCACCAGAGGGCGACGGCCAGGCCCGGCGTCAGATCCTGCAGGCCGGTGGCCAGGACGAGGATCGCGATGGTGAGGGTCGGGGCGAAGGCCATCCGGACCGGGTGGCGTAGCTCCGCGCGGGCCGCGGCCGGGAAGCGGAGCCACTTGACGGCATACAGGATGGCCACGAGGAGGAAGACCGCGACGGCGAGGAGCACCAAGACGGTGGCGATCCACATCGGGGTGCCCCAGGCGACGGCGGCGCGGCGCCAGGCCAAGCCGAGGCCGCCGACGCCCATGACCGCGGCGAACAGCGTCACCGGAAGGTAGGCGAGGCTGCCCGATGGCGGCTGCTGCTGCTCCGACATGGCTCTCCTGGGTGAGTCTGGTGCTGGGTCTGGTGCTGGGTCTGGGTTGCGACTGCGGGACAGCCTAGCGGATACCCCCTGGGGTATCCAAGTGAGGCGTGCCAGACGGCTCGACATGAGCCAGGGAGGCCCCGGCTTGCGCCGGGACCTCCCTGGGTTGTCGTTCAGACCGGTTCAGCGGTCGTGACGGTTACGGCGTGTCCACGCGGACGATCGTCGGGTTGGGCATACCGGTGAATCCACCGTAGGCGACGGATCCGAGGTACTTCGTGCCCGGATCCAGCCCGCTGAAGGTGAGCGAGACCGTGCCGGTTCCACCGATCGTCGCGCTGGCCGGCGCGGAGACGCTCATGTTGCCGGCGTCCGCGGACCCGAGCAGCCACTGGAAGAGGGTGTAGTTAGCATCCGGACCGTCCGTGCCCCAGCCGTGGACATACACAGCGTAGGTGCCCACGGTGGGGTTGATGAGGTTGACCTCTTCGGCCGACGTCCCACTTCCACTGTTGCCGACGAGCGACCCGTCCTTGTAGACGTACATGTCCAGGTCGTCGGTCGCGCCGTCGACGTAGTCGTCGAACAGCGAGAACCGGGCATAGGTGGTCCCCGCCGGGATCTCGACAACGTGCTTCGTGAAGCCCTGGTTACTGTCGGGAGCGTTCACGTTCCACGAGTTGGTCGGGTCGTCCACGACGTGGCCGTCGGTCTTGGTGGCCGCGATCAGACCGCGTGGCGTCGCGGTGAACGGGCCGACATAACCGAAGCCGACCTTGTAATCGACCGCCCCGCCCGTCCCGGTCACCTGCACCGGAGCAGCCAGCGCCACCGGCCGGATGACCGCCGGGATCCGCACCTTGTGAGATCCGTCGGTCCAGGTGATCTGGCCACCGGTGTAGGAGTTCGGCGCAGCGCTGGTCCTCGTGAAGGTCAGCTTGATGGTCTTGGACGCGCCCGGAGCGAGCGAGAACGTCGCCGGGTCGGCAACCACGGTGATCCCGGCGAGGCCGGAAACCGACATCGAGTAGTTCGACGTCCCCTTGCTGACGTTGGTCACCGTGCGGGTCACCGTCTGAACGCCGGCGAGCGCCCCGATCGCCACCGACGCGACGTTCATGTCGCTCGGGTCCGTCGAGTAGCCCAGCGAGGTCAGGGCCGCGCAGCTGGCGGGCTTGACCGCACTCGTCGTGCCGCAGAGGAAGGCCAGCCAGTTATTCCACCCGCTGTCGAAGACCAGGCCCGGGTCGGTCGCCTTGTTGGGCGTGACATGCCCGGCGCCTTGGCGGAAGATGACCAACGGGTTGGTGTTGGGTCCGTCAAGGACGTCACCGGCCGTTGTCATGAACGCCGACTTAATCGCCATCGGCGACCACGTCGGCTTGCCCTGCTTGAGCAAGGCAGCCAGGCCCGCCATGTGCGGGGCCGACATCGACGTGCCGCTGTAGATGTCGAAGTCGCGACCGGAGTTCCCGGGGGGCGCAACTGCGGCGAGGACGTCCTGTCCGGGGGCGATGATGTCCGGCTTGAGCAGGTCACCGGCAGCCCCAATGAGCGGGCCACGCGAGGAGAACGACGCCGTGGTGGGTGCGGGTGAGTCGTAGACGACCGTCGACTGGTTGATCGTGGCTGTCGCCCCAGCCGTGGCGGCATACGCCTTGACGGCCGCGCGGTCGGTGGACTGCAAGTGCACGGTCGGCACGAAATGGAAGTCGGCGTTGATCGAGTTGACGGAGGCGTTGACAAGGATCATGCCGACACCGCCTGCCTCCTTGACCGCCAACGACTTGTTGACTCGTGCGGTGACCCCACGTTCACAGACAACGATCTTTCCAGCCACCTTCGCCGGGTCGAGGACCGCTGCACCATCGGCCGAGCTGTAGCACAGCGCGAGTTGGGTGGGGTCGGCGCCAGGCAGACCCGCGGCGATTGAATCGACCAGCGGTGCCGGGCCAGTCCTCCCTGCGAACGAGGCGCCAGAATAGGTCATCCCGTTGCCCAGGGTCACCGATCCGGCGCCATTGCGGTTGTGGGTGCCAGCCGCGACGGTCGTTGTCCACGGTGACGGGTGCGCCACTGTGGAGGTCGTCGGGCCGCTGTTGCCGGCCGACGCCGCGACGAAGACTCCCGCGTCGGCAGCGAACAGGAAGGCAATCTCCACCGGGTCGGCGAAGTTGGTCGACGTGCCGCTCACCGAGTAGTTGATGACATCGACACCGTCGGCGACGGCCTGGTCGATGGCGGCCACGAGGTCGGAGTTGTAACCGGAACCACCCGAGGGGGTCTCCCACAACGCCTTGTATGCCGCGATCCGCGCCCGCGGCGCGATGCCGCTCACGGAGCCGAACAGAGCGGCGTCCTGGGTCGTGGGAACGTTGGCGTTGCCACCGGAGGTGCTGGCGGTGTGGCTGCCGTGCCCGCCGAAGTCACGCGGAGACGCGAACTCCTCCTCGGCAATCCCGGCGTTTCCGCCCCACGCGGCGTTGAAGTACTGCGCGCCGATGAGCTTCTGGTTGCACATCGAGGCGTTGAAGCCCTCGCCGGGGGTGCACTTGCCGTGCCACCCCGGGATCTGCTGGTAGGCCAGGAACCCCTTGGCCGCTGGCTTGCCGTTGGCGTCGACCCGGTCAGTGAAACTCAGCGACTCGGGCCAGATACCGGAGTCGATGACGCCGATGATGACGCCTTCACCCTTGAGGTTGCCGCCCGCCTTCGTCCACAAGCCGCCCGTTGCCGCGTTGTCCAGTCCGAGGAAAGACGGCGTCGACGAGGTGTCGGCCTTGACCAGCTGCTGCTCGGTCACGGCCACCACGCCCGGGAGTTTGGCCAGGGTCTTGGCCTGCGCGCCGGTCAGCTTCGCCGCGAACCCGTTGAAGGTCCACCGGTAGTCGTAGAGCCGGTTCGCCCCGCCCACCTTGCCCAACACCGCGTCGTGCGACGCGACGAGGTATGCCGCGTACCTGGCGGCCTCGGAGGTGGTGGAGTCGAACTTCTTCCCGGCTGTCGGCTTGGTCGCCTTGTATCCGGCGACCGAGCCGTCGTAGGAGGCCGTCGGCAGGTCGAGCATCTGGACGATGTAGACGCCGTCGGAAGTCGACGCGGAGGGAGCGGCCGGGGCCGCAGTGGCAGGGCTGCTGCCGAGGGCGATCGCCCCGATGAGCAGCGGGACGGCGCTCACGGCGCCGACCGTCATGCGATTCATGAACACTCCTGGGGGTGGAGAGCGGCCCGCAGGCCAGGGCAGGGCCGCCCCGATAGGCCCATGCCCGGAACAATATCCGCAGTGTGAGACTGCGCACAGGGGTAGCGGGTAAAGAGATGGTCAGCTCGACCGACCGCTCAGGACTCAGCGGGTGCGTAGCCGGCTGCCACCGGCACTTCCCACAGCAACCGGGTGCCGCCGAGAACGGCGACCGGTGAAAGCACGACAACCGTCCCCCCTCGACCGTGGGCGCGTTCGGACAGGTTGGCCAGGCCGCTGCGGCGGCCGCTCTCGACCATGCCGACGCCGTCATCCTCGACAGTGACATGGATGACGTCCGCCTCGACGACGACCGCCACGTCGACCTCAGCGGCCTGCGCGTGCCGCGCGACGTTGGACAGGGCCTCCCGGATGACCGCCAACACATCAAGGCGCAGCCATTCATCAACGAGATTCGGGTCATCGAGTGCGCCCACCACCGTGAGCCGCGGAGCAAAGCCGAGCGGTTCGGTGAAACTGTCGACCAAGTCGTGCAACTCGTCGGACAACGGCTGGGACTCGGGTTGGTGCAGGGCGAAGATCATCCGGCGGATGTCCTTGATCGCCAGGTCGAGCTCGTCGACGGCCTCCGCAAGCCGGTTCTGGACATAAGGATGGGCCGCCACCCGCGACGCGGACTGCAGCCCCAAGCCCGTCGCGAAAAGTCGCTGGATCACGACATCGTGCATGTCGCGGGCGATCCGCTCGCGGTCCTCAAGGACAACCATTCGCGCCCGGTCCCGTTGTGCGGTCGCCGCAGTCAGCGTGACCGCAGCCAGGTCGGCATACTGCTTCAACGGCTCAGCAGCGTCGTATGCCGTGTGCGACTCACCTTCCCCCCAGGCCACCACGAGCAGCCCGAGGCTCCCCGTGCCGACGCTCATCGGGACGATCGCGGTCTGACCGTGCGGTGGCAACCCGCTGGCCTCACGTAGTTGAGCCGCCAGCGAATCGGCAACGACCTCCCCTTCGCGCGACAGCAACAGCAACGGCTCGCCAGAGTCGAGGATGGTCATCCAATGGGGTTCGGTGAGCGGTGTCCCGACGATGAGCCGGGCACGGACGTCGCTACCGGTCGAGGCTTCGATGATGAGCTGTCCGTCCTCGCCAGCGAGGGCGACAGCCGCAAGCTCGGCTTCGGCCGCGATCTGGGCCCGCTGGACAAGGATGGACAGGGCCGCGCGCTGGTCCCGACCGTAGAGCAACGCCTGGGTCATCTCCCGCAGGGCATCCGACCACTGCCTGCCAGACCGGGCCACCTGGAGCATCCGGGCGTTGTCGATCGCCATCCCCGCTGCGGCCGCGAGGGCCACGATGAGGTCCTCGTCGTCGTCGGTGAACTCCAGCCCGCCAACTTTGTCGGTGAGATAGATGTGGCCGAAGACCTCGTCCCGCACATGGATCGGTGCGCCGAGGAACGTCGTCATGACGGGATGCCCGGGCGGGAACCCGGCCGCTTGCGGGTGGTCGCTGATCGCTGACAGTCGAAGGGGGCGCGGCTCTCGGATGAGCAACCCCAACACCCCATGACCGAACGGGGGTGCTCCCAGCCGGGCGACCTCCTGCGCCGTCATTCCCTCGGTGACGAACTCCATGAGCCCTGCACCGTCGGGCCGCAACACCCCCAAGGCGCCATAGTGAGCACCGACGAGGTTGCAGGCACTGCGGACGATCCGGGTGAGCACCTCGGACAGCTCAAGTCCGCTGCCCACGGCGAGCACAGCATTGAGCAGCGTCGCTGCCGCCTCGGAGGAACGCGGCATACGCAGGCCCGCGAGGTTCAGTTGCACACGGGTGATGCTAGGTCAGGTCTCGCGGGTCCGACACCGCTGGCCTGGATCGTCGTGGGTCGGACTGGTCAGGCAGCGTTGATGGGCACCGTGACCACGGGGCACTCGGCGTGGGCCACGCACCGGCGAGCGATGGTCCGTCCGGTCCCCTCGTCGGTGCCGACGATGAGCGCGGCGGCACCGCGGGTGAGCTCCAGCAGCGTCGGTGTCGGGTCGCCGGTGACCACCTCGAAACGGCACGGTATGCCGCGCAGCCCCCGCAAGGCGTGGACCGCTGCTCGGAAGGTCGCCTGGTCGGCAGCTGCCCGCTCATCGGGGCTCAGGCCTTCCTCAACGATCTGGATGAATCGCAGCCTGGCCCCCCGACGCAAGGCCTCGTCGACGGCCGCCTTGGCGACCGACTCCGCCCGCCCGTCGTTGAGCAGCCCGGCGACGACGTCCCCCGACCGCCCCGGCGTGTACGGGACGCCCTGCTGCGCCCTCGCTGTGCTCACGGGCTCATCGTCTGTCGTGGATAGGGCTCCGGTCAGGGCCGAAGGTCCCCTGTACCCCAGCAAGACACCCTGCGGTTACCTGACGTCTACCTTGCCGTCGATCGACCAACCGTGGGAACGCCGAGACCGCTCAGGGCCGGCGCGTCTTCGAGCGGGTCGGGTGGGTCGCGGCATACACGGCCGCCTGGGTGCGGCTGTCCATGCCGAGTTTGTCCAGGATTGAGGTGACGTAGTTCTTGACCGTCTTCTCGGCGAGGAACATGTCCTCGGCGATCTGCCGGTTGGTCAGCCCTTCAGCGATGTGCTCGAGGATCCGGCGCTCCTGCGGGGTGAGCGAGCGCAACCGGGGGTCGATCGATGACTCACCCAGACTCGACTTGACCCGGGCGATGACCTCGGGCCGGATGAGGTGCTCTCCCGCTGCGACCCGCCGGATCGCATCGACCAGGTCGTTGCCCTTGATGTCCTTGAGGACATACCCGGACGCGCCGGCGAGCACCGCAGCCTTGAGCGCCTGGTCGTCGTCGTAGGAGGTAAGGATGAGCGACCGCAGCGTCGGGTCGACGGCGCGGACCGCTCGGCAGACGTCGATGCCGGACCCGTCGGGCAGCCGGGCATCCAGCACGCAGACCTTGGGCCGCAGCGCCGGGATGCGC
>WBZS01000383.1_pt1 | contig 60659 bp, 45 predicted proteins | sample 5204201 | NCBI WGS metagenome assembly WBZS01 (sample SAMN12344357, study PRJNA552823) | activated sludge metagenome | biome: Activated sludge suspended growth; feature: Nitrification reactor; material: Wastewater; isolation source: activated sludge from nitrification reactor of wastewater...
GCTGTGGAAGCGCGTCGGCGGGCGCTGGACCTACGACGGCCAGCCCTTCGAGGCCGCCGATCCGGCCACACTCGCGCCCATCGACGGCCGCTTTGCACGCGATGCGAAGCAGGCCTACTACCGCGGCACGCCGGTGCCGGGCAGCGATGCCGCGAGCTTCCAGGTGATGGGCGAGAACGTCGCGCGCGACCGGCGCTCGGTGTACTGGGCCGACACCTACCGCAAGGCACAGGAATACTGGAGCGAGCGGCATGTGCGCGTGGCGCCGATGCCCGAGGCAGACCCGGCGCGTTACCGGCTGCTGAAGCACGGCTACGGCAGCGACGGCGAGCGTGCCTACAAGGAAGGGCAACGCCTGCCCGGCGTGCGCGACCCGGCCAGCTTCGAGGTGCTGACGCCGCGGCTGGCGCGCGATGCCAGACGGGCCTACTTTGAGGACATCGAGATTCCCGACAGCGACGGCGCGAGTTTCCAGATCGTCGATGTGCACGACGACGCCTGGGTGCGCGATCGCCATCGGGCCTGGCATGTGCGATATGGCCAGCCGGGGACCGGCGAGCCGGCACGGCGAGAGGTGCGTTTGCTGGCGGGCGCCAATGCCGCCGCACTGAGGTCCCTGGGACGCGAGTACGCCACCGACGGACAGCGCGTGTGGTGGCGCGGCCAGGCATTGGCTGCCCCCGATACAACCAGCTTTGCGGTGATCGAGGAGCCGCCTGCCGTGGCCAGCGCGGCTGCGCCTTCGGCCGAGGCGGCGGATGCCCGAGACGCGCGCGGCCACTATCGGCGAGGCCAGCGGATGGGGGCGCGATCGTGAAGCCGCGCATCGGTTCGACGACTTGTGGGCTCGTGCTGGCACTCGTCGCATTGGCTGCACAGGCGAATCCGCCCGCGTCGCCCTCGGCACCGCCCACGGCCACCATCGATCAGTCCTGGAAACTCGAGCGTTGGCAGCCATTACCCGGCGCCTCGCCTGTCGGCCCCGCGCCATGGCGCGCCGGCACCACGCTGCGGCTGCGCAACGACCGCGTTGCAGGCCCGCCCGCACTCGAATGTGCCCAGGCACGTGCCTCCGTGCTGGCCATCGAGCCTGCCGGCCTGTTCCAGGGCGGCCTGGCCGCCCCGGCCGAGTCGGCCGCACGCCGGATCGGTCTGGGCGCACGGCCGCAGCCGACGCTGCGCATCGATTGCAACAACGCGAGCCTCGACATGCACCTGGGCCGCGACGGCCTCTGGCGCTTTGCGTTCGACGGCCGTATGGCCCTATGGCGGCGAGCGGCTGCCGTCGATTCGCCCGGCCTTGTGGTGCAAGACCTGCTGCTGCGCCATCTGGCCGCGAGCGGCCTGCCGTTGCTCTACGAGCAGCGAGTGGCCACGCTCGCGCGCTGGCTGCACCCGCGGCTGCGCGGGAGTTTCGCGGGCTACTTCCGCCACCCCTGGCCCAAGGACGAGGTGCCGCCACTCGATGGCGACCCATTCACCAACAGTCAAGAGCCGCCCAACCGCATCGAGCTGCTGCCGGCCGAGATCGATGGCACCACGGCCAGCCAGCCGCTGCGCCTCGTGTTCGACGCCGGCCCCGGCCGCAGCACCGAGCGCTTGCTGCACTACCGGCTGCAGCGCGACGCCGGCCGCTGGCGCGTGATCGACATCGTCGACGAGCGAGGCGACAGCCTGGCCGCGCTGCTGCGCCAGCGCTGAGCGATCTGCACCGCGGCGCGGCAGGGCCTCTTGCGGCGGTCCCTCGATCCAGGAAATCTTGCTGCCGTGGCGCAGCAGAAATGGACGGGCGCCTTACGTGGCTGAAACTTGCAACTTGGAGGAGGCGGTGGGATTCGAACCCACGGACGGGTTTCCCCGTCGTCAGTTTTCAAGACTGATCCATTAAGCCACTCTGGCACGCCTCCAGTTGCGCAGATGATCTCAAAGTTGCGGAGACGATCCCTCGGGAACCCGCATGAACACTCGCTTTCGTGAGTCGATGCACCTGATTTCAAGAGCGCTGACTTAAACCGCTCGGCCACGCTTCCATTTTGGTGAACAGGGCGCAAATCGCGGCGGCCCTGTGTTGCGGGCCAGAGTGTATCGGCCCATGGCCGGGTTCCCGGGCATGTGGCCAACGCAGACGCTGACCGCCGCCTGGGCGGGTCGCCGTGCAGCCGCATCATCCAAACAGTGGATACGCCGCCGGGTATTCGGCCGTTGCTTGATCCAGGGCCGGCTTGCCACTTGCCATAAGCTGAAAATTTCCGCTGGCTTTCCTTGTTAGATGCGCTCAATAGGCCAAGGAGGACACATGCGCACCGAACTTGGTTTTTCTCTGCTTCCGCGCGCCACACTGCTGGCCGCCGGGTTGGCCTTGTCCGCCTGCGGCGGCGGAGATGGGGTCACCTATGCACCGGCCAAGAGTGCGTCGTTTGACCCCGTGCTGGCCAAGGCAACCGCCGACGCCACGCGCAACGTGCCGCTGCACTGGGTATATACGGTCAACAACGGCGCGCCGGTGACGACCACGGTCGAAGGCATCAGCATCAGCCTGGGCGCCGACAGCATCGAGATCAGCATCGACCCGGCGGACATGAAGCGCAGGGTGGTCAGCCACGGCGGCAAGGTCAGCGGGTCGAGCGACGGCGTTTCTGTATCCGGCGATTGGTCGTTCAACCTGACGGAATCTCTGGTACAGGGCACAGGCACCTTGGTTACGGCCCAGGACATCGACGTCCAGCTCAACCTGAGCGGCGGCGGCGAGTCGGGTACGGGCCGGCTGGTGGCGTCGACGAGTGGACTGACGCCGCCGTGCGAGTGGTTCATCGACCGCCCCGACCTCGACACGCTGGCCATCGGCACGGTGCTCAATTCCAGGTGCAGCGGCAATTTCTCGTATGAATTCACCATGACCGGCGAGGATCCGCTGCGTGGTTCAGGCGCGGCCGCGATGGACGAGCGCTGGACGGTGACCGACAAGCTGTCCAGCATGACGGTGCAGGGCAAGAGCTACAGCAACATCGTCAAGCTCAGCCGTGCCACCAAGGTGCCCGACTTCTCGGGCGGTCTGGTTCCAGTGACGATGACCTACTGGGTCGCCAAGGGCGTTGGCATGGTGCGCGGAATCGGCCAGTTCCGCCTGCTTGACAACAGCCAGGTGACCTATGAATTGGTCGACACCAACCTGACGGTCGCCCCGTAGGTATTGGTCAGCATTTGAGAAGCTGCCGCACGCACGGGTCAGGACAGGCGCGCGTCGCCAAGGCCTTGTTCAGCGTTGGCTGGGCAGTGACATGGCCGATCGGCAACCGCCAGCCACCGGTTGCCGTATCGCCCAGGCCTGCGCCAATGCGTTGCTGGGCTGCCCGGGCACGCCACTGCACGGCAAGCTGGCCGCGTCCTGATTGCGTTACTTCGGCAAGTAGCGGCACATTTTTCTTGCTTTACCGCGGTTCGCGCTCGCCAGGCGGTATCGACACTTGACCCGATCAACAACACCAAGGGCAACGCCAGTGCCCCGCGCGTGGTGCGAATTCGGGTTCCGGCGGCGCTGCCCCCAAGCCATCGGCGGGGGGGCTTTGCGTCGAGCCAGGCAGGCCGTCCCCAATCCGCAGCGCGCATGCGCGGGACGCCATTCGCGTTGCCCAACAACCGCAACGGCCTGCCGATCATGCGCCTGAATGAACCGGTCACCTCGCACGAGTTTGCGCTGCGCGGAGACGCCACCTTGATGTCGACCACCGACGTCAACGGCATCATCACCTTTGCCAATGCCGCGTTCGTCGAGGCCAGTGGTTACTCGACGCAGGAGCTGCTGGGTTCACCGCACAACCTCGTGCGTCACCCGGACATGCCGCCGCAGGCGTTTGCCGACCTGTGGGCGACGCTGGGCAGCGGGCGCTCGTGGACCGGGCTGGTGAAAAACCGGCGCAAGAACGGCGATTACTACTGGGTGCGCGCCAACGCCACACCGATCCAGCGCGGCGGGGCGGTGGTGGGCTACATGTCGGTACGCACCACGCCAACGCGCGACGAGGTGGCCGCCGCCGAGGCCTTGTATGCCCGCATGCGCAGCGGCGCGGCGCCCGGCATCGACCTGCACCAGGGCTTGGTGGTGCGGCGCGGGCTGCAGCGCTGGCGTTCGGTGCTGCAGGTCTGGCCGCTGCGCGCGCGGGTTCACGCGGCGCTGGCGTTGCCGGTGGTGGCCGCCGCGCTGGCGGCCGCGGTGCTGGGCCTGGGCGGATTGCACGGCAGCGCGCTGGTCGGTGCGCTGGCGCTGGCCGTGGCCGCGGCCGGCGTCTGGCTGGAAGTGCAATTGCTGCGGCCAATGTCCGACGTGCTGCACTACGCGCTGGGTGTGGCCGCCGGCCAACCCGGGCCTTATGTGCCTATGAACCGGGTCGACGAATTGGGCATGCTGCACCGCACGCTGGTGCAGTCGGGCATGAATGTGCGCGCGCTGGTCGACGATGTGGCGGTGCAGGTCGACGGGCTGCGCATGGCCAGCCGCGAAATTGCCCGCGGCAACCTTGACCTGAGCAGCCGCACCGAGCAGACCGCGGCCAGCCTGGAGGAAACCGCGGCATCGATGGAACAAATCGACGGCACCGCGAAGAAAAGTGCTGACGTCGCGCGCGAGGCCGGCACGCTGGTGGGTGCGGCCAGCGGCGCGGCCAGCAGCGGCAGCGGTGTGGTCGGGCAATTGGTTGGGACGATGGACGACATCACCGCCAACGCGGCCAAGATTGGCGACATCACCGGCGTCATCGACGGCCTGGCGTTCCAGACCAACCTGCTGGCGTTGAACGCCGCGGTCGAGGCCGCGCGCGCCGGCGAGTCGGGGCGCGGCTTTGCGGTCGTTGCCGGCGAGGTGCGCAGCCTGGCGCGGCGCAGCGCCGAAGCCGCGCAACAGATCAAGCAGTTGATCGGCCGCAGCGTGCAAAGCGTGCAGGCCGGCTCAACGCTGGTCGCCGGCGCCGGCCACTCGATGCGCGACATCGTCGAAAAGGTGGCCCATGTCGACACCTTCATTGGCGAACTGGCGCGCGCCACGCACGAGCAGTCCACCGGCGTGGGCCACGTCAACCAGGCCATGGCCCAGCTCGATCAGGCAACGCAGCAAAACGCCGCGCTGGTCGAACAATCGGCTGCCGCCGCCGGCGCGCTGCTGGAACAGGCCGAAAGGCTGTCCGAGGTGGTGGCGGTGTTTGCGCACGGCTAGGCCAGGACTCGGCCGCGGCAGTACGTTCAGCGCCGCAGCAGGTTGTCCAGCGGCTTGCCGGCGCGGTCGCGGTAGACGTCGAAGTCGGCGTCCAGGCTCAGCAGGTGGCGGATTTTCAGGCGGGCGGCGGCTTCGGCGACTGACGCGTCGGCCAGGTCAAAGGGCAGGTCGGCGAAACGTTCGCTGGTGGCCAGCACTTCGCCCAGCGAGGCCTCGACCGGCTGGTCGAAGCCGATGCCGCCGCGCTGCGCCCAGCGCAGAAAATCCAGCGCCGCCGGGTTGCCAATGCGCCGCGCCAGCAGCGCACAGACCTCGGTGGCCACCGGCCAGGTGGTGACCAGGCGCGCGCTGGCATGGGTTTGCAGCCAGGCGCGCACCGTGGCGTGCCAGTGGTCGGCGGCGTTGAACAACGCCAGCAGCGGGCCGCTGTCAACCAGCACGCGGCCGACGCTGCCGAAGAGCGCACCGGGCTCGGCCGCCACCATGCCGGCGGTGGGCGCCGAGCCGCCGCTTGACGCGACGGCCGCAGGCGCGGCGGGCTTGGCCCGGCGTGTCACTTCAGCCGCCCGCCCAGGCCTTCAACCGCGCCGCGCGTTTTTGTCGGCAAAGGCTTGCGCGGCGTAGGCCTTGCGGTTGCTGGCCAGGTCGGCCGGGCCGCTGTAGCGGCCGAACAGGTCCGCACCCAGTTGGTGTGCCGACGGCACGGCGTCGGGCGTGCGGTCCAGCCAGTCGGCCAAGGCCTCGCGAATGATGTCGCTGGCGGTGCAGCCGAGCGCCAGACTGCGCTGGCGCAGGCGTTGCTCCAGGCCAGGGTCGAGTTTGACGGTCATCGTCATGGCGAGGTGCCGATCAATATTACCAACGATAATACAGACGCACCACGAAGCGGTCAAGCGGCCAATCGCCTGAACGGTGACTGCGTCAAGGGTGCCCGCCGCGAAGAGGGTCACCACCAGTCGGCAAGCGAGGGCTTCAGCGCCGCGCCAGCGCCCGCGCGCAGGCGCCGACCAGCGCCGGTCCGCGGTAGATCAGCCCGGTGTAGAGCTGCACCAGATCCGCGCCGGCGTCGCGCTTGGCCAGCGCGTCGTCGCCCGACATCACGCCGCCGACGCCGATGACGGGATAGCCCGCGCCGAGTGCCGCACGCAGGCGGCGGATGACGCGGTTGCTGGCCTCGAACACCGGCCGCCCCGACAGCCCGCCGCTCTCTTTTGCGTGCGGCAAGCCGTCGACCGCCGCCCGGCTGAGCGTGGTGTTGGTGGCGATCACGCCGTCGATGCCGTGGCGCGTCAAGGTGGCGGCGATGACCTCGATTTGCGCGTCATCGAGGTCGGGCGCGATCTTCACGAACATCGGCACCCGGCGCGCGTGCTGCGCGGCCAGCGCGCCGCGGCGCTGCTGCAGCGCGCCGAGCAGCGCGTCAAGCGCGGCGTCGCTTTGCAGCGCGCGCAGGTTTTGCGTGTTGGGGCTGGAGATGTTGACCGCCACGTAGTCGGCATGCGGGTACACGCCGTCGAGCGCGGCCAGGTAGTCGCTGGCGGCGTTGTCAATCGGCGTGCTGGCGTTCTTGCCGATGTTCAGGCCCAGCACGCCACCGCCGGCGCGGAAGTCGCGCGCCGCGCGCCCATTGGCGATGAAGGCCGCCAGCCCGCCGTTGTTGAAGCCCAGCCGGTTGATCAGCGCCTGCGCCTGCGGCAGCCTGAAGATGCGCGGCTTGGGGTTGCCCGGCTGCGCCAGCGGCGTGACGGTGCCGACCTCAATGAAGCCAAAGCCCATTGCGCCCAGGCCGTCGATGCAGCGGCCGTTCTTGTCCAGCCCGGCGGCCAGCCCGATGCGATTGGCAAAGCGCAGCCCGGCGATGGTCACCGGGTCGGCCACCCGCGGCTGCGCCCACAGCCGGCGCAGCGGCGTGTGCTGCAGCCGCTCGATGGCGTCCAGCGTCAGGTCGTGCGCCGCCTCGGCGTCCAGGCCAAACAGAAACGGCCGCGTCAGGGCGTAGGGGATCATGGCGTGGGGAATGAACGAGGAAGAATGAAAAATGAACGATGGACCGTGCCCTGCGCCGGCCTGGCATTTTTTCATCGTTCATGCGGCGCCAACGGCGCAGCCTCCATCCTTCATTGCGGCCGGCGCGGCAGCCAACCCCTGCCGCGGTCTGCCGCCTCTTCATTGTTCATGTCGCGCCCACGGCGCGACCTTCATCGTTCATCGCGCCGCGCGTCCCAGCGACCAAGGGCCAATAATTCGGTGCCATGACGCAAGACGAATTGAAAGCCGCGGTCGGCCGCGCGGCGTTGGCGCAAGTGGTCGAGGGCAGCGTGGTCGGGGTCGGCACCGGGTCGACCGTGAACCACTTCATTGCCGCGTTGGGTGGCATGAAGGACCGCATCGCCGGCGCGGTGTCGAGCTCGCAGGCCAGCACCGAGCGGCTGCGCGCGGTGGGCATTGCGGTGCTTGATGCCAACCAGGTTGAGCGGCTGCCGGTGTACATCGACGGCGCCGACGAGATCGACCCGCACGGTTTCATGATCAAAGGCGGCGGCGCGGCGTTGACGCGCGAAAAAATCGTCGCCGACCTGGCCGACCGCTTCGTCTGCATTGCCGACACCAGCAAGCAAGTCGCGGTGCTGGGGCGCTTTCCGCTGCCGGTAGAGGTGATTCCGATGGCCGCGGCGCAGGTGGCGCGGCGCTTTCGGTCGACCTTTGGCGGCGACGCGGTGCTGCGCGCCGGCGTGGTCACCGACAACGGCAACGCCTTGCTCGACGTGCGCGGCCTGCTGATCACCGACCCGCCGGCGATGGAGGCCGAGGTCAACCAATGGCCGGGCGTGGTGACGGTGGGCATCTTTGCCCGCCACCGCGCCCACCTGTGCCTGCTGGGCAGCGCCGACGGCGTGCGCGAACTGGTGTTCGAGCGCCGCTGAAAGGCGCGCGCCGTGCGAGCGCCGGGTGACTCGGCTCTGCGCGGCCACTGCGCGGCTTACTCCACGCTGCCCACGCCGCCGCCCGCGCGCCGCGCCGCCCGCACGCTGAAGCGTGCCGGGTCCAGCGCGTCGACCAGGCTGGCCGGCAGCGGGCAAGGCGCGCCGGTCAGCCGCGCGGCCAGCACCTCGCCGGCCAGCGCGGCCTGGGTGATGCCGCGTGAACCGAGCGCGGTCAACACATGCAGCCCGGCGCGGCGCGGCACCGCGCGCGGCTGGGTCCAGGCCCGGCGCGCGCGGGCCTCGTCGTCAGCGATGGTCGCCGGCAACGCCACCGGCACCGGGCCGACCAGCGGCAGCTTGTCGGCCGTGCCCAGCCTGTGGCCGACGCGGCCGGCCAGCGCCGCCAGGTCGACCGCGCCGTCCCAGCCGGTCAGCCGGCGCAGCACGGCCAGGTTGTGCAGGTGGTCGTCGTCGCGCAGCGACCGGTCGTCGTCGCCCGGGCGCGCCGCGGCGCCGCACAGCACGCGGCCATCGGCCAGCCGCAGCGCGTAGCCGGCGTCGGCCAGCGGCAGCGCCAGCGCAGCGTTCAGCGCGTCTTGCTGCGCAGTGACGCTGGCCGGCAACACGCTGGTCTGACCGCGCACGCGGCGCAGCGGCGGCCAGGCCGGCGCGCCAAGCAGGCGCGGCGTGTCCTCGGCGCCGCACAGCAGCACCGCGTCGGCCTCGGCCAGCGTGGCGCCGCGGGCGTCGCACAGCCGCCAGCGCGGCGCGGCGTCGTCGTCGCCCGGCAGGCGCTGCAACGCGGCCACCTCGCAGCCCAGCCGCAGCTGCGCCTGCGCCTGACGCAGCCAGTGGCTGACCAACGCCGCCGGCGCCACCCAGCCGCCGCCGCTGAAGCGCCAGGCGGCTTCGGCGCCGTTCAAGCCCGGCCAGTGGACGGCCACATGCTCGGGCGGCTGCGCCTGCGCATCGAGCAGTGCCTGCATCTGGGCCACGGAAAGCCGCCGTTCGCCGCGCAGCAGCCCGTCGACCGCGCCCGGCAGCGCGCCGGCGGCGACCAGCGGCCGCAGCAGGCGCTCGGTGGCCAGCGCGGCGGCGCGCAGCCAGCGCGCGTGGGCGCCGTCGTCGGCGTGCAGCACGCTGTGGAACAGCCCGCCGGCGTTGCCCGAGGTGGCCATCGCCGGCGCCGGCAAGCGGTCGAAGACGGTCACCGCCAGGCCTTGCCGGGCCAGCGCGCGCGCCGCCGCCGCGCCGGCCAGCCCGGCGCCGACCACCGCCACCTCGCGCGCGGTCGGCTGCGCCAGCCGCCCGGCCGGCTCGGGTGGCGCAAAGCGCGGCGCAAAGTGCGCCAGCGTGATGTCGCGCTTGCCGCCAAAGCCGGGCGCCTTGTGGACCTCGAAGCCGGCCGCCGACAAGGCCTGGCGCAGCGCGCTGGCGACGCTCCAGGTGGCCAGCCGGGCGCCCGGCGCGCACAGCCGCGGCAGTTGCGCCAGCAGCCGGTCCGACCACATCTCCGGGTTGACGCGCGGCGCAAAGCCGTCAAGAAACACCGCGTCGGCGCGCAGCAGCAGCTCGGGCAGCACCTGCGCGGCGTCGCCAAAGGCCAGCAGCAGGCGCACGCGGCCGGCGTCGAAGTCCAGCGCATGCAGGTCGGGCGTGGTCGGCGGCCAGGCCGCCAGCAGCGCATCGGCCAGGCGGCGCTGCAGCCGGTCCGCATCGGCGCTGTCCTGGGCGTGGGCGCGCGCCAAGTCGGCGCGCCGCGGCGGGTGTTTGTCGACCGACACAAAGTACAGCGTGGTACACGCCCGCGGGTCGCGCCGCCAGGCGCACCAGGTGGCCAGGAAGTTGTGGCCCAGGCCGAAGCCGGTTTCCAGCACCACGAAGCGCGCCGCGCCGGCCCAGCGCGCCGGCAACCCGGTGCCGGCCAGAAACACCGCCTGCGCCTGCGCCATTGCACCGGCGCGGGGGTGGTAGAGGTCGCCAAACGCCGGTGCGCGCGGCGCGCGCGGGTCGGCAAAGTCAATCTGCGCCGGTATGACCGGGCCCCAGCCCATGGCCGCTGCCCCGTGCGTTGTTCAGGCCGCCGCGGCGCGTTGCGCCAGCCAGGCCAGCAGCGGCGCGCGCACCGCGCCCAGCCCGCGGTAGGCCAGCACCACGTCGCCCATCGACGCCAGCGCGTCGTGCAGGCGTTGCGCGCGCGCCGAGTCGGCGGCCACCTCGGCCAGCGGCCGGCTGTCGACGCGGATGGTGAACAGCGCCAGCCCGAGCGCCGGCAGCGGCAAGAAGGTCTGGCGCTCGGTGCGCAACCAGCTCAGCGTGCCAATGGTCGCGGCGTCGACCGCCGCCGGCCAGCGCTGTGGGTCCAGCCGCGCCGGGTGCGCATGCAGCCGCGGCTGGCCGCTGATGGTCCAGACAAAGCGCTCCCAGCGCTGCCTGCCGGTGACCAGCCGCACCAGGTGCTCGGCGGCGCTGACGATCAGCCGGTTGTCGGCCACCGGCTGGTGCAGCTCGGCAAAGCGCAGGCCGACTTTTTCTTCCGGCGCCCAGGCCGACGGCAGCGCCACCGCCAGCCAGGGCACGCGGCCGCTGGCGCCGTCGAGCAGCGCAAAGTCTTCTTCAAACGCCAGCGACAGCAGCGCGGCGCGGCGCCAGTGGCGCGGCAAGCCGGCCAGCAGGGTGCCGATTTCGGGCCAATCGGCCGAGGTGGGTTGCGGCTGGTCGGCGTCGCCATCGAGCCGCCAACCCAGCCAGCGCGCGTGCCAGCCTCGGTCGTCGACCGCAAAGGCCTGCGGCTGCTCGGCCGCCGCATAGGCGGCCAGCGCGGCCAGCGCTGGCGCGGCGTCAAAGCCCGGCGCCACGCACAGCGCCTGGTCGGCAAAGGCGCCGAAAACGGCCAGCTTTTCGCGCAGGTGGCGCACCCGGCCGCGGTGCGCGGCGGGCGATGGCGTCAGCGTCGGCGTGCCCGGCGCCAGCCGGCGCAGCCCGGGCTGCATGCGAAACGGCGCGCTGACCGCGAAATCAAAGTCAAAGGACGGCGCCGTGCGCGGGCCGTCGTCAAGCAAAAGGGGCGCCGCAGCGCCCCCGAATGGCACCGCAGGTGCAGCGTCAGACGCGCTTGCGGTACTCATTGGTGCGGGTGTCGATCTCCACCTTGTCGCCCTGGGCGACGAAGATCGGCACCTGGATGTCGTGGCCGGTGGCCAGCTTGGCCGGCTTGAGCACCTTGCCCGAGGTGTCGCCCTTGACTGCGGGTTCGGTCCAGGTGATTTCGCGCACCACGGTGGTCGGGATTTCGAGCGAAATCGCCTTGCCTTCGTAGAACACGACCTCGGCCGACATGCCGTCTTCGAGGTAGGCCACCGCGTCGCCCATGTTCTCGGCCTCGACCTCGTACTGGTTGTAGTCGGCGTCCATCCAGACATACATCGGGTCGGCAAAGTAGGAGTAGGTGCACTCCTTCTTGTCCAGCACGATCTGGTCCATCTTGTCGTCGGCCTTGAACACCACCTCGGTGCCCGAGTTGTTCAGCAGGCTCTTCAACTTCATGCGCACGGTGGCGGCGTTGCGGCCGCCGCGCGAGTATTCGGTCTTCAGCACGACCCACGGGTCCTTGCCTTGCATGATGACGTTGCCGGCGCGAATTTCCTGTGCGATTTTCATGAGGGCTACCTTCTGGACGCTTCCCAGCGATTTCGGGCAAAGCTAGGGATTCTACTGTGCCGCACCGACAAAATCGCGCAGCCGGTGCACCAGGTCGGTCTGCGTGCGCAGTCCGGCATGCCAGCTTTGGTGCAGCGCGCGCCATGGCCGCTGCGCCGGCAGCCGCGCCGGCCACGGCGCCAGGCCGTTCCACGCCCGCCACAGCGCGGCGGTGTCGTTGGCCGCGGTGGCGGTCGCGCCGTCATCCGCCGCGCTGGCCAGCCAGCGGTCCAGAAAGGCGTCGAGCTTGGCCGCGTGGGCGCCATCGTGTTGCGGGTAGATGTGCCACAGCAGCGGCGCGTCGCTGACCAATTGCGCGCGCGCGAACGAGTCTTCGCCGCGCACCAGGTTCAAGTCACAGGCGGCCAGCAGCCGGTCGTAGTCGGGCTGGGTCAGCCAGGGCAGATCGGTCACGAGCGTGCCGGGCGGCAGCGGCTGCGCCCGCAGCACGTCGCGCGCCGCGCCGGGGGCGGCCAGCAGATGCAGCGGCGGCGCGGCGGGGTCGGCGGCCAACAGCCGCAGCAGCGCGATCCAGTCGGCGTGCGGGTAGCAAAACGCCGACACCCGGCGCTCGCCGTCGCGCGGCGCGAACCACGGCTGCGCATGCAGCCATCGCTCGGCCTGGGCTGGCGTCGGCGCCGGGTCGCCATGGATCAACCCACCCGACGCCGCGCTGAAGCCGGGGTAGAAAAACCACTTGGTCAGGCCGCGGCCGGGGCCGGCAAGCTGCGGCGACGGCAACCGGTGCGAGCGCTCGGCGTAGGCCTCGGCGCTCAGGTATTCCAGGTTGATCCAGCGCGGCGGCGGCGTTGCGGCGGCCATCGCCGCCACATAGGGCGCGGGCGGGTCGCAGCCGAAGGCCTCCAGCACCACGCCCACCACGCCCACCCCGTCCACCGCTTCGGCGCCGCGCGGCGGCGTGGGCCAGCGTGCCTGCGCCCAGTCGCCCACCGCCACCCGCGGGTGGCCGGCCGGCGCCATCCAGGCCAGCGCGCGCGCGTCGTCCAGCCACAGCCGCACCGTGTCGCCGCCGTCGGCCAGCGCGCGCGCCAAGCGCCAGCACACGCCAAGGTCGCCGTGGTTGTCAATGACGCGGCAAAAAATGTCCCAGCGCATGGTCGAAATTATCAAAGCCTGGCCCGACGCAGCGCCGCGCGTGACCCGGCGCAGGCCGGCCGCGCCAGCACGCCACCGACAATCGGGCCCCGTGACCGCGCCGCCCTCGCCCGCCGCCGATTTGCCCGCCGATGACGCGGCGGCGAGCGCAGCGGCGCAAGAAGCCTTGCTGGCCAGCGTCGCCGCGCTGCCCAGCCTGCCCGGGGTCTACCGCTACTTTGACGCGCAAGGTCAGGTGTTGTACGTCGGCAAGGCGCGCAACCTGAAAAAACGCGTCGCCAGCTACTTTCACAAAGACCACGGCGGCACCCGCATCGGCGTGATGGTGGCGCGTATCGCGCGGCTGGAAACCACCGTGGTGCGCACCGAAGCCGAGGCGCTGCTGCTTGAAAACAACCTGATCAAGTCGCTGAACCCGCGCTTCAACATCCTGTTTCGTGACGACAAGAGCTACCCCTACCTGAAGCTGCAAAGCCACGCCTTTCCGCGCGTGGCCTATTACCGCGGCGCGGTCGACCGCCGCCACCGCTACTTCGGCCCCTACCCGGGGGCCTGGGCGGTCAAGGAAAGCATCGTCCTGCTGCAAAAGGTGTTTCGGCTGCGCACCTGCGAGGACACGGTGTTTGCCAACCGCTCGCGGCCATGCCTGCTGTACCAGATCAGGCGCTGCTCGGCGCCCTGCGTCGGGCTGGTCAGCAGCGCCGACTATGGCGCCGACGTGGCCAACGCCGAGCGCTTTTTGCGCGGCGATTCCGACGCCGTGCTGGCCGCGCTGCAGCAGCAGATGCTGGGCTTTGCCGAGGCGCTGGAGTTCGAGCGCGCGGCCGAGGTGCGCAACCAGATCACCGCGTTGTCGCGCGTGCTGCACCAGCAAAGCGTCGACGAAAGCAGCCTGTCGGCGCGCGACCGCGATGTCGACATCCTGGCCGTGCGCTGTCAGGGCGGGCGCGCCTGCGTCAACCTGGGCATGGTGCGCGGCGGCCGCCACCTGGGTGACCGGGCCTACTTTCCGGCCCATGTCGACGACGCGGCGGTGCTGGTCGAGCCGGCCGTGGCCGACGCCGATGGCGCCGACGGCACCGACGACGACCGTGCCGGCTCGGTCGAGCAGCAGGTGCTGCAGGCCTTCATCGCCCAGCATTACCTGGGCGTGGCGCCGCCGCCGTCGCTGGTCACCAGCCACCTGGTGCCAGGCGCGCTGCTGGCGGCGTTGGGTGAATCGACCGGCGTGCGCATCGCCGCGCAGCACGCGCCACGCGAGCAGCGCCGGGTGTGGCTGGAAATGGCCGACAAGGGCGCGCAGCTCGCGCTGGCCCGGCTGCTGGCCGAAGAGGGCAGCCAACGCGCGCGCACCCGGGCACTGGCCGAGGCGCTGGACCTGGACCTGCAGCGGCTGGACGCGCTGCGCATCGAGTGCTTTGACATCAGCCACACCGCCGGCGAGGCGACGCAGGCCAGTTGCGTGGTCTACGAGCAGCACGCCATGCGCAGCGCCGACTACCGCCGCTACAACATCGCCGGCATCACCGGCGGCGACGACTACGCCGCGATGCGCCAGGTGCTGACCCGCCGCTACGGCAAGGTGGCCGAGGCGCGCGCCGCGGCGCAGGCCGACGGCACGCTGGCCGCCGACGGCGCGGCCAACGCCGCCAGCGCCGCCAGCGCCGCCAGCGCCGGCGAAGAGGCCAGCGCCGCCAGCGCGCTGCCCAAGGCCTTGCGCCTGCCCGACCTGGTGCTGGTTGACGGCGGCCGCGGCCAGGTGGCGATGGCGCGCGAGGTGTTTGAAACGCTGGGCCTGGACGTGTCGCTGATCGTCGGCGTTGAAAAAGGCCTGGGCCGCAAGGTCGGCCTGGAGGAGCTGGTGTTTGCCGACGGCCGACCCAAGCTGAGCCTGAGCCATGATTCGGCGGCACTGATGCTGGTGGCGCAGATCCGCGACGAGGCGCACCGCTTTGCCATCACCGGCATGCGCGCCAAGCGCGCCAGCGTGCGCACCGGCGGCAGCCGGCTCGAAGACATCGCCGGCATAGGGCCGAAAAAGCGCGCCCGGCTGCTGCAGCGCTTTGGCGGGCTGCGCGGCGTGGCGGCGGCCAGCGCCGAAGATTTGTCGAATGTGGAAGGGATATCGCGTGAACTGGCTGAACAGATTTACCGCGCGCTGCACTGAGAGGCAGACTGCCTCTGAGCGCCGCGGCCACGCCGCCGCGGCGTGCGTGTCCTGTGCCGCACTGCTGCTGGGCGGATGCGGCAGCATTGACCTGCGCTGGCCCGGCGGCAGCGCGCGGCAGCCGGCCGAGGGCGCGCCGGTGGCCCGGCCGGGCCCGGCCGCCAGCCCGTCCACGCCATCGCCCAAGCCCGCGGTGGCGCCGCCGCAGGTCGGCAAGACTGCCGCGCCGCGCGGCCCGCAGCCGCTGGCGCGCAACTGGGAAAGCTGGCAAATCATGGCCGGGCAGCGGCTGGTCGACGCCAACCCGCAGCAAACCTATACCGGCGCGGTGTCTGAGCCGCTGCTGGCGATTCCGGTGCTGGAAATCGAGCTCAACGGCGACGGCAGCGTGCGCCGCGTCGAGGTCAAGCGCCGGCCGTCGCAGGCTTTTGACACGGTGCAACTGGCGATCGATGCGGTCCACCGCGCGGCACCGTTTCCGCCGGTGGCGCAGTTGCCGCGGCCGTGGAAGTATGTCGAGGTCTTTTTGTTCGACGAAGACCGGCGCTTCAAGCCACGCAGCCTGGATTGACGCCTTTGCGCATCGCCCCCGCCCCGTAGCAGTTCAGCGGCCCATGCAGTTTCGCGATCCCCCTCGACCGGCCGATTCAGCGACGCGACCGCACTTTGAACCCGTGCGCCGCCGTGGCAGCCTGCGCGGGGCCGATTGGTCGCTGACCGGCGGCAACCAGGTGCGGTTGCTCAGTGGCGGCGACGAACTGTTCCCGGCCATGGCCGAGGCGATTGCCCAGGCCCAGCAACGCGTCTTGCTGGCCAGCTACATCTTTCACAGCGACACGGCGGGGCAACAACTGGCGCAGGCCCTGGCCGGGGCCGCGCGGCGCGGTGTCTGGGTCGGCGTGGTTGTCGATGGCTTCGGCAGCAAGGCCAGCCTCGACCAACTGCGGCAATGGCTGGTGGCCGCCGGCGTGCGGCTGGCGGTTTTCCGGCCGGTTGACCGCTGGTGGCAAGTCTTGCAGCCCGGCCAATTGCGCCGCCTGCACCAGAAGCTGTGCGTGGTTGACGGCGCGCTGGCCTTTGTCGGCGGTATCAACATCATCGACGACCGCAACGACCTGCACCACGGCTACAGCGACACCCCACGGCTGGACTTTGCGGTGGCCTTGCGTGGCCCGGTGGTGGCCGCGGTCGAGCGCAGCGCGCGCGCCATCTGGACCCGCGCCGGCTTGCGCGCCACCTGGCGCACCGAGCTGCGGCAAATATTGCAAAGCTCGGAGCCGGTGGCCCGCGCACGGCAGGTGCTGGCCAACCTGCGCAGCCGTGACCGCAGCGCAACGACCACCGACGCCCAGGCGCTGCCGCCGGTGCGCGTGGCCTTCATCGTGCGCGACAACCTGCGCAACCGGCGCGCGATCGAGCACGCCTATGTGCAGGCGATGGTGTCGGCGCGCTCGCGCATCGACGTCATCTGCCCTTATTTCTACCCCGGCCGGCTGTTCCGGCGTGCCTTGCGGCGCGCCGCACGGCGCGGCGTGCGGGTGCGGCTGCTGCTGCAGGGCAAGCTGGACTACCGCCTGGCGGGAATGGCCGCCCAGGTGCTGTACGACGAGTTGCTGGCCAGCGGCGTCGAGCTGTACGAGTACATGCCCGCCTTTTTGCACGCCAAGGTGGCACTGGTCGATGACCACTGGGCCACCGTCGGCTCGTCCAACATCGACCCGTTGTCGCTGCTGTTGAATCTGGAGGCCAACGCGGTGATCAGCGACAGCGGTTTCGCCGCCGACCTGTCGCGCCGGTTCGACGCCGCGGTCGCACTGTCGGCGCCGGTCAACCACATGCGGCACGACCCGGGCTGGCTGGGCATTCTCAGGCGCGGCCTGGTGGCGTCGGTGGCGTACTGGTTCCTGAAGCTGGCTGGCTGGAATGGCCGCTATTGAACGTCCGCATACTGTCCATGCCTGCCAGTGGCAAAGGCACCCGAAATGCGGTCGTTACATTTCGGGCAGAAGACATATTCACCGACTTTGGTTACGTCGATTACAAATTGGAACCTCCTGGAGAGCGCACGCTCACTTTCGATGCTATGGTGGTTGACCAAAATTGATCCGTCAACACCGGGCGGTCCCCGCCATTGAGTTTCTTTCGGATCGCGGACCGTATTGGTAGGCGTTAACGCCTGCGTGTCGTGTGCATCGCCAATCGTTGTCCTTTGGCTGATTGGATTTCATTGGCGCCCCCCCGATCAGGGGGTCAAACGTCCCCCGGGATTCGGGGCCACCCCGCGAAGAGTTGTTTCATTTACCGCTTATACAAGGCAAGCTGCAAAACGACGCTGGCTAAACTGCGCTGGCGCTTTTAATGGGCGAACCACGCGATATGCGCGACGGGTCAAAGTGAAACAAAGCACCATCTATGCCGCATCCGTGCTCTGGCGACGCAAGCCGGGCAGCATGCTGGTCACCGATCCTGAGATCGAGTTGCTGCCCGACGGCGTGGCCGGGCCGCGCCGGTTCAAGATCAAGGCGGTTGAATCGGACGAGCGCCGTCGGCTTGTCGAATCGCTGATCAAGAACCGTTACGCCTGGCGCGGCTACAAGTCGGTGACCTTGCCGACCGACCGCACGGTGCGCAAATTCACGCTGGCCGCGGTCGAGGACGATGCCACCATCGGCAGCATCACCGTGTCGTTTGACGGCCCAACCGGGCTCTCGGTCGATGGCGCTTTCAGCGCCGAAGTCGACAAGATGCGCCGGCAGGGCCGGCACCTGTGCGAATTTGTCCGCCTGGCGGTCGACCCCACCGTCGGCACCAAGCGCGTGCTGGCCTCGCTGTTTCACGTCGCCTACATCGTTGCCCACCGCATCCGCGGCTACGACACGCTGCTGATCGAGGTCAATCCGCGGCACGTCCGCTACTACGAGCGCATGCTTGGTTTTCGCGCCTTGTCCGGCGAGCGCCTGAACGATTCAGTCAACGCGCCCGCGGTATTGCTGGGCGTCGAGTTCAGCTACGTGATGCAGCAAATCGGTGAGTTTGGCGGCCAGCCCGAACGCATGTCGAGCGAGCGCTCGCTGTACCCGGCGTCGTTCTCGCTGACCGAAGAAGCCGCCATCCTGAGCCGGATGAAGGCCAAGCAGGCGCTGCTCGACCGCCGCCGCGAAGAAGCCATCAACGACCCCGACCGCGAAGGCACGCCGACCCGGCCGATGACCGACTTCCAGCAGTCCGACCTGCTGAACCTGAACTGACACGCTCCGCCGCGGCCGCGGCCGTGTGCATGCCACCCTGGCGGCTGCCGCGCTACTTTCGCGCCAGCACGTTCAGCAGCCAGCGCCGGATGTCGTCGATCTCCTCCTGGCACACCTCGTGTCCCATCGGGTAGCTGTGCCAATCGACCGCATGCCCGAGCGCCAGCAGCGCGTCGCGCGCCGCTTCACCGCGCGCCGGATGGACCACATCGTCGAAGCGGCCATGCGCGAGAAAAATCGGCCGCGCGGCGTTGGCAGCGCTTTGCTCCGCGGCGGTGCTTGAGGCCAACGGAAGGTAGCCCGACAGCCCGACGATTCCGGCCAGCGGCGCGGCGCAGCGCAGGCCGCTGAGCAGCGCCATCGCGCAGCCCTGGCTGAAGCCCATCAATACCAGCCGTTGCGCGGCAATGCCGCGGCCAAGTTCGCGGTCGATCAGCGCCAGCACCTGCGCCTGCGAGGCACGCAGCCCCGCCTCGTCCTCGGCACCACCGGGCTGAAGAATGTCGTACCAGGCCGGCATCACCATGCCGCCGTTGATGGTGACTGGCCGGCTCGGTGCATGCGGCAACACGAAGCGCACATCGCCCAGCGCGCTCAGGTCGAGCATCTCGCACACCGGTACAAAGTCGTGCCCATCGGCACCCAGGCCGTGCAGCACGATGACCGATGTGGTGGGTGCGGGGCCGCTGGTCAACTCCAGGGCGGGCAAGGTCATGGGGCACTCGCGTTCAGACAAGTCAACGCCAGCGCGACCCGCGCCGGCTGCCGGCATCATAGGCAGGCACCGAAAGCAGGCTGCAGCGCAAGCGTTGACGGCGCCTCACCGCGCCCGCCTTCTGCAATGGCTGGCGCCGTGCACTGACCCGTGCCCGTCTGGCCGCTGTCCGCCGCCGTGCTATAGTCGCCGGCTCAGTCGCGGAGTGGAGCAGCCTGGTAGCTCGTTGGGCTCATAACCCAAAGGTCGCAAGTTCAAATCTTGCCTCCGCAACCAAGAAAACAGCAGCTAGATCAACGAGTTAGCTGCGAAGCGAAAGCCACCCAACCGGGTGGCTTTTTGCTTTGTGCCCATCCTGTGCCCATTTCGTGCCCAGGCCGTGCCCAGCAGATTTCAGCGCTGCATCGAAACGACCATTGGGTGTCGTGCCCAGACGCGTTTTCCAGGCCCGCTGCGGTGACCATTGGGAAGCGGACCACCGGTCGGTAGTCACCCTGACCGTTGGGTTCAAAGTGGCGCCGTGCCCGGTTGAACCCATCGAAGCCCATCTGGTGCCCACGCCGTGCCCAGGTTTCGCCGCCGGCGCGATGCGACCTCTTGTGACCGCGTGCCTGTGCCCCTCCGTGCCCGCGACGAGCGCAGGCCTCAAGCGGTTGGGACCAGTTCCACATAGCCGATCAGTTCGGCCGAGTACCCGCCACTGTCGCCCGTGGTGGTGCGCTGGACGAGTTCACGCTGAAGGGCTGGCTCGGCCAACTCAGAAAGAATCTTCAGCCGCTCGCCAGCCGACCAGCAAGGAACTGCAGGAGCGGCTCGCATGACAGAACCCAGGTGGCGCTCGATCGAAGGATTTCGCCGCCCATTGCGATCGACCGCCACGGCCTGAAGGCGAACCTGGCGTTGACCGCCCCGCGACCCCGCCTCCACGCGCCACAGGCATAGCATCGAAGGTGCTTCGACCTGAGCAGCAACGGCCAGGCCAAGCTGTTCCGGCGCGACCGTCCGCCAACGGGCGAGTTCCACCTGCACGACAGCGTGGTCCAAGCCGAGCAGCGTCAAGCCGTCGCTGGCATTGGCGGCATCGCGGTCCGTGGTGAGCCGAACAACGCCCGTGTCGGGCCCCTCCAGTTCACTGTGACTGTCGTCAACGCAGCGCAGCGTCCAGCCGCGATCTGCCACCGCCAGCGCCAGGAACTGCTGAAGCCGCTCCATCAACGTGCTCACATCGGCCAGCGGCTTGTACTCGTCCAGGCTGAATCCATCCAGATCCTGGAACAGATCGAACACCACCTCGCGCGCCTCGCGCGAGTTCGACAGTGCGGCCTCAAGTTCAACCTCGGTGCGCTTCAGTTCCGGGTCCGACAGGGCCTGCTGGTAGAGCTTGTCGTAGTTCAGTCGCTCGGACAACTGCCCCAGGATCTGCGCCCGCATGTCTTCCGCAACTTCGCCCTGCGCATTCACCTTGCCGACGGCCTTGGCAATCTCGGTGAGCTTGTCTTCCAGCAGCAAGTAGATGCGACCTTCGATCGTGTCTGACAGCACCAGGTTGTAGACCTGCGCCGTGTGGTTCTGCCCATAGCGGTGAATGCGCCCGATGCGCTGCTCGACATCCATCGGGTTCCAGGGCAGATCGAAGTTGAACAGCACGCGCGCGAACTGCAGGTTGATACCTTCACGGCCTGCAGCCGTGCACACCAGCACGCGCGGACCGCTCGGCTGCCTGAACCGCCGCTCCGCGGCCACCTTCGCGCCATGGTCGCCGCCACGCAGCACCACCACGCCCTGGCCTGGGAATGCAGCGTCGATCTCGCGCTCGATCATGTCCACCGTGCCCAGGTAGGTGGCGAAGATCACCACCTTCTCTGCAGCGTCCTGCCGCCACAGCGTGCCCAGCCCGTCCAGGAGCTTCTGCACCTTCGTCTCGCGCGGCAGCGGAAACGCGGCCAGCAACTCGCCGATGCGCATGCGTTCTTCGGGCAAGTGAAGCTCAACCGCGGCCGACACCGCCTCCTCTGCGTGAATGGACGCAAACTCGCTGCCATAGGGGTCGCTGGCCAGTTCCAGCGCCTCTTCGTCCAGCTTCTTGACCAGCCGGTACTTCAGGTCGGCCAGCACCCGATCGACTTCGTTCTCGCCGGCGCGGTCGTGCGGCAGCCGGTTGGTGAGATGTACGAGTTCACGTGCCTCCGCCAACAGCCGCTCGCGCCCTTCCACATCCAGGTCGCGGTCACGCAGCAGCGCTTCGTGCAAGGTCAACATCAGCAGTCGCCGTTCGAGCGTGCGGCGCACGGCGGCAAAGCTGGAGGCGGCGATCTTCTGGAAGATCGCCATCAGGAATCCGAGCGCGCGGCCTGAGTTGCCCTGCCGCTTGGCCAGGTCGAAGCCATCGTCCAGGTATTCGCGCAACTTCTCGTAGAAGCGGCGTTCCGGCTCGTTCATCACGAACGACTCGGTGTGCACCCAGCGGCGTGCGAACAGGGGTGAGCCATCGGGCCGGCATGCGTCGGCCTTGGTGCGGCGGAACATCACGCCGTTGAGCCTGTGCCGCTGCGCCACCATGTCCTGCGCGCTGGCGAACAGGCCCGGCGAGAGCAGTTGCACCAGCATCCAAAATTGGAAGTGGTTGCCCTGGTGCGGCGTGGCCGACAGCAGCAGCAGGTCGCGCGTGTGGTCGCGCAGCGCCTCGGCCAGCTTGTAGTTCTCGGTCTTGCGAACCTTGCCCCCGGTCTGCCAGGCCGTCACGTGGTGGGCTTCGTCGAACACCACCAGATCCCACCGTGGGGCTTCCAGCAGGCGCTTGATCCGCGCCGGGCGCTTCAGCGTGTCGATGCTGGCGATCAGCCGGTCGTGCCTGGCGAAAGCGTTGGTCTTGCGGTCGGTGATGTCGCCTTCCGACCCGAAGACCTCGAAGCCCAGGTTGAAGACCTCGTTCAGTTCGCGATGCCAGTTGTTCACCAGGCCGGCGGGTACCACCATCAGCGCGCGGGTCAGTTCGCCGCGGCTGGCCAGTTCACGCAACACCAGGGCGGTCTCGATGGTCTTGCCCAGCCCCACTTCGTCGGCCACCAGGTAGCGACGTGGCGACGCGGTTGCCACCCGGTGCGTCAACACCACCTGGTGAGGCAGCAGATCGATTTTGGCCGACGTCAGCGTCGCCGCGCCATCCATCAGCGGCAAGGCATGGGCCTCGTAGCTCAGCCAGGCTGTCCGCGCCCGCTCGGCGCTGCCCTCCACGGCCGACAGCATGCGTTCGGCCCGCGAGCGTTCGGCCTGCACCGCCACCACCGGAACGCGGCGTTCGCCTGCGGGGAAGAACGCACGCAGCCAGCCATCGGCAGGCGCATCCAGCACCACGCCTTCGCCGAGTTCGGCATGCCGGATCCGGCTGCCCGGCACCAGCGAAGCGGCGCCTGCCGTGGTGGCCAATGTCATGCGTTCGCGCCCAGGGCTTCCAGTTGCGCGAGCCAGCCGTTGAAGTGCGGGCAGCGGGCGCGAATCGCCGGGATGCCGATCTTGCCCAGCACCGTGGGGCCATCCGACGTCTTCTTGTAGTTGGGACAGTGCTTGCTCAGGCGCACGGAAGGATGGCTGGTCGGCCCGTGGTTGATGGCTTCCGGCCCTCCGGCCTCGGGCACCTCGGCCGCCAACCTGGCAGCCAACGCGGGACTGCCGAAGTGCCCGGACACGATGGTGGGCTCCGCAAACAGCCACGCCTCAAGCTCATGCAAGGCCAGGAAAGGCACGAAGCGCGGAGGGTGCTCCAGTGCAGCCGCCATTTCAGCCTGCACCTTGGCCACCAGCTCATGGGCGCTGCCTTGCCCCTTGTGCTGCGCGAAACCCGGCAGGTCGTCCGGCAGGCCATAGAAATCCAGCAGCGTGGTCACCCAGGCATCGCCGTCGCGCAGCAAGGGCGTCAGGCTCTTGCGAATCTGCTCCCAACTGCGCGCGCCGCCGCGGTGGCCACCACCGGCGGGCAGGCGCTTGGTCCACAGCACGACTGGGCCCTGCACGAACACGCCGCGCTCGGCCAGCCAGGGCTTCAGCGTCTGCTTGACGAAGGCCTCTTCGCTCTGCCCCTCCACGAGCATCAGCAACCGAGTCAAGGCCTCCCCCCGAACACGTTCTTTTCCCACAGCTCGCCCAGGCTGAACTCCGCCAGCCAGCGCTCCAGCGCCTTCTCGTCCAGCGGCTTGAAGGTGGTGGCGCCACCAGTGTTCTCGGCCACCAGCACATCGGCCGGGTTGAATTGGTTCAGCAGCGTGACCGATTGCGTGGCCAGCAGCACCTGCGAGCGCTTGGCTGCGGACTCCAGCATCTCGGCCAGGATGTGGATGGCGTAGGGGTGCAGGCCCAACTCGGGCTCGTCCAGCAGGATCAGGCTGGGCGGCGCCGGCTGCAGCAGCAGCGTGGCCAGGCAGATGAAGCGCAGCGTGCCGTCAGACAGCGCGTAGCCATCGAAGTACGCGTCCGAGCCCTTCTGCCGCCACTCCAGCTTGATCTTCTTCTCGTTCAGTCGCGACGGGGCCAGCACGAAGCGGTCGAAGAACGGCGCCACCAGCCGCACGTGTTCCTCGATGTGCCTGAAGGCGACCGGGTGCTTCTCCTGCAGCAGGTACAGATAGGCCGCGAGGTTGGCGGCGTCGGATCTAAATGCTCGGTTGTCTGCCACGTCGGAAGCCTGCTTCGCGGGAGCGCTGTCCGATGTGTCGTGAAAGTGGTGGACCATCAGGCCGCGCACCTTCGGGAACACGTGTTTGGGGATCTTGTTCTTGTATGACTCTGCCGCTTCTTCGAGCTTGCTTTCCTTGTGGCCCGTGGCGATGGACTCGCTGTAATGCCAGTGCCCGCTGTACTCGACATGTTCGGACTGGAACACCAAGGTATCTTGTGCCGGCATCAGTTTGAAGCCGTAGGCATTGGAATCGAAGGCGAAGTCGAGCTGCAGCGTCTTCGTCACCTTGCGCCCGTGATGCAGCAGCCGGTCCGGCTCGCTGGCCACGAAGAGCTGCAGGTTGTGCGACAGCACCCGCTCAAGCAACCTGAACACGCCGATCAGGTTGGACTTTCCGGAGCCGTTGGCGCCGATCACCACGTTCAGGTCGCGCAGATCGATCCCGGCCGACGCGATCGACTTGAAGCCCTTGATCTGCACCTTGCGCAGTGTCCGCATCGCTGGCTCCGGCTCAGGTGATGCGGCCGTGGTACAGCCCGGCCGGCTTGGCCGTGGGTTGCAGCAGCAGCTCTTGCGGATACTCGCCCGCCTCGCCCCACAGGATGCGGCCGAAGGCCAGCACCTGCCCCTGGTACGGCGGCGCGCAGGCCCAGGTGACGGCGTCGGTGGCGGCGTTCACCTTGATGCGGCCACGCCCGGTGGGCAGCCAGAACACCAGCGCCCCGCCGCCGGCGAAGTGCTGCTGGAACGACAGCACCGTCGGCTTCAGCACGTCGGCCAGCCAGGCCTCGGCATCGGCCGGCAGCAGCGCGTCCAGCGCCGTGTCCAGCCCGGCCACCACCACGGCCTGGCCGTCGTTGCCGGGCAACTCATCCGGCCACTGGTTCACGGTGCGCAGCAGGCGGCGCAGGCTCCAGGCCTGGGCCGCGGTGCCCAGCGCGGGCAACGCAGCTTCGTCCCACAGCCAGGTGGTGCCGCGGCGTTGCCACACGGTGTCCAGCAGGGTCTTCACGCGAGTGCCTCGTCCAGGAACAACTGCATCTGTTGCACCTGCGGCTTGTTGGCTTCGGCCCACTGGCCGTAGATGGCCAGCGCGCGCCGTGCTGCCTGGCGAATGGTGGCATCCGCACCGCGTTCGGCAAACCATTCCAGCAGCGCTTTCAGGGCCGGGTGCGGGCGGAAGTTCTCGTTCCTCAAGGTGTCGGCCGCCGCAATGCCGCTGCCGTCCACGCAGGCGCCCAGCAGCACCAGGGCCTGGTCCAGGTCCGCCGTGAGCCGGCGGCGGTGCTTGCCGTACCAGGCCTCGGCAAAGGCCAGCGGCGGAACCATGGTGGACACCTTGGCCTGCTCACTGCACCAGCCGCGCTGGGCAAAGTCGTCGGGCGTGACGCCCGAGCCGCGCAGGAACTTCTGCATCTGGTCACGCTTGACCTGCAGCGTGCCGTCGAAGATGCGCAGGAACTGCCGCGTCATTGGCTCGGCGTTCACCGGCGGTGGCAGCGTGCCGCGCTGCGTGTCGTCGTCGATCAGGCCGTGGATGCCGGCCAGCGCGTCGCGCACACTGATGGCGCGGCCTTCATCCACGAACACCTGGCCGTAGTGGCGCGAGAAGTACTCCAGCGCCTTGCCGCGGCGGATCACTTGAAGGTCGGCCGCGGGCAGGCCTTCCTTGGCGTGGTTCTCCAGCATGCCCTGCAGCTGGCGCACCTCGGCCAGCACCTCGCGGCGCATGCGCGCCCAACTCACCGGCTGTGGCGCTTCGGTGCGCTTGCGGCAGACGTGGATGATGTCGTACTCGATGGTCTGCGAGCCGAAGGTGCCTGGCTTGGCGCCTTCGCCCTTGGTTTCGTCCGACCGGATGGGGTAGGTGGCTTCCAGGTAGAAGCCGGCATCGAACAACGACTCGAGCACGGCCACCCAGGGCTCGTCTTCGCTGTGGTGGAAGGTGAAGGCCAGGATGCCGCCGGGCTTCAGGATGCGGTGTGCCTCACGCCAGCATTGGGTGAGCAGACGCTGGTAGAAGGCGTCGGGGTTCTCGGGCTCACGCGCCCGGTTGGCCACGGCCTCCAGAGCCTTCGGCGTGTACTCGGGGCCGAAGGCCGACGGGTAGCGGTCCTTCAGCACAAGGCGCAGCCAGACGTGGAAGAAGTCGGAGAGTTCGGAGTAGTGCAGCAGGCCGCCGAAGGGGGGGTCAGTAATAACGAGGTCTTGCGATGAGCCTTCGAGGTTCCGCGAAAGGTCTGTCGACGAAGCCTGAACGACATTTGCTCGTCGAACGGGATCCTGTAACAACACCTTCTCGCCTTTGCCTCTGAACTGAGATGCGAGGCTTGCATCTTTGCGCGTCAGTAGCTCTACGCTGACACCCTCCCAGGGTTCGAGCGTCCACATAAGGCCCTCTAGCACACCCTCGATGCAGGACCACCAATTTCCTCGGCCCAAGCCAGAGAACACGTTGTTCTCGACAACATTGCTCTTTGGGTGGAAATTGTTGTTGCTCATGTGTGGCACGAGCTTGTCGTATCCGATGTCCCAAAAGCAAAACAGATTCTGGTTGCGCAGGTACTGCTGAAACGCGCCGAGCACGAACTCTCGAACAGTCCAGTCGTACTCGCCGACTTCGACAATCGCCTTGAGCAACTGCGCATGCACCAGCAACTGCTTTGGATTGAACATGGTCCACCAGTGCGTGAAGCCATGGTTCGGTATGCCACCGTTGTTCATGTGCGTCATGAACCCATAGGGCAGTTCCGAGCGCGGCCAGTACGCCGCCAGGTCCGTGTCCTTGCGCCGCTCCCATTCGGCCGCGGCGGCGTCGAACTGGCGGGCGATTGCCGCGCCCGCCGGCGCGAAGAAACGGCCGCCATAGGCCGCGCCTTCGGCATCAAGCTTGGGCGCGTAGCCCTGCACCGCGTATTGCGCCATCGGCCCGGTCTTGCCAGTGGCCTTGATGGTGGTCAGCACGTCTTGCACCGTGCCGCAGGCGCCGCAGGTGTAGTGGGACTTGCGGGGCACCGTGCCGGCATCCGTCTTGATGACGATGCCGGTTTCGGGGCAGGTCACTTCTGCGGGCAGATCGCCGCGCACCTCCAGCAAGCGCAGCCGCACCGCGCGCTCGCGGTTCCAGCGGGCGGTGCTGGCGGCATCGTCCTGCGCCGAGCCGCCGAAAGGCAAACCGTCCTCGCCCAGCTTGGCACTGCCGGCCAGCCATTGCGGGTGCACCAGCAGCGTCATCGCCACCTTCTTGGCCGCGCCGCGCTGCATCTTCATCGCCTCGGTGTGCTGGCAATGCGGGCAGGTTACGTCACCGTTGCGCTGCCAGGTGGCAAACGGCTTCTCGCCTGGGGCCACCACCAGCGGCACGTCGGGCGCCATGCGGGCGGCGCGGTCTTCCACGTCGAAGGTGCCGCCGCAGGCCGGGCACTGGTGCGCCCAGGCCTTGACGCTGAGTGTCTTCACCGCCATCACCGGGCTGCTCATGATGGGCGTTCGGTGGCCGCAGCCCGTCACCTGGCAGGGGCCGTGCTTGGCCCAGAAGGTGTAGATGATCTCAGGGCCCTGGTAGCGGTAGTCGCGCCGCTCGGCGGGCGTCAGGGCCAGGGGGTCGAAGTCAGGCCCCATGGCCTGTCCGGTGGGCGCGTACGTCCAGGTGCCCTGCTCGCCGCCCGGGCCCTGGCAGGCGTAGAACGGCATGATCTGCGGCTTGACCTCGGCTTCGATGTCGGCAAGCAGGCGCTTGACGGCGTCGATGTCCACATCGGCCAGTTCCTGCTTCACCACGAACCAGGCCACCGGGTTGATGTCGTTGCCCGTCATCTGCATGCCCAGGCGCGAACCCTCCACCAGCGTGGTGCCGCCGCCCATGAAGATGTCGGCCACCTTCAGGTGCGAGAAGGCGCCCTTTTTCTGGTGATTGGCGTAGTAGCTGTCCCACACCAGCTTGGCGGCGTGGGCCTTGTCGTCGGGCGCCTTGGTGGCCGCCGCGATGAGCATGGCGCGGAACACGCTGCTGCGCCTGCGCGCCCACCACTTGCTCATCTGGTAGATGGGCTTGCCGGCGTTGCCTTCGATCACCGCCACCTGGTTGACCGGCAGGATGGGAAAGTCCACCTCCAGGCAGGTCTTGGGGCGCAACGGGTCGTTGAAGTCCACGGTCTCCAAGGCCACGGCGCGCCCTGCGCCCACGATGCGCGCCACTTCCTGGGCGAGTTGTTGTTTCTTGGTGGCCATGGATCGGGTTCAGGAATCCGGATTCAGTCGGCCGGGGCCGAGAGTTCGACAAAGGGCGACAGCACTTCCAGCAGCGTGAGGCCGCCGTGCGCCAGCGTGGGGTAGCCGCCAGAGGCCTTCCACTTCCAGCGGCCCAGGGCCTGGCGGTGCGTGCCGTGAGCGCTCGTGCCTTGCAGCATCACAGGGGGCAGCAGCGCGCCCGCATCGCCCGCGCCGGGGTTGCTGCGGCGCTGGCCGAACAGCGGCTTTAGCACGGCGCTGGCGCGATCATCGGCGTCGGCAAAGTAGCCGGTGGCGGCATAGCCGTGGTCGGAGGTGATGACGAGACGCCGGCCCTGCGCCAGCCGCCTGACGAAGGCCCAGAAGGCGTCGCTGGTGAGCTTGTCCGCCGCGTGCTTGGTCAGCAGGTCCAACCCCTGGCCTGCGCCCGACCCGTCATGCATCTGGTCGTCGGGCCAGGCATGCCAGTAAACCCAGTGCGGGTGGGCGTCCACCAGCTTGGCGCAATCTTCCCAGGGCAAGGCGTTGCATTCGGTGTGTGCACCCGGCAGCCGGTGTGCACTGCCGGCGCCGTCGTGCTGCAAGGCGCTGCGACCGGCAAAGCCCAGGGCCTTGGCAAACGGCTGGGTGTTGCCGGGCAGTTCACAGGCGGTGGCGGCCACGGCATGGGTGGTGTAGCCGCGCTCGGCCGCGCCTTGCAGCAGCCAGGGCAGTTCGCGCAGCGACAGGCCGTCCAGCAGCAGCACGGCCTTGCCGCCATGCACCTGGGCCCACCAGCGGGTGAGGCATTCGGCGGTGGTGTCCACGCAGTCGGGCAGGTCGTGCCACAGGTCCCAGGCGCACCCGGCCATCAGGTTGTCCAGGGTGCCCAATTCGCGCTCGCGCCGCACCACCTCGCCCACCGCACGGGCGGGCGTCAGCGGGGCGCGGCAGAGCGCCAGGGCATGGGCCACAGCGGCCGGCCAGGCTTCGGCGGCCGGTGCCTGGGTCAGCTCGCGCAGCAGGGCGGGAGCGAGCGCACTCACTGGTCTTCCTTCTGCAGCGCGATGCCGACCTTGAGCTCTGCAGGCATCTTCTTCAAGATTTCCTGCAACTGCTCCAGCGTGGCCGAAGGGATCGTGAGCGTGATGCTGCTGAGCGCCGTCTTGGGCTTGATGGCCCAGCCGTCGGTGAGCTGATGCAGCTGGTTGAGCGTGGAGGTGGCGTCGTTCTGCAGCACCACCGGGGGCTTGGGTGGTGGCGGTGGCGGCGTCGGCTGGGTGTTGTCGCCGCCGAACAGGGGCGGCAGCGGTGGCTTCTCGGGCGTTGGGTTCGGGCCGGGCTGGGGGTTCGGCCCAGGCGCTGGCACGGGCGTTGGCGCGGGGGCCAGTGCAGGCGCGGCACCGCCGGTGCCTGGCATCGCTGTCGGCACCATCAACTTCACTTCATCGAGCTGCTTGCCGCTGAAGGGCAGGCGGGCCCGCATGCGCAGCCATGCGCTTTCGGCCGTCTCACCGGCCTCGGCCTGCAGTTGTTCGGTGCCGCGAACGTTCAGCGCCACCTTGCCAGCGGCGCACAGGCGCAGCAGCCTTTCCTTGGCCAGCGTTTCGCCCAGCCAGGGAATGCAGTCCTGTCCGCCTGGGCGAGGCTCCTGCATCTCGCGCAGCAGCTTGCCGACGGAGTCGTTGGCCGACGCGGCCGCCTTCACGACGTCCTCGAAGTCCTCGGGCACGAACACGTCGTTGAGCAGCGCTTCCTGGATGGCTTCCGGAATCTGCGCGCCCTGCTTCTTGAGAGGCTCGACCGTCATCGTGCAGGCTTCTGGCTGCTGGTGCGTCCAGCTGCGCAGCACGGCGAAGCGATCGAAGCGCTTCTTCAACAGGTCACGTAGTTCGGTCTGGTAGCGGGTCTGCAGCCTGCGGTATTCACCACTCTGTGGCGCCCATTCGCCGGCAGTGAGCGTGGCACGGGCCAGCACGATCAGTTCGCGGTCCAAGTACGCATTGACCTTGCCCGCCGCAGGCAGCACGAAGCGCACCGTATTGCGGCGGGTGTCGAGACGGTCGCGCAGCCAGCGGCCCAGCGCGGGGCCAAGCGCGTCGGGCAGTTCGGGCAGAACGACCAATGGCGGGCGCAGGTCTGTCCACTGCGCCGGCAGTTCGGCGCCTTCGGCATAGGCCCAGGGCTCGGTGGTCCACTTCGGCGGGAGTGCAATGACCAAAGCGCTGCCGACTTCGCCAGTGAGCACGTAGCGCACTTCCTTGGCCAGGTGCAGGTGGTCGCGACCGTCGGCAAACAGGCGGTCGTTGCGCGCATGCGCCATAAGCCTGGCCTGCGGGTTCTCTTCGCTTCGGAAGACAAGGCGGTGCGTGTCGCGGTGGATGTTGAAGCTGTTCTCGACGATGGTGCCCAACTCCACCGCGAAGGCGTTGTCGTCCAGCGGGGCGCTGCGGGTGATGTCGGCCTGCAGCGTGGCGGCCTCGGCGCCCGCGCTGTTGCCCACAGCGATGGAACGCAGCCAGAGCGAGGCCATCAACTCGTCGAGATGCGGCAACGTGGTGTCGACTTCGGGCACCGCATCGCGCACGGCGATGATGTTCTGTTGGGCCTTGCCGCGCAGCCCGCGGTGTTCAGCGTTCGAGACTGAATCAAGCAACGCGCCGATGCCGGAGCTGTCGTCGGCGAGGCTGAAGTCGGCTGCGGTGAGCACCGGCACCTTGTCGCCGCGCGACTTGTACAGATTGGCCAGGATGCGGATGAGGTCGCGCGTTTCCTGGGCGTCGGTGGCAATCAGTACCTGCTCTTCCAGCAGGCGCAGCAGGTGCGGGGCGAAGGGCCACGAGACAGCGAACTCGCGTCGCCGCCGGTCCTGATCGGCAGGCGGTACGGCGAGCAGCCTGAAGTGCTCGCTGACATGGGTGGCGACGAGCGCCTGCACGTCGGCCATGGTGACCTGCAGGCGGTTCTCGAACAGGCGATGCAACAGCATGCGACGCCTGTCTTCCTGCACCCGTTGCGGGTTGCCGCCCGCCATGAAGTCGATGGCCACCGGGTTGACGCGATGCACCTGCTGGTAGGCGTCGCTGCCGCCATTGCGCACCGAGATCACCAGCACCAGCAGATCGGGGCGTTCCTTGGCGATTTCAGACAGGATCTGGATGAAGGTGAAGGCCCAGTGCTTGGCGGGCTGCTGCTCGGTGTTGGCCAGGCCGTCGAACCAGGTCTGGAACTCGTCGAGCAGCAACATCACGGGTTGCTTTTCGAGCAGTTCCACCACCAGGGCGTGGGGCAGGATGTCGGTGGCCCCAGCACCGGCGCCTTGCCACTTGCCGCGGATGAAGACGCCGTGCGGGTGGTTGTCCAGCAGCACGTCCCACAGGAACTTGTAGCGCTGACGGTGCAGGCTGTCGCCAATGACGAGCATGCCGCTGCGCAGCTTGATGCTGGCGAGTCCAGGCGCGTTGATGGCCTTGGCCCAATGCTCAAGCCAGTGGCGAGTAGCGCTGGGGTCGCTGACGGCGTGGTACAGCGCCGCCATCAGGTGAGACTTGCCGGCGCCGCGCTCACCGATGACCGCCACCGGACGCGCCTGCGACGGGCCGATGGCTTCGATCGCCTTGACGAGATCGTGGGTGGGGTAGGTGATGCCGAGAAAGGCCTGAGCGCCGACCTGCGTTGCGCCCGTCTTGCTGTCGTTGGCCAACTCGATCGCCGTGCCCTTCAGCAACTTGCCGCGGAACTCTTCGCGAAGCTTCAGCCCCAGCATCAACCACCTCCCATGTTCTTGATTGAGGTGCTCACGCGTGGGGCCCTCGCTGAAGGCATTGTGGCCTTGGCGGTGAGCCTTCCACCGTATGCGTCAGGGGCAGGGCAAAGAGGTCTCGGCTTGCCCAGGAAGCGCGAGGCTGTTGAGTGGTTGCGAAGCGTTGTCTCATGGCCGTCAGCGTTTGCGAGCAGCGGCAGCCGGCGCAGCGGTCTTCACTTCGGGTTCTGCTGCGTCTGGCCGGCCTGGCAACGGCGGCACCTGCTCCAGCAGTTCACCGACCGTGACGCCCAGGAAGGCGCATAGACGGTCAATGGTTTCGAGATCGACCTTCGAAGCCGTCTCGTCGTAAAGCAGCGAAATGGTGCCCCGGTACAGCCCGGTGGCCCGGGCGACCTCGGCGACCTTGAGCTTGCGCTCGCCCATCAACCTCGACAGATGGCACTTGATCACGTTGCTTCAAACAAAAAAATGTTGGCCCGAACGACAAAATGTGTTGACACACAGCGTTCCAGGGCTAAAAATGTCGTCCGGAACAGCAAAATGAATACGCCGTGCGGGTGGTTGTCCAGCAACACGTCCCAAAGGAACTTGTAGCGCTGGCGGTGCAGGCTGTCGCCAATGACGAGCATGCCGCCGCGCAGCTTGATACTCGCGAGTTCCGGCGCGTTGATGCCTTGGCCCAATGCTCGCTGAAGGCATTTTGGCCGTAGCGGCGAGCTCTTCACCGCAAGAGCCAGGGGCAGCGCAACACGGACGCGACTCGGCCAGGAGGCGCGCGGCTGCCGAGTGACTGCAAAGGGTTGTGTCATGACCGTCAGCGCTTGCGAGCGGCGGCAGCCGGTGCGGTAGCCGGCGCTTCGGATTCGGCCGCATCAGGCGCGCCTGGCAGCGGCGGCACCTGCTCCAACAGTTCCACAGCCGCAGTTGATCGAGACTCTGAACCTTGCCCAACGCAAGGCCCCGCACCTCGCCAGCCAGCGCAGGCATGTCGTGCGGCTCGGGCGCGGGTACGCCCAGGCGCCTCGCAGAGCCCCGTTGTGCGCGAACAGGTCTTGGCGAGGCTGGTCCCATCGCTGGCGCTGGCGAGTGCGGACACGCCTGACGCGCAGCCGCGACAGCCCCGGCCATCAAGCCGGAGCGACGAGGCGGCCCTGGGTCAGATCGCCACGCGCGGGCGCCACGAAACCTGCTGTTGGCCGAGCGACCCGCGCCGCGCTTGACGGCGTCGCTCGCCTCCGACTAGGCTGCGCCAAGAACGAAGCGATCTGTCGCGGCCAGCGCCGGATCGACGTGGAGGAAGCGCATGCCGCAGTCTTACGTTCGCGCGTTCGCGGACTGGCCCTTTGTCCTCTGCGGCCCGATGCTCCGCCGCGTGACCTCGACGTCGGTCTCGGTCTTCGTCGCGCTGAAGCAGAAGGCGCAAGTCGAGCTCGTCGTCTACGCCAATGCGTCGGCGACGCCGCAGCAGGTCGGCACGGCCAGCGCGCCGACGCTCGCGCTTGGCGCGAACCTGCACGTCGCCGTCGTCGAGCTGCAACCCGCGCAAACTCTGCTGCCCGACACGCCCTACACCTACGACCTGCGCTTCACCACGCTTGACGCCGCCGGCCCCGCGCTGCCGCCCGACCTGGAGCACTGCGGCCTGCTCGCGGGCGCGCATGGGCTTGGCTACGCACACGGCGTGCTGCCGGGCTTTGCGCTGCCTCCGAGCGACCGCACGCGGCTGCGCATCGTCCACGGCTCGTGCCGCAAGCCGCACGGCGGCGGCGGCGGCGACATGCTGGCCGTCGTCGACGCGATGATCGACGGCGCTCGCATCTCGACGCGCTGGCCCGACGCGACGTTGCGGCCGCACCAGCTCCTGCTCACCGGCGACCAGATCTATGCCGACGACGTCGCGCCCGCGCTCGCGCTCGCCGTCAACGAAGCGGCGCGGATGTTGTACGAACCGCAGGACGGCAGCGCGCCCGCCGAACCCGAGCGCATTCGCAACCGCGCCGGCTCGCTGCTCGCGGCGAACCGCCCCGAGGTCGCGCCGGGCTCGATGCGCGGGTATTTCCTGCGCCAGGAGGCGGCGCTCAGCGGCGAGCTGCTGACCGGTCACCTGATGTACGCGCACGAGTTCTACGCGATGTACCTGATGGCCTGGTCCGACGCACTCTGGCCGCGCAGTGACGCCGACGCCGAGCGCATCGAGTTCCCGCCGTCGCAGGAACGCAGTTGGTGCGCCAGGCGCAGCGAAAAGGACGCACAGCGTGCGCTCGTCCCGTTGTTCGCGGCCATGCTGCCGCGCGTGCGACGTGTGCTCGCCAACGTGCCGACGCTGACGATCTTCGACGACCACGAGATCACCGACGACTGGTATCTCAACGCCGCCTGGCGCAAGAACGCCTGGCAGAGCGCATCGGCGCGCCAGATCGTTCGCAACGGCCTCGTCGCCTACGCCGTCTTCCAGGACTGGGGCAACCAGCCCGCGGACTACCTGCCGGGTACGGCCGGCGGCGAGGTGCTGGCGGCGATCGCGATGCAGGGCGGCGCGGCGCCGCCGCTGCATGCCGACCCGCACGCGTTGGACGCCGTGCTCGACCTCCAATACCCGGCGCGCGCCGTGCCGGCTCCGCGCCGCAAGCGCTGGAACTACGCCGTGCGCTGGCCCGGCCACCACGTCGTCGCGCTCGACACGCGAACGTGGCGCCAGTCGACCTCGCTCGAACCCGAGTCCGCGCCGGCGCTCATCGGCGCCGACGAGCTCGGGCGCCAGCTGGCACCGCTCGCCGACGCCGGCGACCGGATCACGCTTGTGCTGTCGGGGGCGCCGATCGTCGGGCTCATCGGCATCGAGACCGGGCAGGCCGCGCTCACGGCCGCCAGCGGCGCGGCGGCGCAGGACAACGAAGCCTGGGCGAGCAACCGCATCGGCTTCGATGCCGTCCTGGCCAAACTGGCCGAGCGCGACGTCGTCTTGGTGCTGTCCGGCGACGTGCACTATGCGTTCACAAACACCACCGACTACCTCGACCGCCGGGTCGCCCCCGCGCGGCGTGCGCGCATCGTCCAGCTCTGCTGCAGCTCGCTGAAGAACCAGACCATGGGAACGCTCGCCGCCGCGCTGGCGCAGGGCGCGGCCGCCGTGCTCGAAGGCATTGCCGGACCCGCCGCGCCGCTGCACGCTGCGCTGCAGGCGGCGCTCGGGGCCGTCGGCGCGCCGCCAAGCGCAGCGATCGCGGCGCGGCTCGAGGCGCTGGCGCTCAGGATCGCGGTGATCGAATCGCTCGACGAGCCGCCGCTGTTCGTTCGCGACGTGGTCCACAACAGCGCGCCGTTCAACGACTTCTTCCGCCTGCTCGACGAGCACGCGGCCGACGCCCGCTACCGCGTCCGCTTCGTCCGCGACGTGCGCGCACCCGATGCGCGCGATGCCAGACTGCCCGGCTATCCCGATGCCGGCGACGACCCGACCGTCCTCGCCCCGACCGCGGTCGCGACGAGCAGTCTCGTCGGCGCCGCCAACGTAGGCAGCATCACCTTCGCCCAGGGGGCTGACGGCACGCCGCGGCTGCAGCACACGTTGTACTTCGCGGTCTATCCGGTCGCGCCTTCGCCGGCGCCCATCGCGGACGGTTTACCACCACGCGACGCGCTGACGACGACGCTGCACGAGGTCGAGCTGCGCGCCCCGCGCGCGGGGGAGATCTGAATGGACTCCGATGTCCACGCGCTCTTCGTTGGCGCGCTCGCGCAGGCGCAGCATGCCTTCGAACGCTTCGCCGCCCGCGCCGCCAGCCCGCACCGGCTGCACCGCGCCCTCGTCGAGCTGGGCTGGAACGTTCCCGGCTTGCTCGGTGCAGACGCGCAGCCGCTGCTCGCCGCGCTCGACGAGGTGCGCGCCGCGGTGCTGCTGGCGCAGCAGGTGGTCGAGCGCCCAACCGCGGCCGAGGCCGCCGCCGCCGCGACGCCGGCGCTGCAGCAGGCGTTCGCGGCGCTGCGCGCGCTCGCCGACGCGGTCGCGCAGCTTGCGCTGCCGCCGCTGCCCGATGCCGTCCTCGAAGCGCTGGCCGCCGACCTCACCGAGTACGTGGTGCTCGACTTCCTGCGCGCCGAGTGGCCGACGGTGCACCACGTCGGCGTTCTGCTTGGCGTCATCAGCCGGCGCGTCGTCGCGCCGATCGACATCGACACGCCTGCGGGGCCGCTCAGGCTGCGTTATGGCATCCGCCGGCCGGGCAGCGCCGGCGCCGAGTTGCTGCAGGTCGCCGCCGCGCCGCTGCGCGTGCTTTTGCAGCAGGCCGGAGCTGACGGCGCACCGCTTGACTGGGCCGCCGTCGTGCGGCCGCTCGTCGAGGGCTTCGAGATCCTGTGCCTCGGTCGCGCGCAATCGACGCTTGATGACGTGAGCCTGGTCGTCGACGTGCTGTCGGCGGCGCTCGAAGGCCCGTCGCTGGCGCTGTTGCCGGCGTCGACGCCGCCGCTCGATCTGCCGCTCGCGCTCGCGCATGCGCCGGTGCTGCGGGTTGAGGCAGAGCGGCTGGCGCTGTCGTGGGCCGAAGCGCCCGGTGTCGCACCGGGGGCCGACATCGTGCTGTTTGAGGAGGCAGGCTTCACGCTCACGCTCGCCGGCACCGGGCCGCGCGGCATCCGGCTGGGCCCGGCCGATGGCACGTTCGAGCTCGTCGTGCAGGGCGGCCTGAGGCTCGCGCTGCCGCTCGACATCCTGCCGGCGGTGGCTGGCAGCCGTGCGCGCATCGACGCCGCGGCAACGCTGAGCGTGCGCCCGGGCGCGGCGCCGACGCTCGCCTTCGACCGCATCGCCGGCACGATCGAGGACGTGCGCGTCGGCGCCGTCGAAGGCGTGCTGCTGCGCAGCGCCAGCGTCGAGCTCGAAGGCCTCGCCTTCCCGCTGCCGGCCGGCGCGCCGCCGTGGGTGCTGACGATCGCTGGCGAGCTGGCGTTCCCGGCCGCGGACGCGCGCATCGCGGCGCGCGCGACGCTCGACGCGGCGACGCGCACGTTCGCGCTGCGCGCCACCGGCAGCGTGCACCTGGGCGACGGCCTGTGGCTGCAGCCCGTCGACGATGCGACGCCGGTCTTCGCGCTCGCCGCCGGCGCCGCCGAGCAGCACGCCGAGGTGCACGCGCTGTTCGTGCTGCCGCACGAGACGCTCGGGCTGAAGAGCGTTCGCGTCGACGGCACGCTCGGGCTGCGCTGCGGCGCCAGTGGCACGATCGAGGTGCTCGACTTCAGCGCCACGAGCAGCGTCTTGGCAAGCTGGACGCTGCCCGGCGGCCTGCGCCTCGCGGGCGCGCAGGTCCGGCTCGCCTACAGGGACGGGCGTTTCCGCGCTGCGCTCGCCGGTACGCTCGCACTCGACCACCTCGACGGCGCCGCGTTCTCGGGCGCGGTCGCGGTCGAGGTGGCTGTCGAAGGCAGCGCCGTCGATGCGGAGGACATCCGCATCGATGCCAGGCTCGCCGGTGTTGGCCTGGCGCTGGGCAACGACCTGCGCATCACCCAGGCGACGCTGGAGTTCGCGCTGCGCACGCGCCCGGTGCCGGGCGAGGCGCCCGCGGCGCTGCGCCTTCGCGATGCCGCCGGCGGTCTGTTCGCGCGTGGCCCCGGCGCGGCGACGGCCGACGATTTCTACCTCACGCTCGCCGATGGCGCCGCCGAACTCACGCTGCGTGCCGACGGCGTGGACCTCGTGCTGAGCGGCGGCCGCCTGCTGCTGCCGCGCGAGTTCAGCGCCACACCCGACGCGCCCGGCGGCGCGCGGCCGCAGATCGCGGTCGCCGACGCGCAGCAGCCGGTGCAGGTGCGCTACCGCCTGCCCGCCGACCTCGCGTTCTGCGGCCGGCTACGCTTGCAGAACTTCGGCGTCCGCCTGGAGGCCGATGGCGCGGGCCCGCTGGTGGCGGTGCTGGCGACGGCCGACCTCGACTTCGCATCGGCGGCGCTGCCGCGGCTGTCGGGCTGCAGCGGGCACATCGAGGCGCCGTTGCCCGACGGCCAGCGCGTGCGCCTCGACGTCACCGGCCTCGAATGGGACTTCGGCGGCCTGCCACTCGGCACGATCGCGCTCGGTGCGCCGTTGACGGTGGCGCTCGGCGGCGGCTTCGGGCTCACGCTGCTCGACGCAGCGACCAGCGGCACGCCCGGCACCGGGCTGACGGTGGTGCGCGTGCCGGCAGCGCCGACGCAGCACGCGTTCCGCTTCGCCGCGGCGCTGCGCCTGCAGTTGCCGGAGGCGGTGCTCGCCGAGGCCGGCGCTGCCGTCCACACCGACGCCGCCGGCACGCTGACGCTCAGCACCGCGCCAGGCGCGCTGCCACTGCTGGAAGTGGCCACGCTCGGCGTCGGTGGCGACTTCAGGCTCGGCGGCGCCGCCGACGGTTTGCGCCTCGACGACGCGCGCCTCGAAGCCACCGGCATCGACCGCCTCTTTGACCGCGATGGCGCCGCTGGCGACGACGCGGCGTTCGCGCTCACGCTCGGCGGCGTCGTCATCTTCCCCGACGGCGGCCCCGAGCTCGAGCTGCGCGGCGCGCGCTTCGTCTTCGCCGACGCCGACCTGTCGCAGCCGCCGGCATTCCGCGTCGGCACGATGACGGTGCGATCGGGTTCCGTGCTCGAAGGGCTGCCGGTGCGCGTCACCGAAGCCGGGATCGCTTTTTTCGACGACAGCCTGCCGTTGCCACAGCTGCTGCAGCGGGTCGACGCCGCCGGCAACAGCAACGTCAAGATCCGCCTCGGCCTCGGCCTCGATGTCGACCTGAGCGGGGCCGGCGTCATGGGCCGCCTCGACGCGGTCGAAGCCACGGTGCGCGGCGGGCTGCCGCGCATCACGCTCGGCGGCATAGGCTTTGGCGTCGACGAGCTGACGTTCCCGTCGCTGACACTCAGTGGCAGCCTCTACCTCGGCGGGCTTGAGCCACTGTTGCGCACGCCGCCCGACCCGAGCCAGATCTTCCTTGCCGGCAAGCTCGAAGGCAACGTCAGCGGCACCGGCGTCTCGGCACTCTACGCAGCGAAGCTGGTGCCGCCGATGCCGCTCGGGCTGTGCCTCGAAGTCTCCGGCGGCGCTGCCGGCATTCCACTGGCCCAGACCGGTTTCCTGCTCACCGGCGTCAGCGGCGGCGTGTCGTTCGCGAACACCAATGCAAGCCCGTGCGACCTGAAGAGCTACATCCGGCTCGGCGACGACGGCCGCCCGCTGCCGCTGCCAACCGATGCCGGCGGCGCGCCGGTCAGCATCCCGCCGCCGGCGGCGCCAGTCGCGGTGCGGCGCGGAGTCGACGAGCGGCCCTTCGAGTTCCCCGGCTGCCCGTGCAGCTGCCCGCCGCCGTCGATGAACGTCTTCTGCCAGCCGCACCCCGACCAGGCGCAGTTCCCCGGGCGCGCGATCCTGAAGTTCAGCGCGCTGACGGAAGACTTCATCGCCGCGCTGCCGGTGCCGGTGGCCGACGCCGCCGGCGCCATCACCACGCAGGCGCTGGGCGACTGGGTGCAGAGCCTCGGACTGCCGTCGCCCGGCGGCGCAGGGCAACTCGGCCGCGATGTCGGGCTCGCGTTCTGCGACGGTGCGCTCGACGCGGTACTGGCGCGCTGGCCGGGCGGCACTGCCGCGGTGCCACCGGCGTTCGTGGCGACGCTGCAGAGCCTGCGCGGCGCGATGGCGGCGCGCATGGAACAAGCCTTCGCCGGCGCCGACGGCCGCAGCCCGTGGCAGATCGTCTGTGACGAGGCCTGGAAGGGGTTGCCATGCCCCGACATGTCGCTGCTGGTGACGGCGACCTTGTCGTACACCGGCATTTCCTCGTTCCTGTCGGTCACCGGTGGCGTCAACCTCAGCACCGCCGGCGCCGCCGGCATCGTCGGCTCGCTGAACCTCGTCGGCATCCCGGTCGGCAGGCTGAAGGCCTTTCTCGTGGCGACCAGCGCCAGCGGCGACATCGACCCGGCGTTGTGCGGCGAGCTGCGCTGCTCGGTCGGCCCGCTCGACCTCGGCCACCTGAACATTGAATTGAGCTGCCGCGGCTTTGTCACCGGGCTGCGCCATGCGCTCCTCGGCGGCGCGGCCGAGCTCGCCGGGCCGGTGGTGCGCGAGATCGTCGCCGCGGTTTCCGACGGCCTGCGCGACGACGCCGACAGCGCCACCGACCCGCACGCGCTGCTCGCGCTGCTGCAAGGCGACCGAGTCGCCGCCGCCGTCGGCGAGATCGCGCGCCGCGCGCGCGCCGCCGGCCCCGACGCCGCCACGGCGCGCGCCTGCATGCAGCGCGTCGTCGCCGACACCGCGGCCGCTTTCGAGCCGCTCGCGGTGTTGTGCGGCAAAGTGCAGCCGAAGCTGTTCGGGCTGCCGCTGGGCAACGAGCTGTTCGCCGCCAACGCCTGGATCGACCGCGCCGGCATGGGCGGCAGCGCGACCTTCTCGCCGGCACTGCTGTTGCTGGGTTCGTGCTGCGCCGCGAGCGCGATGGCGGCGGTCGCGGTCGGGTCTATCGTCGGCCAGATCGAACAGGCGGTGCTCGGCTTCGCGGTCAAGTTCCCCGACATCGTCCAGCTCGCGGCCGACGCGATCACCGGCGAGGTCGCGACGCCGGAGGCGCTGCGCGGCTACCTGCAGCACGGCTTCGAGACGGTGCTGAACCGCAGCACGATCGTCGGCTCGTACAAGGTGTCGCCGTTCGGGCTGACGCTGGCGAACGCGGGCATGCGCGTGCTGCTGCCCGACCTGGCGAACCACCCGCTCGCGCGCGCCGTCGGCTGGACGCGGCCCGAGCACCGGACGCCGCCGCAACCGTCGCGCTTGGAGGTGCTGCACCGCGTGCTCGGCGCCGAGCTGCTCGTCGACGCGTTCTGGGATGGCGACCTCGGCAGCGTCGGCCTGCCCGGACAGCGGCTACGCGAGGACTGCTTCCCGCACGGCGGCGTCATCGGCGCCGGTGTGCTTGAGCTGCCGCGTGCGCTGCGCGAGGCGCCGCCGCTCGAGCTCCTGCGCAAGATCTTCGGCGCCGCCGACGCGCTCGAACGCCTCGGCGCTGCGCTTGAGTACCTGCGCGAGTACCTGCTGAAGACCGAGCGTGCCGGAACCATCGGTTTCTACTTGCCAGCGCCGAATCCGCCGGGTCTCGCGGTCGACGGCCGCGCGCTGACGCCCGCGGAGCTGCTGCGCTGCTTCTCCGACCCCGACTACGCACGCACCGTCGCCGCAGCGCAGCCGGTGCCGGTGGACCCGGACACGTCGCGCGAGGCCTTCCTGCTCGGCGTTCTCGACGGCCAGCTCTTCGGCCTGCCGACGGTTGACGGGCGCATCGAGATCGTGCCGCCGGGCCGCGACGGGCCGGCGAGCGAAGGGCGCTGCACGATCGACGCCGCGACGCCGTGCGGCTCGTGGCCGCATCGCATCGGGCTGCGCGGCGGCGTGCACGTCGAGATCCGGCAGGCGCCGCCACTGCCGCTGCGCGAGCACTTCGACGCGCTTGCACGCGCGCTCGGCATCGACGCCGGCGCCGCGCCCGGCGACGCCGTCGCTGCGGCGCTGGCCGCGGTGCCGCGCAGCGCCGCCGACGTCGACGCGCTGCACGCCGCGCTGGTGGCCGCCGCCCAGCAGGAGGACGCGGCGCGCGCCGCCGGCCTGCCCGGCGCGCAGCCTTTCGACGACGGGCTGCGCGCACAGCGCGCGCAGGCGCGCCGCACCGCGGCCGACGAGCGCCTGGCGCGGATGATGGAACCGCTGCGCGCCGTGCTCGACGGGGTGCGCGCCGCGGCCGAGGCGGCGCACGGCGGCGGCGGCGCCGAGACTCAGGCCAGTCGCGTCGCCCTCGCGCTGGCCGAGCGGATAGGCGCATCCCTCGAAAACGACCTGCCGCGCGCGACGCTCGGCGCCGCGTTCGCGCTCGACGCTGCGGCCGTCGCGCCCTGGCTGGCCGTCGACGTCGACGCCGCCGCGCGTCTTGACGCCTGGACGCCGCGCTACGACACCGCGGCCGCCGGCGCCGATACGCTCGCCGCCGCCCGGCGCGACGGCGGCCTGGTGCTGAGCGCGGCGCTGAAGGTCGGCTGCACCTTTGGCAGCCAGGCCCTCGCGATCGGGCTGCCGGCGGTCGCGTACCGCCTGGAGCCGCCGCCTGTGGAGCTGGCGCCGCCGCGGCTGCGCGGCAGCGTCGCGCTGGGAACGCTGCGGCTGCCGTTCCGATCAGCGCAGCTCGCGCTTGCGGAGGCCCGCGCGACGCTCGACACGCAGCCGGGCGACGGCGGCGCGGTGCTGCTCGTCGAGGCCGCGCTCGCGCCGGTCACGCTCGGGCGGTTCAGGATCGCGCCGCTCGATCCGGGCGCCGACGCGCTGGCCGCCACCCTGCGCGTCGTGCCGACGCCTACCGGCGCGACCGCGCGGCTCGAGATCGCCCCGGCGCGGTTGGAGCTGCCGGCGCTTGCCCCGCCGAGTGTGCTGCGGCTGCACGGCGCGACCGCCGCCGACCCGTTCACGATCGCCAGCGACGGCACGCTGGTCGCGGGGCTGTCGCTCGCCGGCGATCTCCTCGTGCAGAGCCCGTACGACGCCACCGATCCCCCACTGCTCGCCGTCGCGGCCACCGACGCCAGCGCGCGCATCGTCGCCAGCAGCGCCGGCCGGACCGAGATCGCCGTCGATGTCGGTGCCGGCGCGCAGGTGCGGCTGCTCCCTGCGGTGCTGCCCGACGCTGCGCTCGAGGGCGGCTTCGAGCTGCGCGCGGCGAGCACCGGCGGGTTCAGCCTGGCGGCGACGCTGCGGCCGCTGCGTTTCGGTGCCTTCCTGCTGCACGGCGACGTGGCCGACGACGAAAAGCACGACGAGCCCGAGGCGCCGATCCGCGCCACGCTGTCGTCCTACGGTTTCAGGATCAGCGGCGCGCGGCTGCGCATGGAAGGTGTCAGCGCCCGCTCGTTGCGGTTGCGCCGTTTCGTCCTCGACGGCCGCGGCGATTTCTCGGTGACGACGACAAACCGCGTGTACGACATGGGTGCGTTGCTGCGCTTCAGCGCCCGCAGCGTGCGCGTCGCGCGCCAGGGCGGGCAGATCGAGGTCGAGCTGCGCACGCCGAAGGTGACGCTGCTGCCCGGCACCGCGCTCGCGGCGACCTTCGCCGCGGCGACCGTGCGCGTTGCGTCGAGCGGCGATTTCGCGCTCGACATCGACGACATCGCCATCGGCGTCGCGTCGCTCTGGCACGCGCGCGGACGGTTGCAAATCGGCTGCGCGCCGGACGCCGGAGGCCTCTCGGTGCGCGTGACCGACGCCGAACTGGCGCTGTCAGCACTGCCCGGCAGCCCGACGGTGCGGGCGTCGGTCGAGCTAACGGGCACCGGCGCCGCGGCCGACATCACACTGCCGGCGCTGGACATCCCCCACGTCGTCACCGTCGCCGGCGGCGCGTACCGCGTCGAATACCTGCTTGCTTCGAATGCACTGGCGCTGCGCGCCGGCACGCCGCGGGTGACGCTGTTCGAGGTGCTCGAGTTCGACGGCGCCGCGCTCGACCTGCGGATCGACGCCGGCGGCGCGCGCTTCCGGACGCCGGCGACGGCCGTCGTCGCCGGGCTGTTCGAGCTCGACGCCGGCCGGTGGATGGCCGATGCCGCCGCCGGCCGGGCCACGTTCTCGGGCACGGCGACTCTGCTCGGCCGCCGTTTGCCCGCCGCCACGCTGACGCTGCGCAGCGACGGCAACGCCGCGCGCGTGACGCCGCCGCACGCGCTGGCGCTGGCGGCGATCGCGGGCATCGCCAGCGTCGGCGTCCCGGCCATCAGCTTCCGCGTCGGCCGCGGCGCCGATGGCGCGCTCGCGCTCGGCGCGCACATCGACGCGACCCTGCTCGGCGTGCAGGCGGCGTTCGACGTCGCGCTGGACGCCGGCGGCGCGCTCGAGCTCGAGTTCGGTGCCCGGTTGCGTGCCGGCGCCTTCGAGCTCGACCCGGGCACGGCCCAGGCACTGTTGCACGCCAACGCGTTCGATACGTCCATCGTCGGCGTGGAGGTGCCGGCAACCAAGCTGGAGCCGGCAAGAGGGGTGTCGATCCCGGGCTGGCCATCAGGCGCGCTGGCGCTGCCGGCGTTCACGATAGACACGAGCGGTGCGATGGCGGTCGACCTGGGCGAAGGCCTGTCGTTCGCCGGCATCGGCTTCGAGTCGACGGGCACCCTCGCCGACCACGTGCGGCTAGTGCGCGGCGACGACTACAGCATCAAGCTACGGGCCGCCGGCAGCGTGGACTTCTTCGGCGTCGAGCTGTCAGCGTCGCTCGCGGTCGATGCGGACGGCGGCGTCGACGCCCGCCTGAGCGGCGACCTGAACCTCGACCTGTCGCTGGCGGGTGTCACGCTGCACTTCGGCCACGTCGACCTCGGTTACGACCGCGACAACGCCGACCGTCCGTTCCACGGCATCTTCGGCATCGACGACGGCGTCTTGCGCGTCAACTTCCGGGTCGCGTTCGGCCCCGGTGGCGCCGAGATCTGCAAGGCCTGGCCGGACGGCAGCTTCGGACCTTGCCTGTAGGCGCCCCGAAGGACATGAGCGTCCAGCGGCCCCACATTGCGTCGCGAAGTGGTCGGGTTGACGACGGTGTCCCTTTGGATTTGGTGAACACCTATGCACTCGATAAGCAGGCCGCGTCGGCGACACAGTGATGAGTTCAAGGCCAAGGTGCTTGCCGCATGCGATGAGCCCGGAGCATCAGTGGCGGTGGTTGCGCTGGCGCACGGGCTGAAGGACAACCTGGTGCGCAAGTGGCAACGCGGGCACGGGCTGGGACATGCGGTTGGCGCGACACCCCCCGATGCGCGTGTGCCGCCGGCGCGGCCCGCGGCGCCGCCGCTGCCCGATTCCTGCCGGTCATCGAACACTGCACTAGCCCAGTCGCCGCCGTGAGGCGTGCCGGCTTCTCCGTAAAAACCCCCACTAGACACACGGGCGAGGTCTGTTGGCATATCACTGCGTGCCTGAACTGGAGGCATAACCCTGCCGAACCGGCAAGGTTATGGTTCCAGGCACACAAAAAGTAAGGGCCAGCTCACTGGCAGGCCCTTGATTTCATTGGTGGAGACGAGGAGGATCGAACTCCCGACCTTCGCATTGCGAACGCGACGCTCTCCCAGCTGAGCTACGTCCCCACAAGAGGGCGGCAGTTTAGCAGCTTGCGGTGATTGGCCTGGCCACCTTGGCGGCGCGGCGCGGCCGGGCAAGCCCGCCACAATGGGCTGCGTATACGGCGGGGCTACCCGTCTTGGGGCGATGGATGCGGCGCACGGTGATCAGGCACGGTTTCGCGCTGGCGCTGGCGGCATTGCCGGCGGCGTTGGCGGCGCGGTCGCGCGGGCCGCGGCGCGGTGTTGCGGTCGACATGGTGGTGATCCACTCGACCGGCGGACCGACCTGCGATGCCGAAAGCGGCCGCCCGCGTTGGGTCAAGTCGGGCTCGCTGGCGGCCAACATGCGCTTCATCGAGGCACATCCCACGTTGGGCATCCACCACATGATCGACCGCGACGGCAGCGTGCGCCACAGCGTGCCCGAGGACGAACTCGGCCACCACGTGTTTCATTACAGCGCACGCTCGATCGCGATCGAACTGGTCAACGACGGCGATGGCGTCGACCCGTATCCCGATCCTCAATTGGCCGCATTGGTGGTATTGCTGCGCGACATCGTGCGCCGCCATGGCATTGCCCGCGCCGGCATCGTGCGCCACTCGGACCTTGACCGCTCGGTGCTGCCGTGCGCGCCGACGCAACGGCGCAAGGTCGACCCGGGACCGGCGTTTCCCTTCGACGCGCTGCTGGACCGCGTGTTTGACATACGCCAGTAAGCCCAGCCGGTCAGCAGCGGCGGTTGAACACGCCCACGCGCCGCGGCGCGCCAGGTGGCTGGCCGGCGCTGGCGCGAGCCATCACGCCGCTACTGCGCGACGACATCGGCGCCTTTGGGCGGCGTGAAGCGGAAGGTGTCGTCGGCCAGCCTGGCGTTGGCCTGCACGTCGCTGAACTGCAATTGCGAGCGCTGGCCAAAGGCGTCGACGATGTCCAGCGCGGCCAGCGCGTTGCCGCGAAACCCGACCGTGAACGAGCGCACCGTGCTGTCCTTGGCGCGCGGGGTGGCCTGCACCCAGTCCAACCCGTCGCGTGCGGGCAGCGCCTTCAGGTCGAAGTCGCGTTCCAGGCCGTTGCCGGCCAGCAGCGCCACCGGCGTGGCGCCGAGTGCCTGGGCCATGCTGCGCACGGTGACCTGGTTCAGGTCGGCGTCGTACAGCCACACCTTTTGCCCGTCGGCAACGATGGTCTGCTCGTAGGGCTTGCGGTAGACGAAGCGGAAGCGGTCGGGCCGCGCGAAATCAAAGCTGCCGCTGGCGTTTTTCTTGCGCGCACCGTCGGGCGAGGTAACGGTTTGCGTGAACGTGGCGAGGCCGGTTTTCACGTCGCGGGCAAAGGCACGCAAGGTATCCAAACCGTCGGCCTGCACTGGCATGCCAGCAGCGGCCAGCAGCAGCGCGGCGACGATGGGCGGAGCGGCTTTCATTCTTCGCGCTTGGGCACCAGCAGGTCGCGGTTGCCGTTGGTGGACATGGCCGATACGAGGCCGGATTTCTCCATTTGTTCCAGCAGCCGGGCGGCGCGGTTGTAGCCGATGCGTAAATGCCGCTGCACCAGCGAGATCGACGCCTTGCGGTGCTGCAGCACGATGGCCACCGCCTGGTCGTACATCGGGTCTTCCTCGCCGCCGCCTGCGCCGCCCTCGCCGGCCGCGCCTGGGCCGGCCTCGCCGTCGCTGCCGTCGAGCGTGCCGCCTTCAAGAATGCCTTCGATGTAGTTGGCCGGACCCTGGCTCTTCAGGTATTCGACGACGCGGTGCACCTCGTCATCGGATACGAAGGCGCCGTGCACCCGCACCGGCAGGCCGCCGCCGGGGGTCAGGTAGAGCATGTCACCCTGGCCGAGCAAGGCCTCGGCGCCCATCTGGTCGAGAATGGTGCGGCTGTCGATCTTGCTGCTGACCTGGAAACTCAGGCGCGTCGGGATGTTGGCCTTGATCAGCCCGGTGATGACGTCCACGCTTGGCCGCTGCGTGGCCAGCACCAGGTGGATGCCGGCGGCGCGCGCCTTTTGCGCCAGCCGGGCAATCAATTCCTCGATCTTCTTGCCAACCACCATCATCAGGTCGGCCAGCTCGTCGATGACCACGACGACAAAGGGCAGCCGCTCCAGCGGCTCGGGCGCCTCGGGCGTCAGGCTGAACGGGTTGCCCAGGTGCTCGCCGTGCGCCGCGGCCTCGTCGATCTTCTTGTTGTAGCCGGCCAGGTTGCGCACGCCCAGCTTGCTCATCAGCTTGTAGCGGCGTTCCATTTCGCCGACGCACCAGTTCAGCGCGTTGGCGGCCTGCTTCATGTCGGTGACCACCGGGCACAGCAGGTGCGGAATGCCTTCGTAGACGCTCATTTCGAGCATCTTGGGGTCGATCAGGATCAGCCGCACATCGCGTGCCTCGGCCTTGTACAGCAGGCTCAGGATCATCGCGTTGATGCCCACCGACTTGCCCGACCCGGTGGTGCCGGCAACCAGGCAGTGCGGCATCCTGGCCAGGTCAACCACCAGCGGCGCGCCAATGATGTCCTTGCCCAGCCCCATGGTGAGCTGCGAGCCGGCCTTGTGGTAGACCTCGCTGCCCAGAATCTCGGCCAGCCGGATCATTTGCCGCCGCGCGTTGGGCAGCTCCAGCGCCATGGTGTTCTTGCCCGGAATCGTCTCGACCACGCGTATCGACACCAGTGACAGCGCGCGCGCCAGGTCCTTGGCCAGGTTGACCACCTGCGCGCCTTTGACGCCGGTGGCCGGCTCGATTTCGTAGCGCGTGATCACCGGTCCGGGCGACGCGGCGACCACGTGGACCTCGACGCCGAAGTCTTTCAGCTTCTTCTCGATCAGCCGCGAGGTCATTTCCAGCGACTCGGGCGTCACCGTCGAATCGACCCGCGACGGCGCGGCATCCAGCAGGTCGACCTGCGGTAGCTTGGTATCTGCCAGCTCGGCGAACAGCGGCTGCTGGCGTTCTTTCGCCACGCGGGTGCTCTTGGGCACCTCGATCAGCACCGGCTCGATGACCATCGGCGCCAGATCCTGCGTCTGCACGCGCTCGACCTCGGCATCGACCTGCGACTCGCGCTCGCGCGTGGCCTCGACGCCGATGCGCCGGTCTTCCTGCACCGCGCGTGCGCTGACGCGGCGTTGCCACAGGCCCTCGACCCAGCCGCCGAGCGCGTCGGCGGTGTGCGCCCACGAGAAACGCAGCGCCAGCGCGGCGCCGAAGACCAGCACCGCAATCCACCACACGCCCGAGCCGGCAAAACCCAGCCAGGTCAGCGAGGCGCGGCCGGCGACCTGCCCCAGCACGCCGCCGGCCTGGCCGCCGGGCAACCAGTCGTCGAGCCGGTACATGCGGCTCCATTCCAGGCTGCAACTGGCCAACATCAGCAGCGCCAGACCGAGCCAGAACAGCGCCGGCGGACGTTGCAGCGGGTCGGCCTCGGCGCCGCGCAGCCAGCGCGCCAGCAGCGCCAGCCAGCTTCGCGCGCCGACCAGCATCAACCACCAGGCCGAGGCGCCGAACAAGAACAAGGCCAGGTCGGACAGCCAGGCGCCGGCGAGGCCGGCCTTGTTGACCACCGCAGCGCCGGTGCCGGAGGTTGAAAAGCCGGGGTCGGCCGGGCTGTGGCTGATCAGCGCGATCAGCGCCAGCAGCCACAACGCGCCGCCGCCAAGCAGGCCAAGCTGCATGCGCCAGCGCGGCGGCGCCAGGTCCAGCCGCGGGGCACGCTGCGCGGCCAGCGCGGCGCCGCCATCGGCGCGCAGTTTTCCAAGGGGGAAACTCATCGCCGCATTTTCGCCGAGCGACGGCGGCGATGCCGGTGCGCGCACGCGAAGCGCACCGCGATGGGCGCAGGCGTGCGGGCGCGTTCGCCTATTCCTGGGTCGCGCGTTCCTTGATCACCACCGAGCCGTTTTCCTGCGTCTCGATGACGCCGCGCTCTTCGAGGTCCTTCATCACCCGGCTGACCATTTCGCGCGATGCGCCAACCACCTTGGCCATGTCCTGCCGCGACACCTTGCTGCGGATGATCTTGACGCCATCGATGTCTTCGGCCATTTCAAGCAGGGTGCGGGCGACGCGGCCGTAGACGTCAAGCAGGGCCAGCGACTCGATTTGCCGGTCGGCATGGCGCAGGCGCCGCACCAGCCCGCGCAGGATGGCGTAGCTCAGGCTGGAATGCTCGGGCAGGCAGCGCTGAAAGTCGGGCCGGCCGAGGATCAGCATGTCGGTCTGCACCTCGCAGCGCACGGTGGCCGAGTGCGCTTCGTTGTCGATCAGGCTCATCTCGCCAACGTAGTCGCCCGACTCCAGCACCGCGAGGATGACCTCGCGCCCGCGTGAATCAGAGGTCAGCACCCGGGCGCGCCCGTTGAGCAGGATGAACAAGGCGTTGCTCTTGCGGCCTTGCTCGACGACCAGCTCGCCACGGCGGAAGCGCCGCTTGACGACGCTGTCGGCAATCGCCTGCGCCTGCTCGTTGGTCAGCATCGAAAACAACGGAACGCGGCGAATCAGGTCCAGATTGGTCAGCATCGACATGGGATTCCCTTCCTTCTGAAACACAGTGTCCGCGCTTGTCCGCGGTGACATATAACCGAGCTGGGGCGGCAAATTGCCGCAATTCGTGCATGCCAGACGTGCGGTAGGCCACGCTTGACCGCGTTTGTATGCGCGCGCGCCGGCATTTTGCCGACCTGCCGCGCGCCAGGCCGCTTAGGTGCTGCGTGGGAGAATGCGTGCCATTTTCCCGCTTGTCGCCGTTCGATCGTCTGGGTCGGGTGGCACATGCTGACCGACCCCGTTGATTTCGCCATGAGCACCTCGCGCCACGCCCAGGTTTTGATCCTTGGTTCCGGCCCCGCCGGCTACACCGCAGCCATCTACGCCGCGCGCGCCAACCTGAAGCCGGTGTTGATCACCGGCATGGCCCAGGGCGGCCAGTTGATGACCACCACCGAGGTCGACAACTGGCCGGCCGACGTCGCCGGCGTGCAGGGCCCGGAGTTGATGCAGCGCTTCTTGCAGCACGCCGAGCGTTTTGAAACCGCGGTGGTGTTTGACCACATCCACACCGTCGAGCTGGCCAAACGGCCGTTCAGGCTGGTCGGCGACAGCGGCGAATACACCTGCGACAGCCTGATCATCGCCACCGGTGCCAGCGCCAAATACCTCGGCCTGGCGTCGGAGGCCGCGTTCATGGGCAAGGGCGTGTCGGGCTGCGCCACCTGTGACGGCTTTTTCTACCGCGGCGAGGAAGTTGCCGTGGTCGGCGGCGGCAACACCGCGGTCGAAGAAGCGCTGTACCTGGCCAATATCGCCAGCAAGGTCCATCTGGTGCATAGGCGCGACAAGTTCCGCGCCGAAGCCATCATGGTCGACAAGCTCTACGAGCGCGTGAAGGCCGGCAAAGTGGTGCTGCACCTGAACGCGGTGCTCGACGAGGTGTTGGGCGACGCCAGCGGCGTCACCGGGGTGCGGCTGAAAGCGGTGGACGGCGGCGCGACCACCGACCTGGCCCTGAAGGGCTGTTTCATCGCCATCGGCCACCAGCCCAACACCGACATCTTCAGCGGCCAGTTGACGATGAAGGATGGCTACATCGTCACCCGCACCGGGCTTGACGGCTTTGCCACCATGACAAGCGTCGACGGCGTGTTTGCCGCCGGTGACGTGCAGGACCACGTCTACCGCCAGGCCATCACCTCGGCCGGCACCGGCTGCATGGCGGCGCTCGACGCGCAGCGCTTTCTGGAGCAGCAGGGCTAAGTCGACTCGGCGCTTGCGCCACTTGTCGGGCAGGTTTCGGGCAAGCGCGGCGCGTGGCCGGGTTATACTCCGCAGTCTTTGCCGGATTTTTTCGGCCAGTTGAATTCACGACTTTCCTGGAGCTGCGTCATGGCACGCGTTTGTCAAGTCACCGGCAAGGGCCCGATGGTGGGCCACCATGTTTCCCACGCCAACAACAAGACCAAGCGCCGCTGGCTGCCCAACCTGCAGTACCGCCGCTTCTGGGTCGAAACCGAGAACCGCTGGGTACGGCTGCGCATTTCAAATGCCGCGCTGCGGTTGATCGACAAGGTCGGCATCGACCAGGTGGTCGCCGACCTGCGCGCCAAGGGCGCACTCTGATCCGCTCTCCCCGGCCGGTTGCCTGAAGCGCCGGCCGCCACTGTCCAAGTCAAGGAGCATGCGATGGCCACCAAAGGCGGACGCGAAAAGATCAAGCTGGAATCCACGGCCGGCACCGGGCACTTCTACACCACGGCCAAGAACAAGAAGACCACGCCGGCCAAGCTCGAATTCATGAAATTCGACCCCAAGGCGCGCAAGCACGTGCTGTACAAAGAAATCAAGCTGAAGTGATGGCTTGGCGCCGGTATCTGCCGCCTGGCGCGGTAAACCGGCTGCGCAGCGCCCGTCGCGATCCGACGGGCTTTTTGTTTTGTGCCACGCGCCGCACACGCGCGCCGGCGTGGTGGCGGGCGCTGGCCACCACCGCCGCGATGGCGCTGTGCGCTGCGGCCGCAACGGCCAACGACCGGCCTTACGAGTGGGCGCGCACCGCGGTCGCCGAGGACGACGACCAGACCTGGAGCCTGGAGTCGTGGGTCAGCCGCATCGGCTCGGTGCGCAGCGTCTCGGTCGAACCCGAATACACCTTCGATCCGCACCATTCGGTGCAGATGGAGTTCAGCCGCCTGCTCGACCGGCTGGGCCAGGACACCGGGCACGCGGCTGAAGTCGAATACAAATACCTGTTCAACCGCATTGACCGCGACGGCTGGGGCCTGGGCATCGGGGCGTCGGCCGGCGCCGAGCGCCGCGCGGCCGAGCACCGCAGCGTCGGCGAACTGACGCTGCGCGTGCCGCTGTCGATCGCCCTGGGCGAAAGCGGCGGCCACCTGCACCTGAACGCCGGCTGGGCGCGCCGCAGCGTCGGCCCAAGCACCGGACTGCTGGCCGCGGCGCTCGACTACACGGTGGCCAGGCGCACACTGCTGTTCGTCGAAACCGCCGCGCAACGCGGGGAGCGCCACGCCCAGTTCGGTGTGCGCTGGTGGCTGCGGCGCGAGAAGCTGGCGCTGGACGCCGCCTGGGTGCGCTCGCGGGTGGCGGGTGAGACCGCCAGCGGCGTCATCTTCGGCATCGGCGTCTACGACATGTAGCCCGCACCCAGCCAGAAAACAACAAAGGCCCACCGGGGCCTTTGTTGTTTCTTGCCGTGGCGCGGGGGCTGCCGCGCCGCTACCGCGTTCAGGCGTGCGCGGCGCGCAGCTTCATCGAGAACTGCGCCAACGCCTCGATGCCGCTGGCCTCGGCGTTGCGGCACCAGGCCTGCAGGTCGGCGACCAATTGCTCGGCCGACACATTGGTGCGGGTCCACAGCAAGCGCAATTCCTCGCGCATCGCCACCAGCTTGGCCAGGGTCGGGTTGGCGTTGACCGCGTGCGCCAGTTGCGGGCGCAAATCGGCAGGAATGCGCTCATCGTCGCGGTGCAGCCAGCGCGCGGCCAGCTTCAACTCGCCAATCTGCTCGGTCGGCCGGCCCTGCGCCTTGCGCTGCTGCAGCTCGGCGGCGCAGGCCGCGCGCAGTTCCTTGGCGTAGCGCGCCATCACCTCGTAGCGGTTGGCGATGATCGCCTCCAGCGTCTTCGAATCGGCCACCGGCCGCACGTCGCCCAGCGCAAGCTTGGGCGGCGTCTTGCGCACCTTGGCCAGGCCAAGCATTTCCAGGCCGCGGATATAGGCCCAGCCGATGTCGAACTCATACGGTTTGACCGAGAACTTGGCCGAGGTGGCGTAGGTGTGGTGGTTGTTGTGCAGCTCCTCGCCGCCGATCAGGATGCCCCACGGCGAGACATTGGTCGAGGCGTCCGGCGCCTCGAAATTGCGGTAACCCCAGTAGTGGCCGATGCCGTTGATCACGCCGGTCGCCCAGACCGGAATCCACACCATCTGGATCGCCCACACCACCAGGCCGATGGCGCCGAACAGCAGCACGTTGATGATCAGCATCAGCGCCACGCCGAGCATGCTGAGCCCGGTGTAGACATGGCGCTCAAGCCAGTCGTTGGGCGTGTTGTGGCCGTACTTGACCAGGGTTTCGGGGTTGGCGGCCTCGGCGCGGTAGAGCTCGACGCCGGTCAGCAGCAAGGCCTTCAGGCCGCGCGTTTGCGGGCTGTGCGGGTCTTCGTCGGTTTCGCACTTGGCGTGGTGCTTGCGGTGAACGGCGACGAATTCCTTGGTCACCATGCCGGTGGTCAGCCACAGCCAGAAGCGGAAGAAATGCGCCGGAATGGCATGCAGCTCGAGCGCGCGGTGGGCCTGGGCGCGGTGCAGAAAAATCGTCACGCCGCAAATCGTCAGGTGGGTGACCACCAGCGTGTACAGCACGATGCCCCAGCCGCCGACGCTGGACCACAGCCCGTTGGCAAGCACGTTGACCACGGCATCGTGAACGCCGGCCCAAGTCATCAATTGCATGGCATTGCCTTATAGAGGTCTTCAAAGCCCCAAACTGGGGCAAACCGGAAATTGTAAATTGCCGGGCTGGGGCGCCAGCTGACAAATAAGGCCACGAATGCGGCGTCGCAAGCGCGCGACAACGTCGGCGCTGACGTGCACGCTTGACCCAGCGCAAGCCATCGCCCGCCGCTCGCCCAACATCAACGGCGCTGCCAGACGCCGGCGAAAAAGCCATCGGTGGCGTGCCGGTGCGGCCAAAGCCGCAGCCAGCGGCCATCGACCAGTTCGTCGCCGCGCACCACATGGGCCTGGGCCAGCCCGTCGGCCGCCGGCAGCGGCGCGAAGTCGGCATGCGTGGCCTCGAAGGCCTCGGCAACCGCTTCGTTCTCGGCGTGCAGCAGGCTGCAGGTGGCGTAGACCAGCCGGCCGCCTGGCTTGACCAGCCGCGCCGCGCTGTCCAGGATGGCTTGCTGCTTGGCCTGCAGCTCGGCCACCGCGGCCGGCGACTGGCGCCACTTCAGGTCGGGGTTGCGGCGCAGCGTGCCCAGGCCAGAACACGGCGCGTCGACCAACACGCGGTCGATCTTGCCGGACAGGCGCTTGACGCGGTCGTCGCGCGCATGCGCCAACTGCGCCGGGTGGACGTTGGACAGCCCGCTGCGCGCCAGCCGCGGCTTGAGCGCATCCAACCGGTGGCCAGCCACGTCAAAGGCGTACAGCCGACCGGTCGAACGCATCGCCGCGCCGAGCGCCAGCGTCTTGCCACCGGCACCGGCACAGAAGTCGACCACCATTTCGCCGCGCTTGGCGTCGACCAGGCAGGCCAGCAACTGGCTGCCTTCGTCCTGCACCTCGATGTCGCCGCGGGTGAACAGCGGCAGCTTGTGCAGCGACGGCTTGGCCGCCAGCCGCACGCCGCATGGCGAAAACGGCGTGGGCGCGCAGCCGTGGCCGAGCGCGCTCAGCTCGGCGATGACCGCGTCGCGCCTGGCCTTGAACGTGTTGACGCGCAGGTCCAGCGGTGCCGGTTCATCAAGCGCGGCAACCAGCGGCCAGAAGGTGTCCTCGCCCCACTGCGTGCGCAGCGCCGCGGCCAGCCAGTCGGGCAGGTTGTGGCGCAGCTTCTCGGAAAAACCCGCCGGGTCCAGCGACAACACCTGCTCGCGCCAGCGCTGCTCGTTCGGCCCCAGCGCGCCGCGCAGCAGGCGGTCGTCGCCAGCCCAGGCCAGGATCGCCAGGCGCCGCTCCAGCGCGCCCTGCCCGCTTTGCGCCAGGTGCAGCAGCAGCGTGCGCCGGCGCAGCACGGCGTAGGCAGTCTCGGCCAGCGCGTGGCGCTCGCGCGGCCCGAGCAGCCGGTGGCGGCGAAAAAACGCCGAGACGATGCCGTCGGCCGGCGCGTCCAGCTTCAGCAGCGCGCGCAGCAGTTCGGTGGCCAGGTCGAGCAAGGCGTTGGGGTGCATAACGGGCGATTGTCGGGCTGGGTCGCGGCGGCTGGATTGGGCGGTGCCGCGGCGCACGCCGGCGGGCCTGGTTTGCAGGCTCAACCCGGCGCGAACCAGCCCTGGGCCGCGCCGTCGCGCTGGGTCACCCGACCGCCCTCGACCCGCAACCGGCCCTCGACCCACCAGCGCACCGCGGCTGGGTACAACCGGTGCTCGGCGGCAAGCACGCGCGCGGCCAGCGTGTCGGCGTTGTCGTCGGAGCGCACCGGCACCGCGGCCTGGGCGACGATGGGCCCGTGGTCCAGCGTCGGGGTGACGACATGCACCGTTGCGCCGGCCAGCTTGCAGCCAGCGTCAAGCGCGCGCTGGTGGGTGTGCAGCCCCGGAAATGCCGGCAGCAGCGACGGGTGGATGTTCAGCAACCGCCCGGCGTAGCGCGCGACAAAGCCATCGGTCAGGATGCGCATGAAGCCGGCCAGCAGCACCAGATCGGGCGTATGGCGGTCAATTTCGGCGGCCAGCGCGGCATCGAAGGCGGTTCGGTCGGCAAAGCGCCGGTGGTCGACCACCGCGGTGGCGATGCCCTGGCCCGCGGCGTAGACCAGCCCGGCGGCCTGCGGCCGGTTGCTCAACACCGCGACCACGCGCGCCGGCCAGGCCTCGGCCACGCTGGCCTCGACGATCGCCCGCAGGTTGCTGCCGCGGCCCGAGATCAACACCACGATGCGCTTCATACGGCGCCAGTGTATGCAGCGAAAATCCACCCTCCCCGGCCCCGCGGTCGGCGCCTGGCGCGGCCACCCCACGCGCTTAAAGCCGCCGGCCGTCGCCGCACTTGAAGCGTTGGAAAACCAAAGATGTCCGCTACCTCGGCGCGTGCGCGCGTTCTCTCCGGCATGCGCCCGACCGGCGCGCTGCACCTGGGCCACTACCACGGCGCGCTGAAAAACTGGGTGCGGCTGCAGGACGATTACGAGTGCTTCTTCTTCGTTGCCGACTGGCACGCGCTGACTACCCACTACGAGGACCGCGAGGTCATCGAGCAGTCGGTGTGGGAGATGGTTACCGACTGGCTGGCCGCCGGGCTGGACCCCGAGCGCTGCACGCTGTTCATCCAGAGCCGCCTGCCCGAGCACGCCGAGCTGTTCACGCTGCTGGCGATGGGCACGCCGCTGGGCTGGCTGGAACGCATGCCAACCTACAAGGACCAGATCGACAAGTTGAAGGACAAGGACTTGGCGACCTATGGCTTTCTCGGCTACCCGCTGCTGCAGGCGGCCGACATCCTGATCTACAAGGCGGCCTACGTGCCGGTCGGCGAGGACCAGGCGCCGCATGTCGAGATCACCCGCGAGGTGGCGCGCCGCTTCAACCACCTGTACGGCCGCGCGGCCAACCACGCCGAGCTGGTGGCCGCCGCGCTGGCCCGGCTGGGCAAGGACGACGCGCGCTATGTCGAGCGCCAGCGCAAGGCCTATGGCCAGGACGGCGCGGCCGATGCGCTGGCCAAGGGCGAGGCGGTGGTCAACAAGGCGCTTGCCGCGCAGCGGCTCGGCAGCGACGACGCCGAGCTGCTGCTCGGCCACCTGAAGGGCAGCGGCAAGAGCGTGCTGGTCGAGCCGGCGGTGCTGCTGACCGAAACCAGCCGGCTGCCCGGGCTGGACGGCGACAAGATGGCCAAGAGCCGCAACAACGCCATCGCCATGCGCGACAGCCCCGAGGCGGTGACGCAGAAAGTGCGGCGCATGACCACCGACCCGCAGCGCGCGCGCCGCAGCGACCCCGGCGACACCGAACGCTGCCCGGTGTGGCAGTTGCACCAGGTGTACTCCGACGCGCCGACCCGCGACTGGGTGGTCAAGGGCTGCACCAGCGCCGGCATCGGCTGCCTGGACTGCAAGCAACCGGTGATCGACGCCATCATCCGCGAGCAGCAGCCCTGGCTGGAACGCGCCGCGCCGCTGCTGGCCGACCCGGCACGCCTGAAGCGCATCGTCGCCGACGGCACCGAGCGCGCGCGCACGGTGGCGCGGCAGACGATGGCCGATGTGCGCGCGGCGATGGGGCTGGACTACTGACGGCCAGGCGGCCGCGCACCACCCATCGCAGCCTCTGCCACTGGCTACCGCGGCGGCGGCGATGGGTTCGCTGCGTCGCCGTGGTCCACCGCGTGACCGTAGGGCGTGCGCAGATCGACCACGCTGTGCGCGCGCTTGCGCAGCCGGATGTTGAGCATCTCGACCGCCACCGAGAACGCCATCGCAAAGTAGATGTAGCCCTTGGGCACGTGGTGGCCAAAGCCTTCGGCGATCAACACCACGCCGACCACCACCAGGAACGACAGCGCCAGCATCTTGATCGTCGGGTGGTCGGACACAAAGCGCCCGATCGGCCCGGCAAACAGCATCATCAGAGCGACCGATGCCACGACCGCGGCGATCATCACCCGCACGTCGTCGACCATGCCGACCGCGGTGATGATCGAGTCAAGCGAGAACACCAGGTCGATGACCATGATTTGCGCGATGACGCCAAAGAAGGTCGCCTTCACGCTGGCCGCGGTCTCGCCCTCCTCGCCTTCCAGGCTGCCGTGGATTTCGTGCGTGGCCTTCCAGACCAGGAACAGGCCACCGCCAATCAGGATCATGTCGCGCCCGGAGATTTCGTTGCCGAACAGCGTGACCAGCGGCGCGGTCAGCCCGGCCAGCCAGGCCAGCACCATCAGCAGGCCGATGCGCATGAACATCGCCAGAAACAGGCCGATGCGGCGCGTGAACTCCTGCTTCTCCTTGGGCAGCTTGTCGACCAGGATGGAGATGAAGATGATGTTGTCTATGCCCAGTACCAGCTCCAGCATCGTCAACGTGGCCAAGGCAATCCAGGCCTGCGGGCTGGTCAATAAATCCATCGTCTGATTTCTCCGTTATTCAAATCCAGGGCCAGGGCCAGGGCCGCCGGCCAGCTTCAGCCGCCCGGCTTGACCAGTGGCCAGCCGCGGCGCGCCCATTCGCTCATGCCACCCTGCACAAAGCGCACGTTGCTATAACCGCCGCGCTCGCGCAGTTTGCGCAGCGTCGCGCTGGAGCGGTTTTGCGTGTTGCACACCAGCAGCACAGGCTGGTTGGGGTCGTTCGGCAACTCGGCGAGCCGGCGGCCGAGTTGGCTCAGCGGCAGCAACTGCGCGCCAGGCGCGACGCCGGTGGCATGCTCCTCGGGCTCGCGGATGTCAAACAGCTTGACCCGGCCGGCGGCCAGCTCGGCGCGCGCGGTGTCCAGCGTGACCGAATCGGCCGGGTTGGCCGACTGGCCACAGGCCGCGAACGACGCCAGCAGGCCAAGGCCGGCGACCAAACAACCGCGGCGCGCGGCCGACGGCGGTGCTTCGAATGGGTTGGGCAATCGCGTCATCGTGGCTCTCACGAAAAGGGTCAGCCAGCCGCACCGTCCAGGCAGCGGCTGCCACGCCACGGTACCGCACTGCGTGCGTCGCAGTCGATGCCGCAGTGCAGCACATCCGGCAAGCATACGTGAGGCCCGGCGCGTGCCGCGCCGCACGCGACAACCCGCGCGGCGGCGAACACGGTGCTTGATTTTTCCAACACTTCGACAATAATGGAATCATGGACGAGCAAACCGCGGTCGCCTCGCTGGCGGCGCTGGCGCAACCGCTGCGGTTGCGCATCTTCAGGGCGCTGGTCGGCGCCGGGCCGGCCGGCCAGACACCGGGCGCGCTGGCCGCGATGCTGGACGTTCCGGCGTCCACGCTGTCGTTTCACCTGAAGGAGTTGTGGCGCGCCGGCTTGCTGTCGCAGCAGCGCGATGGCCGCCACCTGATTTACCGCGCCGCGTTCGACCAGATGCGCGCATTGCTCGACTACCTGAGCGCGCATTGCTGCCAGGGCCAGCCTTGCGAGGCCGTGCCTGCCGCCGCCGTGTTGCGCTGCCCACCCCACTCTGACTGAGAACCCGCCACGATGAAGCGCTTTCATGTCCACCTGCACGTCAACGACCTGGCCGAGAGCATCGGCTTTTACGCCCGCCTGTTCGGCAGCGACCCGACGCGGGTCGAGTCCGACTACGCCAAGTGGATGCTTGACGACCCGGCGGTCAACTTCGCGATATCCACGCGCGGCCACGCCGCCGGCATCGACCACCTGGGCATACAGGCCGACAACGCCGCCACGCTGGCCGAACTGAAGCAGCGCGCCGCCGCCGCCGACAGCCAGTTGCGCGACGAGGGCGAAACCACCTGCTGCTATGCGCGCAGCGAGAAACACTGGGTCACCGATCCGCAGGGCGTGGCCTGGGAGCAGTTCCACACGCTGGCGGCGATTCCCATCTTCAGCGAGGGCGACCCGAACGCGCCCGGGGCCTGCTGCGTGCCGGCCGCGGCAAGCACCGTCGCCGCCGCCGAAACAGCGGATGCGCCCACCGCCGCGGCTGCCGCAGCGCAGGTTGCCGAAGGCGCCGCAAGCTGCTGCGCGCCACCGGCGCGGCCGCGCGGCAAGCCGCTGGGCATCGCGGTCAAGCCCTCGTCGTCGTGCTGCTGAAATGGGCCTCGCGACCATGGCGCCAGCCGCCGCGCCCGCGCCCGCGGCAATGGGTGTCTTCGAACGCTGGCTGACGCTGTGGGTGCTGGGGTGCATCGTCGCCGGCATTGCGCTGGGGCGCTGGCTGCCGGCGCCGTTCCAGGCCCTGGGCGGCATGGCCTTTGCCAAGGTCAACCTGCCGGTGGGCGTGCTGATCTGGGTGATGGTGATCCCGATGCTGCTGAAGGTCGACTTCGGCGCGCTCGGGCAGGTCGGGCGGCACTGGCGCGGCATTGGCGTGACGCTGTTCGTCAACTGGGCGGTGAAGCCGTTTTCAATGGCGCTGCTGGGCTGGATCTTCATCCGCCAGGTGTTTGCGCCCTATCTGCCGGCAGCGCAGCTTGACAGTTATGTGGCCGGACTGATCCTGCTGGCCGCCGCGCCGTGCACCGCGATGGTCTTCGTCTGGAGCCGGCTGACCAACGGCCACCCGTTGTTCACCCTCAGCCAGGTGGCGCTGAACGACGCCATCATGGTTTTCGCCTTCGCGCCCATCGTCGCGCTGCTGCTCGGCCTGTCGTCGATCAGCGTGCCGTGGGACACGCTGCTGACTTCGGTGCTGCTGTACATCGTGGTGCCGGTGGGGATTGCGCAGGCCTGGCGGCGCGCGCTGCTGGCGCGCGGACAGGCCGCGCTGGACGCCACGCTGGCCGCCATCGGACCGTGGTCGATGGCCGCGCTGCTGGCCACGCTGGTGCTGTTGTTCGCGCTGCAGGGCGACCAGATCCTGAAGCAGCCGCTGGTGATCGCGATGCTGGCGGTGCCGATCCTGATCCAGGTCTTCGTCAACGCCGCGCTGGCCTACGGGCTGAACCGGCGCCTGGGTGAAGCGCACAGCGTGGCCTGCCCGTCGGCGCTGATCGGCGCCAGCAACTTCTTCGAACTGGCGGTGGCCACCGCGATCAGCCTGTTCGGCTTCGAGTCCGGCGCGGCGCTGGCCACCGTGGTCGGCGTGCTGATCGAGGTGCCGGTGATGCTGCTGGTGGTGCGCGTGGTCAACCGCAGCAAGGCCTGGTACGAGGCCGGGGCGGCGGCGGCTGGCTCAGGCCGCTGAAGCGCCGCGGCGGCGGCCACTGACGAAGCCCTTGGCAGCGCTGGGCGTTCAGCCGCCGCGGCCAGCAAGCGCAGGCGGCCACCACCGAAGCGGTGGCCGAATTCATGCGCCGCGTCGCAGGCATCGACACCACCACCTGTGGGAGGGGGCTTATATTTGAGGCTCTTCGTGACTTTCAGTGGGATCCAGCACTGGCCGGCCGCAGATCAAGCTTGCCGCAGAAGAAGAGGATGCGCGTTCGGAAGTTCTCGAAGCTGCGGAATCCGCGGGCG
>WBZS01000384.1_pt1 | contig 60629 bp, 44 predicted proteins | sample 5204201 | NCBI WGS metagenome assembly WBZS01 (sample SAMN12344357, study PRJNA552823) | activated sludge metagenome | biome: Activated sludge suspended growth; feature: Nitrification reactor; material: Wastewater; isolation source: activated sludge from nitrification reactor of wastewater...
CGGCTAACTACGGCCTCAACGGACCAAGGAAGAAACGGCGTCACCGGACAGCCGCACGACCCCATTCTCAGCCTCGAAGAGGCGCCCCACCAGGGCACCCAGGCTAACTAGTTCTGGCCTCCCGTCGGCGGGAGGCCAGAACTAGTTAGGAGGGCCTTTGTCGAGTGGTGTGAGCGCCCCGGGTGTCCGCTGGCGGTTTCGAGCGGGTCTCGGTTAGCCTCCGCGCGTGGACGATCTGCAGCGGCTGGGGTGTGCCGCACGGAAGGGCGTCACGGCAGCTGTCGCGGAATCGCTGACCAGCGGCCGATTGTCGGCCGACGACGTCGTCCGCCAAGCCGTGCGGGACGCGTTGACGCCGCTGGCCGACCAGGCCTGCGACCCGGCGGGCGCGGGATCCGGCGGGTGACCGGCCTGCTGATCGCCGGCACCAGTTCGGACGCAGGCAAGTCGCTGATCACCACCGGGTTGTGCCGCAGCCTGCACCGGCGCGGCATCGCGGTCGCACCGTTCAAGGCGCAGAACATGTCGAACAACTCGATGGTCTGCCCGGACGGCTCCGAGATCGGACGCGCCCAGTACCTGCAGGCACAGGCCGCGCGGGTTGAGCCGAACTCGGCGATGAACCCGGTGCTGCTCAAGCCCGGCACCGATCGGAGAGCGTTCATCGTGCTGCGCGGTGAACCGGGCGGCACCCTGGAAGCGGGCGAGTACGCGACCGGACGCAGCCGGCTGGCCGAGGCCGCTTTCGCCGCCTATGCAGAGTTGGCGGCGACCTTCGACGTGGTGCTGTGCGAGGGTGCCGGGTCGCCGGCGGAGATCAACCTGCGTGGCGGCGACTATGTGAACTTCGGTTTGGCAAGGCGCTTCGACCTGCCTGTGGTGTTGTGCGGCGATATCGACCGCGGAGGCCTGCTGGCCGCCATCTTCGGCACCTGGGCGATCGTCGACGACGCCGACCGCTCGCTGCTCGCCGGGTACGTGATCAACAAATTCCGCGGCGACCAGTCGGTGCTCGATCCAGGCCTCGATGAGCTGACGCGGCGCACCGGGTTGCCGTGCCGTGGCGTGCTGCCCTGGTTGTCCGAGGTGTGGTTGGACAGCGAGGACGCGCTCGCCTTCGCCCGCTGGCCGCGGCTCGCCGGGGCGTCCGGCACCCTGCGGGTCGCGGCGGTCCGCTTTCCGCGGGTCTCCAACGCCACCGATCTGGAGGCGCTGGCCGCAGAGCCCGGCGTCCGGGTGACCGTGACCGCCTCGCCGGCGGACGTTGCCGAGGCCGATCTGGTGGTGCTGCCCGGCAGTCGCTCGACGCTGGCCGATCTGGCCTGGCTGCGCGAGCGCGGGCTCGCCGACGCCGTGGTCGCGCGGGCGCGGCAGGGGCGTCCGGTACTGGGCATCTGCGGTGGCTACCAGATGCTGGCGGCGACGATCGACGACCCGGTGGAGTCCGAGAGGGGCGCCGAGCCAGGGCTCGGCCTGCTGACCGCCCGGGTGCGATTCGGTGTTGACAAGGTGCTGGGCCGGCCCAGCGGATGGTGGCGCGGACACCTAGTGGACGCCTACGAGATCCATCACGGGGTGGTGCTGGCCGACGGCGGTGAGCCGTTCCTCGACGGCGTCCGGCAGGGCACCGTGTGGGGCACGATCTGGCACGGGATCTTCGAGAACGACGGCTTCCGACGGACCTGGCTGAGCGAGGTGGCCGCGGCGTCCGGGTCGTCGTGGACGCCGACTCCGGGCGCGCTCGGTTTTCGGGAGCGCCGGGAACGCATGCTGGACGGCCTGGCCGACGCGATCGAGCAGCATGTCGATGTGGACGCCCTGCTCGGGCTCGTCCGCTGACGGCGGTAGTACGGTCAGGACACGCTCGATGTGGCCAGCCTCCGATGGCCACAGCGACTCAGACGCCATGGATCCCTTCTGACGAGGAGAACCGAATGAACGAACCGTCCAACCGGCCCGCTCAGCCCGGATCCGGTTCACCCACCTATCTGGCGGGCCTGTTGCTGCACGGACGCCGCGTCGTCGTGGTCGGCGGGGGCAAGGTCGCCCGGCGCCGCGTCCCAAAGCTGCTGGCCGCCGGGGCACGGGTCGAGTTGATCTCGCCCGAGGTGGATCCTGCCTTGCGCTCCCTGGCCGACTCCGGCGCCCTGGTCTGGCAGGCCCGCGAGTTCACCGCGTCCGACCTGGACGGCGCCTGGTACGTGCTGGCCGCGACCGATTCGGCCGAGGTCAATGCCTCGGTGACGTCCGAGTCCGAGCAGCGGCACACCTTCTGCGTGCGCGCCGACCACGCCGACGCCGGGTCGGCCTGGACGCCGGCCACCGGCGAGACGTCCGGAGTCACGGTGGCGGTGATCACCAGCCACGATCCGCTGCGCGCCCGCCGGATCCGCGACCGCCTCGTCGAGGTGGTCGCCGAGGAAGTGCTCTAAGCGCCCTCGCGTCGATCCCGCGAACGCGCTTCCCCCTAGCCGCGCCCATAAAGCCCTGCCTAACTGGTTCTGGCCTCCCGTCGACGGGAGGCCTGAACTAGTTAGGGAGGGCCCTAGTGCGAAGTGCCTCGGGGGCACGCTCATCAGCGACGTTCTCCGCATACTGGACGCCGCCCGGCCGCGCTTGTGCCGTCCGGGCCGGCCGTGGTTCGATCGAGCGGTCGCAGTGATCGGGAACCCGGTGCAAATCCGGGGCTGTCCTCGCAACTGTGAGTGGAGAGCCGACCTCTCATCGATGCCACTGGAGTGATCCGGGAAGGCGGGAGTCGGCGGTCGATCCACGAGCCAGGAGACCGGCTGCGGCGCTTTGTCCGCAACGCCCCACGATGGATGGGGCCTCGAAAGGAAACGGCTATGCCCGCACACGATTCGTCGACCCCTGCCCTGACGAGGGCCGACGCATGACCACCACCGCGAACCTCGGATTCCCCCGCATCGGACGCGACCGCGAACTCAAATGGGCGCTCGAGAAGTATTGGCGGGGCGAACTCGACGCCGCCGGCCTCGCCGACGTGGCCGCCCCGCTGCGCGCCACCCACTGGCAACTGCAGCGATCCAAGGGCATCGAGCACATTCCCAGCGGCGAATTCTCCTACTACGACCAGGTGCTGGACACCGCGGTCACCCTGGGCGCCGTCCCGGAGCGCTTCGGGGCTCCGTTCGACATCGCCGGCTCGGACGCCGACGCGCTCGGCAGCTACTTCGCCATGGCCCGCGGCGGCAACGGCGTGCCGGCCCTGGAGTTGACCAAGTGGTTCGACACCAACTACCACTACCTGGTCCCGGAACTGGCCGCTGACCAGGAGTTCCGCTACTCCTCGAAGGCGACTGCCGCGCAGGTTCGTGAGGCGCTCGCGCTCGGCATCGCGACCCGTCCGGTGGTGATCGGTCCGCTCACCTTCCTGCGGCTGGCCAAGCGCACCGACGGCGGCGACACCATCGAGTTGCTGGACGCGATCCTGCCGGCCTACGTCGACTGGCTGACCGATCTGGTGGCGTCCGGCGCGACCGAGATACAGCTCGACGAGCCCGCGCTGGTGCTCGACCTGTCGCCGGCGGAGATCGATGGCTACCGCGCCGCCTACGCCCGGCTGCGGGCCGCCGTCCCCACTGCGAAGCTCACCCTGGCTACCTATTTCGGCGGCCTGGGCGACAACCTGGAGCTGGCCGTCGGGCTGCCGGTCGACGTTCTGCATGTCGACCTGGTCCGCGATCGGGATCAGCTGAACGCCGTGGTCGCCGCCGCGCCGGCCCCTCTCGGCCTGTCCCTGGGTGTCGTGGACGGCCGCAACGTGTGGCGCACCGACCTGACCGCGGTCTACGAACGGCTACGGCCGGTCGTCCGCGAGGCCGGGTCGGAGCGCGTCCAGCTGGCGCCGTCCTGCTCGCTGCTGCACCTGCCGGTCGATCTGGCCTCCGAGACCGGTGACGATGTTGAGCTGGAATCGTGGCTGGCCTTCGCCACCCAGCGACTGGACGAGGTGGCGCTGCTCGCCGGGGCGCTGAACGGCGACCCGGACGCGTTGGCCGGCCTGGCCGAGAGCACTGCCGTGTTGGCCGCCCGCCGCACCTCGCCGCGGGTGCTGCAGCCGGCGGTTCAGGAGCGGCTGGCCGCGATCACCCCGGACTGGTCGCGCCGCGCCGCCGCCTACCCGCAGCGGGCCGTCGTCCAGCATGCCCGGCTGGGGCTGCCGCTGCTGCCGAGCACCACGATCGGCTCGTTCCCGCAGACCGCCGAGGTGCGCCGGCTACGTGCCGCACATCGTCGCGGCGAGGTGGACGCCGAGGCGTACCGGGCCGGTTTGGAAGAGTTCACCGTCGCCTGCATTCGCAAGCAGGAGGAGCTCGGCGTCGACGTCCTGGTGCACGGCGAGTTCGAGCGCACCGACATGGTGGAGCATTTCGGGCTGAAGCTGGACGGCTTCACCACCACCTCGCGCGGCTGGGTACAGAGCTACGGTTCGCGCTGTGTGAAGCCGCCGGTGCTGTTCGGCGACGTGGCTCGTCCCGAGCCAATGACGGTGGATTGGGCCCGGTTCGCCGCGGCCCAGACCGACCGTCCGATGAAGGGCATGCTGACCGGACCGATCACGATCCTGCAGTGGTCGTTCGTCCGCGACGACCAGCCCGAGTCGGTGACCGCCCGGCAGGTGGCGCTGGCGCTGCGCGACGAGGTGATCGATCTCGAGGGGGCCGGTCTGCCGATCGTCCAGGTCGACGAGCCGGCGCTGCGGGAGGGCCTGCCTCTGCGTCGCCGGGACTGGGCGGCGTACCTGGATTGGGCGACCGAGGCGTTCCGGCTGTCGGTCAGCGGCGTTCGCAACGACACCCAGGTCCACACCCACATGTGCTACGCGGAGTTCGGTGACGTGATGGACGCGATCATCGCCCTGGACGCCGACGTGATCTCGATGGAGGCGTCCCGATCCAAGGGCGAGGTGGTGGAGGAGCTGGCCGAGGCCGGCTACCCGAACGAGGTCGGCCCGGGCGTGTGGGACATCCATTCCCCGCGGGTGCCGAGCGCCGACGAGGTGGACGCCCTGCTCGACGCGTCCCTGGCGATACTGCCCGCCGAGCGGCTCTGGGTGAACCCGGACTGCGGCCTAAAGACCCGCGGCTGGCCCGAGGTCGAGGCCTCCCTGGCCGAGCTGGTCGCCGGTGCAGCTCGGGCCCGCGCCCGCCTGGTCGCCCAGGCGTAGCCCAGCCGCCCACCTAAAGCCCTCCCTGAGGAACCGCCGATCAGTGCGACGCTTTCGTTGGTCGAGCTTGTCGAGACCTCGGACGACATAGTGTCCGCAAGGGGTTTCGACAAGCTCGACCGGCGGTGGTCACGTTGATCAGCACGTCCTCGGGCGAGGGTCTGCCTGGTCAACGATTCCTCACCACAGTCCGGCCGCCGAGAAACGTGCGTTATGAATCGGGTATCGGCGCCCGGCGTGCCAGTTCGCTCAGAAATGAGCGTTATGGAGGCTACGGGCCAGGCCATAACGCTCGTTTCTGCGCGGGCGGCCTCACGCGGAGGGAGAGCACGCGTCAAAACGCACGCTTCTCCGCTGGGCAAGCTCACCGCCCGCAGGGTCGGCCGATCTCCGCAGGCTCGCGCTCGGCGACGACCGGCTCAGGCGACGGTGACGGACTCGGGCTTGCGGGTGATCCGGAGGTGCCACTCGCCGGGCTCCTCGACCAAGTACTGGACGTCGATCCGGGCGCGCTCGGCGAGCTGGCCGAGCAGCGGGAGCGGGTTGTGCGGGGCGATCAGCACCAGCGCCTGGCCGGGGGCGATCGCGTCGAAGGCGCCGAACACGGTGGTGTGCCGGATCGCGTGCGGAATCGGCCGGACGTCGAGCACCGGCGCTTCGGCGTCGTGGCCGCCGCAGCCGCAGCCGCCGGCGGTCTTGATCTCGATGTTGTTGCTCATCGTTCCTCCTTGTGGTGGTGGTTTTTCCGGGTGAGACAAAGCTGGTTTCGACAAGCTCAACCAGCGGAGGGGTCTCAACACGCTCAACCAGCGGTGGGTGGGACATGCTCAACCGCCGGTGACGCGGACGAAGCCGTGCGCGCCGCGTTCGGCGTCCGACATGACGTGGCTGACCAGCGCGTAGTTGCCGGGCTCGGGAAAGACGGTTTCGACGAAGCCGCCCTGGGCGGGCTGCAGACCGAGTGCTTGGGCGCCGCCATTGCGGTCGCCGAACGCGTCCCGTCCGCGTTTGAGCAGGTAACTGCCCTCGCTGAACACGGTGTCGAACTGGACGCCGACGATGTGGAAGCTGCTTGGCCGGTTGGGTCCGACGTCGAGCACCCAGAACCGGACGCGCTCCCCCACCCGGGCGGCGAGTCGGTGCTGGTCGTAGCCGTTGGCGATTCCGTTGAACATCACGTAGTCGGGGTTGCGCACACCGACCGCGCCGGCGTCCACCTCGGTCGCTGCCTCCGGTGTCGTGGCCCGATCGGTCAGGTACGCCTCGGACTGCACCAGAACGTACGAGCGGGCGACCTTCGGCAGTCCCTCGGGTTCGATCACCACCGCGCCGGCCATTCCGGCGGCGATGTGCGCGCTCATCGGATGCGTCGAGCAGTGGTACATCCACACCCCCGCCTTGGTCGCGGTGAACCGATAGGTCAACCGTTCGCCGGGCTCGATGGTGCGCATCGGGCGGTCCGGCGCCAGCGAGCCGGCGTGGAAGTCGATCGAATGCCCCATCGAGCCATCGTTGACCAGGGTGATGTCGAACACGTCACCGACGCGGCCGTGCAGCGTCGGACCGATCGGACGTCCGTTGTAGGTCCAGCGCCGCTGCCAGATGCCGGGCGCGACCTGCAGCGGCACCTCGGTCATGGTGAGCGTCAGCCGGTGCACCCGCTCGTCGGTGAGCGGCGGCAGCACCGGATCGACCACCTGATCGGACGCCAGGCTCGCCTCGGGCGCCGGGCTCGCCTGGCCATGCTCATGCCCCGGAGCGGACGCCGACGGCTGCGCGCCCGGCACCGAACCCTCGACGATGACGTCGAACACCATGCCCATCTGCCGGTGTCCGGCGACCGTGCAATAGCCCTGGACGCTGGCACCGATCACGCCGGCGTCCAGTTCGGTGCGCTTGCCGGGACCGATCCGCGAACTGCGGGCGTCGCCGATCACCACGTCGTGGGTGGTCGTGTCGGTGTTGACCAGGTCGAGCACCAGCCGGTCGCCGGCCTGCACGGTGACGCTGGACGGGGTGAACTTCATGTCGCCCATGGCGACCTCGATGCGCACCACCTTCCCGGTCGGCTGCACCGCGACGGACGTCGTCGGCGCCGGTCCCGCGGCACCGGCCGCGCGCGGGTCGACGCCCACGCCGACGACAACTGCCGTAGCCAGCGCGGTCAATCCGGCGATCAGCTGGCCGGCGGTGAAGATGGTGGGCCGCTCCGGCTCCGGACGCCGCTCGCCCGGCGAGCGGCCCGGACGAGCCGTCGAAGCCGCCGCACCGGAATGAGGCTCATCGGGAGCCGGGCCGGGCGTCCGTTCGACCCGAGACGCTGCCGCAGCCAGCTCGCGGCGGACAGCGAGGCTCGCCTTCAGCCCGAGGATCATCAGCGGCAGGAACGCGGCGGCCGCACCGAGCGCGAGCAGCGAGCCGGTCACCTTCACCCAGCTCGGGCTGGGCAGCAGCCACAGCAGCAACCCGCCGTTGATCGCAATCAGCCGGAACGAACCGGCCCGGTTGAACCACTGCTGTCCGGCCCGGACGACGCTGGGACCGCCGCCCAGCACGGACGGCAACAGGTACGACAGCGCCCCCGACAACACCTGCACCGCGAACCCGGCACCCAGCACCGCCGCCGGCCAGATGAAGCCCTCGCGCACCGCCGTCCAGTCCGGGGCGCTGGCCAGCAGCCACCCCGCCCAGGCCAGTCCGATCATCAGCCAGACCATTGCGACAGCCACCGAGGCGGAGGCGAACTCGCGCGGTGGCCGGGCCCGGGCCGGACGCCACAACCCCCGCCCCCACAGCCCGATCGCCACCAAGTAGAGACCCACGCCAGCGGCGGAGAGCCAGCTCAGCCCGGCCAGCGCACCCCCGACAGCCGCGGCGATGGCGGCGCCGAACAGCGGCAGCGCCTGCTGCGTCCAGCGTTCGGCGACGTCGTCCATCCGGGTGCGCAGCATGGTCGGCCACAGGGTGAGCAACGTGCCGGTCAGGGTCAGCCCGACCCAGCCCAGCACGTTCGCCAGCGCGTGCGCGACCAGCAGCCTTCCGTGCCAGGGATCCTCCCACCCCAGTGCCAGCAGCACCCCGGAAAGTCACTCCCACAACCAGCGATGCCGCCGCACCCAGGTAATACCGGACGGTCACCCGGAACCGGGCCGGCAATGCCCGGCGCAGCATGCCCCACAGCACCAGCCCATGCCAGCCGACCGCGACGGCGACCAGGACCCCACCAACAAGAGTGAGTGGCCACCAGGTGGTCGGCACCCCGATCAGCACCGCCGCGGCACCAAGGGTGAGCAGTCCGAGTCGCCGGTTGTGCCGGGCCGCTTCGGTCTCGGACGCCGGCGAGCGCAACAGTGTCTGGGCGAAGTGGAAGCTCCACACCACGATCGCGTGGGTGAGCGCGCCGAGCAGCACCAGGTGCAACATCAGCCAGTTGGCATCGGGTAGCCAGCGATGGAAAACGGCGATCACCACAGCTGCAGCCAGCCAGCCGATCAGCGGCAGGTCGCGCAGCCGTGAGCGCCGGCGTCCGACCGGGCGTCCGGTGATCGCGCCGTGGCCCCCCGGCCCACCGCGCTGTCGATCGCCGGGCCCGGCCGGACGGCCGTGTCCCTTCCCCCCGTCCGGCGACGACGCTCCGTCGCCGGACATCCTTGCTGCCCCGGGTCCGAGTTCGCTCGGCTCTCCCGGACCGGTTCCGTTCGGGCCGTTCATCGCCGCACCACCAGGGTGATCGCGGTGATCGCGAAGACCAGCAGGGCGAGCACAGTGACCACGCCACCGATCTGCCAGGCGACGTCCCAGCCGCCGAGTGCTCCGGTGAAGCGCAACGCCAAACCGGCGTGCAGCATGCCGAGCGGCAACCACAGCACCGGTCGGTACGGCAACGCCCGACCCAGCACCGCGGGCAGGATCACCGGCGCGTGCGCCATCACCATCGACAACGCGAAACCGAGGAATACGCCGTGCACGATCACGTCATAGCTGGCCCGATCACCCGGCAGCCCCGACCAGACCAGAACCGAGCCCGCCAGGGCCAGATTCAGATAGCCGGCGAGCAACGCGACCGCCAGATAGCGGCGCTGTCCAGGCAGCCGCAGTTGCCGGCGCACCACGTCGTGCACCAGTAGCCACGCCGCAATCGCCAGCAGCGCGACACCCACCAAGCGCGGGCCCACCGACGGCCACGCCAACGCCGCGAGAATCGCCAGGGTCAACGCCCCGGCCAGGCCGAGCAGCTCGGAATCCGCCCGAGGACCCATCGCCAGCTGGGCGAGTTCGGCCCGCTCGGCGGCGATGGTGAGCACCACGAAACCGGCCAACCAGAGCAGCGCGACGGTGACATCGACGAGGGTGGCCACCACCGCCCCGCCGAGCGCCAGCACCGCCGACAACACCTGGACGGCGACCAGGGGTCGCGGTGCCCGCCGCCACAAGGCGAGATAGATCGCGACGAACATCACGCCGGCCTCGATCAGCAGCAACTGGCCCAGCAGCATCGGCGCGGGGGCGAGCAGCGCGAGGCCGCCCGCCCCGTACAGCGCCGGCGCCAGATAGCCCCACGACCGCCCCAGCGACTGCGCACGTTCCAGCGAGATCAGCGTGCCGAGGAAGCCGAGCACCATGACCAGGCCGTGCGCATCGCCGGCCCGGTCCGAGGGCAACGGCGCCCACACCTCGAGCCGGATCAGGCCCGCGTTGAGCCCGCTGATCAGACACACCCCGCCGAGGACCATCAGCAGCAGCCGGCCGCGGGCACTGCTGCGACGTCCGGACGGCCCGGCAGCGGCCCGCGCACGGGGCGGAGCGGTGTGGGACACAGATCCTCGCATTTTCTCCATGTATGTCTGTAAAAAGTAGCACTAGGATGCCGCCATGAGCACATCGGCGCCGATCCAGGGCGGTCCCGACCCGACTGCCGCGGATCTGCGTCCGGCCGGGCCCGCTGCAACGCCGGCGTCCGCCGAGCTGGGTCCCCAGCCGGCTCGCACCGACCGTCCTCGTGATGCGGCGATGCGGGTGCTGCGCTGTCTCGCCGCCGCCGAGGACCCGGTGACCATCACCGCACTGACCGCCGAGCTGGGTGGTCACCCCAACAGCGTCCGGATGCACCTCGAGAACCTTGTCAGCGAGGGTTTCGTGATCGAGGAGCCGGCGCCGACAGGGGCCCGCGGACGTCCGCCGCGGGCCTACCGCGCCACCGTCGACGGCCTCCAGGTCGCCGGCCAGGACGACACCTGGGACGGCAGCTCGGCGCTCGTCGCGGCGCTGGCCGAGCAGTTCGCGACCGGTCCCGACCCGGTGGCCTCCGCGCAGGAGCTGGGCCGGCGCTGGGGACGCCGCCTCCGGGACTCGGACGCCGGACTGCTCACCACCCTGGCCGCCCAGGGATTCACCCCACGGATCGGCGACGACGGCATCGAGCTGCGGACCTGTCCGCTGTTGACGACCGCACGGCAACTCCCCCAGGTCGTCTGCAGCATTCACCAAGGCCTGATCGACGAGTTGTCAGACGACCCGCTCCGGCTCGTTCCGTTCGCCCGGCCGGGCGCCTGCGTGCTGCGTCCCGTAACGGACTCCGCCTAGACGGCCGGGCCCACCCCGCGCTCCCCGAGCTACGGACCGCTCGCCGAATTCAGCGAGCCCGGAAATGGTTCGGAGAGCGCTGGATGGGACGGGTTGTGCGGCCCGGTCATGATGGAAGTCGTTGGTTCGCAGCGCCCGGGGCGCAGGAGGGAAGGCTGATCGTGGAGGTCATCGTCATTGGCATCATCGCCGTCGCCATCGGGGCTTTGCTGTGCTTCCGGGGGTACGTGACGATGCGCCTGGTCATCAGCCTGTTCGGCGCATTCGCTGGCTTCATGCTCGGCGCGGGCCTGTTCGGGGGCACTGCGGACGGCGGGGGGCAGGTCGCCCTCGGCTGGCTGGCCGGCGTCGTCGGCGCGGTGCTCTTCGGGCTGCTGGCCTATTTCTCCTATCAGCTGGCCGTGATCATCGGGATGGCCGCGATCGGGTTCACCCTCGGCACCAGCGTGATGTCCATGTTCACCTCATCGTCGTCGTTCCTCACCTTGCTCGTGGGCATCATCGCCGGGGTTCTGCTCGCCATCCTGGCCGTGACCACCAACCTTCCGGCCGTGCTGCTGGTGGTGTTGACGGCATTCGCCGGCGCGAGCGTCGCCACCTCGGGGATCGCGATCATCGTCGGCGCGATGTCTCTCGACCGCTTGACTGGCCCCGGGTTCGTCGAGTTGGCGGGCGGCATCGGCTGGACGGTGCTCTACCTGGCGCTTGCCGTCCTGGGCCTCATCGCACAGCTCAGGGCGATCGCCGGACAGCACCGTCCGATGCGTCAGCAGTGGGGCTCGTCACGCTCGGCCGCCCCGGCGCACTGAGCGCTGACTGGGAACGTCCGCGGATCACTTTCTGGTTGTTCGAGCTTCTCGAGGCTGAGTCCTGGCACGTTCACAAGGGGTTTCGACACGCACAACCCGCAACGTCGCCAAGCTCAACGCGTAAGCGTCGTCAAGCTCAACCGGCGATGCGACAGGCTCACGCCGCGAGACAAGCTCACTCGGCGGACTCAGGCGAACCGGGCGCTGAGCCGACGGACGGCTTCGCGTCCGGCACGGTTGCCGCCGACGGTCGACTGTGAGGGGCCGAAGCCGATCAGTTGAATGCGCGGGTCGGAGACGACCTCGGTGCCGTGCACGGCGATGCCGCCCCGCGAGTTGCGCAGCCCGAGCGGGTCGAGGTGCCGCAGGTCGGGCCGGAACCCGGTCGCCCACAGGATGACGTCCACCGGGGTGAAGCTGCCATCGGCCTCGCGGACGCCGTCCGGCTCGATGGCGGTGAACATCGGACGCCGGTTCAGCACCCCACGCTCGCGGGCCGCGACCGCGTACGGCAACCAGGGCAGACCTGTGTAGGAGACGACGCTGCCGGTGGGGTTGCCGGCCTGGGCATCGGCGGTGACCTTGGCGATGATCGCGCGGCCTTCCATCTCGGGACGGAACGCGCCGTCGCGAAACACCGGTTCGCGGCGGGTGTACCAGTACACCGTCGCGGACCGAGAGATTTCCTCGAGTTGCTGGATGGCCGAGATGCCACCGCCGACGACCGCGACCCGCTGCCCCGCGAACTCGTCGGCGCCTACGTAGTCGCGGGTGTGCAGCTGCCGCCCGCGGAAGTCGTGCTGTCCCGGATAGGACGGCAACGCCGGGTTGGTCCAGGTGCCGGTGGCGTTGATGATCGCCCGGGCCCGCCACCGGCCGGCGCTGCCGTCGACAAGGAACTCTCCTTCGGGGTCGGCGTCCGCACGGGTCACCGCGGTCGCGGCGACCGGGCGCAGGATGGGCAGGCTCATCGCCTGCTCGAAGGCGGCGAAGTAGCGCGGCACCGCCGTGCGGCTGGGTTCGTCCGGGTCGATCGGGGGCTTCGGGAAGCCGGGCAGGTCGAAGATGCCGTTCACCGTCGCCATCCGCAGTGATTCCCAGCGGTGCTGCCAGGCCCCGCCGGGCATCGACTCGGCGTCGAGCATCACGAAGGTGCGCTCGGCGTCCGGTTCGTCGAGCGCGCTGCGGTAGCCACGCCGAGCCAAGTGGTAGCCGGCCGACAACCCCGCTTGTCCAGCGCCGATCACCAGCACCGTGACGGCATGAGTGCCCGAATCGGTGCGTCGACCGGGCACAGCCTGGAGATGCCTCACAACCAGTCATTCTTACCGATCTGGACGGCTAGTCTGGCCGCACCAGCACCACTGCGGAAGCGCCGAGCACCTTCCGGCGGCGCCGGGCTCCTCGAGGAAGGACGAACCGATGGTCAGGTTTCTGATTCAGGTCGCCGTCAACCTCGCGACGGCGATCGTCGCCCTCACCGTTGCTGGCCTCGTCATCGACGACGTCGTCGTGCGGCCCGTGGGCTTGGCGACGGCGGTTGTGGTGTTTGTCCTCGCCAATGCGCTGTTCACACCGTTGATCTTCAAGATGGCCCGCAAGTACGCGCCCGCGGTCCTCGGCGGGGTCGGGCTGTTGAGCACCCTGGTCGCCCTCCTGATCGCCACGGCCTTCGGCAACGGACTCACCATCACCGGCTTCATGGCCTGGGTGCTGGCCACCCTGCTGGTCTGGGCGATCACGACACTCGGCGGCTGGGCCATGATGGCCTGGTGGGCGAAGAAGCACGGCCGCAGCCGGGGGACGGCGGCGCGTTCGTAAGGCGTCGATCACATGGAGCGGGCGACGGGAATCGAACCCGCATTCTCAGCTTGGGAAGCTGATGTTCTGCCATTGAACTACGCCCGCACGCTCGCGTACGTCGGCCGGGTCAGTCTAGCCCGAACCCCTCGCCGAACGCACAATCGATGAGCCGGTGACTGCCAGCCACCGCGCGTCCGGCGACGGGTTTCGACAAGCTCAACCCGCGGTGGCCGGGTTGATCCGCGTTTCCTATGCAGGGCGGGGCGGGATCACGGCGTTCAGGTCTGGACAAGCTCGATCGACGAAGGTCAGTTCGTCCGACGAATCTCGCCGGCGTGATCTCGGTCAGGGAGACCCCGAGACCAACCCTGGACGACGTCCGCCGCGGCCGCATCCGTGGCCACCGCGACTAGCGTCAGATCCATGAGCTATCCGGAGTCGAATTACCCCCGCTACCCCGAGCCGGACGACGTCGGACCGGCTGTCGGTGGAGACCGGTCGGTCTCGGAGACGGACCGCAGCAAGGTGGTCACTCTGCTCGAGTCGGCTTATGCGGAGGGCCGCATCACCACCGAGGAACACGCGACGCGGATGCAGGCCGCCGCGGCCGCCGAGACCTTCGACGACCTCGTCCCGCTCACCCGCGACCTGGTGGTGTTGGACGCCGCCGCGTCCCAGCCGGCCTGGTCACAGGCGTCCGGCCAGAGTGGCGCCGAGCCGGAGCTGATCGTCACGCTGTTCGGTGCCACCGAACGCCGCGGCCGATGGCAGCCCCGCCGCAACCTCAGCGTGCTCAACCTGTTCGGAGCCACCACGCTGGATCTGCGTGAGGCGACGTTCACCGACAACACCTGCGAGGTCAACGTGTTCTGCCTGTTCGGGGCCGTCGATGTGCTGGCGCCCGAGGGCACCAACCTCGAGAACCGGACGCTGGCCGTCTTCGGCAGTTCCAGCGCCAAGGCCACCCCGCCCGTTCCCGGTGCTCCCAAGGTCGTGGTCCGCGGCTTCGTCGGCTTCGGCGCCGCGGACGCCCGCACCAAGCGTCCCAAGGAGAAGAAGGACTGAGTTCATCGCCGCCACCTAAGGTGAGCCGCATGGACGACACCCTGTTCGCCCCACCCGCGGAGCAGTGGCGGCGGATCTCGCCCGCCTACGCCACCGTGGTGCGCCTCCGGGTGCTCGTCGCGACAGCCGTGGTGACCGCGGCGGCGGCAGTGCCGCTGTGGTTGTTGACCGACCGGCGCTGGGCGTGGGCGGTGATCGTGGCGGGCGTCGTCTGGGCGCTGTGGCAGTGGTTCCGGCTGCGCCGGTGGGTGCGGACGTGGGGCTACCTCGAGCGCGACGAGGACCTGTATCTCACCCACGGGCTGTGGTTCCGGGAACTCAGCGTGATCCCCTATGGCCGGATGCAGGCCGTCAAGGTGGAGAGCGGCCCGCTGACCAGGGCTTTCGGGCTGGCCAGCGTCGAGCTGGTCACCGCGAGCCTGCAGTCGGGAGCCAAGATCCCGGGCCTGCCGCGAGCGGACGCCGAACAGCTGCGTGACCGGCTGATCGCGATCGGCATCGGCGATCAGGATGGTCTGTGAGCGTCCCGCCGAGCCGGTTCTCCGGGTCGCCGGGCGTGGGTCCGGCGAGCCTTTGGCCGGGGCCGACGGACATTCGCGTCCGATCGGACACCACCAATAGCGTCCGAACCGACGCTCTTTCGACGACTCCCGGCGGCCCGGGCGAGAAGTTGGTCGAGAAGCCCCATCCACTGACGCCCTTGGTCCGCGCCTGGGTGCTCGTCGTGGCCGTGGCCTGGGCGTTCGGCCGCGAGCTGATCAACAACGGCGACGGATTCCGATGGCCGCCGCTCACCTGGGTCACCCTTGTCGGCGCGGTGATCCTGGCCGTGCTGGTCGGTTTCGCCTACCTCGACTGGCGGGCGACCTCGTTCATCGTGGACCACGGCGAACTGCGGATCGAAACGGGGGTGTTCACCAAGACCTCGCAGCGCATCCGGTTCGATCGCATCCAGTCGGTCGACATCACCGAGCCGTTCGCAGCACGACTGCTCGGGCTCGCCGAGATCTCCATCGACGTCGGCGCCGAAGGTGGCCACAAGCTGCGCTATCTGTCCCGCACCCGGGCGGCGGCGGTGCGGGACTATCTGCTCATCCGCGCCCACGGCGTCCGGCCGGTCGAACTGGCCCGGCATGTGCGGACCGATGTCCTCACCGACCACGGGGAGGCCGACGAGGTGCTGGTGACGGTGCCGCCGCAGCGGCTGGTGCTGGGCGCGGTGCTGTCCCACGAACTCCTGCTGCTCACCCTGCCCCTGGTGCTGATCGGCGTGGCGCTGAGCCTCGACGGACGCGCCCGGCAGGCGATCGCGATCAACCCCTGGCTGTTGCTCGGCGTCCTGCTGCCCGCGCTGGGCGGCCTGTGGAGCTTCATCGTGCGACGGGTCATCGGGCAGTGGAATTACGCGTTCCTGCGCAGCGGTCACGGCCTGAAGATCACCCGCGGCCTGACCAGCCTGACCAGCCAGTCAGTGCCACGCCACCGCATCCAGTCGTTGCGCATCGCACAGCCGCTGTGGTGGCGACGGCTCGGTCTGTATCGAGTGGACATGGCGGTGCTCGGCAATCACGGGCTGGCGCACGACGAGGATCACGCCGGTACCACCAGCATCCTGCTGCCGGTCGGCACCCGCGCCGAGGTCGAACTGGTGCTGAGCACGATCTGGCCGGGACTGCGGCTCGACGGCATCGACGTCCGCTCCTCGCCCGACCGGGCCCGCTGGCTGCAGCCGCTCAGCCACAGCTGGGTCGGCTGGGGCTACGACGAGTCCGTGCTGCTCACCCGGGCCGGTTGGCTCACCCGGGTGCAGATGATCGTGCCGCACGCCCGCGTCCAGTCGCTCGCGGTGGAGCAGGGGCCTCTCCGGCGGCGGCTCGGCTTGGCCACCGTCGGCTTCCACACGACGCAGATCCTGGCCACCAGTGCGGCGCGCAACGTCGACCCCGAGGTGGCTCGCCGCCTGCTGTTCGACGAAGCGTCGCGGGCCCGGACGGCGCGGCTGAACACCCTGCTGGAGACTCCGCCGGCCGGCTGAGTTGTCGGGTCAGCGCGCGGCGGGCCACGGCCGACCACAGCCGGGCGGCACTGCCGACCGGTGGAGCTGTCGGCCGGCGCACGGAAGACTCACAGCCCGACCACCGCGGGACCTTCCATCCGCGTGGCGCACGTCACTAAGGTGCCGTCATGACTTCGAACTACGCACTCGGAATCGACATCGGTGGCTCCGGCATCAAGGGCGCCCTGGTCGATCTGACGGCCGGTGACTTCGCGACGGAGCGATTGCGCATCGACACCCCGACCGAGTCCACCCCGGCGAACGTGGCGGCCGTGGTCGGCGAGATCGTGAACAACTTCGCCGAGCAGCTCGGCGACGGCCCCGTCGGCGTCACCATTCCGGCGATCGTCCAGCACGGCGTCACTATTTCAGCGGCCAACATCCACGAGTCCTGGGTGAACTGTCCCGCCGAGCGGATCTTCGAGGACGCCTTGGGCCGCGACATCGTGCTGGTCAACGACGCGGACGCGGCCGGCGTCGCCGAGGTGGGCTTCGGCGCCGCCAAGGGCCATCCGGGCCTGGTCATCGTCACCACGCTGGGCACCGGCATCGGCTCGGCGATCATTCACCGGGGCGTGCTGGTGCCCAACGCCGAACTCGGCCACCTCGAGATCGACGGCTACGACGCCGAGAAGCGGGCCGCGTCGAGTGTCCGCGAGCGCGAAGGACTGAGCTGGAGCGAGTACGTGCCGCGGCTGCAGCGCTACTACGAGACCGTCGAGTTCCTGTTCTCCCCCGACCTGCTGGTGGTCGGCGGCGGCATCAGCAAGAAGGCCGGCAAGTTCCTGCCCAAGCTCGAACTGCGGACGCCGATCGTCCCGGCTCAGCTGCAGAACCGCGCCGGCATCGTCGGAGCCGCCTGGCTGGCGGCGACGTCCCGGTAGACCGCCGGGCTGCACCCTTGCGCAATTCTGCGCATGGTCGGCGGCCGTGGCGTGGAGGCACGATGAACCAGAGTCACCCCAGGCTCGGATCGAGGTCCCACCATGGCCGCCGACAACGACGACATCGCCAACCGCCCGCCCGACCCCTTCGTGGCCGCGCGCATCAACGATCCCAAGGCCGGCGCGCCGCCGACGCTCACCCTCGTCGGCCTGCTCGGCGACAGCGACCGTCCGGGCTACCGCCGGTTGTACCTGAACACCCGGCTCGACTACTGGCTGGAGGTGCGTGCCGAGGACGTCCTCGCCGCCGAGGACGTCGGGCCCGATCAGCCACCGTTCCAGGGTTTGGACGCGACCCGGCTCACCGTCGTCCGGGACGCTCAGCTCCACTACGTCCGCACGGTCTCGGCGGGCGCGACCGATCCGTTCGCCGTGCAGCCGCTGACCGCGCAGTCCCAGCCGCGGATGGCGATGGCCCAGACCTGGGAGGCCGAGTGTCCCGGCCCGTCCTGGGGTGACTGTCCCACCGACATCGGCTGCCCGACCGCGAATGAGTGCCCCAGCGGCTGGACGGTGTGCAAGCCCCGCACCTGTCGCGAGACAGAGGGCGCGACCTGCCGGACCTGCGACACCTGCCGTCCCACCTGCGCTGAGACCTGCCGGACGTGCGAAACCTGCTTCGGCGATACTTGTCGCACCTGCGGCTGCCCCACTCGGGGCGTGACCTGCGTCACCTGCCCGACCGGCTGCGCGGCGACCTGTGGCCCCACCTGCCTGAACACCTGCGACGCCACTTGCCTGAACACCTGCGGTCCGACGTGCGGCCCCACCTGTGGCGCGACCTGCCTCAACACCTGTCCGAGCTGCCTCAACACGTGTGGTGCGACCTGTGTCAACACGTGTGGACCGACCTGCGTGGGTGTGACCTGCCTGAACACCTGCGGACCCACCTGCCGGCCGACCTGCAACCCGGACGGCTGCGGCCCGACGTTCGCCCAGACCCACTGCAACACCTGTCGTTGCTTCTAGCGAGCGGAGCCGGTCATGGTCGATCCCGATGAGGTGGCGAGCCGCCCCGAGGACCCGTTCGTCCGTTCTCGTTCGGCGGCCGTCGGCGGCCGCACGATCAGCCTCGCCGGCCTGCTCGGCGACAGCGACCGGCCCGGTTGCCGCCGGCTGTACCTGACCACCCAGTTGGACTATTTCGTGGAGTTCCGCACCGACGAGGTGGTCGCCGTCGAAGACGTCGCGCCGGACGACGCGCCCTTCCCGGGGCTGGACGCCACCCGGGTGACGCTGAGCGGCGACGCCGCCGTGGACTGGGTCCGACGGACGACCGGTCCCGACCCGTTCCTGCTCGAAGCCAGCGACGAGATCGTGCTGCCCGAGTCGGTGAACACCTGGGAGGCGCGCTGCCCGACGATCACGCGGCCGTTCGGAAACACCGACTTCATCAAGTGCCCCGACGGCGGCCGGCCCGGCGGCGGGGGAACCTTCGGGCCATGGCCGACGCAGCGCGGCCACACCTGTGCGACCTGCAACGACGCCACCTGTGCGACCTGTGATCGAGGCACCTGTGTGACCTGCGTCGGCGACACCTGTGCCACCTGTCAAGGTGCGCGTTGCGTCACCGTGCCGGGCACCTGTCAGACCTGCGGACAAGCCACCTGCGAACGCGGCTGCGGGGTGACCGCCACCTGCGCCAGCTGTTTCGGCACCTGCGACCAGACCTGCGCGTCGTGCTGGAACACCTGCGAGGGCACCTGCGTGAGTTGTCGCGGAACCTGCGACGCGACCTGTGCCAACACCTGTGTCGAGACCTGCGCGAACACCTGCTGGGCGACGTGCTGGGCCACCTGTGAAACCTGCCACACCTGCAATTTCGAAACCTGCGGCTGCCCGGTCAGCGACCCAGCCTGGTGCATCGTGCGCGCCTGACCCGAGCCGGAACGAGAGGAGACCCCCATGGCCGACAACGACAACGGCATCGAAGGCCGTCCCCCCGACCCGTTCGTGGCCGCCCGGGTCAACGACCCGGGGACGCCCGCGCCGGCATCCTTCGAACTCGCCGGACTGCTCGGCGACAGTGATCGGGACGGCTACCGCCGCCTCTACCTCAACACCTCCCTGGACTACTACGTGGAGTTCCGCACAGAGGACGTGCTGACCGTCGAGTCGGTGACCCCGGACCAGCCGCCCTTCGTAGGGCTGGACGCCACCCGGGTCACGCTCAACCGGGATGCCCAGGTGGCCTACGTGCATTCACGGCCGGCCGCGGCGTCCGACGCCTTCAACCTGGACGCCCAGTCGGGCCTGCCGGGCGGGTTCACCCCGGACACCGACACCGGGACGTTGCCCACCGACTTGACCAACATCACGATTCGGACGCCGGGCTGCGTTCCCCGCACGGTGTTCGTCAACGAGTGCTGGCACACCCAGATCGGCTGCTTCACCCGAGGGGTGGAGTGCATCACCCAGAAGGCGACCTGCTTCAAGCTCACCTGCCAGACCTGCGACCAGGCCACCTGTCACACCTGCGTCACCTGTCAGACCTGCGACCAGGCGACCTGCGCCACCTGCAACCAAGCCACCTGCCAGACCTGCAACAACGGCGTGACCTGCCAGACCTGCATTGCGGCGGTCTGCTGGCCGACGCTCAACGGCACCTGCCAGACCTGCCGGATCACCGACTGCGATGTCTTTTGTCAGTCCCAATTGGTGCCCTGCATCACCAAGCAGCGCTGCCCGACCGTGCCGGCGTGCCCGTGAAGAATGTGACGACCGACGAAGCGGCGGCCGCGGCGGGGACTCCTCCGCCGCGGCCGGCACCGCGGACCCATCGGCTCATCCAGCACTACCGGCTCGACCCTGCGCCGGCCTGGCGCTCGCCGCTGCCCTCCGAACTGGCCGGGCGGGCCTGGGACGCGGCCCTGCTGCTGGCCGATCGCTGCACCGACCGGCCCGGGGTCACGGCCGCCAACCGGCTCTGCGACGAGCAGACCAGCTTCCCCCGGACGCTGCACTGGGACGCGATCTCGATCGCCCAGGGCGACCTGGGCCAGGCGTTGCTGTGCGGCGCGCTCGCCGCGGCGCACGCCGGTCCGGACTGGACGACCCACGCCGGCGATTGGGCCGCGTCGGCAGCGGCCGCGCTGCGGCACGGGCACCGTCCGGCGATGGGCACGGTCAGCGGCTCGTCGGGGCTGGCGTTCGTGGCGCGGTGGCTGGGCGACGCCGAGCTGGAACCGCTGCTGGCCGGCCTGGACGGCGTCGTGGCTCACGACGCGCTGAGCACCGCCGCGGCGATCCGTGGCCGGTCCGGCATCGCGGTGAGCACCTTCGACCAGATCTCGGGGCTGGCCGGCGTCCTGCTGTGCGCCCTGCCGAGCGCATCTCAGGGCGCGCGTCCGGTGGCGCCGTTCGTGGTCCGGGCGCTGGCGGCGCTGGCGCTGGAGGGCGGCACGCCCGCTGCCTGGTACACCCCGCCGGAGTATCTGTTCGATGAGGAGCAGCGTGCGTACTACCCCGCCGGCAACATCAATCTCGGCCTGGCGCACGGCATCCCCGGACCGCTGGCCGCGCTGGCGCTGGCCCTCGACCTCGGTTTCGGCGACTCCGGCGTCGCGGTCGCGGTCACCCAGCTGGCCGAGTGGCTGGCCGGTCACGTCAGCCTCGGCGACGACGGACCCGGCTGGGAGACGGTGGTGTCGCTGGCGCACGGACCGGACGGGCTGACAGAGTTGCCCGCGCACGGCGTCGGCCGGGACGCCTGGTGCTACGGAACCCCCGGCGCAGCCCGCGCGCTCTTCCTCGCCGGCCGAGCCCTGGACCGCTCCGACCTGCGCAACCTCGCGATCGAGGCGATGGCCGCGGTCTACCGGCGTCCGGTGGCGCGGCGCGGCATCGACTCCCCCACCTTCTGTCACGGGGTGGCCGGCCTGCTGCAGATCACCCTGCGGTTCCACCACGACACCGGCCTGTCGCTGTTCGCCGACGCGGCGTCGGCGTTGACCGAACAGATCCTGGACGCCGTCGAACCCGACCGTCCGATGGGAATCGCCAACCTGGAACCCGGCGACAACAAGGTCGATCAGCCCGGCGTCCTCGATGGGGCGGCCGGGGTCAGCCTGGTGCTGCTGAGCGCCGCGAGCGAGGTGGAGCCGACATGGGACCGGATGTTCGCGCTGTCCTGACCGGACCCGTGGACCGCGGGGACCGTTCTTTCGGTCCGGAAGTGGACCGAAAGAACCGTCCCTTTGTTCCACCTGCGCTGTTGCCGTCCCACGGGGGACCGCCCGGACGCTCCGATCCACGCGCCAACGGCGAGAACCGACAAGGAACCGCCGCCCCATCGGAGCCCGTGGGCACCGCGCTGTACCGGGTCGCGCCGTGGGTGATGGTCCGGACGCCGCTGCTGCCGGTCGAGCGGATGCCGTGGGTGCGTGACCCGTCCCAGGCGCTGGGCGATTCCCGCGTCGTCCGGGCCCTGGCGATCGGCAGCCCGACCCTGCTCGACAAGGCGCTGCGTCCCGAGCCCGATCCGAAGGAGGCGGCCCGGACCCGCACCAGCCTGGCCCGCTACCTGATCCGGATGACAACTCGCCCGACGCCGTACGGGGCGTTCGCGGCGGTGTCGCTGGCCGATTGGGCCTCCGGAACCGATCTGTGTCTCGCCGCCGGCGACCGCACCCGGACGAGGCCCGACATGGGCTGGCTGCGCGGGCTGCTCACCGCCTACGAAGGTCGTGCGGACGTCCGTGCCCGGCTGCGCTGGCGGGCCGATCCGCTGATCGCCGAATCCGGCGACCGGCTGCTGACCCCGGGCGGCGGATCGGTCCGAGCCACCGAACCGGCCCGGATGGCGGTGGCCGCGGCGCAGTCCTGGATCGGCTACACCGATTTGGTCGAACAGCTCCGGACGAACTCCGGCGGCACTGCCGATCAGGTGACAGGCCTGGTCGACCAGCTCATCCAGGCCGGGCTGCTGCGCAGCGACCTGGTGCCCGCCCTCACCGGCCCGGCCGCCACCTCCGGCGCCGACGCCGAGACGTTGATCCTCCGGGCCGACCCGTCGCTGGCCGAGGCTACGGCCGCCCTCGTCGGGGCGATCGCCTCTGCCGACCGCGACGCTGCGCCGTCCGTGGGCGGGGACGCGTCCGTTGGTCCGGACGCGCCGTCGAACCCCTTCGCCCAGATCGCCGCCCGCGCCCGCGCGCTGCACGAGCATCCCGACACCTTCCAGACCGATCTGGCCCGCGGGCTCGACGGACGCGGCCTGTCGGCCGAGGTGGGCCGGGAATGCGCGCAGGCCGTCGAGGTGCTGCTGCGGATCGGGCCCGGTCCGGCGGTGGCCGGTGACCTGGCCGGCTACGGACGGCGTTTCCTGGCCCGGTGGGGCGCTGGGCAGGAGGTGCCGCTGGCCGAGGTGTTCGACCCGGTGCGCGGACTCGGCCCGCTGCCGCACACCCACGGCTCGGCGTCCGGCATCGAGGCGACGGTGCAGGCGCGGCGCTCCGAGCGGCTGATGAACCTGGCCCTGGAGGCCCTGCGGGACGAGCGGCGCGGCGTCACCCTCGACGCCGACACGATCACCGCGCTCAGCGGCTGGCCCGCCGGCTCGGCCGGACGGCAGCTGAACCCCGGCAATGCCGCCGACGCCCCGCTGTCGCTGGACGTGTCGGCCTTCCTGCTGGCGGCGGACGCCGCCGCACTGGACGCCGGCACGTTCACCTTGGTGATCGGGCCGAACCTGGGTGCCGGCTCCGCGGGACGCTGGCTGGGCCGGTTCGCCGACCTGTTCGATGCCGACGGCGACGCGTACTACCGCTGGCTGGGCCGCGCCGAGGCGGACGCCGCACCGGGCTCGGTACCCGCCGAGGTCGTCTACCTGCCGGGCACTCCCCGCTCGACGAACGTGATCATCCGGCCGACCGTCGGGCGCTACGAGATCGTGGTCAGCGGACGCGGCAGCGCGGAGCATCAGGTGCCGCCCGACGACCTGATGGTGGGTCACGACGGCACCCGGTTCTACCTTCGTTCGGCCGGCTCCGGCGTCCGGCTCAGGCCCACGGCGCGGCACATGTTGAACCACCACGGGGCACCGCCGATCTGCCAGTTCCTGGACGCCGTCGGCCAGCAGCTGCCCGCGGAGTTCACGGCCTTCGACTGGGGGCCCGCGCAGTCGCTGCCGGTGTTGCCTCGCGTCCAGGTCGGCCGGACGGTACTCGCCCCGGCGCGATGGTTGCTGAGCGTGCCCGGCCGAACGTCTGCCGACGGCCCGGACCAGGCGGCGGTGACGTCGGCACTCGAGGTAGCGCACCAGCGCTGGGGGCTGCCCGAACGGGTCTACGTCACGGTCGCCGACAACCGGCTGCTGCTCGACCTCGGCCAGGCTGACGATCGCGAGCAGGTGCGGCGCGAACTGAAGAGTTCGGGCGGCACGCTGCGGCTCGAGGAGGCGCTGCCCGACATCGGCGACACCTGGCTGCCCGGACCCGACGGACGCTACCTCACCGAGCTGGTCATCTCCCTCGTTCGCCGGCCCTCCGACGTCCCAGCTCGGACGCCCGCCGATGCAGGCTCTGCGGCGTCCGTTCAGCCCGTCGAGGTCGCTCAACCCGCTCGCCGGGCGCGACGGGTGGACGTCCGGGAGCGAGTGCGGCTGCCGGGCGGTGACTGGCTGTTCGCCAAGTTCTACGCACCCTACGAGCAGCTGACGCCGCTGCTGACCGTGCATCTGGCCGACCTGATCGACATGGCGGAGAACTCGGGGTTGACCAGGCGCTGGTTCTTCCTGCGCTACAGCGACCCCGAGCCGCATCTGCGGATCCGCTGGCAGGGTGAGCCCGACCTGTTGGTGCGGCATCTGCTGCCCCAGGTGAGCGACTTCGCCGGACAACTATTGGACGCCGGCCGGATCTCCCGGCTCGCCCTGGACAGCTACGACCGCGAACTCGAACGCTACGGCGGCCCACGCGGATTGGAGCTGTGTGAGGACGTGTTCCACGCCGACAGCGCGGCCGTCCGCCGGCTCCTAAGCGTGCCCGGGCATCCGCTGACCGACCTGCTCGTGGCCTCGACGGCCGAGCTACTGGCCGGGCTCGGCCTGGACCGGGCCCAGCGGGTGGCCTTCTATGAGAGCCAGGCCGCGCTGGTCGACGACCCTCAGGTCGCTCGCACGGCCGGTGCCGATTACCGGGAGAGCAAGACCCGGCTGCGCACCTTGCTGAGCGGTGACCCGACTCAGGGACCTCTGGCTGAGGCGCTCGGCTCGCTGAGGACGGCCGTCTCGCCGTCCGGTGTGGCCCTCGCCGAGGCGGAACGGACCGGCGACCTGGACGGCACGGTGGCCGAGATCCTGCCCAGCCTGGTGCACATGCATCACAACCGGATGGTCGGCCCGGGACAACCTTCGGAGCCGCACCTCATCCAGCTTCTGCTGCGCACCGAGCGCGGGCTGCTGCTGTCCGGCTGAGAGACCGCCGATCTAGCTGGAGCGTATCGAAAACCCCTTGTCAGCGTGATGAATCAGGGAGGTTTCGACGGGCTCGACCAGCGCTTCCCACAGCGGTCACCTGATCGAAACGCCGGCGATACATCCGCTCGGTTCACTGTGCCGATGGACCTCAACACGATCACGCGGTACCGGCGGCCGCGGTCTCGTGCCGAGTTGGTCCTGGCGCCGGACGAGGCGCTGCTCGCAGGCGGAACCTGGTTGTACTCCGAACCGCAGCCCACGACGTCCGGGCTGGTCGACCTGACCGCGCTCGGCTGGCCGGCTCTCGAAGTCAGTGAGCACGGTCTGCGGATCGCGGCCACCTGCACCATCACCGACCTGGTCGCGCTGCCGCAACGACCCGGCTGGACGGCCCAGCCGCTGTTCCGGGCCTGCGCCGACGCCCTGCTGATGTCGTTCAAGATCTGGGGGCTGGCGACCGTTGGCGGCAACATCTGTCGCTCGTTCGCCGCCGGATCGATGGTGACCCTGGCCGCGACTCTGGAGGCCGAGGCCGAGATCTGGTGCCCGGACGGCACCGACCGCCGCGCGGCCGTGGCCGGCCTGATCACCGGCAACGGCACCAACACGCTGGCTCCCGGCGAGGTGTTGCGAGCCATCGAAATTCCGCACCGCACCCTGGTGTCGCGCACCGCGCTGCGCAAGATCGCCCTGGCCACACTGGGTCGCTCCGGCGCGGTGCTGACCGGACGGCTCGACCCCGATGGCGCCGCGCTGTTCGTGATCACCGCCGCGACGCTCCGTCCGGTGCTGTTGCGCTACCCCGAACTCCCGGACGCCGCCACGTTGCGCGCCGCGGTCGCCGCCGCACCCGGCTACTACACCGACCCGCTGGGTGCCGCCGACTGGCGCCGCCAGGTCAGCCAGGTGCTGGCCGACGAGGTGCGCGCCGAACTGGAGGCCCGATGACCGCCGAGGACACCCTCCCGATCGTCATCGGCCGGGCCGGCGAAGAGATCCGCTGCACCGTCGACGGCGCCACGCTGGACGGCGTCCCCGCGCCCGGTCAGTGCCTGCGCACGTTCCTGCGCGAGCACGGACACCTGGGCATGAAGAAGGGCTGCGACGCCGGCGACTGCGGCGCCTGCTCGGTGCTGGTGGACGGACGTCCGGTGCACTCCTGCCTGGTGCCGGCCGTCCGCGTCGATGGCGCCGAGGTGACGACGGTCTCCGGCCTGGGCACCCCCGAGGACCTGCATCCGATGCAGCGGTCGTTCTGCGACAACTTCGGCTTCCAGTGCGGGTTCTGCACCGCCGGCATGATCGTCACCGCGTCCACCCTGACCGCGGACGACGTCGACGACCTGCCCCGGCTGATGAAGGGCAACCTGTGCCGCTGTACCGGCTACCGCGCGATCCGGCAGTCGATCCGGGCCGGGCTGACCGGGGCGCCGGCGATCGCCGACCGTCCCGCGCCGGGCGAGGCGGCCGTGGGCCGCTCGGTTCCGCCGCCGGCCGGACGCCGGGTGGTGACCGGCACCGAGCCCTACACCTTCGACGTGGTGATGCCGGGAGCGCTGCACCTGCGGCTGCTCAGCTCACCGCATCCGCACGCCCGGATCGTCGCCATCGACACCGCCGCCGCCGAGGCGCTGCCGGGCGTCGAACTGGTGCTGACCCATCGCAACGTGCCCGGCGTCCGATACTCGACGGCGCGGCACGAGCACCGCGTCGACGATCCGGACGACACCCGGATGCTCGACGACGTCGTCCGGTTCCAGGGCCAGCGGGTGGCCGCGGTGGTTGCGGAGACGGCCGCGATCGCCGAGCAGGCCTGCCGATTGATCGAAGTCGAGTACGAGGTGCTGCCGGCGGTCTTCGATCCGGAGGCGGCCCGCTCACCGGGCGCCCCGCTGATCCATCCCGACCGGAGGCCGGACGACCGCGTTGACGAGGCCCACCGGAATGTCATCGTCGGGCTGCACGAGGGTCACGGCGGCGACGTGGACGCGGCGCTGGCGGCGTCCGAGGTCACGGTCAGCGGGGTCTGGCAGACCCAGCGGGTCAGCCACGCCCAGCTGGAGACGCACGGCACCATCGGCTGGCTGGACGAGGCCGGACGGCTGACTTTGCGCACCTCCACCCAGGTGCCGTTCCTGGTCCGCGACGAACTCAGCCTGCTGCTCGAGTTGCCCCGGGAGCGGGTCCGGGTGTTCACCGGACGGGTCGGCGGCGGCTTCGGCGGCAAGCAGGAGATCTTCACCGAGGACCTGGTCGGGCTCGCCGTGCTGCGCACCGGACGTCCGGTGCAGTTCGAGCTGAGCCGGGCCGACGAGTTCCTGCGCACCTCGGTGCGGCATCCGATGCGGGTCGGGGTCAGCCTCGGGGCGTCCGCGGACGGCCGGCTGACCGCGTTGAAGCTCGACCTGCTCTCTGACACCGGCGCCTATGGCAATCACTCCCGCGGTGTCATGTTCCACGCCTGCGCCGAGTCGATCTCGCTCTACAACGTGCCGGTGAAGCGGGTGGACGCCGAGGTGGTCTACACCAACAACGTGCCCTCGGGCGCCTTCCGCGGCTACGGCCTGGGGCAGGTGATCTTCGGCGTCGAGTCGGCCCTGGACGAGTTGGCCATCGCGCTCGACATGGATCCGTTCGAGCTGCGCCGGATCAACATGGTCCGCGACGGCGACCCGCTGCTCACCGCGCACGCCGAACCGGAGGCCGATCTGGTCTACGGCAGTTACGGCCTCGACCAATGCCTCGATCTCGCCGAAGCGGCGCTGACCAGGGGGAACCGTGTGACGGCGCCGTCCGGTCCGAGCTGGCGCACCGGCGAAGGGATGGCGGTCGCGATGATCGCCACCATGGCGCCGTTCGGGCACATCTCGCGCACCACGGTCACCCTGCACCCCGACGGCCGCTACCACCTGGGGGTGGGCACCTCCGAGTTCGGCAACGGCACCACCACCGTGCACACCCAGATCGTGGCGACCGCGCTGCACACCGGCGTCGACCGGATCGTCGTGCACCAGTCGGACACCGACGCCGCCCCCTACGACACCGGCGCGTTCGCCTCGGCCGGCACCACCGTCGCCGGCAAGGCGTTGCACGCCGCCGCGCTCAGCCTGCGGACGACGCTGCTGACCGCCGCCGACACGCTCACCGGGGCGCCGGCGTCGGAACTGACCCTCGACGCGGACGGGGTGGTCGCCGGTGATCGCCGGCTCGGCTTCGCCGAACTGATCGCCGCGGTGGACGACGAGCACCGGGTCGGCGACACCCTGGTGGCGAACGGCGCGGAACTCGGCGATCTGCGCTCGCTGGCCTGGAATGTGCACGCCTTCCGGGTCGCGGTGAACGTCGACACCGGCGAGGTGCGCATTCTGCAGTCGATCCAGTCAGCGGACGCCGGCACCGTGATGAACCCGGAGCAGTGCCGCGGCCAGGTCGAGGGCGGCGTGGCCCAGGCGATCGGCTCGGCGCTGCTGGAGGAGGTGCTGGTTTCCGACGGAGCCGTCCTCAACCCGGCGTTCCGCACCTACCGGATACCGCAACTCGCCGACATCGGCGACACCGAGGTCTACTTCGCCCAGACCAGCGACGACCTGGGCCCGTTCGGCGCGAAGTCGATGAGCGAGTCCCCGTACAACCCGGTCGCCGCCGCCCTGGGCAACGCGATCCGCCGGGCGATCGGCGTCCGGCCCTATGAGACCCCGTTCAGCAAGGACCGGGTCTGGCGCCTGGCCGCCGGCTGAGACCCGCCACCGGTACGCGGGGACGGTTCTTTCCGGTCCAAACCCGTACGCGGGGACGGTTCTTTCCGGTCCGGAACGCTCGGAATGGACCGAAAAGAACCGTCCCCGCGTACCACCGCCGACCGTTGGCTGAGCTTGTCGAAACTCCTCAGCGGCACACCCTGGTCTCGACAAGATCGACCAACGATGACTAGTCAGACCCGCTCGGCCAGTTCTCTGGACGCCGCGGCGACCCGGCGGGCGACGTCCGCCTCGTCGACGGTGAGCAGGGTGTCGTCGGCCACCACCGGACGGCCGTGCACCAAGAGCAGGGCCAGGGGCGGCTGAGCGGCCAGCGTGAGGGCGGCGAGCGGGTCGCTCAAGCCGGCGTGATCGACGGTGTCGACCTGCCAGAGCGCGACGTCGGCCAGCTTGCCGACCTCGAGCGAGCCCAGCTCGCGATCGCGACCGAGCACCCTCGCCCCGCCCATGGTGGCCATCCACAAGGCCTTCCGCCCCGGCATTCGGTCCGCGTCGGCCCGCAGCCGGTTCATCAGCACGGCGGCACGGATCTCTTCACCCAGCTTGCCCGACTCGTTGGACGCCGTCCCGTCGACCCCGAGCCCGACCGGGACGCCGGCGTCCAGCAGCTGCGGCACCGGCGCGATGCCGGAGCCCAGCCGGGCGTTCGAGGTCGGGCAGTGCGCCACCCCGGTGCCGGTCGCGGCGAAGCGAGCGATCGCCTCGGCGTCCAAGTGGACGCAGTGCGCCATCCAGACGTCCGGGCCGAGCCAGCCCACCGACTCCAGGTACTGGGTGGGGTCAGGCCGAACCGCTCCCGCGTGTAGGCGTCCTCGTCGAGCGTCTCGGAACCGTGCGTGTGCAGCCGGACGCCGAGTTCGCGGGCCAGCACCGCGGATTGGCGCAGCAGGCCGGTGGTCACCGAGAACGGCGAGCAGGGGGCCAGCGCCACCTGGACCATCGCCTCCCGCGACGCGTCGTGATGCGCCGCCACCGCCTCGGCGCTCGCGCGCAACGCCGCCTCGGTGCTCTCGACCGCGAAGTCCGGCGGCAACCCGCCGTCGGAGGCCCCCAGATCCATCGAACCGCGGGTGGCGTGCACCCGCACTCCGATCTCGCCGGCCGCGGCCACGATCCCGCCGACGATGTCGCCGCAGCCCCGCGGAAACACGTAGTGATGATCGCCGACCAGGGTGCAGCCCGACCGGGCCAGCACTGCCATCGCGCCCAGCGACGCCACCTGGGTGAGGTCGGCATCGATCCGCGCCCAGATCGGGTACAGCGTGGTGAGCCAGTCGAAGAGGATCGAGTCCTGGGCATATCCCCTGGTCAACCACTGATAGAGATGATGGTGGGTGTTGATCAGCCCGGGTGTCAGCAGTCGTCCGCGCCCGTCCACCCGGGTGATGTCGACCGGCTCCAAGCACGGCGATCCGTCGGGCGCGCGTCCGTCCAGCGCCCAGGTCGGCGGCGCCCCGCCGCCCACCGCGACGATCTCCGAACCGTCGATCACCAGGTGGCCGTCGGGATGTTCTGTGCCCGCCGCGTCGACGGTGGCGATGTGGGCGCCGGCGATGACCGTGCGGGCGATCATGCCGGCGCCACCACGGAATGGATCGGGCCGGAACCCTCGGCCAGCGGCGCCGCGGGCGCCCCGGTGCGGGCCGCGATCACCTCGGCCATGATCGACACCGCGGTCTCCATCGGGGTCGCCGCGCCCAGGTCCAGGCCGATCGGCGAATGCAGCCGGGCCAACGCCGCCTCGGACACGCCCGCCTCACGGAGCAGGCCGAGCCGGCGCAGATGGGTGCGGCGCGAGCCCATCGCACCGACGTAGCCGGCCGGGCCGTCCAGGGCCGCGGTGAGCAGGGGGACGTCGAACCGCTCCTCATGGGTCAGCACCGCGATGACCGTGCGGGCGTCGACCTGGGTGGACGCCAGATACCGGGCCGGCCAGTCGACGATCACCTCGTCGGCGTCCGGAAACCGGTCCGCGGTGGCGAACAGCGCGCGGGCATCGCACACCGTCACCCGGTACCCCAGCTGGCCACCCAGCCGGCTCAGCGCGCCCGCCACATCGACCGCGCCGAAGATCAGCAGCCGGGGACGCGCCCTGTTGACCAACACGACCAACTCGAGGTCGTCGGAGAACTCCAGCACGCTGCAGCGGCCGTCGACCAGCCGCTCCGCGAGTTCCTTCCGCACCGCGCCCAGGACCTCGCCGGGCAGGACGGCGTCGCCGCCGGTCAGCGTGACGATCCGGCCCAGCAGCTCGGCGGGGCCGCGCGAGACCAGCGCCAGCGCGGCGTCGGCACCCGCGGCGGCGGCCCTCAGTTCGACGATCTGCTCACCCTGGGAGACCTCCAACCGGTGTCCCAGCACCCGCAGCTGCCCACCGCAGGACAGCCCGGTCGAGAACACCCACTCGTCGAAGCCGAGGTGCTCGGTGACCGCCTCGCCCGAGGCCAGCACCTGCAACGCCAACCCGTGGGCGGCGGCCTCCGCGCAGCCGCCCGAGATCGCCCCCAAGACGAGCTGACGGGACGCCGTCTCGGCCACCGCCATCGAGGCACCGACCGGGCGCGGCGCCGAACCGAGCACCCTGGTCACCGTCACCACCGCGACGCGTTCTCCCGCGTCCAGGTGTCGCAACAGGTCGTTGGCAAGCTCGAACATCCGGCTCTTCTCCCTTCCGCCGACGCCGTCTGGGGTTGCCACCATGACTATCCACGCCGTGTTCCGGTTCGATGAAGGCGCCGTTACTTTCCGGCGAATCGGGGCTTCGGACGCGGAAACCGGGCTGAAGATGTTCCCGGCACCCGCCCCGGGTCGCCCCTACGACGGGAAATCGCAATGGCCACCACCACCGTGTCGCAGACCACCGCCAAGCCCGGCGTGCATCCGGTCGACGAGGTTCTGCCGGCTCCCCAGTTGGCGGCCTACGGCTTCCAGCACGTGCTCGCCTTCTACGCCGGCGCGGTGCTCGTCCCGATCCTGGTGTCCAACGCGCTCGGCCTGACCAACGAGCAGCTGATCCACCTGATCAACGCCGACCTGTTCACCTGCGGCATCGCGTCCATCCTGCAGGCGGTCGGGTTCGGCCGCGGCGCCTGGCGGGTCGGCATCCGGCTGCCGCTGCTGCAGGGCGTCACCTTCACCGCGGTGTCGCCGATGATCGCCATCGGCCTCGCCGTGGTGGGCACCGGAGGGACGCCGGTCGACGGCCTGCTGACCATCTACGGGGCGGTCATCGTGGCCGGCCTGTTCACCTTCTTCGTGGCGCCGTTCTTCGCCCGGCTGCTGAAGTACTTCCCGCCGGTCGTCACCGGATCGATCATCCTGATCATCGGCATCGCGTTGGTGCCGGTCGCGGCCGGCGACATCGCCTTCGGGGCCATCGGCGGCCTCAACGGGGTGGTGATCGACCAGTCCGGGGCCTACACACCAGTCGCGATGTTCGACTATTCACTGCGCAACCCCGAGTTGCTGCTGAAGAACCTCGCCTACGCCTGCGGAACGCTGGCGCTGATCCTGGCCGTGCAGCGGTTCACCCGCGGCTTCCTGCAGACCGTCGCGGTGCTGCTCGGCCTGGTGGCAGGCACCTTCGCGGCGTTCCTGCTCGGCGATGCCCACTTCGACGACGTCGAGTCCTCCGCGATGTTCGGCATCACCACCCCGTTCTACTTCGGCGTCCCGCAGTTCTCGATCACCGCGATCCTGTCGATGGTCATCGTGATGCTGATCACCATGGTCGAAACCACCGGCGACGCCTACGCCACCGGCGACATCGTCGGCAAGCGGGTCCGGCCCAGCGACATCGCCGCGGCCATCCGGGCGGACGGGCTGGCCACCACCCTGGGCGGCGTGCTCAACTCGTTCCCGTACACGGCCTTCGCCGAGAATGTCGGCCTGGTCCGGCTCACCCAAGTGAAGTCGCGCTGGGTGGTGGCGGCGGCCGGCGTCATCATGATCATCCTCGGCCTGCTGCCGAAGGCGGCCGCGATCGTGGCCGGCATTCCGCACCCGGTGCTCGGCGGTGCCGCGCTGGCGCTGTTCGCCGCGGTCGCCGTCGCCGGCATCCAGACCCTGCAGAAGGTCGACTTCACCGATCACCGCAACAGCATCGTGGTCGGCACCACGATCGGTGCCGCCGGCCTGATCACCGGCTACGGCGCGATCGCCGGTGCGTTCCCCGGCTGGGCGCAGATCTTCTTCGGCTCCGGCATCACTCTCGGCGCCATCGTCGCGATCGGGCTGAACCTGCTGTTCTTCCACACCGGCGGACACGGCCAGGCGGTCGCGGGACGTCCGGGCGAGGGCCTGGTGACCATCGACCAGGTCAACGAGATGACGCCGGAGCAGTTCGGCGAGACCTTCGGCGACCTCGTCCAGGGCGCACCGTGGGCGGTCGAGCTGGCCTATCGGGCACGTCCGTTCGCCGACGCCTATGCGCTCCGCGGGGCGTTCCAGGACGCCCTGCTCGGTGCGTCCGGTGACGAGCAGCTGACGCTGCTGCAGTCCTTCCCCGACCTCGGCTCGTCGGCGGACACCGCGCACATCCGCTACGCGGCCGATCACGAGACCAAGGGCCTGCCCACCCTGGTCGGCGAGGACCTCGACGACCTCACCGAACTGACCAGCGCCTACAAGGAGAAGTACGGCTTCCCGCTCGTGGTCAGCGCAAGCGACGTGGACCGTTACGAGAAGGTGATCGCGCACGGCTGGACCCGGCTAGCCAACTCGGTCGCGGCCGAGAAGGCGTCCGGGCTGATCGAGGTCGCCAAGATCTTCAACCACCGGTTCGACGAGAAGGTGGCCGACGCCAACCCGATCGCTGCCGCCAAGGTGCGGATCGCGGCCGAGTACGGGCACTGATGCTGTCCGCCCCGCCCGTCGTTGGGGCGCCCGCTGCCGAGCCACGGGCCGAATCGGCGGTCCCGGCTGGGTGGTCGCTAGGTCCGTGGGAGTCGGCTCCGTCGGAGTCGGCTCCGTCGGGGGTCGTGCATCGCGGTCACGTCCTGCACATCGCAGGGGACGCCGATCTGGCCACCGCCGACCGACAGCTGATGTCGGTGCCCGACGGTGCGCTGTCGGTGGATTCATCGGGACGGATCGCCTGGCTGGGTCGCTACGCCGACCTCCCGTCCGACCACGCGTCATGGCGGGTGGTCGGGGATGGCTCGGCGCTGCTGCTGCCGGGCTTCGTCGACACCCATCTGCACTACCCGCAGACCTTCACCACCGACGCCTACGGCGGCGGCCAGCTGCTGGAGTGGCTGGAGCATTGCGTGTTCCCGGCCGAGGCCCGGCTCGCCAACGACGACCACGCCGTCCGCATTGCCCGCAGCTTCACCCGGCGACGAATCCAGGTCGGCACCACGGCCGCCATGGTCTTCGGCTCGGCCTTCCCCGGCGCCCAGGACGCCCTGTTCGAGGCCACGGACGAGGCGGGCCTGCGGCTGGTCTCGGGCCGCGGCATCCAGACCGTCGGGCCGGCCAGCGCCGGCCCGCTGCTGACCGGTGAGGACGAGGCGATAGCTCTGGTCGCCGCCGAGATCGACCGCTGGCACTGCGCGGACACCGGCGACCCGGCGTCCGCGCTGCTGCAGGTGGCGGTGGTGCCCCGGTTCTCGCTGTCGGTGACGCCGCGGACGCTGGCGGCGCTCGGCGAGCTGTATGCCGTCGTCCGTGACCGAGGGGTGTACCTGCACACCCACCTGAACGAGAACAACCGCCCCGGCGACGGCGAGATCGCGGCCGTGCGGACCCGGTACGGCGTGGACAGTTACCTGGACACCTACGACGGCTTGTTCCTGCCCGGTTCGAAACGCGGCGGCGAATCGCTGCTGGGACGGCGCACGATCATGGCCCACGCCGTGCACTGCACCGACGACGAACTGGCCCGGCTGGCGGCGTCCGGCAGTTCGATCGCGCACTGCCCCACCTCGCAGCAGTTCCTCGGCTCGGGCACCATGCCGTGGCGACGGACGGTCGGGCGCGGCGTCACGGTCGCCCTCGGGTCGGACGTCGGCGCCGGCGACGAGTGGTTGATCCCGCGGGTGGCGAACGACGCGTACAAGGTGCACCTGTCCGAGCCGGGTGTCGCATCGGTGGCGCTGAGCCCGCCGCAGCTGCTCTACCTGTGCACCCTGGCCGGCGCCCAGGCCCTCGACCAGCAGGACCGGTTCGGGAACTTCGACCCCGGCAAGGAGGCGGACTTCGTCACCATTGAGCCGGATCGCGACGAACACCTCGCCCTGGCGCTGGACGGCGCCGGCCACGACCCCGATCCGCACCGCGCCCTGTACCAGGTGCTGTTCACGCTGCTGATGGGACTGCGGGAGGCGGCGATCACCGCGGTGCACGTGCGCGGGCGGCGGGTCATTTCAGCGGGGCGCGACAGGTGAACGGCGGGTTCGCGCAGGCACCGGATCCCGTGGTCGGGATCGTCCTGGCGGCCGGGGCCGGCACCCGCGCCGGCGGACCGAAGGCCCTGCGGAGGACGTCGGCCGGCCTCCCGTGGCTGCGGCTGGCGGTGCAGCGGTTGCTGGACGGCGGTTGCACCGAGGCGATCGTGGTCCTGGGCGCCTCGTCCGCCACCGCCGCCGCGTTGGTGCCCGCCGAGGCCACCACCGTGGTCTGCCACCGGTGGGGGGACGGGCTGTCGGAGTCGCTGCGCACCGGGATCGCCGCGGCGGACCGACTCCACCCCGCCCCGGTCGCGGCAGCGATCACACCGGTCGACATTCCGGACGGCAACCCGGCAACGCTGCGTCGGCTGCTCCCTCTGATGAACTCGGACTGCCTGGTCAGGGCGGCGTTCGCCGGACGTCCGGGCCACCCGGTGCTGATCGGACGGACCCATTGGCATCCGTTCGCCGAATCACTCGCGGGCGACTCCGGTGGGGCCGAGTATCTTCGCGCGCACGACGTCAGCCTGATCGATTGCGGCGACCTGGAATCGGGCAAGGACGTCGACGACTGAGCACCCCTCGGGATGGTCGCACCCTCACGGTCGGGAGACGCCGGTCGATCGAAGATCGGCGCTCACATCCGCTCGGGCGCCACGATCCCGAGCAGGTACAGACCTTTGGCAAGCACCGTCCGGGTGGCGGCGCAGATGGCGAGCCGCGACGTCTGTACCTCGCCCTCGCTCTTCAGCACCGGGCACTGCTCATAGAAGGTGCTCAACGCCGTCGAGGTGTCGAACAGGTAGGTGCAGAGTTTGTGGGGCTGCAGCCCGGAGGCAACCTCGGCGACCACCTCGCCGAACCGGGACAGCAGCAGCGCCAGGGCCTGCTCGGCCGGGTCGTCCAGCACCGTGACGCCGTCGGACGCCCAACCCTCGGCCTCGGCCTTACGCAGAATGCCACTGACCCGGGCGTGCGCGTACTGCAAGTACGGGCCGGTGTTGCCGGTGGTGGCGGTCATCCGGTCGGCGTCGAAGACGTAGTCCTTGTGCAGTGAGGTGGACAGGTCCGCGTACTTCACGGCGGCCATCGCGATGTCGGGCGCGGCTACCTCCTCAGCCAGGTCGAGCAGGGTGGCCAGGGTGACGGTCTTGCCGTCGCGGGTCTTGAACATCTTGCCGTCCGGGCCGAGCACCGAGCCGAAACCGACGTGCTCCAGCACGCCGCTCTCCGGCACCCAGCCGGCCATCCGCGACACCGCGAACACCTGCGAGAAGTGGTGCGCCTGCGGCGAGCCGACCACGTAGATGCAGCGGTTGGCGTCCAGGGTGTCGAACCGGTACCGCACGGCGGCGAGGTCGGTGGCGGAGTAGCCGTAGCCGCCGTCGGACTTGCGGACGATCAGCGGGGCCTCGTCGCCGGGCACGAAGACGACCAGGGCGCCGTCGTCGATCACGGCGATTCCGGCGGCGGTGAGGTCTTCGGCGACACCCGCCAACAGGTCGTTGTAGATCGACTCGCCGGCCAGGTCGTCGTCGGTGAGCAGCACCCCGAGCCGGCGGTAGGCGGCGTTGAAGCCGATCTTGGAGACTTCGATCAACGACCGCCAGATCGCCTGCGTCTGCTGATCGCCGGACTGCAGCGCGACCACCCGCGCGCGGGCGGCGTCGGCGAAGACCTCGTCGGAGCGGAAGTGCCCCTGCGCCCGCCGGTAGAGGGCCACGGAGGAGTCCAGATCGAGGCTGTCGGCATCGATGCCCTCGAACAGGATTTGCTCGACCAGCATGCCGAACTGGGTGCCCCAGTCGCCGATGTGGTTCTGCGCGATGACGGTGTGTCCTTGCGCGCGAAGGACCCGGGCGAAGCAGTCCCCGATGATGGTGGAGCGCAGGTTGCCGACGTGCATCGGCTTGGCGACATTCGGCGCCGAGTAGTCGATCACCACCCGCTGGGGCTGGTCGGCCTGCTCGATCACGCCGTGCGGGTCGCGCAGAATGCCGGTGACCACACCGGCCAGCACGTCATTGCGCAGCCGGATGTTGATGAAGCCCGGCCCGGCGATCTCGAGCGGCTCGCACAGGTCGGCGACGTCGGCCTCGGCGACGATGCGCTGGGCGATCTCGCGCGGCGGGCGGCCCTCGGCCTTGGCCAGCCGGAGCGCCACGTTGGACTGGAAGTGCCCGAACTGCGGCCTGGTCGCCGGACGGAGCTCCGGATCGACCCCGGTGACGGCCTGGAAACGGTCGGTCAGCAGCGCAGGCAGGGAAAGCACTCATCCATCTTCCCGCGCGTGGCTGAGCTTGTCGAAACAGGTCCGGCGACGTATCCGGGCCCGAAGCGGTCAGTGGCAGAACTACCCTCTGTCGCCGCGACCGCCGAGTTGGCAGGATCGGGCCACACCGTCCCCGGGAGGCCCTTGATGCTGACGTCGCAACTGTTCGCCGGAGACCCCCTGCTGCAGCGCATCGCCGACGGGGGTCCGGAGCGGATCTCACGGTTCCAGAACGCCACCGATCCGGCCGTGGCCAAAGTGCAGCGGGCGCTGCTGCTCTGGGACGCCGCCGCACTCCCGGTGCACGGCGCTGACGGCACCTACGGACAGGAAACCGCGCAGGCCGTGGTTCGCTTCAAAGTGCTCGAACTGCAGGTCCCACAAGGCCAACTGTTCGACGACGTCGGTCCGCGGACCGTCGTCCGGCTGGACGAGATCGCCAAGGCAGCCGAGCCGCCGGTCACCCCTGTCGAACCTCAGCCGTTCGTCCGGCAGGACGTCTACGCGCTGCAACCCGAAGGCGCACCGACCCATCCGATCATCGCCGCCTACGCGGTCGCCGTCCGCGAACTGAAGCGCAACGCCGGCCCCCAGCACCGGCTGTGGAGCCATCACACCCAGGTGCACGGCATGTTCCCCGACCCGAACGACGGCCTGCGCAACACCTGCCAGCACTTCTGCTGGTACTTCCTGCCCTGGCATCGGATGTACCTGCATGCGTTCGAGGCGGTCTGCCGATCGATCATCGCCGAATCCGACGAGGTGGACGACGACACGAAGGCCGACTGGGCCCTGCCCTACTGGGACTACGACCGACCCGGCACCGGCACGCTGCCGCCCGCCTTCCGCATCCCGACCCTGGACGACGGCTCACCCAACCCGCTGTTCGACGCGGCGCGCGACCTCGGGGTGAACTCACCGGTCCGATTCCGTGGCGAGCCGACGCCGCGGCTGGCCCGCCTGCAGCCCGCCCAGACCACCGCGTCCGGCTGGTTCTTCGCAACCCCGTATTCGGCGCCCTTCGATCCGGCCTTCGCCGGCACCGAGACCGGTTTCAACCACGCCGGCGCCCCGAACGCCATCCCCGGACCGCTGGAGATCACCCCGCACGGCTCGGTGCACGTCTTCGTCGGGGGCCCCACCGGCAAGATGAGCGACTTCAACCAGGCCGCCGGCGACCCGATCTTCTGGCTGCACCACGCCAACCTGGACCGGCTGTGGGAGGTGTGGCGCGGCACCACCGGGCTCGGGCTCGACCCGACCGGCAGCCGCTTCGTCGACCGCAGCTTCGAGTTCCTGGACGCCGCCGGCCAGCGCGTCCAACCCAGCTGCGGCGAGGTGCTGAACCTGGCCGGTCTCGGGTACGGCTATGCCGATGTGTCGATCCCCGCGTCGTCGGGTGCAGGAGGAGTCGTGGACGATCCGACCCGCGGTCCGCAGCGGCCGCGCGACCGCCGTCCGCCGCAGCGGGTCGGCGCCGCCGAGGAGCCCGTACGGCTCACCGAGGGACCGACCGAGGTCGCCTTCCCGACCGACGCGCCCACCACCCGGGCCGCGCAACGCTTCCTGGTGTCGGTGGAGCACATCCGTGCCGACCGGCTGCCCAGCGCCGAGTGGGGCGTGTTCCTGCAGCCGACGTCCGGGGCGCCCGAGTTGGTAGGCACCCTCCCCCTGTTCGGACTGCGCGAGTCGCAACAGCCGGACGCCGACCACGAACTCAGCTACCAGTTCGACATCACCGCGCTGGTGCAACGCCTGGACGCGGAGGACCGCTGGGACGCCGCCCAGTTCCGCGCCACCCTGGCCCCGGTCAACCCGATCCCCGAGGATGCCCCGCCGGAGCCCGAGGTGGTGATCGGCACGATCGCGCTGCTAATCCAATGAGTCCCCGCCGATGAAGCTCCCTGGTCCCCCGACGGCCGACCCTGTCGAGACCTCGCCACCAGCCGACCCTCCGCCGGCCAGCCTCACCGCGCCACCGTCGGTCGAGACGCTTGTCGAGACCCCCTCCCGGCGGCAACAGCCCAACGACCGACTGAGCCGGCACCCCGAGTGGCTGGCCCTATCGCTCGCCGCCGCGGCCTGGATCGGCCTCGCATTGACCCTCGGCTGGTTCGGCTCCAGCTGGGGGTTACCGTCCGGGCATCATCACGGTCCGGACGTCCCCGCCGGCGCGCACATGCACTCGATCGACGGCCAACTGCTGAGCTGGCTGCTGATGGTGATCGCGATGATGCTGCCGACCGCTGTCCCGCACCTGCGTTACCTCGGCTTCAACACGCGACGCTCCCGGCGGCAGCGCGCGCTCGCGGTGTTCACCCTCGGCTACCTCGCGGTGTGGCTGGCGCCGGGCATGCTGCTCGCCACGGTGCCCGCTCCGATGCCCGCACCCGTGTTGGCAGTCGCCGTGCTGGCCGCCGGCGCGTGGGAGTTGACGCCGATCAAGCGGCGCGCGCTCCGAGGCTGTTGCCGCACCATGCCGGTCGGCTTCGCGGGGCCGTCCGCCGACGCGGCCGCCGTCGAATACGGGCTGCGTCACGGCGCCGTCTGCCTGCTGGTCAGCGGACCGGCGATGGCGGCGTTGATGCTGGCCGGACATCCGTGGTGGGCGACCGTGGCGCTGGCGGTGGTGATGGCCGCCCAGAAGCTACTCACCCGTCCCGAACGATGGCGGGCCGCGGTGGCGCTCGGGTGGCTGGCGTCCGGGCTGGCCGTCGCCGGCATGGCCGCCGTGGGCGCCGCGTAGGCTCGGCGTCGACCGCAAACCCCGATCGAGGAGCAACGTGAGCGTTCCCACCATCACCCTCAACGACGGCAATTCCATTCCTCAGTTCGGCCTCGGCGTCTTCCTGATGCCACCGGAGCAGACCAAGGAACACGTGGCGTTCGCCCTGGCCAACGGCTACCGGCACATCGACACCGCCGCCATCTACGGCAACGAGCGCGAGGTGGGCGAGGCGATCGCCCAGTCCGGCATTCCGCGTGAGGAGATCTTCGTCACCACCAAGCTGTGGAACAACCGGCAGACGGACGCCCCGGCCGCGCTCGCCGAGTCGCTGGACAAGCTGGGCCTGGAGCAGGTCGACCTGTACCTGATCCACTGGCCGACGCCGCAGTTCGACACCTACCTGGAGGCCTGGCACAGCCTGGAGCAGCTGCAGGCGCAGGGCCTGACCCGCTCGATCGGAGTCTCGAACTTCCACCAGCAGCACCTGCAGCGACTACTCGACGCCAGCGACATCGTTCCCGCGGTGAACCAGATCGAGGTGCACCCGAGCCTCGCTCAGTTCGAACTGGTCGACGTCAACACCAGCCTGGGCATCGTCACCGAGGCGTGGAGCCCGCTCGGACGTCGCGCCGACCTGGACAACGAGGTGATCGTCGGCATCGCCGAGCAGCTCGACCGAACCCCCGCCCAGGTGATTCTGCGCTGGCACATCCAGCGCGGCATCATCGTCTTCCCGAAGGCGTCCAGCCCGGAGCGGCTGCGCGAGAACGCCGACATCTTCGACTTCGAACTGTCGGCCGACGACATGTCCGCGATCGACGGCGTCGACTCCGGCAACCGGGTCGGCTCCAACCCAGAGACCTTCAACCGCCGTTGAACTCATCCGCTGGTGGACCGTTGGGGACGGTTCTTTTCGGTCCATCCCGGACCGAGAAGAACCGTCCCTCCGGTCCATCGTTGATCGAGACCCCCCGCTGATCGAGCTTCTCTCATGGACGGCCCGCCAACCAGGGGCTGGACAGGCCCGACCGACGACGAAACTCAACCGACAATCCGGCTCAGGACCGCAATGCGCGATCGACTGAGTCGTCGTGGGGCCCCAGGACGGGTTGGCGCCGGCTGACCAGGTCCCAGACCATCTTCAGGTTGGCGCCGAGTTCGCGCAGGGTGCCGTAGGACCACATCTCCTGGTTCTTCCGGACGCTGTCATCGCCCACTCCCCAGGCGTCGAGCCCGATCGCTCGGCAGATCGCCAGTGCGCGCGGCAGGTGATAGGTCTGGCTCACCACGATCGCCCTGGTGACGCCGAACACCTTCCTGGCCCGCACACACGAGTCGTAGGTGTCGAAGCCGGAGTGGTCCGTGGCAATGCGCTGCGCGGGCACCCCGTGCGCGATCAAGTAGTCGCGCATCCCGTCGGTCTCGTTGTAGTGCCGGGTACCGTCCCCGGACACCAGAATCGCCTCGACCCTGCGGGCGGCGAACAGCTCGCGAGCAAGATCCAGCCGGGCGCGAAGATAGCGCGAGGGACGTCCGTCGGCGTACACCTCGGCGCCGAGCACCAGCACCACCGGCAGCGCCGGCACCTCGTCGACGCTCGTCATCCGGTCCTCGCTGACCGTCCGGACGTACCACGCCGGCGCGGCGATCAGCGCTGTGCCCAGCACCGCGCCCACCGCCGTCAGCCGTGCGGCGGACCGTCCGAGCGCGCATCCGGGGCCGACCATGCCACGATGCTACGCAGCATCGCCAATGCCCGGCGGACATAGAATCGCGTGGTGACCACTTCAACGGCCCGGGTGGCGGCGGCCGCCGTTCGCGACCAGCCGTTGGACGTGGTCCGGCTCTCCGCACTGGTCACCGACGACCGGGCCGGGGCCACGGTCACGTTCACCGGTGTGGTCCGCGACCACGATCACGGCCGGGGCGTCACCGGCATCGAGTACGTCGGCCACCCGAGTGCGGACGCCGTGCTGACCGAGGTCGCCGGCGAGTTCACCGGCCGGGACGGCGTCCACGCGATCGCCGTCGAACACCGGGTCGGCACCCTGGCCGTAGGCGATCTCGCGCTGGTGGCTTCGGTGTCGGCGTCCCACCGCGCGCAGGCGTTCGGCGCCTGCTCCGACCTGGTCGACCGGATCAAGGAACGCCTGCCGATCTGGAAGCGGCAACTGTTCACCGACGGCACCGCCGAATGGTCGAACTGCCCCTGAACGGCTGTACGTGCGGGGAGCGAGGGAGATCGGATGATCCTGCCGACGGTGCGCGATCCGCGCTTCATCACCATCCGCCGCGGCGGCACCCTGACCGACCCCGATCATCGGCTGCTGGCGTTGTGGGCGGCCGATTGCGCCGAGCATGTCGTCCACCTGTTCGAGGCGGTTCGCCCCGACGATCGGCGTCCCCGCGAGGCCATCGCCCAGATCCGGGCCTGGACACGCGGCGAGGTGGCGATGATGCAGTCTCGCGCCGCCGGCGGCCACGCGATGGGCGCGGCCCGCGATCTGGCCGGCGCCGCCCGATTCGCCGCCTATGCCGCCGGCCAGGCCGGCGCGGTCGCTCATGTCGCGGCCCACGAGTTGGGCGCCGCCGCCTACGCGATCAAGGCGGTCCGCGCCGCGGCGTCCCCAGAGTGGGCGGACGAGGCCGGACGCGCCGAGTGCCGGTGGCAGCGCGACCGGTTGCCGGACGCGATCCGCGCGCTGGTGCTCGACGACCAGCGGCTGCGCAACGACATCTGCTGGCGGGTCTTCGACTGCTGAAACGGAGGTCCGGTGGACCGAAAAGAACCGTCCCCTCGTACCGGAACTCTCGACCCGTGGACCGAAAAGAACCGTCCCTCCGTACCGGAACTCACCGCCATCAGGTTCGGCCCTGCCGCTCGACCGGCGGACGTGAGCGCTCCCGAGCAGGCTCGATGACTTTAGGCTGGCTCGATGCAACGGCGGTTCGCGATCATCCTCGGCGGCGGTCGGTCGGCACGGATGGGACGCGACAAGCGTGCCCTCACCATCGGTGGGCGGTCGTTGATGGCCATCGCCGCAGACGCCTGCGCGGCCCGCGACCAGATCGTCGTGGTGAGCCCGGACCTGCCCGGCGATGTATCGGAAGACCGGGTGACCCGGACGCTGGAGGATCCACCGTTCGGCGGCCCGGTTGCCGGGATCGCCGCCGGGATGTCGGCACTGCCGCCCGCCGTCCCCGGCGATGAGGTGCTGCTGCTGGCCTGCGATCTGCCGCGGGTGAGCGAGATCGTTCCGGTTCTGGATGCCATCCCGCTGCCTGGGCCGGCCGAAATCGGATCGGCTCCCCCGGCGTCGACGGATTCGACCGCCGGAGCCACCCGCGCGAGACTCGACAGGCTCGACCGACGCGAGCGGCTCCACCAGGATCGGGCGTTCGACCGGCAGCCGGACGTCGACGGCGTCTGCCTGATCGACGCCGAGGGCTACCCGCAATATCTGGCCGCCCGCTACCGGCGCGCGGCGCTCGACGCCCGGCTGAACGCCGTCGGCGAAACCCGTGGACTCTCGGTGCGCCGGCTGATGGCTGCCCTGGACGTACGGAGCCTGGCGGCCGCCGAGCTCACCACCGATGTCGACACCCCGGACGAGGCCGCCGCGGCCGGCCTGGACTGAGCCCGGGGTCGCTGACTGCCCAGCACGGATCGAAAGCACCTCCCCGTCTGCCTTCCGACTACGCAATTCTTCTCCATGGTTCCCGCCGGGATTGGGGTAAAGACTGGTCCGTGCGCCACGTCCAGGAGGAGGGCTCGCTGTGTCCGGATCCACGGAGCTGCCAGGCAGGAACCTGAAGCGGAAGGCGGGGACGCCGGCCGTGACGAAACGGCTCAAGGCGAAGAAGGTGCCCCCGACCGAACAGCAACCCGGTGAGCAGATCCCCGTCGAGCGCGTCCCGCTCGAGCGCGTCCCTGTCGAGCGCCCGGAACGGGCGCGACCGATCGAACGCCGACCGGTGGGTGGCGACAATCCCGTCGATCCAGAGCGCATCGCACGCGTCCCGCTCGGGGGCGTCCGAGCCGTCATCACCCGGCCGGTGCTCGATCCGCGCGTCCCGATCGAGCGGATCGACCCGATCTGGCGGATCCCGGTGCACTTCCCCGATCTGGGCGGCCAAGCCGTCCCGCCCCCGCAGCAGATTGAGCCCGAGCACACCTTCGAGGTGATCCGCTCGGCGGACCTGGTGTCGTTGACGGTCAGCACCAGCGGCTTCGACCTGGACGCCGGCTCGCTCACCGCCCGCGACCCCGGCCCCGCCCTGCTGATCTTCGGGCTACCGTTCCAGCATCTCGGCGAGCAGGCCACCTACGAGGGCGAGACGGTCCCCGTCCCGAACGAGGCCAAGCCAACCGAGAAACCCACCAACGTCACCGATCCCTCCGACGGCGTCCCACCCGTCCCGGTGGCCGGCATCCCCGCCCGGGCCAGCCGGGTCGTGGTCGCGGTACCGGCGGGCAGCACCGTCGAGGTCAGCACCGCCGGCTTCCTGGACGCCCTGGAGCGCTACCCGATGACCGTCCACCCGCTGGCTACCCCGGGTCCGGCCCAGCGCGCCACGCTCACGCCGTTCGACCCGGGCCAGCTCGCGGTGCTGGTGAACGCCGGCCTGCTCGACCGGGCCGTCCTGGCCGGCGCGGCACCGCCGATCGTCGAGGTACACGCCCCGGACAGCACGACCGGCGTCGCCCAGCTGGCCCGCACCCTGGCCGAGGTGCGCAAGACCCTCGGCGGCCCCGAGACGTCCATCGCGGTGACGACCCTGGTCAAGGACTGGCGGATTCCGATCGAACGCGTGCCGATCTTCCGCAATCCCGAGAAGCTGAGCCGGCCCGCCGGACTGGCCGAGACCGCCATCGAGGCGCCCTACCGGCTGGTCATCTCACCCTCGACCGAGAGCGGCTGGACGCACGCCGACCAGCCTGTCCCGGACGCCTCCGGCACCGCGATCGAGCTGTGGCACACCCGGCTGGGCCACCGTCAGGACGGCGAGGTCGTCGAAGGTGCCGAGTGGGTCCGGGCGATCTGGGCCCGCGACCGGGAGCGGTTCCCGAACTGGGCCACCACAGAGTTCGGCCACGACAACGTGCCGATGCGGATGTCGCTGGATTCCAAGGACCGGCACATGATCGTCCGGCAGTCCAGCGAGACCTGGGCGCGCAACCGGGTCAAGATCACCGATCCGGCACCGATCGACGCCACCCGGCTGTACCTGTCCAGCCTGGGTGCCTGGCTCGACCTGCATGCCCAGTGGCAGACCCTGCCGTGGTCGCAGCAGCAGCCCGGGATGGCCTCGATCCTGTCCTGGGACCACGAGGCGCCGATGGGACGCGACCAGTACGTCCGGGTCGCCTACCCCGGCTACCTGTTCCCGTTCGGGCACCGCGCGACCCTGGTCAAGGTCACCGAACGCAAGATCAAGGACAAGACCAACCCGCGGGCCGCCCTCTACCAGCGCAAATTCCTGGTGGTCGGCGAGCCGGTGAAGACCTATTCGGCGCTGAACAACCCGTTCAAGCGGGTCGAGATCGTGCCCACCATCACCCCGACCCTGTCCCCCGACCCGGGTGCCGCGCAGGACACCATGTTCGTCCCGAACGTCGGCGGCGCCCCGTTCCAGTTCGTGCTGCATTGCGTGGACGCCGACGACCGCGCGGTGAAGCTGCCCACCCCGCTGGTCTGGGTTGCCGAGCACTACAAGGCGCCGTTCCCGGCCGGGCAGAGCCCGGTGGACGCCTTCGCCGCGGTCGGCGAGATCCCCGGCCTGGGCCAGAACATCGCCTTCGCGCCGTCCGAGCCGGGCGGGGTCGACAACGCGGTGCCGACGGTCGGACTGGTCTTCACCGGCACCCCGCAGCTGGGGACGTCCGTGCCCAGCCTGGTCACCGCGCGGGCGACGATCCCGGCGGTCGAGCGGATGAAGCCGACCGGGCCGCAGCAGATCAAGTACGCCGCGGCCTGGCTGAGCGGCGGTTTCGGGCCGGGCAACCCTGGCCAGGTATGGGCCGAGCTGACCGCGCCGACCACCCTCGGCTTCGGTTCCGGCGGTGCCTCCAGCGGCGGCGCCGGCGGGTTCATCGCGCCGTCGCTGCCGATCTCCGGGTTGTCCCGCAAGTCCGGCCCGGTCGGCGACGTCGCTGGTGCCGCCGCCGGGAACTTCGATCCGGTCGCCTTCCTGGGGGCGGCGCTGCCGAAGCTGTTCGGCTTCGTCAAGCTCACCGACATTCTGGACGCCGTCGGCGTCGACCTGTCCGACGCCCCCGCCCTGGTCAGCGAGTCGCTGGCCAAGGTCGAAGCCCTGATGGCCGACCTCAAGGCGCTGAAGAAGGAGATAACGGACGCCGCCGCCGAGGCCCAGCAGGCCCTCACCCTGGCCCAGCAGACCGCGAACGACTTGGTCGCCCAGGGCCGGGGCGCGCTGGCGAACGAAGTCCTGGCCAAGGCCAACGACGCGGTCGCGTCCGCCCAGGACCTGGTCATCAACGTGATCGGGGCCGCGGACGGCGTTCTGCAGGCAATCATCGACGCCCCCGGCGACCTGGGGTCCGCGCCGGGCAAGCTGGCCACCGCGCTGACCAATCTGGCCGCGGCCCTCAGCACCGTCGAAACGGCTGCGGCCAAGCTCACCCCGCTGGCCAAGAACCGGCTGATCGCGCTCACCGGCACCCTGCGCGCGGCGGCCGCCGATGCCGCGATGGTGCAGTCGGTGATCGACTTCGTCCAGGGCATCGCCACCGCGGTCACCGACGCCCGGTTCTCGTTCAAATGGCAGCCGAAGCTGAAGTCGCTGATGGTGGCCGGCAAGCCGCTGCTCGAACTGCCCGAACGCGGCCTGACGTTGGCCGTCGAGGGACAGGCCGGCGCTCAGCCGAAGGCCGACATCCTGGCCGAGCTGCGCGGGTTCGCGCTCACCCTGCCGCCCGGCGAGCCGATGATGCGGCTGCCGTTCGACCACCTGATGTTCAAGGCCGGCAGCTCCGGGAAGGCCGAGGTGGACGCCGCGGTCGGCAACCTCGAGTTCATCGGCATCCTGAGCTTCGTCGAGCGGATCAAACAACTGGTCCCGCTGGACGGCTTCTCCGACCCGCCCTAGGTGGACGTCTCGCCCGACGGTGTGGTGGCCGGCTTCAGCCTGGCCCTGCCGAACCTGGCGATCGGCGTGTTCAGCCTGTCGAACATGTCGCTGGCCGCCGACGTCCGGGTACCGTTCCTGGGCGACGTCGTGTCGGTCGGCTTCGGCTTCTGCACCCGGGAGCGGCCGTTCAACCTGGCGGTGCTCTGCCTGGGCGGCGGCGGCTGGTTCGGCATCCGGCTCTCGCCGCGCGGCCTCGAGGTGCTCGAACTCGGTCTCGAAGCGGGCGCGTACCTGTCGGTCAACCTGGGGGTGGCGTCCGGCTCGGTGTCGATCGCACTCGGCATCTATCTGCGGATGGAGGCCGACAAGGGCTCGCTGACCGCCTACTTCCGGCTGCGCGGCGAGGTAGACGTGCTCGGCCTGATCAGCGCGTCCATCGAGTTGTACCTGTCACTCACCTACGACTTCCCCAGCGGCAAGCTGATCGGCAAGGCGGTGATCACCGTCAAGGTGAAGGTGCTGTGTTTCTCGGCGTCGGTGCAGGTGTCCTGCGAGCGCAAGTTCGCCGGCAGCAACGGCGACCCGACGTTCGCCGAGGTGATGGGCGTGCAGCCCGATTTCACCTCACCGCTGTGGTCCGAATACTGCCTCGCCTTCGCCCAGGAGTGACACCATGCGTGAACAGTTCACCGTCGTCGCACTGCCCTACTCGTGCGACCCGGACGCCGACTTCCACGTCTCGTTGTTCGTCGCCCCCGACATCGAGGTGGACGACCCGGGCGACACCCTCGCCGTCACCGAGCTCTTCCTGCATTGGCCGAAAGCCCTGGTCAACGCGAAATTCGTGGTCGAGGACCAGGACGGCGAGATCGAGTGCACGCCGCTGCTGGAGAAACTCGAGGACGGGCTGTGGGAGGAGGTGTTCCCCGAGCAGACCCCGGTGACCAGCTACGTGCCGCCGGACTGGAAGCAGCACCCGTGGCGCACCTTCCACCCGGGCGCCACCACCGGGGTCGCCAAGTCGGTCAACCTGCTGGCGACGATGGCGAACGGCGTCGAGCCACCCACCGTGCAGCAGGTGCCCTGGTTCGGCACCGACGTGTTCGGCGCGCTCAGCGGGGGCGAGGGCCGGCGGCAGAACAATCCGCTCGACCTGGTCGGCCGGTTCGAGAGCCTGCAGACCGAACGATTGGACGCCGCCTGCCGCGAAGGCGTCCCGCTGGCCGAGTTCGGCGACCCGCGACGGTACTTCGCCGTCGAACCGGTGGTGGACGGAACCCCGGGCGGGGCGCCGATGGCCGCCGCCCAGCTGGCCCTGCATCAGGCTCGCCGGTTCTACTCCCACCCCGAGGAGGAGACCGATTACCAGCGGCGTCCGGACCCCGACAACCCCGGCCCGCCACCGCCGGAGAAGCAGATTCCGGACTTCCACGCCCGGGTCTCGCTGATCAACGACCACGGTCCGCTGCAGCGCAAGCTCGGCCTGGTGGTCGACCTCAAGGCCGACGCCGCCCGGCTCGCCAAGAGCCAGTGGCTGCTCGGCCGCATCCTGATCGACGGCCGCCCTGAGGTCACCAAGGTGGTCCGGGTCGCCTGCCGGGCCGTCGGCACCGCGCTGACCACCCGCGCCGAGGACGACAAAGCGTGGATCAACGGACGCCTGCCGGTGGGCAACGCCGACGCCTTCGACGTCCTCGACGTGGACGCCGACGGCGCCGCGCTGAAGACCGAGCTGTACCTGTCGTCCTATCTGCGCACCGTGGCGGCCGCACTGCAGGGCGCACCGGCGAACGCCGCCCCGCCCGCGCTGCGCTCGATCGGGCTGACCCTGGCCCGCCGCGACAACGCCGCCACCACGGCGTCCGCGATGGACGCGCAGCGGACGCTGCTCGACTCGGTGCGCAACCAGCCGCCGGACCAGCCCGCCGCGGATACCCCGCTGCTGACCACCGAAGACGTCACCCAGGGCGTCCGGATCGAGGTGCACGACGACAAGACCCGGACCTGGCGCTCGCTGCACCAGGTGCAGGTCCGCGCCGAGGTGGTCGGCGGCCGCACCCTGGAGTTCGACGACGTGGCCTTCCTGCAGGAGACCAACGCCACCCACTCGGGCAAGGACAAGGCGCCCGTGCATGTCCACGAGGCGGTCTTCGGCTGGGACGGTTGGAGCCTGTCCGCGCCCCGGCCGGCGCTGCCGGTGGTGCATGAGGGCGGCGAGGAGAAGGTGGTCACCGATCCGCAGCCGCCGGCGGACCCGTCCACTCCGGTGTTGATCGAGCGGCGCGCGGCTCCCGGAACCCTGCCCCGGCTACGGTTCGGACGCCGCTACAGCTTCCGGGCCTGGAGCGTGGACCTGGCCGGCAACTCGCGTCCGCACCGGATCGGCAACGTTAGCCCGGAGCCGGGCGACGGCGCCGCCGAGCCCGAGGTCGAGGCCCGGGTGACGGCCGACCTGCGCGGGCTGCGCGACTTCACCGTGTCGTCGGTGCAGCGGCTGCGGGCGAGCCTCGCGGCCGAGCCGGCCGCCGAGCCGGCGATCAATCCGGGACGCGGCGAGGCCGGCCTGCGGCTGGCCGAGGTGCTGCCGCAGATCGTCGGACGCCTCCAGGTCGTCCGCGGCGAACAGGCGGCCCGTCCGGTCGCCTCGGCGCTCGCCGACGTCCGCAGCGCGCTGGCGTCCGGGCTGGCCAGCGACGATGTCGCACCGGCCGCGACGGCGCTGCTCAACCCGGCGGTGATCGCCTCGGGGATCGACCTGAACCCCGATCTGGCCAGGCTCTTCACCGCCGAAGGCCACGCGGTCACCCCGGAGATCGCCTATGTCCGCTGGCAGCCGGTGCCGCCGCCGGCGATCGTGCCGCGCCGGCTGTACAGCGAGGGCGAATCCAATCAGGTGCTGGTGATCCGCTCGGGCGTCGAGCAGGATCCGGTGACCCTGGCGGTCAGCCACACCGATCCGGACGGCTACGCCGCCGCGCACCCGGGACGGTTCGCGACCTGCGAGCGGCAGCTGGTGCCGCCGAAGACCAGCCAGCTCGAGGCCGAACTGCATCACGCGTTCGACGCCGCCATCGGTTCGGCCGATCCGGGCGCGGTGAACCGGCTGCTGCATGCGGCGATCCGCGAGTCGGGGACGCTGTTCGACCTGGACCTGCCGCGGCTCGACGACCCGTCCGTCCGCGACGCCCAGGACGGGGTGGCGCTGGTGCATGGGCCGGGCGCGTCGCCGGGCGAGCTGAAGACGTTGCCGCTGCCGCCCGGTGAGGCGCCCGGTCCGGGACAGTACGTGGTGCACGACACCGACCTGGTGCACACCCCGTACCTGCCGGACGTGCTGGCCCGCGGGCTCGGTTTCGTCTTCCCGGACGCCGGCAAGGACTGGACGATGGTGCCGCCGTTCGGCGTCGAGGGGTTCACCGCCCGCTACCCCGGTGCGTCGCCGTCCGCGGACGATCCGGGCAGCTGGCCGGCGATCGACGGCTACCGGCTGGTGCTGGACGGCAACGCCGAGCTCGGCGGCCGGGTGGATCCGCAGCTGATCACCATGTCGTTGCCGCTGGGGACGGCGCTGCGGACCCGGGTGTCGTCGGTCCTGGGGGTCGGCGACCTGGAATTGATGGGCGTCTGGCAGCAGCTGCCCGCGGCGTTGCGGCAGGTGCCGATCGTGGTGCGGGCGGCGACCGACGGCTGGCTGTGGGCGCTGACGCCGTCCGAATCGCTGACCCTGGTGCACGCGGTGCCGCGTCCGGTCCGGGCACCGGAGTCGGTGGCGTTCACCGTCTATCGGCCGCAGAACGCGACCAACGCGATGCTGCTCGGCGGCATCGAGGTGCATGGACCGAGCACCGACTCGCTGATCGTCGACGCGCGCTGGGACGAGGTGCTCGACGACCTGTCCGACCCGGTCTGGAAGACGCTGCCGAACCAGCGCCAGGTGGCGGCCACCACCGCCATCGAACCGTGGGAGGACGTCGCGGTGCTGGCCGGCGGCCATGCCGACAAGACCTACGACGACGCCACCATCGGGCATGTCCGCTCGCACCAGGCGGTGCACGAGTTCGGTGACACCAAGCACCGGCTGGTGCATTACCGATTCCGGGCCAGCACCCGGTTCCGGGAGTACTTCTCCGCCGACGAGCTGGCGCCGCTGCCGGCGTCCGACGACCCGGCGCTGCCGATCGACGACGGACGCAGCACGGTCAGTGCCGAAGTGGACGTACACGTGCCCAACACCTCGCTGCCGGCGCCGCCGCTGGTGCATTCGGTGCTGCCGCTGTTCCGCTGGGAGGAGGGCACCGAGCCGGCCCAGCCGATGGCGCGGCGCCGGACCCGGCGCACCGGCGTCCGGGTGTATCTGGAGCGGCCCTGGTTCGCCACCGGCGCCGACGAGCAGCTCGGGGTGGTACTGGCGATCGGCGCGCGTCCGGAGACCACCCGGGTCAGCCAGTGGGGCGGCGACCCGTTCTGGATCGGCAGCGCGGTCGAGGACCGCGAGGTGCTGCAACTGACCCAGTTCCTGGTCGCCGTCGGCTGGGACGACTACGACTCGGTGGCGGGGCCGTCCGGGAAGCCGGAGCAGTACCCGAGCGCCGAGGACCCCAATGTCAGGGTGTGGGTGGTGCCGTACCGGCCGCAGTACAACCAGGACCGCCGCAAGTGGTTCGTCGACATCGGCTTCCCGGCCCGGTTCTGGCCGTTCGTCCAGCTGGCCCTGGTCCGGTACCAGCCCTACAGCGTGCCGGGACGGCACATCTCCAAGCCGGTGCTGTGCGACTTCGTCCAGATTCCGCCCGAGCGGACGGCGTCGGTCAGCCGGACGGCCGAGGGCCGCGTCCGGGTGCTGGTGTCCGGGCCGGCCGGGCTGCACGACACCGGTTTCGGGACGGCCCCGGCCGGCATCTCGATCGTCGGCCCGGCCCGCGGCGCGGTGAACCCGTTGCTGGTCGGCGCCAACCGGGTGCTGCGGGCCAAGCTGCAGCACCGGGCGTCCGGCCAGACCTCCGACCTGGCCTGGGAGACACTCGACCAGACCGACCTCGAGGTGCGCGGCTACGCCGGCTCGCTGGCCAACCTGGTCTGGACCGGCGAGTTGGACGTCCCCGCGGCCCTGCCGTTCACCCGTCCGACCACCGCCGGCGACCACCGCGTCCGGATCGAAGAATGGGAGACCTTCGTCGGCGACCCGGAGAACCTCGGTGACCCGAACAGCCAGCTGACCCGGGAGAACCGGTTGATCTACGCCGACGAGTTCGAACTGGGCTCCGCCTGATCGGAACACGTCCGGTACCCGGGGACGGTTCTCCACGTTCGAAAGTCGCATGCGGGGGACGGTTCTCGACGTCCGAAAATCGCACCCCGGGGACGGTTCTCGACGTCCGAAAATCGCACGCCGGGGACGGTTCTCGACGTTCGAAAATCGCACGCCGGGGACGGTTCTCGACGTCCGAAAATCGCACGCCGGGGACGGTTCTCGACGTTCGAAAATCGCACGCCTCGGCCTCTACCTGACCCATCGGCCGCGGCCCGGCCTGGCCTACTCGGCCGGAACCGCATCTCGAACATCCATCCGCCCGGCGGCTTGGGTTACCGGACCGCTGCGCGGCTGATCGCCGGCGCTCTGGTACTGGGCGATCCCGGCGTCCTACTTAAGGAGGCCCGGCCGACCCTGGACGCCGGCGGATCGCCTGCCCTGGAGGCGGTCTGACCTCCGGCGGCGCCGTCCGTGCCCTCGGACCCGTCCGGGATGGGGAGCCCCAAGGCCACCAAGAACCTGCACCAGTCACCTGGTTTCGACGAGTTCGCCTCGACAGCCGGACCACGGTGGTGGAGTTCCGCAGCCGATCTTGGCCCGGCCTTGAGCTTCCTTTTACGCCGCGTTGAGGACGCTCCGGCAGAGTTCTTCTCGTGTCGGGGGGCACGAGCCGCCGCAGGACGGGGCCGGAAGCGTTCGGGGGGACGCCAGCCGGAGGGGGGATCTGACACTGCGGCGAGAGCTGGATCGAGCCGGGTCGGACGGACGCAGGAGGAACGTCCACGACCCGGCTCTCCGGACGTCCGGCGTCCGGTTCTGACGGACGAGCCTCAACGACTGACACCATCGGGAGCCACTGCCGCTCGGCAAACCGCCAGTGGCTCCCGAACCAGCCGGTCATCATTACGCCCGGTCCTCGGTGCCGGACGTCGACTGGGCCTGGTCGAACGCAGCGCGGGCAGCGGTGATCGCCGGCTGGTGCTTCACCGCCCACAGCGCCAGCCCCAGGGCGGGTTCGATGAGCGTCCGGCCCATCTCGGTCAGCTCGTACTCGACGCGAGGAGGCACCTCGGCGTGCACCGTCCGGGAGGCCAGGCCGTCCCGTTCCAGGCTCCGCAGCTTCAGGGTGAGCATCCGCTGGGAGATACCGGGAATCCGGCGTTGCAGCTCGCTGAACCGCAACCGGCCCGAGCGGAGCATGCCGATATCAGCAGCGACCACTTGTCGCCGACCGGTCCAGCAACTCGCGGACCGCCCGTCCAATGTCGGTCTCCAGGCACGTGGCCTCATCACCCTCCAGCGGCGCGAACACCGCCGCGCTCAGCGCCTCGGTCATCGTTCCTCCTGTGTGCGAGGGGCACATCGATGTGCCTTTTGTAAGGCCCTCATAAGTCACTCATGATGATGCCTGTTACGAACAGTAACCCGCTACCCGCTGAGGAGAAGCCTTGCCCACCATCGCCATCATCGGAGCCGGGCCCGGCCTCGGGCTCGCCATCGCCAGAAAGTTCGGCCGCAACGGTTACGATGCTGCGCTGGTCGCGCGCAACGCCGACAAACTCGAGGCTCTGGTGGCCGAGCTGGCGGCGGACGGGATCACCGCGGAATCCTTCGTCGCGGACGTCGGCGACCAGGACTCCCTGATCACGGCGCTGGACACCGCCCGCGAGCGTTTCGGCTCCATCGACGTCCTCGAGTTCTCACCCCATGGCGGCAGCCTGCAGTCGATGGTCGGCCCCCTGGAGGTGACCGTGGAGACTCTGCGACCGGTGGTCGACACCATGCTGTTCGGGGCGGTGACCTCTGTACAGGCCGTCCTCCCGGCCATGCGCGAGCGAGGGACCGGCACCATCCTGCTCACCGGGGGCACCGGATCAATCGACCCCGTCCCGTACTTCGGCACGCTGAACACCGCGCAGGCCGCGACTCGCAACTGGATCCTGAACCTCCAACGCCAGCTCGGCGGTACCGGCGTGTACGCCGCTCATGTCGCGATCGGGGTGGGCATCGGCGACACCGCGCCCGCGCAAGGTTACCCGTTCAGGACGCCGGCGGAGCTCGCCGACATCTACTGGCAACTCCACCTCTCCCGCGAGGTTCCCGAGTTCGTGGTCACCCCCTGACCGGGACCGCCTGTGCGGACCCTGCAATCCCGCACCAGACCTTGCGCCCACCTTGAGGCTGCTTTTACAAACCGTTGAGGACGGTGCGGCAAAGTTCTTCTCAGGTCGGGGGGCCAGCCGCACAGAGCAGCTACCGAGACCGCGATTCGGGGGGACGCGGAAACGGCGGGGGGACTGCTCACAGCGGTGAAGACGGATCGAGCCGGGTCAGGACGCAGGAGGAACGTCCACGACCCGGCTCTCCGCACGTCCGGGCGTCCCGACAAACGTGGCTCAGCTGACTGATGCCATCGGGAGCTCTTGCCGCTCTGCACACGGCCATCGGTTCGCCAACCAGCCAGTCGTCGTCGAGCCCGATCCCCGGTGCCGGACGCCGACTGGCCTGGCCCAACGCGGCGCGGGCCGCCGCGATCGGGGTGGGCATCGGCGACACCCCGCCCGCACAGGGGTTCCCGTTCCAGACGCCGGCGGGCCTCGCCGACAGCTACTGGCAAACTCGCGTCTCCCGCAGAGACGCCCGAGTTCGTCGTCACCGGCTGACCGGACGGTCTTTGTGGACCGGGGGGACGGTTCTTTTCGGTCCATCGCACCGGTTGGTGGACCGAAAAGAACCGTCCCTCCGGTCCATGCGACCGATCCCCACCAGATCTTGGGCCCACCTTGAGGTTGCTTTTACAAACCGTTGAGGACGGTGCGGCAAAGTTCTTCTCAGGTCGGGGGGCCCGCCGCACAGAGCAGCTACCGAGACCGCGATTCGGGGGGACGCGGAAACGGCGGGGGGACTGCTCACAGCGGTGAAGACGGATCGAGCCGGGTCAGGACGCAGGAGGAACGTCCACGACCCGGCTCTCCGCACGTCCGGATCGCCGGACGCCGCCGAACGCACTCAATGCGGAATCACTTCGGCGGCCGATCCGGCTTCGGGGCGGCGGCGTGGTCGTCGGCCACCAGCACCTTGCCCATCACTTGATCGGTCGGTGATTGCTTGCCCAGCCGGCGCCATCCTCGGCTCGTGTACAGCCGAACCGCTGGGCTCGACGGATCGTCCTCCGTCCCCAGCAATGCTTGTCGATGCGGGAGTCCCGCCAGGAGCGCGTCGTGCAAACGCCCGCCGACTCCGCAGCCTCGCCAGTCCGGCAACACGGCGAGTTCGACGAACTCGAAATGCCCGCCGACCCAGTCAGCAACCGCGGCACCGAGCTGCTCAACAACGAAGTCGGACCAGAACTGTCCGGGTTGACCGGTATATCCCCAGCCGAATCCGACCAACCGTTCCGACGTCGAGCTGGTGACCAGCCGGAATCCCCCACGTGATCGACGCCGATGCCAGACCTCTTCGCGCCAGGCCGCGGCGTCCGGCACCGGCCCGAACACTTCCTCCCAGACCTCGAAGACGGGCTGACGAAAAGCGTCGGCAGCACGACCGTCGTGCTGGAGTACCTGGATCATCGCGACATTGTGCCAGCGGCCCCGGAGAGTCAGGCTCGGGTGCGCATGCCCGTCTCGAGGCGCGCCACATGCATCGTCAGGTAGACCACTTCGTCGTTGGTGACCGGGTGTTGCAGCCGCAGTTCCAGCACTGCCTTGATGCGCAGCGCCAGTTGATAGGCCCGGCCGTTGCTGTCCGAGACCACGACGGCGACCGCCGGGGCACCGCCGGAGAGTTGCTTGCCTGCCCGGGCGCGGGCGAAGAAGTACCGCAGGTGGGTGGCGAAACGCGCGGCGTCGATCGAATCGGGGTCGAACTCGTCGCCGTAGGCCCGCCCGATGATGTCGAAGATCTGCCGGATCAGCCGCGACTGGACGAAGGTCTGCTCCATGCTCGGGCTGCCGGTCACCGCGTGGAACAGGTGCATCGCCAGCGCGATCGCCTCGCCCTGCGGCAGTGGCGTGTCCAGCTGGCGATTGAGCTTGCCCAGCAGGTGCTCGGCGACCTCCAGTTCCTGCGGGTGCAGGTGGGCGACCTCGGCGCGCAGCGGGTACTCCATCACCTCGCCGCGGGCGACCCGCTCGATCGCCTGGTGGATGTGGTCGGCCACCGCCACGATCGCCAGCGGTGGCAGCACCGCGTTCAAGTCACGCAATGCCTCGGTGAACAGCCGCTCGACCAGGGCCAGCCGGTCCAGCGGAATGTCGGCGATCACCTTGGCCACCGAATCCGGGTTGTCGGCGGGCACGAACCGGCGTGCGATCAACGTCTCGTCGATGGCGTCACCGGGCCGGGCCTGGTACCCCACGCCCCGCCCGGTGACGACCACCTCGCGTCCGAGTTCGTCACGGGTGAGCACGACGTTGTTGTTGAACACCCGCAGTACCTTCATCGCGCCCACCCCCTTCGAATCCTCGTATCAGCCCTGGTCAGGACAGGGTTGCGCCATTGCTGGCGATCAGCTCGCGGTACCAGCCGAACGACTTCTTGCGATACCGCGCCAGGGTCCCGCTGCCGTCGTCGTTGCGGTCCACGTAGACGAATCCGTAGCGCTTCGACATCTGCGCCGTGGACGCGCTGACCACGTCGATCGGACCCCACCAGGTGTAGCCCATCACCTCGACGCCGTCGGCGATCGCCTCCCCTACCTGCACCAGGTGGTCGTTGAGGTAGGCGATCCGGTAGTCGTCCTCCACGGTCGGGACGCCGTCAACCTCGACCAGTTCGTCATTCGCGCCGAGCCCGTTCTCCACGATGAACAGCGGCTTGCCCCAGCGGTCCCAGAACTGGTTGAGGATGATCCGCAGACCCACCGGATCGATCTGCCAACCCCATTCGGACGCCGGCAGGTGCGGGTTCCTGAGGCCGCCGAGGATGTTGCCCTCGCCGACATCACCGCCGCCGGCTGCGTCGCAGATGCTCATGTAGTAGCTGAACGAGACGAAGTCCACCGTGTGGGTGAGCATCTCGCGGTCGGCGTCGGTGATGTCGAGCTCGATGCCCTTGTCCCGCAGGGTGCGCAGGAAATAGCCCGGGTACGCCCCACGCACGTGGACGTCGCTGAACGCCAGGTTGCCGTGATCGCTCTGCAGCACCTTCAGCACATCGGCCGGGTCGGGCGTCAGCGGGTAGATCGGCATGGCCAGGATCATGCAGCCGACCTGGATCTCCGGGTTGATCTCGCGGGCGATCTTCGTCGCCGATGCCGACGCCACCAGTTCGTGGTGAATCGCCTGGTAGAGGTCGGCTTCGCTGAGCTGTTCCTTCGGCGTCCAGATGCCGCCCGACAGCAGCGGCGCGTGCAGCACCGAGTTGATCTCGTTGAAGGTCAGCCAGTACTTCACCCGGTGGCCGTACCGCTCGAACAGGACGCGGGCGTAGCGCTCGTAGAACCCGATCAACCGGCGATCGACCCAGCCGTTGTAGGTCTTGGCCAGATGCAGCGGCGTCTCGTAGTGGCTGATCGTGACCAACGGCTCGATGCCATACTTCTCCAACTCGTCGAGCAGAGCGTCGTAGAAGGCCAGACCCTCCTCGTTCGGGGTCTGCTCGTCGCCGTTGGGGAAGATCCGGCTCCAGGCGATCGAGAACCGGTACACCTTGAAGCCCATCTCGGCGAACAGCGCGATGTCCTCGGCGTAGCGGTGGTAATGGTCGATGCCGACCAGCTTGAGGTTGTCCGCGGTGGGCTCCTCGGTGGGCGGGCCCTTGACGCCCTGCGGCATCACGTCCTGAATGGACAGCCCCTTGCCGCCGGCGTCGTAGGCGCCCTCCAGCTGGTTGGCGGCAGTGGCGCCGCCCCAGAGGAAGCCCTCGGGAAAGGTGGTGCTCATGACTTAATTCTCTCTTGTCTGTCGTGGGTGGTGGCGGTCAGACCGTGACGATCAGGGCGGCGTCATCGTGGGTGACGGTGCCCGCCGAAGCCGAGGCGACTTCCTTCTGGGTGGCGGTGTTGGTGATGATCACCACGGTGGTCGTCGAGTAGCCGGCCTCGGTGATCTTGGCCAGATCGACCTCGACCAGCACATCGCCGGCGTTGACGTGATCGCCCTGGGCGACCTTGGGGTCGAATCCCTCACCCTTCATGTTGACGGTGTCGATACCGACGTGGACGAGTACCTCGACACCCTCCTCGGTCCGGATGCCGTAGGCGTGACCGGAGCCCATGGTGACGATGATCGTGCCACTGACCGGCGCGTAGACGGTGCCGGAGGTCGGCTCGACACCGATGCCGGCGCCCATCGCGCCACTGGCGAAGACCGGGTCGGGGACGTCGCCGATCGCGACCAGGGTGCCGTCCATCGGTGAGCGGACGGTGACCTCGGTGCCGCTGACAGCCGAAGCGGACGCCGGGGCGGCCTCGGCCGGAACCTCGACAGCCTCGGACGCGACCTCGGCCGGAACCGGATCCTTGACGCCCCAGAACAGCGTGCCGAAGAAGCCGATCCCCACCGCCAGCGCGATGCTGATGAAGAACAGCGGCAGGTTCGGCGTGGACAGGTAGGCGGGCAGGGCGATCAGCGACGGGAACACGAAGGCGGTGCTGCCGGCACCCGCCATGCCGGCGAAGACGCCGCCGATGGCGCCACCGGCGATGCCGAAGTAGAACGGCAGCCTGCGGGGCAGGTTGATGCCGTAGATGCCCGGCTCGGTGATGCCGGAGAGGAAGCCCGAGAAGGCGGACGGCCCGGCGAGTTCCTTGGTCTCGTGGTCCTTGGTGCGGATCCAGACGGCCAAGGTGGCGGCGGCCTGCGCCAGCACCGCACCGACCAGCGGGCCGGCAAGGATCGCAAAACCGGTGGAGAGCTGCTGGACCAGGATCGGCACGAAGCCCCAGTGCAGGCCGAAGATGACGAAGACCTGCCACAGGCCACCCATCAGGGCACCGCCCAGCCAGGGGGCGACGACGAACAGCCAGGTGATGCCGTCGGCAATGCCGTTGGCGAGCACGGTGGTGGCCGGGCCGATGGTGAGCAGGATGAGCGGCACCATGATCAGCATGCAGAGCAGCGGCGTGGTGAAGTTGCGGATCGCGCCGGGCAGCGTCCGGATCAGGAATCGCTCCAGGTAGCCCTGCAGCCAGACGCCGACGATGATCGGGATCACCGAGCTGGTGTAGCTCATGATCACCAGCGGGATGCCGAAGAAGGTCAGCGGACCCTCCGCGGCGGTGAGCCCGATGATCGCCGGGTAGACCAGGGCGCCGGCGATCGCCATCGAGGTGAACTGATTGGTCTTGAACCGCTTGGCCGCGGTGATCGCCAATAGCATCGGCAGGAAGTGGATCAGGGCGTCCGAGGCGGCCTCCAGCACGATGTACTCGGTGCTCTCGGTGTTCAGCCACTCGAAGGTGGCGAACATGCTGACGAACGCCTTGAACAGGCCGGCGCCGGCCAGCGGCCACAGGATCGGGTGGAACAGGCTGCTGACCAGGTCGATGAACCGGTTGAGGATGCTCTTGTCGGAGTTGTCCTCGACCTCTTCGTCGGCGCCGCTGCCTTCGAGTCGCTCGGCGATGCGTGCGTGCACGAAGGGCACGTCGTTGCCGATCACGACCTGGTACTGGCCGCCGGCCTGCACCACGGTCAACACGCCCTTGAGCGCCTTCACCGTGTCGGTGGCGGCCTTGTCCTCGTCGCGCAACTCCAGCCGCAGCCGGGTCGCGCAATGCCGAGCCGTCTTGATGTTTCCCAGACCTCCGACGGCGTCGACGATGTCGTCGCCCAGGGTCGCGAAGTCCACTGCCATGTGTCCTCTTTCCATCCGGATCAGGGCAACAAAAAGGCCTGAGGCGTGCTTACGCCTCAGGCCTTGCGTCCGATATGGACTAACAACCCTGATGAAGATCAATCTTCGATTTGAAGGTAGCCCAATCGACGCACTCGGGGCAACCCGGACGCCGGCTCCGGACGGCGTCCGGTCCGGATCTCCGTCGCACCCCACCCCGCGCTCGCCGAACTATTTGGGGCTCGCTGGCGGATTCAGGGGGTGGTCGCAACACGTTCTTGGTCGGAGAGTAGTTGGGCGAGGACTTCGGCGGGGGTTGCCCAGTGGTGTCGTTTGCGGGGTCGGTCGTTGAGTTCGGCGGCGACTGAACCGCCCCGGGTTTAGTGGAGGGCGGGTTCTCCCGGGGCCGGCTGGTCCTGGGGGGTTCTGGCAGCGTAGTAGGTGGTTTCATACTCCGCTGGTGGTAGGTAGCCGATCGAGGAGTGGAGCCGG
>WBZS01000385.1_pt1 | contig 60593 bp, 36 predicted proteins | sample 5204201 | NCBI WGS metagenome assembly WBZS01 (sample SAMN12344357, study PRJNA552823) | activated sludge metagenome | biome: Activated sludge suspended growth; feature: Nitrification reactor; material: Wastewater; isolation source: activated sludge from nitrification reactor of wastewater...
ACAGCAACGTACAATCTTCCATAAATAAGACAGTCGTCCAGACTTGCACATTTCAAACAATAACAATTATCATTTATTTTCCACTGATCTTCACCACCTTCCCCGACCTTACCTCCATTTTTCCATCCACCATCTTCCATACGTACATCCCTGCTGCAAGCCCCGACATATCCACATTATTCTGCCCGTAATAGATACGCTGAGTATGTATAGGCCGCCCGGAATTATCATAAATGATCATCTGTCCATGTTGTGGTATATATTCACCCAGTGTGACAAGAAGATAATCCTCTACAGGATTGGGGAAAAGAGTTACATCCGCCTTGCTTGATAATGTCTCATCATCGCTGCTACTCGTGCCGATGGTGATGGTCCGACAGGATGTATGACTGCTGTTTTCATTGCCCACTGTAAGGCACACCTGATAGGTTCCGTTATTGGCATAAGTATGATAAGGATGTCTGGTATTGGACTTCAGAGTAGCATCTCCAAAATCCCAGCTCCACGTCTCCGGCCGGAAGTACGACAAGTCGGTAAACCGTATCCTTAGATGATCGATTGTATCCGGCTCATAGCGGTATTTGGCGATGGGGTCATTGTCGATACCAAGTGTATCGCAGGGAGAGCCGTCCAAAGGCCCAAGGCGAAACTCAGGCATATTGGGCACGGTACGGGTGAATCCAGTATTCATTAATATTGAATGCTGTCTAACATTACAGTTAATTCCTTTTTCTTCTGGATGTTCAATAACAGAGATCATTCTGTTATTTGCAGAACTTGGAAAAATGTATATCCTGCCATCCGGTCCAAGTTTCATATGACAAAAATTTACAGGTCTGCCTAAAGGTTGTATCGTATCATAAGAAAATAAATATTCAAACCCGTCGTATTGTGCTACAATTTTTTCACTAAATATAATATTCCCTGAAGTCATATCGTATTGCCTAATTTGTTCACTATTGCAAATATATAAAAACTTACTATCTGATGAAAATGCTACACCATTTCCTAATGTGAGTTGAGGCAATTTTTTTTCTACAGCGTTGGAGATGATACCGGTACATCTATCAAATGCTGCAACAACAAACCCACCTCCTGAATTATTAAACATAAACCCAACATACCAGGCAAGAAATTTTCCATCAGGAGATAATGAAATTTGACCTATACTTTCCGGTCGCTCCCCGACTAAGGTAGGTTGTTTTGAATGAAAAGTGACTCCTGCAGGGTCAAGCAGGTAGGTTATAATTTCTTTATGTCCTTTGGTAAATGTGATCAGCCACCAATCTCTGCCATTACCGTGGCGAACGGCATAAACAGAAGTAATTAAGGTATCCCTTAATAATGCAACATCTTTTTCCACCATTTTACCATCGGGATTTGTCTGATCGACCTGAAAGGACGAATAGGATAATTTATATACGAATTCTTTGCAATAGTCATATGTAGTATAAAATGTATAATACGTCTTACCTACGGGTAAGATTATCACCCGTTGTGTCCCCAATAATCCGGCAGGTATGGCAAAGGTGTCATTTCCCCAATTATTATACTCCCATTCTATACACCAGGGATTGGCCACATCATCACCGTAATTGATGGTATCTTCTATGGTTTTATGTTGGGCATTAATAATTACCTGTCCATTGCTGTAAGCGACAAGATTGCCGTTATTATCGCTGATACTGGTGTTTCCGCCTGCCATATCCCAGAGTCTTTTTGCATCGTAATAAATCCTTACAGGGTCTGCATTAAAATCAAAAGTAGTAGCGCCTCTGGTAGTATCTGCAGCCCTTTCGGGCAGGATAACATCTGACGGATCCCCTCCAAATAACCAGACATGATCTTCTTTTTGCGAAGAACCCCCAATGGAATACAATAAAAAAAATATCACTGCAATAAGTAGTCTCATAATCATCAGGAATAGTAATAATTACCTTAGCAATCCACAAATATAATAAAATTCACAGCAACATACAATCTTCCTTTCCTGGAATAAGTAATGCTGAGTCCGATCGGCAGTTTACAGTAGTCTGATAAGTTTATGTTTATTTACACCTAATCAATATGTTTTTGATTAAAATAAAAAAAAACGCAACAATGTCCGAAGCCACCTGATTCGGGTTAGTACCTTAAAATCAATTCATCACAATTAAAGAAATTAAAAACCTACCCCCTTTAAATAAATAAATCTTAAATTTACTCCAGATTCCGGCAATCTTGTCAATCCTATAAATCACAAAAAACACAGTTCATATAAAAAGACCAGCCAAATAAAGTAAACTGTTAACTGTCAACTGTCAATTGAAAACTGAAAACTAAACTGCGATGGTCGGAGTCTCTGACTTCGATCTACTACGGTATATCTCCGGCAATGGTCTTTTGGTAGAAGTCTCTGACTTCGACCCCAACGTATTTCCCCTTCACCGTTGGTCGAATGTGCTGTCTGCAATCACAATGTAGTATCACCCAATTGCCCATTTTTCACCCCCAAAATCTTTATTTTATCTGAATTCATAATCCTAACTAAATCAACCCCTTAGATAGGGTTGTCCCGACGTTGTCCCGACGTTGTGCCGACCCATCCTTATGGATAAGCCATAGATAACCCCCGGCAACCCCATGGATACCTTATGAATAAACCCCCTCCAATTCCACTGATTCCTAACCTATATGCACCAATCCGAAGTAGCTTGTTTATCTGTATTATTCAATGTACTGGAATTTGATATAAATACAGCAAACAATTTCGTAGGTATGTAAATAATTAACTTGAAGGGGTGAAGTTATTATAGCCCAGGGTTTCAACCCTGGGTTTTCTAACAATTTGGACTCCATTTTGGCGGGATTTTTGCCTAAAACCGCAAAAATCGTGACAAAATGATTACGGTCTTGCCCTCCCTGGTTGTAGAATATCATCTCTCTATGCCACTGCTATTTTGCACTCCAAGTTTCAAACACTTAGACCCTGATAGGGTGAAATTATTATAGCCCAGGGTTTCAACCCTGGGTTTCCAAACGATTTGAAAGCTCCATTTTGGCGGGATTTTTGCCAAAAATTGCAAAAATCGTGACAAAATGATTTCGGTCTTGCCCTCCCTGGCGGTAGGATATCATCTCTCCATGCCACCGCTATTTTGCACTCCAAGTTTCAAACACTTAGACCCTGATAGGGTGAAATTATTATAGCCCAGGGTTTCAACCCTGGGTTTTCAAACGATTTGAAAGCTCCATTTTGGCGGGATTTTTGCCAAAAATTGCAAAAATCGTGACAAAATGATTTCGAGCTTGCCCTTCCTGGCTGTAGAATATCATCTCTCTAACCCACTGCTATTTTGCACTCCAAGTTTCAAACACTTAAACCCTGATAGGGTGAAATTATTATAGCCCAGGGTTTCAACCCTGGGTTTTCTAACGATTTGAACGCTCCATTTTGGCGGGATTTTTGCCAAAAATTGCAAAAATCGTGACAAAATGATTTCGAACTCATCAAAGAACAACGTTTATATCTTCTAAGTCCAATTTAACAACACGATTCACCTAATATAACCACATATCGCAGTTGATTAAAACGATATTACCCATTTTCACCACATTTAAAAGTTAATCTTTTCTTAAAACACACGCATTTTATGTTTCACTGCGTTATTCCAAATAATAAAAATGAGTGATGATGGCAAAGATGAAAGGAATAATTAAATTTGAAGGAAAACTGGACGATAAAGTCGGTTACGTTTTAAACGGTAAATGGACAATGCGCTCCAAAGGCAAAGTCGACCTCCACAAAATGCGCACCGCCCCCCAATATGAAGAAACCCGTAAAAACCAGTCCGAATTTGCAGTAGCATCAAGGGCCGGACAGTTATTCCGCAAAGCCCTGATGGACTTCACCAAAGGGTACACCAACCACAACTATCCACCGGAGGTGATGTCCGCCATGATCAACACCCTGCGTGCCAACGACACCCAACCCAAAGGATTTAAACAACTGAACAACGGACTCAAAAACCCGGAGTCCCAATTGGCATTCCGAAGACTGAATATATTTTCCAAAAAAACAAAACACTATAAAGAAGCTCTGATTCAGCATGCTTCCGCCCCCAATGCGTTCAAACTGAACCGCAGCGTCCTGTGGGAAAAAGCCAAAGGCGGCGACAAAAAGACCGTCCGCATCGGCTACCTCCACCTCGATTTCGACGCCCAGATAGCCCATTACGAGCCGGCCTTATCCATCACCTGCACACGATCAGAAAAGGAACAGTTCACCACGCACACCCTGCCCATGTCTAATGCAGAACCCACACCATGGACCATGATCATCGTCCAGGTTTGGCGCGAAAGCGACATCTACGAGCCCGCAAGACTGCTTTTTATGTCTGTCCTGGATGTGGTAGACAACACGCTGGAGTATGAAGAAGTACAGGAAACGAAAAGGCGTTTCACCTTCCAAAGAATCAAACCCGTGGGCATAAAGATCACACCTGCTTCTATTGTGAAACAGAAACCTTTACTGAAACGCCACAAGCCCCGCCCGGTGCATCGCCAAAGAAACCCGGTGCAGCACCAACCTGGCACCTAAGGAGCTATCCGGCACAATTATCCCTACTCGATAGTTGAATGTCTGTCAATTCAATCGTAAATTTGAATCCTGTGCTAAGACAGCACCCTATTAAAACTTTTGATCCGGAAATGATACAACACATGGTTATCCATATAGACAACCCGTTTGCCTCCTGCAAAAAATATAGGGCCAAAATGTGTCAAAATGCTTCGAATAAATAATTATGGACTCGTGTTGTATTTTATTCCCATATAATTACACGCATTTTTTTTAAGCTACCAAAAGGCAATTAACTGAAACCCGTGTATGGAATAAACAACGATCTGCTTCCCTGTAAAACTATTTTAGATGGAGTTTTTGCAGTACCAGTTCCCCGATACGATTTCCCTGATCCACCCCGTTTTTAATGGCAGGCATAAAATGAATACCACCATATAATCTGGAAACAGAAGCCTCTTGTGTAGCATGCTTAAAGGAAGTAAAACTCCGTGGTGCCAGACCAAACTCCACTTCCGTATCATCGGTAAATGCAAACTGATCTCCAAAAATCCGGGTCATGATAACGGAAGCTGCACCGGAAGCAACACTGTGCCCGCTGGTATATTCTGGGAAAGGCGGAGTTTGAAGTAATGGTGCCCATTCAGGATCAATGTATTCATTGATGACAGTTTCTGGTCTCACCGCATTGCTCCTGTACTTTTCATCCCAGCAACTGATAAATGCATCAAAAAGTCCAACCGAAACCATCATGTACGCATGTGTGGACCCGACAAAGTCCATATGTGCTTTTTTGCAACTTAACCCAACAATATTTATCCAGTGCCCGCCTGGAGATATTTTTTTTGTGGCATGCATTACATGCCCGGTCACATTAAGTTTGTAAGGATTGCAATCCCAGAAGTTCGCAATAGCTTTATGTTCATCCGTTCCCTCCTTGACTGCCAGATATGTTTCCATAGCTTCTTTGTAATACTTGCTGTTTTTATCGGTCATGTTATACGGAGTAGGGGGTGCCGGTTTAAACTGGGCCGCCGAATCCATGACCAGTGTTCTGATTTTATTCCAGGAGGGCTCAATACCATCCATATATCCCGGAGGCGTAGGCTTCCAGGTCGAAGGGTCTTTTTGCAAACTGTATTTGGGGAAAGACCGGCTTTGTTTGTAATTGTCCTTAGCCGTCCAACGCATAAAAATCGCAGCCGAAGAATCCGCAAAGACAACAGACCTGTCATATACCTCGTCCGGCATGCCCGTTTCTTTATAGAAAGCAAGCACTTTATCTATTTGTTTTTGCAGGGTATCCTCCGAAAAAATTAAAGCTTTTCCTATTTTGAGCATAGTTAATGTGGATGCCATCTCAAAACAATATTCCTTTGATTGATCTGGTGCAGCAATTCCTTCGAATTGAGGTATCTTGCCGGCAACAGACTGATACGTACTGTCCAGATATCTTGCAGCTTCATATCCTGCAATACTTGAATAAGCATATATACGGCTGGCAACTGGTGGAGAAAAAATGTCATGCACAATCACATCAGTCAGGGCTTTTACCGATTCATGGTAAATAGAAGGATCGGAAGCGCTTTTTTTATAATCCTTATTTTCCTTTTTACACGACAAAACAGTTCCTGCAAGGAAGATGAAAATAAAATATCGAAACATCTGGTAAAAATTTACTGGGCAAATATACATTGTCCTGCAGTTTTTTATAAATATTTTACCAACTGTTTAAACCCTGCTCGTAATTTTATGTCTATCACTACAGATTTATAACAATAATGAATTATCCCGATGATAACATATTACTGGACCTGATCCTTTCAGAGGCGAAAAGAAATGAAGGCTTCAGGTACCTGGTTGGAAAATATAAGGAAAAGTTATACTGGCATATTCGAAGAATGCTGGATAACCATGAGGACGCAGACGATGTATTGCAGAATACATTTATGAAAGTGGTCAGAAACATCGAAAATTTTCAAAGACAATCTGCACTGTATACCTGGCTGTATCGGATCGCAACCAATGAATGTATCAATTTCCTGCAGGCCAAAAAGAAAAGGTACCAGGATTCCCTGGACCCGGCAACTTTAAGTAACATAGGTTCTGTCGATGCAGTGAGCGAGACAAATGTATTGCAATCACTGGCAGCAGCGATAAACACGTTGCCCGACAAACAAAAACTGGTTTTTAATATGCGGTATTACGATGAAATGCCGTATCAGGATATTGCAGAAATTACTGAAACTTCAGTGGGTGCACTCAAAGCATCATACCATCTGGCAGTTAAAAAGATTGAAGAACATATAAAAGCAAGAGTATGAAACACAAATATACAAATGAGGTACAACAGGAACTGGAGGGTATTTCCTTGCTTTTAAGTCAGTTGCCAAAACAGGAGTTGCACACGGACGTACCCCAGGATTATTTTAATGAAGTGGAAGATCTGATAGTTAGACAAATGAGCCTGGCTCAACATGATAAAACAGAGCAGTGGCAAACTCCAAAAGGTTATTTTGATCAGTTGGAAAATAGTATTTTGGAAACAATTAAACCGGTGTGGCCAAACAAAACCAAACCCGGAAAAATAGTCCCGTTCTATCGGTTTCGGCTGAAATATTTGGCAGCTGCCGCCGCTTCGGTAGTTTTTATTTCAGCCTGCTGGTGGCTCTTTTCCTTATATGTTCACCAAAATGGAGTGGAAGATATGGCACTGGAGAATAACGATATGTATTTGCAGTATGTAGAAGACCATATTGATGATATCGACATAAATATGCTCATCGATGCAGATCTTATTCAGGAAGAGGATGTAACATTAGTGTCTGTCGCAGAGGATGCTGTACCCACAAATGAGGAATATTCTATAGAAGATTCAGAAATAAATTTTTAGTAAACACTTTAATCACATAAACACAAATCATGAAACTTGTAAATCAATCAGTAAGTATTTTTATGCTCCTGACCCTGTTTTTTAACACAGGCCTGGTCTCAGCTCAAAACGGCCAGTACCGCGAAAAAATAAAAGACAAAGTGAAAGTTCAAAAAGTAGCTTTCATAACGGAACAATTGGAGCTTTCAGAAACCGAAGCCCAGAAATTCTGGCCTGTCTATAATGCGTATCAAAGCGAAATAGAACAGTTAAGAACCTCTTTGGATTTAAAACCGGCAAAAGACATGACCGACAAAGAAGCAGAGGATATGATGTATGCAATTCTGGATGGCAGAAGCAAAGAAATTGAAATCCAGAAAAAGTACATCCTGAAAATGAAAACGGCCATTCCCCCAAGAAAAATTGCCAAATTATTCAGAGTAGAGAGAGAATTTAAAGAAAAGGTCATTTCAAAGATCAAAGAACGACGCCAGGAAAGAAAAGGGAATTAGTAACTTTTTAGTCTGCTTTTTTAAAGTGGAACTTGGATTAAACGCAGTTTGATCTTCAAACAGGGTTTCCAATGCATTATTAAGGTTTAATTTTAATCCGGAATTATGCGTTAGAATTTCATAGTGAGAAGCTAAAATGCAATAAATCAGCTATTTATATTCGAAAAGCGTAGCACCGCTACACTTACAGAAGATAAATAGGCGAAGCTTCTGATTTGCAGCAAGTTAGCTTCGTAATAGATTTTCTAATGCATAATTCCGGTTAAAGCCACATTTCTGATGAATTGTGGCTTTTTTATTTAAAAAAAAGAGATGGCGTTAGGGTTTGATCACGGGATAAATTAGATTTGCCCGACAATTTTAATCAATCAACAATCAACCAATAATCATCATGAAAAAATATGTCATTTTTTCAGTTGCAGCAATCATTCTATTTGCCTGTGCTTCAAAAGAAAACAAACCAGAGTCCTCTTCTCCTGCCACAGAAAAGCCTTCCGTTGACGGAGCTAAAATATTTAAACAGAACTGCGAGCTGTGTCACGGCCCGGATGGAAAATTAGGAGCAAACGGTTCAAAAGACCTGACAATATCCGAACTTGATCTGAATCAAAGAATTGCCATGGTTACCAAAGGGAAAGGAGTCATGATGCCTTTTGAAAATATTCTTACCCTGGCAGAGATAAAAGCAGTAGCAGAGTATAGTATGACATTAAAAAAAGAATGATTTTTGATCCAAATTCTTTTTTAGAAGTACGTTCAATTCTGTTCGTAATAATTGACATTCCTTCCTGATATAAATAAATGAATTTTATACTCAGTACAACAATTGGTTATTAACAACCACAGGAGGGCCATTAATTGTTTCCCAATGGTTACCCCTCGTTTTTAATGTACCAACTTTTTTTATACAGCTAGTTTTGTTGCTTAAAAGGTAACCCCATAGGCTGAAAGCAGATGTATTGGAATGGGTTTTACAAAAAGTGATTACAGAATTTTGAAATCAAACATTGAAAGACATTAACAAGGGTTTCAGGGATAAAACCTGCTAATAAAAAAACAAAATTACTTCGAACGGACGTTAATATCAAACGTTGGGTCACATACTCACAATATTAAACCTTATCTTTGTGTTTAAAACCGTCGAAATTATTTTCCGGTTTATACTATAGTTACCTGAGACAAAAGATAATATGGATTTTATTTATAACATTGTACATCATGCTATTAAACATAAAATTCCGTTCAGACTTTTATTGTTAAAAGTACTGCTTTGTTGCCATTTAACGACGAATGCCCAGGATACCTCTCCACCGGTCATCACTTCACCGGCCAGAGATACTTCGTTCGAATGTGGTATAACTTCGGGCCTGATAGATAAATTAACTTTTTGGTACAATAATGCAGGAGGGGCGATAGCTACGGATGATTCCGGTACAGTAACATGGCAGGCCAATCTTTCCCTGTCACAGGCAATCACTATTTTTAATAATTCACTGGATGTTTTGTGCGGAAATAAACAGAAAGTAGATGTGGTTTTTACCGCAGTTGACCCATCCGGCAATTTGAGTGCTCCCACAACGGCCAGTTTTTTTACTACGGATACCAAAGGTCCCAGACTATTAAATGCCGTGTCTCCGGTTCAATACAATTGTATGGTTGGCATAAGAGATACCATGATCAGCTGGATTCAAAAAAAGGCAGGATATACGGCATCGGATGACTGTTCAAACAGTGTGAACTGGAAAAATTTTAATTATGCCATTACACACAATAACGTGGTAATTCAATCCGGCGGGGGAAGTATCGCAAACGGACCATACCCCATGATTCCGGATGGCATATGTATGTGGAAGATGAATATATCGTTTATTGTGGCCGACGAATGCGGCAATGAAACCGGCACACCGGGCACCACCTCTTTTAGTGTAACAGATAATGTCGCACCGGTTTTTAACAATCCTCCGCAGGATGTTACAGTGGATTGTAATGATATTCCGCCGGTACCTGTGGTCACAGTGACAGACTATTGCGACAAATCAGTAATTCCTGTTTTTACTGAAACTTCAACTCAATTGTCTGATACTACCTTATGTGGTCATTTTAACTATACAATCAACCGAAAATGGACTGCATTGGATGAATGTGGCAATGCTTCAGAATATATACAAACCATAATAGTACAGGACATAAAAGGCCCTGTAATTTTAGCAAACCCATCTGCAAGTATTTCGTGTCTGACTTACGATTTGCATCCCGATAGTTTGTATATCAGATTTTCAGATCAGTGTTCAAAGGTATTTGCCTCATTTAAAGACACATTGATAACCGCTGCATGTACATCCGGAATAGACCGCAACTATTCTTTGAAAGATGTGTGTGGTAACACCACCACCTATATTCAACATCTCAATATTTTACAGCAGGTCCCTCCTCGTATCATTAAAGAAGCCCAAAATCAGGAGTACAGTTGTTCATCACAGGAAAATTTAAATGCTTTGTTGGGAATCTGGATCCAAAACCAGGGTCTTTCATTGGCAGAACCGGTATGTGGACCATTAAGTTCGTTTGCAGCCATTAAAGGCAGTTATGACATCAACAATCCTTCAACTTTTCCGGGGACGTTCCCGTCTTCTTTACCACCTCAACAATGCCCCTCTCTGCTTAGCAGTTATTTAAGGTATCTTGAAGTCGACTTTGTTTATTTCGACAGTTGCGGAAATGCGGCAGTAACCACCGGAATTTTCGGAATTAAAGATGATATTCCGCCGGTTTTGAGTTCATGCCCCAGCGCCATTAATAAGTTCACCTCGCTGAATTCTTGCACAGCTGATGTTACTATTCAGGTCCCTGTACCGACAGATGATTGTATTGAAGCGTCTTCACCGGTGGTTCGGAAAATATCTGAATTTATAACTTCTTCAACAACACCCGGACCGGAAGCCATTGTCGATCCTGTTTTACTTAAACTGGGACCTTTTAATCCAACAACGGCCAATCCGCTAAGCAATGGCATAGTTGAAATTAAATTAAATAATCTGGACATCGACGATGTTACCGAGTTTTTTAATATTATTGATGAAGATGGCAACAATTTGGGTCAGACTCCGGTTGGGGCAGGCCAGTGCGCCAGTACCTCATTTTCCCTGATACTGCCCCAGAATAAAATCAATGTCTGGATTCAGGATGGATATATTGACCTGTTATTTGACCCCAATATTCTGAATAATCCGGTCCTCTCTATAAATAATATTTGCAGCAACGCTTCAATAGAGGCCACTATCTCGTATGAAATCGATCTGGTTAATACAGTTAAAAAATCATACAGAGTTAACCAGGGTCCCGCATTTCCACTTACAAACGAAGAAAATATCCACATTTCTCTTCCTCCGGGAAGCCATCATGTAGTTTATGCATTTACAGATTGTGCCGGAAATGTAGCCGAATGTGCAGTACCGGTAAATGTAATTGACAATGTCCCTCCTGTAATATCATGCCCGTCCGATATAATCACCAATATCAGTGTAGGGCAGTGTTTGGACACAGTTGAACTCCAGATCAATTTTAGTGTCAGCGAAAATTGTAATGGAGCCAGTAAATACAATAAAGTAACACCGCAGTCTGCAGAAGCATCACTGATCTCATTCCGTTATAATGAAAACACAGGGAAACAGGAAGCAAGAAGTAAAGAGCTGGTATTTACCGGAGTTTTCCCTATTCGACACCTCGCCTTGCCGGTTCAATTAAAAATCAGGTTTTTTGGTAATAATATTTTGCCCGGTGAGTATTTTGACATTTTAGGACCGGGTGGTTACCTGATAGGCAGCACATCGCTGGGCCAGGGACAATCCTCCTGCAGCCTGACAGAAACAGTCTTTGAAATTGACCATGCCCTGTTTAACAGCTGGATTAGTAATGGCCAGTTCACGGTACTTGCTGTTCCAAAAAATGGGGGCGATGGCATTAATCCCTGCAGTGATTTGGGCGAAGGACAAAGCATCGATCACATCAGTTACATTAATGCGGAGCTTTTATATTCCGACGCCTCGTTTTCAATCAGTTCAGCAGGTGCCACTGTTATACCGGACACAAACATACCTGCCGGCACGGTCAAATATAACCTGATATTGAATGCTGGCTTGAATATAATCTCTTTAAAAGCGAAAGATGGGTCCGACAATGTGGCGAACTGTGACTTCAATATCCATGTTAAAGACATCGAAGCCCCTGTTGCAAAATGCAAAAATACAGTGATTACACTGCACCCTTCTGGTCTCGAACCGGCCGTAATGACTCCTGAAATGATCAATAACGGAAGTCGTGATAATTGCACCATTTCAAAAATGTTGGTTGTACCCGCTTCCATCGATTGCTCTAGTGCTGATAGCGATGTCCAGGTTAGCCTGATTGTCGAAGATGGGGCAGGAAATAAAGACACGTGTATGGCTTTGGTCAGAGTTAAATCTGCTACGATTACCCCCACTTATTCTGCCGGTTTATGCACCAATGACACCTTAAAACTTTTTGCAAACGTGCCACCGGCTTCCATAGGCGGTACGTATTCCTTCCATTGGGATGGTCCTGGGAATATTGAATTTTTTACAGAAAATCCATTTATCCCGAATGCGGATGAAAGTTTTAACGGCGTGTATGTACTTACAGTAAAAGGATTTAATAACTGTACTTCAGTAGGCTCTGTGCTGGTTAATATTAAACCATTGACTAATCCGGAATTGACTCCGAACAGTAAGGAATTGTGTGAAAATGATGACCTTATTCTGACAACTACCAGTTACAGTGGCAATATTGACTACCAGTGGTTTGAAGGCATTTTCCCTAACGGCATCCTGCTTCGTACCACTTCAAACCCTGAATTCATTCTTAAACCTGATGTGGGCGTTCATTTTTATTATGTTATTGCCAAAGGACCCGATTGCAGTTCCAATGCTTCTTCTTTGCTTAAGGTGACAATCCTTAAAACCCCGGAAGCAATCGTAAACAATGCTTTTTTAACCCCTTGTGATGGGGATGATATTATCTTGGGTACCCCTGTAAACAACACGAATTTTACGTACCTCTGGACCGGTCCGGCAGGATATAATGAACAAGGAAGGTCTCCCAGGGTAATCACCAACGCATCAGCACTCAATGCCGGGGATTATTTCCTCACCATCAGAAACGGCAATTGTTTTTCAGATACAGCTGTTACCAAAGTAGTGATTTTGGAACGCCCTGCAAAACCGGTACTCTTAGGCGCCGATATTTTTTGTGAAGGGGTGATTTTTTCATTGTCAGCTACCCTATCACCCACCGCCGAAAAATACGAATGGTATTTAAATGATGTTTTGTTTACGATCACTCAGGAAAATAGCTTGATTATTCCAAATGCACAATCAGGTCTTCAGGGCACCTGGACTGTAATTGCTGTAAAAGGAAACTGTAAATCGGCACCTTCTGCACCAAAGTCTGTCGCTATTGACAGCAGCCTTGAAATAGGTGTAATAAACTCAGGTCCGGTTTGTATGGGAGACAGCGTTCGGCTTCAGGCCACTTTTGTACCTAATGCCGTGTATACCTGGAATGGTCCGGGCGGGCATATCCCGGCTGTTTTTGATCCACTTATACCGGGTGTACCGGGTGACTATTCTGTTACAATTACTACACCAACGGGCTGCCAGAATAATGCTTCTACAACGGTTACAGTAATCAGTGTACCCGAAATTACAGCATTGAGCAATGACTCCAGGCCCTGTTTAAACAGCACTGATGTAATACGATTTTTCCCTTCTGTGTTTCCAAATTCAAATAATTATGTGTATGAGTGGAAAGGACCATCCAATTTTATCTCTTCACAAAAAAATCCCCTAATCACCAACCTCTCCGCCAAAGACACCGGCACGTACCAGTTGATTATTTATAATGAGGGTTGCCCTTCCAATGTATTTAAAACGGATGTATTTTTTAACATCAATCCGCCGCAACCTTCTATTTCCGGACCTGCCTTTGTATGTACCGGACAACAATTAACCGTACATTCAGCCAATTCAGCTGCAGGAGATACATATAGATGGAATACCCCATTAGGCAGTTTTATCACGCAAACAGATTCATTTTCTGTTGCTTCTGCTACAATCTCAGATGCAGGAATATATAGCCTGGAGATTATAAAAAACGGATGTACTTCACCGGAAACTGCCAAAATTAATATTGAAATAAGAAACACACCGGAAACGCCTTTTATTACCGGGGAATCTCCGGTTTGTTTTGGTGATACAATACAATTGTTCACTTCAAAATTAGAAGGAGCACAGTATCTTTGGACAGGACCGGCAAATGGTACCAATTCAAATGAATTGGTAATTCCGGATGCAACAGACATGAATTCAGGCCAATATATGGTAGTCAGCAATATAAACGGTTGCGTTTCGAAACCATCAGCTCCTTTTGAACTGATGGTCAGGAATAAAATTAAAGTTCCTGATTTTGAATCCAACACTATTTCTGTATGTAAAAGCAGTGGAACAGGCGCAGAAATTTGTTTTAAGCCTAATAGCCTGGAAGCAGGAGCTATTTATCATATCTTTAATAGTACTAATGGAAATACCCTGGCAAAAGGAAATAACATTTGTTTTATTATTTCAGATATTTCCTCTTTATCAGATGGCGCCAACTTTCTGGTGGCCCGCGCTGAGGTTGGCAACTGTTTTTCAGATGTCTCTTTACCACTTTTATTTAATATCAATACACCTCCTTCCATTGAAGCGCAAGCCATTGAAAATGACTTCATAGTTTGCCCTGAAGAAATAGTCCGTTTAATGGCAGCTTCAGGACCTCCGTTGGTAGATGTTCACTGGACAACAATAAATCCGCAAATTATTATTTCTGACCCCACTAGTGTGTCTCCGCTGGTGTCAGGCTTAAATTCAGGTGAAAATACAATTTATCTGGACTACAGCATTGCTGGATGCCGTGACTTTTCAAGAGATACGGTCAGAATTTATGTAGAATTTGAACCCCAGGCCACCAATGACACTTATATTCTGGCTTATGGTGAAACAGGCATATTACCCATTTTACAGAATGACATACTACCAGAACAATCGGAAGTATCTCTGGTGTCACTTCCTGAGCACGGAACCGTAACAGTAAATGGAAATCTTCTGACCTATGTGCCGGATACCAGATTCCTGGAGACCGTCACCTTTACCTATAAAATATGTGCTGGTTATTGCAACGACTTATGTTCAGAAGCAACTGTTGTAATTGAATTTGATGATGACATCCTTTGTAAAGCCCCAAACATTTTTACCCCAAATGGTGACGGTATCAATGATAACTTTATAATACCATGTCTGGAATCAAACCGTTTTCCGGATAATAAACTGATGATTTTTAATGAATGGGGAACACAGGTGTATTTCGCCGGACCTTACACAAACGATTGGGAAGGTACCTTTGGCGGCAACCCTTTACCCGCAGGAACTTACTTTTATATCATGGATACCGGAGATGGTCAAAGACCCGTCAATGGTTTTTTAATCTTACAGCGATGATAAAAAAGTTATTTTTATGGACATTATGGTGTTTATTTGCAGTAAACACGTTTGGTCAGCAACAACAAATGTACACCCAGTTTATGTATAATAAAATGGGGCTCAATCCCGCATATGCCGGAAATGAAACCTACCTCTCGGCAACACTAATATACCGGGACCAATGGAATGGTTTTCCGGGTGCACCCAAAGCCCAGGCATTGACATTAAATATGCCCCGGTTAGGGAAAAGGGTCGGCTTAGGTCTCAATTTCGAAAGGCAAAGCCTTGGAATTACTGAAAAAGTTACTTATGAACTGATGTATGCCTATAAATTCTTTTTAGGCGAAGGCACCCTCAGCATGGGCATGAACGTTTCGGGTAGAAATTATATTCAGGACTACACAGATAGCCGCTTGTTTGCCATTCAGGATATCAATATCGACCCATCCATTCCTAAAACGGTGCAATCCCGAAACCTGATCAATGCCGGCTTTGGTGTCTATTTTAATACGAATAAATTTTATCTCGGGGCTTCACTGCCACGTATGATCAAATCCGACCTCGACTTTGACAATAATAACCTTTTTTCAACAGAAGTCAGACATTTGTTTTTAATGACCGGAGGCACATTTATTGTCAACAATGACTTTCGGTTGACGCCTCAGTTAATGTTCAGAGCAGCAGAAGACAGTCCTTGGAGTCTTGATCTGAATGTCAGTGGCACCTGGAAAGATAAATATTCGGCTGGCCTGACCTACCGTACCGGAGGATCCGCAAATGATCTTGGAGAATCTGTGGATGTAATATTCGGTATCAGTTTATCGGAAAGAATGATGCTTGGTTTTGCCTATGATATTACTATTTCGAAAATTAGAACGATAGATAACGGAAGCCTTGAGATGATTTTGTCTTATAATTTTATTCCACGAAGAATTAAAACTATTGTTGTCAATCCAAGATATTTCTGATGAACAGACCCTTTACATTACAAATATTAATACAGACATGCATGTTTTTTATGCTGACCACTATTGCCTGGTCGCAGTCTGTCATCAATAAGGATGCATTAAAAACGCTTAAAATAATTAATGAAAAAACAATAAACACGGCCAATGAAGAGTCCTCTCCGGCGTTTGTTGGTGATAAAGTCGGAATAGCTTTTACGAATGCACCTAAAAGTAAAAATAGCGAATCTTATTTTGAAATCGGCTTTTGTACTGTAAATGTGGATAACACTTTGCATTCGATAGAGCTTTGTAACAAACGGATCAATTCAGAATGGCACGAAGGTCCCATGGCATATAATCCGTACCAGAATTCACTGCTTTTTACGCGTTCGCATAAAGAAACAAAAAAGATAAAAGGCTTAGAAACAGATACCTTATATGTAAGTTTAAGAATCATGTCCGCCGACCTGAACGCAGCAAAACCGGAGGTTTCTCCCATAAGTCTAAATGTCGATAGGTACTCTGTATGTCATCCCGCGCTTTTGGCTGATGGCAAAACCTTGATATATGCTTCAAACAAATCCGGAGGTTTTGGCAATCTGGACCTCTACATGGCTTATTTTAATGGGGTGGAATGGACTGGCAGCATCAACTTAGGACCCAACATCAATACGGCAGAAAATGAAGGTTTTCCTTCCATTTTAAATGATTCCATCCTCATTTTTGCATCCAGGAAACCGGGCGGGTACGGAAACTGGGACATGTATGTGTCCGTACTCAGGAATGGAGTCTGGGAAATGCCGGAATTATTACCTACTCCTTTTAATTCCCCATTTGATGACCTTGGGTTGATAGTCAGAGAAAGTGGAAAATCCGGTTATTTTGCCAGTAATAGACCTGGAGGAAAAGGAAAGGATGATATCTACCGATTTGAAGCTCTAGCCCCTGTGTTCACTACAGAACCTGTGGTGTTTGCAACATCTTCAGTATCTGTTCTTGACAAACTCACATTAAACGGAATTCCTAACGCAAACCTGATTATTACTCCGCTGGATGTGGATATCAATAACTTTGCTATGTCAGGATATAACGTTGATATGCTTTCAGGTAAAGACCCAGGAGATTTAATTTTAAAGCTTACCCCAAAAAAAGGGAAATCGTACCCGGTTATTATAACCGATTCCTTGGGAATGGCTTCATTTCAATTAAAGAAAGGTCAAAAATATATGGTAAAAACTTCAGCTGAAGGCTATGCGGAGACGTCACTCATTTATGATTATTCCGTTTTTGGTCCGACATTTAATATGGTCATGGAGCCGGAAGATAATAAGGAACCGGTAGAACAAGAAAATGAAATGACCAATGAGGTGACCGTCAAAGAGAAAACTGGCCTCAGAATTCCAACTGAAAATGGAGCAAGTGTCATTTTTGAAAACATATATTACGATTATAATAGTGCTGTCATACAAACTGGGGCAGCGTCCGAGCTGGATTTGCTGGCAAAAACGATGGAAGATAATCCTGAAATGAAAGTAAGGTTGGAGGCACATACGGATTGCCGGGGAGCCGCAGCGTATAATCTTCAGCTTTCAATTAACCGGGCAAACGCGGCCAGAAAATACCTCGTAGACCTGGGTATTAATGAAGATCGCATAAAAATCAGAGGGTACGGAGAAAGCAATCTTCGTAATGAATGTAAAGACCATGTTCCCTGCTCTGAATCAAAACACAAATTCAACAGAAGAACGGAAGTTATTATCGAAAATTAATTTTTACTTTCATCTTATCATTTCTTTTTTGAATTGAAACTTCCAATAAAAACAGATCCCCCGGCTTATGCTTCTGATGTAAAATCAGAGGGCTTGCTGACTAAAATCATTGACTTTTTACACGATTGCCTTGAATTTTGGATTATTAAATTCGAAAGCCATGAGGAGGTCCATAGTATTCGTTTTGTTGTTTATATTCTGTTCCTGGAATATATTTGCTATTCCGGTGAAAGAAAGTACAGCACGGTTGGTTGCTTTACATTTTTATAAAGAGCTGACCAAAGAATCGAAAACCAAACAGGTAATCAGTGCTGAAGCAGTTTATACATTAACTGCCAGCCTGACGGATGAAGAAAGGGATAAAAGCACGCTAATGTATATTTTCAATATCAATAAAGACCAGGGCTTTGTAATTATTGCCGGTGATGACTCTGTTGAACCCTTGCTTGCATATTCTGAAGAAAGCGGATTTGATCCTTCCAATATACCGTCGAATCTGGCTAAATGGCTGGAACGTTATAAACAGGAAATGGTTTATTTACTTTCAGCCCAAATATCGCCAACAGATGAAATTAGAGTAAAATGGAAAGAACTAATTTCAGGAGCGTTTCAGAGCCATAATGTATTAGGTGTCAACCCACTTTTGACAACCAAATGGAATCAGTGGCCTTACTACAACGATTTATGTCCCACAGGTACACCCACAGGATGTACTGCAACAGCAATGGCTCAGGTTATGAAGTTCTGGAATCATCCAAAACAGGGCAGTGGATTTCATTCGTATAATGAAAATGATTATGGCACCCTTTCTGCCAATTTTGGAGGAACAGTCTATAATTGGGCTTTAATGCCAACTTCCGTTTCAAGCCAAAATACATCAGTGGCCACGCTGATGTATCATTGCGGTGTTTCTGTAGAAATGGATTACAGTCCGCAAAGCAGCGGTGCATGGGTCATCTCAGCTAAAAGCCCCAAAACCCATTGTGCCGAATATGCATTTAAAACTTACTTCCAGTATTCAAAAGAAGCAAAAGGGGTAGAAAGAGCCAACTATAGTGCTACAGAATGGATAAATTTATTAAAAACAGAGTTGAATGCCGGACGCCCCGTACTACATGCTGGATACGGAAAAGGCGGACATGCTTTTGTTTGTGATGGGTATACGGATGCAGGGTATTTTCATTACAACTGGGGATGGGGTGGTCAGTATGATGGCTATTTCCTGAATAATATGCTGAACCCTGGTGGTGGAGATGGTTTCAACGATCTTCAGGAAATTATTATTGGATTAAAACCCGTAGTAAGTGAAACAACAAATTTTGCGCTCTATTCAACCATAACCGTCAATCCGAATCCGGTTAATTATGAAGAAAGTGTTACAGTAAATGCAGATATAATCAATAAAGGTTCCTCTACCTTTTTTGGAGAAATTACTGCCGCCCTTTTTGACCAAAACTACAAATTTGTCGAGTATATTCAAACTTTAACTGAGTCAAATGGATTACCTCCCAATTACCATTATATTAATGGCAATAACTTTACAAATACTGGTTTAAGTGCTACACCGGGTGATTATTACATCGGCATTTTTGTGAAACCTACAGGTGGTAATTGGATTCAGGTGGGTAATGGCTCATATCAAAATATGATACCTGTTACTATTACCCATAAAAATACCAGTATTAAAATGTATGGATCAATCATGGCGGAACCTGATCCTATTGTTCAAAATGAACCAGCTTCTATATGGACAGATATTGCAAATTTTGGAAGCGTTCCATTTAATGGCATTGTCTCGTTAGACTTGCACGATCTGAATGGGAATTGGGTACAAACCATTGACGAAAAAAACAATGTGGTTTTACCGGTAAATACACACTTCACACAGGGTATTACATTTACAACTCCGGGGCTCTTCGTTTCTCCGGGAACCTATCAGCTTGTAGTTTGGGAAAAGCCGGAGGGAGGTGATTGGGAATTGGTTGGTTCGACCTCTTCTTACCCCAATCCGGTTCAGATAAATATAATAGAACACTCGATAATACCTGACATTTATGAAAACAATAATGACGAGCAGAGTGCATACCCCTTCAATCCTCAATTTATCAACAACGCTTCCAGTATAAATACAGAAGGCTCAAATATGCATAATGTGACTGACTATGACTATTATAAAATAGTATTACCCGCTGGATTTAAATATAATTTAAATGCACGGGTTCATGACTTGTTTAGTAGTGGAAATGGCATGTCTTATACCAATGATGTACTTTGGTCATATAACTCCGGAAGTGGGTGGTCTGCAGCCTTTGATGATGTGATGACCACAGGGAACATTAATGTTAATGGTTCTTCTACGATTTATTTTCGGATCGGGCCTTATTTTGATGGAACAACGGGCACCTATTTATTGGATATTAAAATCACCAGAAGTCAGTCGACCGATTTGGAATCATTGACAACAATGCAACATCCACAAATCTTCCCAAATCCGGCAAATGACCAGTTATTAATTCAATTTCCTGCCGTCATACAAAATGGAAAAATTGAACTATTTTCTTCTCAGGGACAATGGATAAAAGAAATTCCGGTTCCAATTGGTCAACAAGTTACTGTAGATGTTAATACATTACCTTCAGGACCCTATTTACTTAAAATCAAAACAAATAATCAGGTATTAACAAAAAAAATAATCATTACCCATTAACGCTGTTTATGAATTGAATTCATTTACGAAAGATGTGCAGGCAAATTAACGATGTAGTAAAGTAAATTTGAAAACATTGGTGCTTTAAAACGAAGTAAAAACGAAAAAATGAAAGTTTAATAAAATATAAAGTTTGTTTGTCCTGAAGTAAATAGATTGGCATATTTTAATTTAAAACACATAAATTTTTAATTATGAAATTTCTGATAATATTGGTAGTATTATTTCAATTCAGTTGTTCCGGAACAAAGCAGGCTAAAGTTAATACCCCTGATAATAAAAATGAAAAAAAGACGGTCGAAGTAGCTTCTATTCCGACTTATATATATAAAACCAGATCTGACTATTATGATAAAGTACCCGTATTGCTTTCTAAAGATAAAAAAAATATAGTTTCATTTCCGGCACCTGAAGATATTCTGTCTGATGGAAAACCTACGTATCCAACCCGGCTTAATAATGGTTATTTGCTGGATAATAGAGGTATAAACATAAATGTCGCCTTTCTTAAACTGACGTATCAGGAGTATAGCCAACTCAAATCTTTGCCTTCCCCGGAAGCCCTTTTTGAGCTGCTTTTAGATAATGACCCGCTTTCAGAATTGTGTGATTGCGGCCCAAGAATCCATTTTAAAGATGTATCGATGATGAATGAAATGATAAATACTAATTTTAAAAAATGTAAAAAATTAAAATAATGATTTGAAATGAAGTTGAAGCTTTTATTTATCGGTGACGGCTGACTCCAGGAATAAAAAAAAGTAAAAAGTCAATTGCAACGTCACGTTGTTTCTGCAAAAATCAATTTAGTTCATTTTGTAAAATTACCAACAGCAGTACTTCATAAAAAGCAATTCAGGCCATAATTCAATTACTCAAACGAAACGGGTATTTATTCTGGAATCCTAACAACACAAAGGAGCTCTAGATTCTTTTGTGCTTTAACTCCTTATTTCCAATAAATTTTCTGATGAACATTTACGAAGTCAAGGCATCAATAAAAAAATAAGTTTATTCTTCGTAGAACCCAACACTTCCGCCAACCCAGTCTTTATCTTTATTATATTTTACGCCGATCATCTTCCCTTTTGACAATCGGACCAAATTGTTTACAACAAATGGTCTTTCAGCATCTTTTGGCCACATCATAAGCATCCTGATTTCCACTTTTACCGGTTCATTCGGTGATTTAAGCACCGGTTCATAAGACACTTTGCGTTGCAGGATATAATTCGATTTATCGACTATTTTTTCAATTTCTTCTTTTGTCACATCAATAATAACACCAGCACCTGCAAAAGAAAAGAGGGGTTTCAGTACATAATTTTCAAGATCAGCGGGTATATCTTCCAACTCATGAAGAAACTTAGTTTCCGGTACATATTTATTTTTCAGAAAGGGCATAATATATTTACTGATTCTGTAAAACCAGTTTGGATGCCCTATCCACTCAATGTCCAGGTCATCGGTAAACTTAAATTGCATCGAAAGGTCATCTCGCTGATATAACTCGTCAAATATAACCCTGTTGTAAATTTTTTTAATTTCTATTTGGTCACCATTTAGGTCGCGGTAATACAATTTCCTACCCTCTTTTATCACTTTTGTTACACAAACCACCGGAATCCCTAATTCCACTGAAGTACTAAGCATATCTATATAGGTAGTCTGCTTCTCTGGTTCTATTTCAAGCAGTATCACGTGTTTAGGGTCTGTATCTCCTACAATAATATCTTTCATAAGTTGTTTGTAGGAATCTGCACGATATCCGTTAAAAAAGCATGTTAAGTTTTCCGGCAGATCATAATAATCCTTATAAGCCTGAGCTACCATATATTGAAAAAAATACACCGAAGGAAATCCCTGAATTTCAATCAGCTGAGGAAATGGCTCTCCTTCTTCGTCAAGGCAAACTCCAAAATCCATTTGCAGAAAAGTAGTATGTTCATCTTCATTTGGCACAATTAGACTTTTATCATACAAAGCACCCTGTGTTATAGACTTAATATCAGGTCTTATTACCGTTTCGTTGATCAGCTCACACGCCTCTAAAAGCCTCTCCCTTAATATTTTTGGAATAAAAAATGGAGTCTCTGCTTCCCTGAACAAAGGCTTATAGTTGTATTTAGCACGAATTCCTTCTTTAAAAGCCTCATATTTTTCGTTGGTAAAGGCTGCATTAAATTTGTTTCTAATTTCAGGAATCATACTAAAACTGAATTATTTGCATAGATTGAGTCCAAAGCGTTTTCAATAAAAGAAGGAAGAATTGTATCATGTGTAAGTTCTATTTTGTCCGGATCGTCAATATGATCCATCATTGAATTATACTTCAATTGTCCAAAGTTTTCAATAACTTTTTCTTTAACTTCAGGTTTTTCAAAATGAATTTTCATACCAATAGGGTCTGCTTCCGGGTGGAATTGTGTTCCAATAAATTCATTAGAAAAACGAACGGCCATGATAGCCCTTTCATACTCCACATGTGTCCTTATTTTTTCAAGGGCAAGTATTTTTGCACCATGCAATCTGAAAACATCAAGATCCGGCTGAATAAGTTGATAATCCCTGCTGTCAACAGCATATAAAGGATCAGGCAAGTTTTTGAAAATAACATCGTTGTCCCCATGTTTGGTCTTGTGTACAGGCATCACTCCAAAAGAAGTAGATTTTCTCGGCGCCAGGGTGCCCAATTCAAAAAAATGACACGCCATCTGAAATGAATGGCAAATGAAAAACATATGTTTTTTTTCATATTGGTTTTGCAGGTTAAATTCCCACAAATCACCAACAAGTTTATACCACGCTTTATCCCATACCCCATCACCTTCAATAGGATTGCCAGGTCCTCCACTTGATATATAGACATCGTATTCTATTCCCGGGATTTCATTTTTACTGCGTACATCAAATTCATCGATATCAAAAGCACTACTGTACATTGCCGAAATATCTCTGATACACCGCATTCCCTGATTGGGTTTGCCATCATTCATGTCCAGTATTGCAAGTTTTAACTTATGCTCCATTTCAGAAAATTGCGATTGGAAAAAGCAATACTTTTTCCTTTAACTTAATTATTACTTTTTAGCTGTTGTTTTTTTAGACGGTGCAAAGATATCACTTATAAATGTACCCCAGGTCAGATTCATTTCATTTGCCTTATGATTTTTTGCCTTTTCTATGGCCATTTCTGCAGCATTTTCCACAATCCAGTCAAAATTAGCTTGTCCAACAGAATGAATATCGGCATCCGGTGCCGGATTACAAAAATCTATGGCAATTGGAATGCCATCCCTGACTGCAAATTCGACCGTATTAAAGTCGTATCCTAATGCCCTGCACAATTTTATGGTATATTCCCGAACAGTACTGAGTAATTTTGGATCTGTGGTAGGATTGTCCACTACATACCGCAGATGATGTGGATTTCTTGGTTCATAAGGCATAATATGAACCCTGTCTCCTGCCAGATAATAACATCTGAAATAATGATCAAATACGATTTCCTCCTGAAGCATCATTACCAGCTGCCCAGTTTCTGCATGTTTTTTCCACAAATCACCCGGATCATTAACTTTATACACATTTTTCCAACCTCCCCCGGCAAAAGGCTTCATGTAGGCCGGAAATTTAATATAATTAAATATTCTCTCCCAATCTGTAGGATATTTAAGGTTTCTGAACGATTGTTCAGAAGTGTCATCAGGGCGGGTATGAGAAGGTAAAAGTACCGTATTAGGCACTGGAACTCCTATTGTTTTTGAAAGACAATTATTAAAAAATTTCTCATCAGCACTCCACCAGAATGGATTATTAACTACCGCCGTACCGGTAAGAGCAGCATTTTTAAGATATGCCCGGTAAAAAGGTACATCCTGCGAAATTCTGTCGATAATCACCGCGTATTCTGTTGGCTCAGCTTGCTCCATTACGTCAATCTGAACCGCCTCTGCAATTATTCCTTTAACCTTCTTGGAATTGACTCTTTCTACAAAAGCAGCCGGAAACGTATTTTCTTTTCCAAATAGAACTCCAATCTTCTTCATTACTGTGATTGTTTATTTTGTGATTGTTTACTTATTTTTTCTGTTCGCTTGCAAATATTGAATAATGCATTGAATTTTCCTACATTTGATATGTTCTTTTTTCTTATTATTAAAATAATATTACGAAATCATAAGTTTGTACTAAATAAATTTTTTAATATATTTAAAACAAAATTTTGGTTTTACACGATAATCAATATTTTTTCATCATCATTGATATCATTGTATTCTTCGTCAGAATATTATTTTTTTTCTAAATATAATCTATCCACAATCAGTTACAACTATTTAACTGTACAAATTTCAAATCGCTTCAGAAATTTTACGTCAAAATCTGCGCCATGTCCAGGACTATCATCAACGGTCACTTCCCAGTCCTTTTGATAAGTCATCCCTCCCAAAACCGGATCTTCTGACAACATTAATGGACTATCCAGATCGTGATAAATTATATTTTCCCATGCCATGTCAAAATGTACCAACGCCGAAATCCCCAATCTTGATTCGCTGAATGAACCCACCTGACAATATACATCAGCTGCCTCAGCAACAGCTGCCAGTTTCATAGCATTACAAATGCCTCCTGATTTACCGAGTTTTATGTTGATGAGGTGTGCTGCATGCTGACTTAATACCTTATAAGCGTCTTTATGATTAAACACGGTTTCATCCGCCATAATAGGTATTGGACTAGCTGACGTCAGACGGGCCTGGTCTATAATATTCCCAGCCTGAACAGGTTCTTCGCAGTGTTCAATATCCAAATCACCCATTGCCGCCAGTGCTCTGAAAGCATCCAGATAATTCCATCCCTGGTTAGCATCAATACGCAATGGCAAATCCTCTCCAACCGCACTTCTGATGGCTTCCATCCTGGCTACATCCTTTGTATAACCGCGCTCTCCCAATTTCACTTTTAATACAGGAAATCCCATATCTTTAAATTTAAGTGCTTTCTCTACCATTTTTTCTTTTGAAAGCAAACTCACGGTATTGTCCGTATATATTTTTTTATTCCGGTCACCCTTCAGCAAAACATATAGTGGCAAATCATCCATTTTTGCAACCAGATCATACAATGCCATGTCAAATGCACCCTTCACCGAAGCATTACCCACAATCATTCTGTCCATCAGTGCCACATGTTTGTGTATTTCTCTGGGGTCAGCTCCTATCAATGCCCCGGCCAGATCTTTAGCAAATGCAACCGTCCCGGCTTGTGTTTCACCATGAATAGATCGGTAGGGACAACACTCTCCGATTCCATATAAACCTTCTGTATTATAAATTTTTATTACAGTATTTCTGGCATGGGTTAGTGCTCCCTTTGAAATCACAAATGGCTCGTTCAACTTTATTTCAGTGGGTATGATTTCTATCTTATGGATACTGCCTTTTCGCATTCTAATAAAAATGTTAAATGTTATTTTATATTATTTAATCCTTCATGCAATATTCTGCTGAAATGCCAAACATCTTCAAATGAATTGTATAAGGGTACCGGGGCTACTCTGATCACGTCCGGTTCCCGCCAATCCGAAATTACGCCATTCGATGTCAGGTAATTAAAAAGTCTTTTATCTGGTCTCTTCATCTGCAATGACAATTGACACCCTCTTTTTTCCTCTGATTCCGGAGTAATAATACGTAAATTTTTATTATCTTCAAGCTGAATAAGTGCTGCGAGATAAGCTGTCAGCCTTATGGACTTTTTTCTTAACTCGTCCATACCCGCCTCACTAAAAATATCCAGGGAAGCTTTAATTGCTGCCATAGACAGAACTGGCGGATTGCTGAGTTGCCAACCTTCTGCTGTTCTAATAGGGTTAAACTCATTTTGCATCATAAATCTGGTCTTTTTGTCGTTTCCCCACCACCCGGCAAATCGGGGAAGTGCTGTATTTTGATGATGCCGCTCATGAACAAAACATCCGGAGAGACTACCTGGTCCTGAATTCAAATATTTATAAGTACACCAGGACGCAAAATCCGGTCCGTCATCATGCAATCTCAAAGAAAGATTTCCCGCTGCATGCGCCATATCAAAGCCCACCAAACAACCATTTTGATGGCCTAATTGTGTGATTCTTTTCACATCATAGGCCTGTCCGGTATAATAATTTACACCACCTATCAGAATCAAGGCGATCTCATGGCCATGCTCATGTAATATATTTTCAATGTGATGCATGGACACTTCTTCCTGACCTGACTCCGGTTTTAATTCAATCATTCCTTCTTCAGGCTGAAACCCATGATACTTTAACTGGCTGGAAATAGCATACCGGTCAGAAGGAAACGGAGAATAGTCAAATAAAATTTTATATCGTTCACGAGTAGGCCTGTAGAAACTGACCATCATTAAATGCAAGTTCACCGTTAAACTATTCATGACCACAATTTCCGAAGGCAATGCACCTACTATTCCGGCCATTTGTTCTGTCAGGATTTCATGATAGGGCATCCAGGGGTTTTTAGCGTGAAAATGACCTTCTACACCCAGGTTTTTCCAATCCTCCAGTTCTTGCATCACATAGGCCGGTGTTGTTTTAGGCATCAAACCAAGGCTGTTTCCACAAAGGTAAATGGTGTCTTTCCCTGCATTATCCTTTGGAATATGAAACCTCTCTTTATATTGTTTTATCGGGTCTGCCTGGTCCTGTCCCAGCGCAAATTGAATTGATCTGTCCAAATTTAAATTTAATTTATTTTATTTACTATATAACCAGTTCAGTACGTTAAAATGCCAAATGTTTTCCCTTTCAAGAGCAGTAATAACACCCGCATGCACAGCATCATCTATCACTTTGCCTGGATAACAACCGGGCACAGATTCCATTTCTCCTAAAGGATACGGGTCATCCAGACCTGCCACAACCTGGTTGATACCAGCTCTTTTTACCAGCAGTTCAAAGGAGAGTACATCATGAACAATCGAATCAAAATAAACATTTTTATTTTGATGATGTACTTCCGGACTTACTGCACCTTTAAACAAGTCAGGCCGACCTTTGTAGCCCTGTAAACGGCGACCATACCCCACTTGACCAAATTGATTGCCATGGGCAAAACATACCCTGATATCAGGAAACCTGGAAGGAAAATCCATTAAACTGTAAAAATGCCAGGCATCTGCGGTTTGGGCACACATCCAGATGAGATGAAATCTCCAATACCTGTCTTCCAGACTAATGAAATCTTCTGCATTATACGGATGAATTTCTACAGCCAGATTAAAATGATTTGCCAATTCGAACAAGGGTATGGTATATTCATCAGCAATAGCGGTCCATTTTCCTTCCTGATTAATAAAATGGGAAGGAAGACACAATAGGGGCAAAGCGTATTCCTCCACACACCGCCTGATTTCTTTTAATGCATCATCCAGATATAAAGGCTGCACTACAAAACCTGAAATAAATTTTTCAGGACACTCTTGCTGGACCGAAGCGTTAAAATCATTTTGAAAACGAATGACATCAAAGGCATCTTTTCTCGAATACCCATTACAATATAGCTGGGACAGATTTAGTATGACTTCTTTATCTATATGATTTTTGTCCATCCACTCCAGCTTCTGGGAAAGAAAAAAACTGGTATCAGTAACAGGTCTGCTCCACTTGCCCTGACGCATAGCAGACAAATCGTCTTCAACCCAAAATATCTCCCTTTCTTTCATGAAACGGGGAATCTGGTGTGGATACGGCAACAAATGGCCATGACCGTTGATTCGCATACTTCGGATGATTTTTCTTAAAAATCAAAGATAAATCTTTAAGCTTATTCTATATAAAAAAAGAGGTCAATAATGTTATTGACCTCTTTTTTAACCTGAATATGATTATATTTTTATTTACTTCCAAAATTCACACCCAACGTCAACTCATGAGAGCCGTTATTATAATCCTGAATCAAACTGGAGGAGGTATTGTATGAATAATAAAAATTAAGCTTTTCAATTTTTGTACCAATCAGGAAGCCCAATCTTTTATCAGCTCCAAGGGTATACGTGACACCACCAATCAGCTTGTCCTGTAAAAATCCAAAGTTTAAATTCAGATCTATGTGAGATGGTACATTGGCCAGTTTCTTCATAATGATACCGGGCGTCATAGATATATCTGTCTGTATATCCAGTTTATAAGCAAACTGAAGGATAAAACCAATTTCCCTATCCGGTGCATTATCATCAATTTCACTTATCCGCGAACTTACCATGGAAGGTAAAGCAAGCCCGTAAGTCAGTTTGTCCATATAGATACCATATAAACCAAAAGATGCATCAAAATATTCCGCTCCGGATAAAGCCTGGCTTATAATCGGATCATTTGGATCGGCATTTCCAAATCCTGCCAAACCTTGCTTGATGTATTCAGCTGAAATACCAAATCCTACCTGGTTGGTTTCTGATTTTATAGTATACGCCAAACCGATAGCGCCTTTTGTGGTTTGTAATTCTCCGAATTTATCAGAAACCACATTGACCCCGATTCCAAGTCTGTTGCCAACCGGTCCGTTATAGGACAAAGTTACCGTCCTGGGCGCCCCATCAATACCCGACCATTTATTTCGGTAATTCACCAAAATCTGGTGATTCATGGCAGATCCGAATGCACCCGGATTTATCAGTTGCGGATTGAGTTGAGCCTGTGTATAAATATACCGCTCATCAAAATATCTTGACTGCCCGTTCACTCCAAAAGTATAAATCATAAATGCTAAAACAGCAAATGATTGTATTATTTGTTTTGTCTTCATATGTCTTCTTTTATGAAAATGCTCCTTTTTTAATTAATTCTCCCTTAAGATGGTTACTGTACCTTTATATACTTCTCTTCTACCCTGTCCAAAATTAACTGTAAGTACCCACATATAACCGCCCTCTTTCAGGTCTTTGCCATCTTTGTCCACTCCAAGCCATGTATTGTCATAATTGCTCTGTGAATATACCAATCTTCCCCATCTGTCAAAAACGGAGAGATCGGATGAATTATCTGTTACACAATTGATTATAAAAATATCGTTATAATTGTCGCCATTTGGTGTAATCACTGTAGAAGAAATATAGCAATCTCCTCCAAGAGGGCATTCTGTAATTTCAATATTTGTCAGCTTCACTTCACATCCATTGGCGTCAGTTACGGTGACGTTATAAAATCCTTTATCCAGATTTTCCAGTTTGTTATCAATATCATTTGATCCGAACCAACTGTAGCTATAATTTCCTGCTCCGGAATTATTTGTATTCAGCTCAATATTTCCCGTTTCTTTACCTTTTTCGGTACAGTTCACTTTGACTGTTGCCGCCAGTTTTGTAGGCTGGGTGATTACAAACGGCCCTGCTGTTACAGTTCCTTTATTGTTTGTCACTTCTATGCTATACGTACCTGCAACTAATCCTGTAAACGATATATTGTTGTTATTAACAGTTATACTTCGCAGGGTTTGTGCCCCTGTCTTCAAATTTACAGTTATTGGGAAAGTGCCTTCTGTAAGCGTAGCCGTGATGATTCCATCATCGTCACCAAAACATGGTACACCAAATCCATTAAAATTGGAAGAAACAGAAGAAGCTCCAAGTTTTGGCGCTTTTGTAGTATCAACCGGATCAGATTTAAATCCAACCACAATGTTTGTTCTGACTGCAGTACATCCGTTGGCATCAGTTACTGTAACACTATAGGTTCCGGCTTTAATACTATTCACTTCTACAGCTCCTCCTGACGTATTCCCGTCAGGTATTGAAGAGGACCCTGCCCAAACCAGGGTATAGTTTGGCGTACCTCCCGATACGTTTACATTGATTTTACCATCACTTGCTGATGAAGACGATGCATCAGTGGTACCGGAAAGAGAAATGCCCACTGCCGATGCCGGTTCAGTCACAGTTACAGTTAATGTTTTACTATGAATAGGAACTGCTGTATCTTCAACAGTTACTGTATATGTGCCGGCTTTTACATTTTGAGGATTAGCACCTGAAAGACCCCCTGTCCAGCTATATTTGTATGCAGGGCAACCACCGGTAACAGAAATCTGTATGGCACCATCTCCGCCTTTACATTTAATATTTGTCACTGTAGAACCTACTGTAATATCCGTTTGACCATCGGTGATTGTGAATGAAGCTGATGCTGTACAATTTTTAGAATCACTTACGGTAACTGCATATATGCCCTGATCCAGGTTGGTTGGGTTTGCTGTATCTCCCAGATTTGGATTCCATACATACTTATATCCGCCATTTCCACCTGAGGTAGCCGAAATATTAATGGAGCCTCTGATTCCACATGACTCATTGATCACTACATTTACAGTTGGAATTGAAATAACGGTTGGTTGAGCCACCGTGGCTGTGCCGCTACAACAGATTTTACCATCAAAAGATACTTCATAGGTATAGGTTCCTGCAGGAACTGAAGTCAGATTTGTTCCTGAAGTAACCGGAGCTGAAGCTTTAACCACAGCACCAGTTGTGGTATTTTTCCATACTATCTGATGTGCAGCTAAATTTGTACCGGAAACTGTCAACAAGACCGATCCATCTGTGCCTCCGTTACAACTGGCATTTGTTATAGTCCCTAAGCTGCAGGTAGCAGAGCAATCCGGCAGAGGTGGCATATCAGTACAAGTAACCGTTCCTGCTATGGTCTGGCTCGGTAGAACAACACTGCCTTCGCCAACAATTTCTGTTGGTCCGGGTACAGCTATATCCATAGTAGGTAAACATTGTTTTATTTTAAAGCAGATCTGGAATATTTTGTGTCCGTTTGGTTTGGTTATTGCTGTTGGCGAAAACCATAAAAATTTTAATGTTCCATTCGACTGATTGGAATTAAAACTACTCTGGTTTAGCCCTTCCAAATTATACATATCCGTCCTGATAAATTCCAGTTGCGCCGGATTCCATGAAAATGTAGTGCTTGCACCTAAAATGTTTTTAAAATTATCGACGGAAATATCTACACAAACCGTAGAGTCCAACTTTCCATTCACTGTACCTACTTTTATGACTACTGCATCAGCAGGAGGTACATCGACAATTTTTATCTTACCATAACTAAAACAAACCGGTACCGGACCGTTATCATTTTCCCATTCAGTAGCCAGAGTACCTTGTCCAATCAGCACGCATCCTGTTTTACCAACATTTCCGATCACTTTAAAACAAAGTTCCATGATAACCGTGTTATCTGCCAGTGTTAAAGGTACTGCCGGATTGTCATTGGCCCAAAGATATTTAAATTCACCGTTGGCCGCATTTCCGGTGTTAAACCCACCGCTGAATCCTGGTATACCACCGGTTGCCGGTGTTTTTACTTCTGTAAACTGAAGTATGGCCGGATCCCATTTGATACTTCCCTGGCCCGATTGCATCATAATAAATTTTTTGACTGAAATCGGTATACAAACCGTTTTGTCCTTTTCTGAGTTAATCACGGTGCCCGACAAGGTTAAACTGTTTGGGTTGGAACAGGCCGGATTAGGACATGGGTCAACCGGTTCGTCGCATCCTTTAATTTTAACTACTCCTTTGTTGTTTACCAGGTTTACTGGCAATAAGTTGGCGTCAATGACTTCAATGACCCTGGGAACATTACTTGTTATAATATCAGATTGGGAACACTTGGGACCAATGGCATTAAAAACCAATGAAAACAACCTTGTGCCGTTCGGAAGTGATTTTCCGGTTCCCTGTTGATCAAACCAGGAAAATGTGATCTGACCGTTTTTAACCCCTACCCCATTGGGCCCGGAGACTGCTGCTGCAGAAAGGCCGGGTAAAGCGGGAGAAAAATTAGTGGCATTCACATAAGCCAAAATCAATGAATCATAATTAATTGAAAACTGAACGCCCAATAAATTGGTAAATCCATTGACTGTTATATCTACCGTAGCCTGAGCATTCTGATCTACTTCTACACTGGACATAGTGACTGTCAGTTGTGCTTCTGCATTGTTCAGAAAAAAAATCAGGCTTGTAAGAATTGTAATAAAAATTTTCCTCATGTCGGGAATTTTTTAAATGATTAAATCAGATTGCAAAATTAAGCATTAATTTACTTAAAACTCAATATATAATCCTATAAATAGTATTTAAAACTGCGAAAACAATAACATTGTTAAAAACAGTCAGAAATCAACTTATATTATACAAATTATGAGCCAAAATATATTTTAAGGCTCCAAAGGTGGGAAACTGTCGTATTTTGAACAAATTTAACTATAATATAATTGCCATCATAATTTATTAAGAATAAAAATAAAAAAAGCAACTACGCGTCTAACCGCAGGGAGTTGAAAAATTAAAAAGCCCGGACATCTCTGATGCCCGGGCTTTTCGAATATTTTTTGTTTATATCTTAAATCTATTTGTTAAGATAGATCATCTTCTTAGTGGCTTTCACCCCATTGCTTTCCAGCTCATAAAACATCACACCCTGAGCATTAATCTCCTGTGTACTGATCACGATTTCATTTCTACCTTTTGGATAAACATTAGATATGGTTTTTAACACCTTACCTGTTATATCATAGATAGTTAACTTTGCTTTACCTGCTGCTGGCAAGGTAAAACCAATCGTGGTACTGGCTGTGAATGGGTTTGGATTATTCTGATCCAATCCAAACACCTCTTCTGATGCATTATTGTTTCTGAATTTAAGCGCAAGGTTAATTTCACTCAAGTCGTGTGTGTAAGCTTCGGCTTTAGTGATATCTGATGATAACTTAACTGTATTGGCTATGGTATTATTCGCAGTTGCTCTGAATTCAATGGTAAACAAAACTTTATCTTTACCTACTGTGAAACCTTTAAAGTCGTTCCAGCTAAAGGCAAGTTTTCCTTCTTTTGCTTCTCTGACGTTCACATTTTCTGCACCCATATTCAGTTCTCCTGCTGCTACTCCGGTAAATTCCATTGAGGAAGCATCGAAGTTTATTGTCCACTGAGCACCAGCGATATTCTCAAAATTATCAGCACTGATGTCCATTCTTACGTTCTGGCCAGACTGGTAAGTCTGATCTTCCGCAGTAAACGTTAATGCTTTACTTCTGGTCTCTGTTGCGGTCGTATTGGCATTGGTTGTAGCAGATCCATTGATATCCCCTACTTTCACTCCTATAAAGTTATTATTCATCACAGAAGCATTAAAGTTGTTGATACTGATATAATCATTTACTCCCCAAGGGTTTGCAATATCACTGATAACCACTGCTTTGTCCAGGAATCTCCATGATTTATTGTTAGGGAACTCAGAATAAATACCCAGGATCAGTTTTCTCAGCTCTACCAGGTCACCCGCTGTAATTTTATTGTCTTTGTTGACATCACCGGCTACATGTTTGTATGCTGTATTAAACTTCTCAATTCCAAGGATATGTCTTTGAATCATCACCAGGTCAAGTGTAGACACGCCGTTCAGGTGGTCCGTATTTTTTTCAGGTGTGATTTTGTATCCTACTTCCTCAGGCATACCGACAAATTCAAAATGTCCCTGTGCATCCGTCATATAAGAGCGTATTTCATTGCTGTTCATATTTTGTAATGCCACCTGTACATCCTTGATCATTTCATTGGTTTCAGTACCAATATTTCCTGCCATTCTTGACCCTGTACATGCAGTACCGTTGGCCTGAACATTGAGTGTAACCGTACAGTAATCGGTATTACCGGATACATCCCAAACACTCATGTCTTCAGAATTTTGTCCAAGATCATCACAAGTATACAATTTTGATGAAGAACAATCTGCAGGTCTCCATAACTGAGCTATACCTGATTCAAATTCTGCCTGAGTTGCATTCAACCCGTTTCCTTTGAAATAATGCTCTACTGTCAACTTAGAAGCTACAGGTCTGGCCCCTGCAAAGGTAAACCAAAGTTTTCCCGGGCAATTGTCTGATGAACCTTTGTCAAAATCTTTAGCCCATATGCTGATGCTGCCGGTAGTAGGCATGACAACAGTTGTCAATTCAGAAATACAGTAAGGCGTTGGTTTCTTTTTATCTACTACCTTGAAGGTGTAGTTACAAGTTGCCTGGTTGCCACACATGTCTTCTACTGTCCAGGTAATTTTATGTGTTCCTACAGGATAAGTACCAGAGGCATCATTTGTTGTACCGTTTATGAATGGAGCAACTCCATCATTGTTCGGATCTATCACATAAGTCCATCTCAATTGCGCTGCCGGAGTACAATCTGTGGCAGAGTTTTTAAGGTCAACAAATCCTGTACAATTATCTCCAAATGCATCTGTATCAGCCTTGGAACAAGTAGCCAGAACCGGTTTCACGTTTTCCGAAACTTTAATGATTTGAGTATAAACCCACATATTCACTCCAGTTGTTGGAACACCAGGATATAAGGCTCCGTTGACATCTCTGTTTGGCGCAAATTTACACCAGTCAATGACGGTCCATTTTCTAAGTATTTTAAAACAAACACCATCAACAAACGGGAATACCTGATCTTCATAAGTATAGGCAACCAAACTGCAGGCTCCATTTCCTAATACCGGAACTCCGGTTTTAGAAGGATCTGTATCAACATTCATACATCCTGTCACTTCTACAGGTGATAGTGGCCATGTTGTAGGTCCATTATATGGTGTTGTATTTCTAATCGTAATTGTCTGAGAACAAGTCGCTGTTCTTCCGCCATTATCAGTCACGGTAAATGTTCTGGTGATGACACCCTGTCCACAATTATCAATAACTCCTGAATTTCTCCAGGTCAATTTAGGATTCGGGCAATTATCGGTAAAGTAAGGAGTGGCCAAAGGCGTAGCAGAGTACACCGGTCTTCCCAATACTGTTGATGAAGTGTCCGCACCACAGTTGATGGTCACATTAACCGGGCATGTAATTACCGGTGGTACTTTATCCTGAGCGTTCACTATAACCATACAGGTATTTCGGTTTCCGAAAGCATCCGTAACCCGGAGTTCAACCATCACTTCACGTCCAACGTCTTCACAGCATATCTGTACAAACGGTGCCCATGCGGTAGTACTTGCGCCACATCCCGGTGTCATTCTTCTGACATCAAAAGTAACATCGGTACAGTTATCGTGTGATCCATCATCAAATGTTTCAGCAAATACATGTGCCCAGCCATTGTTTGATAAGGTGACTACTGTAAATTCATCACAAACCGGAACTGGTGGTGTGGTGTCAAAAACATCCACTTCAGTGCGGCATTCACCTACATTACCACATGCATCTTTTACCAGATATTGTACCCATGTTCTTCCTAATGGTAATCCTTCTATTACAAAATTTGGATATGTTCCGGTTACTCTTGTGTCGCCATCCTGTGTAACGAATGGAACTCCGTCACCCGGATCGTTGCCTGTGTTATCTGCTTTTTTGATTTTTACTGTCCAAGTAGTGGCATTGCAATCAGAAATTGTTACCGGCGGTCTAACCTGCCAGGTTCCTGTACACGTGTATGGGTCTGCAGCTATAATACCTGCTACCAGTACCGGTGCCAGTGATGATGTTAAGTCGGCAGGACAAGTGACTACCGGCGCTTCATCATCAACCACTTTAATAATCTGATATTTATTGGAAATACCTCCTGTACACCAGTCTAATACTGTCCAATATCTTAATATTTTATAGCTATTCGGGCAAATATCAATTTTAGTGTCCGAATAGGTTGTGTTTATTTTGCATAATGTATTGTTGCCAATAAATGCATTATAGAAAGTATCTATGTATACATTATTTAATCCGGTATTGCCGTCACACTGGGTAATCCAGGTTCCTGTTGCTATGTCATAGCCTACCAGATTTCCGGAGGTACATCTCGGTTGTGTGCCGGTTGGACTTGGTCCTACCTGATATCCAAGTATATATCCGGTAATATTTAACGGATCTGCAACATACGGCGCACCGGTTTCATCCGGATCCGGATATTTATTATTGTTTTTGTCCCAATTTAAGGTCGGGAAAGGCACCGTGTTCACCGTTTTATAAGGATTCCACGCCCAGCCACCGTCACATTGAAGATGTGGTCTGTTGTCTTCGGTACCATCATAATTTTTAGGAAACTTGATGTCTAATAACGTAATTCGTGAATAAGTAACTACTCTTTCACAAATAGCAGAAAGGTTACCACTGGCGTCTTTTGCCTGGTATTTCATCACCCTTACAGCTCTGTTTACATTGTTACAATCCAGTTCTGTAGTAACATCGGATAACAATGTAACAGAAACCAAACCATTACAATTGTCTGTTGCCGGTGGGTTAGTGAAAGTTCTGGGATCCCAGCAACTAATGGTAATCGGGGCAGGGCAATCAATTTCCGGAGCTAATTTATCCTCCACTTTGATGGTTCCCCAGCACGAATTAGCGCCTAACCAAACCCGCACTGTGAGCGTCTGGCCAATATTGGCACTGGTAACATTTGGGCTTGTTTGCAATGGCTGCCCATTTGCTCCCAAAACCTGAACAACATATGTACAGTTGCCGGGTAGACCCTGGCCCTCTAACATCATGTCGGGCGTAATTGGGACGATACAGTCTTCGTCCATAGATACCTGGACCAGGTTGTTGCAAGCCAAAGGGCAATTTGCAGGTTGTGCCTGGAGTCCTGAGTACCATATTGTCAGCAAAGCCGACAGCATACTCATTTTGATAAACCTACCAAAACTTATATGTTTTGTAAGTGTAAATTTCTCCGATTTCATGAGATAATTTGATTTAATTATAAACTAAAAAATGATTCCAAATTTTCCTCAGATCTAATCAAGGAGAATACTGTTGCAAAAAATGGCAAGGGGATGCCTACTCAAAAATGGATTATTTATGTTTAAGTTACAAAAACTATACCAATTGATGATCAAGTGTAAATTTGATTAAATTCACTGTATTGTTTACACCAAATTTTTTCATTATTCTTTTCCGGTGTGCAGATACAGTTTGATCACTTATATATAGCTCCTGTGCTATTGCTTTATTATTTTTGAACTGAACAATCAGGCTTAGAATTTGCTTTTCTCTGTTTGTCAGTTTTTGTTTAAGTAAAAATCTATCTTCATAAATTTTCTTTTTATCAGTGTTTGTTACTTTTTTCTGCTTGTCAAATTCCGGTGAAAGCCGGAGTCCCTCAGCCAAAAATGTTTTTCCTTCCAATACACTGTCTATACATTGAATCAATTCAAGGGAATGATTTGATTTCAAAACGTACCCATCTGCACCTTGTATAAATGCATCTCTAACCAGATGCGGCTCGCCATAATTGCTTAATACTATTACCCGTATACCAGGCTGCAACTTTTTAAGTTCAGATATAAAAGCTGCTCCTTTGGACTCTGCTATAGCCAACTCAATGATCAACAGATCAATAGGCATGGCAGTCATAATATTAAGTTCCTCAAGACTGTATGCTACACCCACTATCTTTACAGGGGGAAATTTCATTTCAGTCAGTATGGCTTGTATTCCTTCTGTAAACATTTTCTGATGATCAGCTATTACAGCTCTCGTAGCCATGTTGAAAAAATTAATTGGTTAAAAAAATAAAATTCGTTCGTGTACAATAATCCACGGATAATAAGACAATTAATATGCCAAATTAATTTCTCCCGTTTAAAATCGGGGTTCAAGCTATTGCGGGCTTAGATATTATCAAGCCTGATTTTTATTTTACCAGCCCATTATCAAACCTATACAAATTATGATTATTTATAATATCTAGATGTAGTTTTTTATATTTTGAATTCTAAGCATCTACCCTATCAGCAGCCGGCATGCAATATATTGCCAGTTTCGTTATGCGAACATCTATTTTTAATAATCCAAAAATAAATGACATACATGGCTGCAATTCTGCTTATTTTCCCAAGTTGGATGAAAAAGAGACAGGAATACTCTGGTAGGAAAAGGGTACTAAAAAATGTATTATAAGAGAAATAGAAGCGGAGTAAAAGCGGCACTAAGGCGGAGTAAACAGGAAGTAAATGGGGCGTAAAAGCGGAGTTACATCGAACTAACATCGAACCAAGCCCGGTTTTTAGTGATTTGGGATCGGGATTTTCAAATAATTATTTATTCAATATGCAAATTGAGTTTACCTGAAAATAATGACGAAGGCAGACGTATTATTTAGTTTTCACTGATTCAAAATAATATTTGAGATAACTACATGTGCCAGACGTGAAATACTGCAAAATGTCGATTGTAATCCGTTTTCTGTTATTGTGGTGAAAAGCGTCAATTCATCATCATTAATTTTAAAAACCTCTCAACAGGAATTGAGGCAGGTGATTTAACCGTAAAAGTTATTATTGATTATGGGGCCGGGTTTAAAACCGGCATATTCTTTAAAATATGAAAAGATGATAAGCAGCTTAGGATAAGCTGGTATCTTTTTTATAGACAGGATTGTTTTGCAGGCTTCTGTATTTTTCCAGCAACTTCATTGCATTGACGCCATGGTCATAATAGCCTTCTACGAAACTTCTGGCTGATTTGCCAATTTGGGCCTTATCCTTTTGGCCTGTTAAAACTCCGGAAATCTGATTAATAAACTCTTCCGGATTATCTGCGACCAAAAGATGCACATCGTTTTCTGCATGAATTCCTTCCTTGCCCAATGTGGTAGTAATGACTACCTTGCCCAAGGCCATACCTTCGAGTATCTTAACTCTCATACCACTACCTGAAAACAAAGGTACAATCATCATGCTGAATTTATCCACAAACTCAATGGCATCAGCCACTTCACCGTGCACAACCAGATTTGGCAAATTCAGGTTTTTTAAAGAATCCGGTGTGTTCCTGCCGGCGATATGAAATTTTAAGTCGGGATAATTTCGATTCAGCTCCGGCCAGACATTTTCAATAAACCACATCAGACCTTCCATATTTGGAATCCAGTCCAAAGCCCCTATAAAACATATATCATCAATAGATTTTCGGGAATTTATGGTCGCATAATTTTTCATGTCCAGTCCAATGGGAGAAGACATGGCACCATTTTTATACCCCAGGGTTTTAAATTTCTTTAAGTCTCTTTCGGAAACAGCTACCAAATAGTCGTACTTATTCAGATGCTCCAGTTCATATCGCTTTAGTTTCCGGGTCAAATATTGCAGATACCAACGCTTTGGAAGAAATTTTGTATTGGATGTGATTCGTTCCCAGATTTCAAATTCGACATTATGTGCCCGCATTGTGATTATAGCATTGGAATACTGCTTAATGACATCAATATAAGGTGCTAAATATAATGTTTCCAGCTGGACAACATCATATTCATTGTTTTGAAGCAAAGATATCAGCTTGTTTTTAAAATCAGCGCAAACAAATCTGCTTACATGGTAGGACTCACTTGAAAATAAATTTTTGAATGCGTCAAAAGCTTTGATGGAATTGTCAAGGGCAGTGACGTGAATTTCTTTGTAATGATTAAAATCAGCCGGGAGTTCACTGATATCCATATAGTGCTTAGAAGTATTCATGCTCAGTAAAGACATTTCACAACCAAGATTATGTAATGCATTACTAAGATAGGTTACTGCTATTGATTCACCATCTTTTAATGGATAGGGAAATTTTTTACACAACTGAAGGATCTTCATAAAAACTACAGCTATCGGCTCTTACTAATAGGGCGGCAAAGGTAACCATAAATAATGTAAAACACATTATATGTTTTATATTTTTTGATGAGATTTGTGGCCCTGAAGAATTGTTACAAAAAATACACTTTTCACATTTTTAAACTCCACAGGGCCTTTTTTTATTGTAAATACTGTTAACATTTTATTAATTTTTTCATATATATCATTTTTAATAATTTAAGTTCATGATTATGTGACAGATAAGAATACGCTTAATTACTATATATTAAACATGCTGCTCCGATCCATAAAAAATAAAACAATCAGGCTATTCAGATTTTTCTTTTAAGCAAATTCAAAACAGCCTCACCCACTTTATTAAAAGTAAAATTAAAACCAGTGCTGATCAGACGGTCTACAGAAACCCTGTCTGAATTCAGAACAACATTCGCCATTTCGCCCAGTATTAATCTTAGTCCAAACTCCGGAACCGGCAATAAAAAACCTTTATGGTGCAAACCATTTTTTATCTCTTCCATCATCTCTTTGTTGGTTATCTGTTGTGGCGATGCTGCATTATAAAACCCATTCATGTTTTGATTCTCCATTCCGGCCAGTATCATTCTACAGAGGTCATCGATATGAATCCATGGATAATATTGTGCGCCGTTCCCAAAATAATTAAATAATCCGATATCTTTGGTCATCAGCATCTTTGGCAGCGCTCCACCTAATGAAGTCAGTACTATACCAATTCTAAATATGACCGTCCTGTCGCATAAAGAACCCGCTTTTGTGGCTGCATTTTCCCAGGCTATACAGCATTCAGACATAAATTCACTTCCCGGTTTACTTGATTCATCCAGCAGTTCGTTGCCTCTGTTTCCGTAATAACCTACGGCAGAAGCAGATATATAGGTTAGCGGCTTAATTTGATTTACCTTAAGATACTTTTCTATTGTTTCAGCGCTATCAACCCGACTGGAAATGAGTTCCTTTTTTCTTGCATCAGACCATCTGCTGTCAGCAATTCCGGCACCAGCCAGATTTATTATATGATCCGGATATGGAATTTTATCGATTGTTTTATTTACACTGTCCCATATACCATAATCGATGCCATCAACAGCAGAAGCTTTCTTTTTCCTTGATAAAACTGTAATATGGTATTTTGATTTATCGATCATTGCAGTTAAATGCCGGCCTACCAGCCCGTCACCACCGGCTATTAAAACATGTTTTTTGTTATTATTATTCATATATGGTTAAATTTAAGACGGAACAAAATAAATCCCTATGGGTTGCTGTTTGGCCACATCAAAATACGAAGTGTTTATAAATTTTCCATTTTCAGGATATAATGACTATTTTTGTAATTAATAAATTTCTCCATATGTTCAGGTTACATTTTTTTTATATTGTGCTCGCTGCAGGATTCCTTATTGGTTGCAAAACAGATCCATCTTCTGAAACCAATACGATCCACATCCGGCTAAAAAAGGACCCGGAAAGAATAAACCCCTTGCTCTTTCCCAGTCCGACAGCCAGGGAGGTTTATCAGTATATACACATTCCCCTTGCTGATTTTGATCCTGTATCGCTGGAATTGACCCCTTTAATGATTAAGTCCCTACCGGTAGAAATGGCTATTGATACCGGTAAGTACAAAGGAGGAATTTATTTTGATATTGAAATACTGGAAGAGGCAAAATGGGATGATGGCAGCCCTGTGACGGCCATGGATTATTTATTTACAATAAAATCCATAAACCTTCCTTTGAGCGATGCCGGTAAGTATCGGGAAATCACACAAAATATATCCGATATCATCTCGGATCCAAATAATAATAAAAAGCTACGGGTGATTTTTGATAAAGACTATGTACTGGCACTGGAGGCGGCTACCAACATAGAAATTTATCCGGAGAACTTTTACGACAGCCTACACATTCTTAAGCAATATTCTTTCTCCGATTTAAAGGATAAAAATGAAGAAATCCTTAAAAAGGATAGCGCTTTGACGCAATTTGCTGAAAAATTTAACGGTACAGATTTTTCTCGCAATAAAATGAGTGGTGCCGGGCCTTACAAATTTGTTTCGTGGGTTGCGGATCAAACCATTGTTTTAGAAAAAAAAGAAAGTTATTGGGGGAAAAATAAATCAGTATCCGCTTTACAACAAGGACCGGCTAAAATGGTATTTCACATCATCCCGGATGAGCTTACTGCTGTAACCCAATTAAAAGCCGGAAGCATAGATGTCATCAATGAAATATCCGCAGCAGCATATCATGAATTGAATACGGATAATACACAAAAAAATAGTTTTAATTTTTATCATCCTTCCCTGATGAAACATTATTTTATCAACATCAATAATAAGGATGCAAAGCTGAACGATAAAAAAGTGAGAAGGGCCCTGGCACATCTCATTGATGTAGACAATTTAATCAGTAACCTCGAAAATGGAATGGGTATCCGATCCGTGGGTCCTATTCATCCCATTAAAAAAACTTTTAACAAAGATATTGTACCCATTGAATTTAGTCCCGAAAAAGCTGCCGCTTTATTGAGCGAATCCGGTTGGTCTGACACCGACAAAAATGGTATCGTCGATAAAGTCATAGACGGGAAAAAAACAGAACTGGAATTAGAAATGCTGATTTCGGGGCAGGAGCTTGGTAAAAAATTAGCGGTCACCTTACAGGAATCTGCAGCCAAAGTGGGCATTAAAATAACAATACTCGAAAAAGATTTTAAACTGATACGAGCTGAAAATCTTAAAACACGCAAATATCAATTGGTACCAGCGGTATTATCGCAGGATATTATAACCTGGGATGACCTGAGCAAATGGCTGAGTGAAAACGATACGCCTGAAGGTTCTAATGATATGGCCTACCACAGCACTCAAACAGATGCGTTGATCAATAAAATAATTACAACAAAATCAGACGTTGACAGAATTGAATTGTACCACAACATACAACAGCAGATTTATGATGATCAACCGGCTATTTTCCTGTACTGTCCTGAAGAAAAAATAATAATCAGTAAAAAGTGGACTTCCACCTCGACTGTAAAGCGGCCCGGATATATGGCTAACACATTTCGTCTTTCCGGAATAAAAATACCGGAGGCCAATTAATTTTAAATATGGGGAGGTATATTTTAAAAAGAATTTTTCTGGTATTACCTACTCTTTTACTGGTAATGATGCTTGCTTTTTTTTTAAGTAAGTTTACACCGGGTGATGCGGCCGAATCCATGCTTTTGCTCCATGGTATACAGGCTGATGATTCCCGTGCCACCCGGGAGTATGAACGCAATTACAAATTGCTGCATCTGGACAAGCCAACGTTTTATTTTTCGGTAATGCCGGATTTTTACCCTACAAATATACATTCGATTGTTTCCCCTGTACAACGGCAACAAACCCGATCTTTATTAAGTCAAAAATATACCTATTCAGATATTTCTGATTATTTCAAATACCGAGACCTACTGCTCCTGTCGTTGGTTAATGAAAACAATGATTCCTTAAATGAGGTTTCCCGCCATCTGCAACAGCTCCGGTTTGAAACTGAAGCACTTAAAATCAAGGCACTTTTGACATCTGCCACAAATCTGCCCTTATTCCAGCCCTCCGCCGAATTCCTGGCTCTGGGAACACATCTTGATCACATGCTTTTAAATCAATCAAAGTGGTACTACCCGGTATTTTACTGGCATGGACCGGATAATCAATTCCACATTTGGGCAACAAATATCTTTCGGGGAAATTTTGGAACGTCGATGAAAGATGGCAGGCTGGTCACTGAAAAACTGGCCGGCTCGCTGAGCTGGACCATGATTTTAATATTACTTAATGTTGTTTTGTCTTCTGTCATTGCCATACCCAGTGGATTAGTTGCGGGGTATTATGAAAACTCCCTTTTTGATAAAATCTCCAATTTTATCTGGCTGCTGCTGTATGCCATGCCCGTATTTTGGTTCGCTTCACTCCTGATCATTTATTTTACCTCTGGCAGATACGGTGCGTGGATGAATATTTTTCCAACACCGGGCATATGGTATATTCCTGAAGGGCAGGGTTTTTTCACCAGTGTGTATATGTTTAGCAGTCAACTGGTATTACCGGTAATTTGTTTAATTGCCAATGATATCGCCCAACTGAGCCGGATTACCCGAAATAATGTCCTGGAGCAAAAGTCAAAGCTCTATTTTCTGATGGCTAAAGCCAAGGGGCTTACGCATTTCCAAGTTATGAAAAAACATATTTTACCCAATACTTTAATCCCTCTGATAACGATCACGGGCAACAGAATACCTGCGGGAATATCCGGAGCTTTGATTATTGAAGTCATTTTTAATATCCCGGGTATGGGCAGACTATTGTTTGAAAGTATTACCAGTGCTGACTGGCAGGTTGTTTTTGGTGTTTTACTGGTCATTTCCTTTTTTGCTACCGTGTTTATGTTACTAACAGACATTTTTTATGCTGTATTCAATCCAAAAATAAAGTTTGACCGGGCATGAAAAAACGATCACTACTCCGCCATCTTAAACCTGCAGAGTGGGTTTTGGTGCTTTACCTTCTGGTCGCTGTGCTGGCGCCATTTATAGCCGGCAACGTTCCTTTAATTGTAATTAAGGATAGTCAATGGTCATTTCCGGTGCTTAAAACGTATTTTAATGATACAAATCCAATAGAAAAATCCACCTACGATTTTGTACTCATGCCTCTGATTCCTTATGCTCCGCAACAAATCGACAAAAATCATCAATCCGGTATCGGGCCATTTGACGATCAACACCATGCTGACCTGAGGTACAGACACTGGTTAGGGACGGATAATCTTGGCAGGGATGTTGCGGCCGGAATGATTCACGGCACCTCCACTGCATTAAAAATAGGCTGTATTTCCGTGTTTTTTTCCTTTCTTATCGGCGTCACCATTGGTTTGTTTGCGGCATATTACAGCGATAATACTCTAAAAACGACTATTCCTGAATTTTTAATAATTACATCATTGTTTTTTGCAGGCATGTTTTACTTAATTATGGAGTTTTTGGTTTTTAGTTTTTCTATGTTGCTTTTTGGTGCAGGGGTGGTTATACTGATAGGCCTGCTTATTTTAATCCGGAAGGTAACCATGCAATGGACGGGCTTCAAGCGCATTAATTTTCCACTTGACCTGTTGCTATTAAAAATAATTGAAGTACGTAAGTCTTTTCCCGGATTGCTGATCTTGCTGGCTATGGTCAGCTTTTTTACGCCCCCTTCCGTATGGAACATTATCTTAATTATCACCTTGCTGAGCTGGACAGAATTTGCCAGATACAGCAGGGCTGAAACATTGGGATTGAGGGATGAAAATTTTATAATCAGTGCAAAAGTTATCGGATTGAATGACTTCCGGATCATATTTTACCATATCCTTCCGAATATCCTCCCTACGCTGATCGTTGTAACTTGTTTTAGTTTAGGAAGTGCCATTTTGCTGGAGTCTTCCTTATCCTTTCTGGGTATTGGTCTTCCTGTCGAGGAAGTCACCTGGGGTAAATTGATGTCGGAAGGGAGGAACATGAACGCATGGTGGCTCGTTGCAGCGCCAGGTACCGCCATCTTCATCCTGATATTTTGTCTCAATCAGATAGCTGAAAAAAACTATAAGTCTGTGCTTCACAAATCACTATGACTTTGATTTCATTTTTTTCCGCTGCGATTTTGAAAACAAGTTGGATTTACCGCGCTTCGTCGTTTCCATATCGGGATTATTATATTTTTCCTCCAAGCCGCAGCCCTCTTTCGTCTTGCAGGAGGTTACTGAACATGAACCAGTCAAAAGAAATAAGAATAACAGCAATTTTGATTTGCTCATATTTAATGTATTATTTTATTTCAAAGTTAAATTATTTTAATTTAAAGACACACACAAATACAAAATATATAATATTCAATATGTAAACATCGGCCCTTATGGGGTAAAATCACACTAAAAACGGCTTTTACACAGATTTTTGTATAATTTTTATGAATTATTATTTGTATATATATGAATATAACATACTTTTGCGCCCAAATAAATTATTAATAAAACAAAATTATTAAAATGAACAAAGGTGATTTAATCAATGCAGTGGCTGAAGCAGCCGGTATTACTAAAGCTCAAGCTGGTAACGCAGTTGACGCAGTATTCAGCAGCATAGAAGGAAGTCTTAAAGGTGGTGATAAAGCTGCTTTTGTAGGTTTCGGTACATTCTCTACAGCGCATAAGCCTGCAAGAGAGGGAAGAAATCCTTCTACAGGTAAAACAATAAAAATTGAAGCAAAGACATCAGTTAAATTTAAAGCTGGTAAATCTTTGACTGACGCTGTAAACTAATTTTCAGCAATTATCTATTTTCTAAAGCAAATAGAACGGAGGCTATCTTTAATCAAAGATAGCCTCTGTCATTTCTACTATCAGTTATTTATTCTTGACTTCCAATTATAGGAGGTTGGAAACAAGGCATACCATGCGGATAAAAAAATGTGCAGGAAATACACAAAAAAACAAGGTATAAACGACTTCATTACTTTGTCATTTCCAAAATCCCTGCATAGCCGGCTTAAAAAAATGTAATCAGTCCCCATTTTTATTGATAAAGCCATCATGCCAGCCCCAACTACGGTTGGTGAAATAAACATGCCAGCTATCAAATAAAGCCATATCAATATACTAAATACAAATACAAAAGATTGGATCACCGTAATTTTTGTATACCCCACTCTGGTGGATTTTGTTGCCCATCGTTTGCGCTGTTCCATCAGAGCGCTCCATGTCGATTCCGCTTTAGTTACTACCGGACCAGACAAGGACTTGATAAACCCAACCTTATACCGGGGTAATTTTGCTACGGCATTCATAAAAAAAACATCATCGCCTGAAGCGAGGTTTTCGTTATTTGAATATCCGCCCACTTCATGGAAAACCGCTTTACGGTAACTCATATTCGCTCCATTTGCCAGAAAATAGGTATTGCGCAGGATTCCATTTGCCGTTATGGCCATTGTTGCCGCAAAATCAAGAAACTGAAAATGGCTCAGAACAGCACTTCCTGTTTCCGGGATAACGCAGGAGGTATATATGGAAGCATCGGATGATTGATGGAAGTAGCTATGCCATAATAGCCAGTTTTGGGGTACGATACAATCGCCATCCGTACACAAGATCAGCGGGAAACTTGCCTGATCAATTCCAAAAGTAATCGCTTTTTTTTTGCCTGTCAGGTTTTCTGGCAGTTCAATGTATCTCACCTTATTGTCCCGGAATGACCTTATTATTTCAGCTGTCCGGTCGGTGCTGTGATCATCAATAACTACAATTTCAAACAGATTGGAAGGAAAATGATTTTCCAGAATGCTTTGTAAACAATTTCTGATGTTATTTTCTTCATTTCTGACAGAAATAACAATTGAAATTCCGGTTTGCGGATCAAAATCTTCGGGAATAACTGCTTCTTTTGTATTCACCCAGCCCCGGCAAATACGATAGATGAGTATCATATAAACCAAGCCCACCAATACGGGCAATAAAAGCAGGACTGTCAGCAAAAAGCGTTATTTAAACATCTCATCGTATTCATTAGACTTACTTTGTTTGTGTGCTTCCGGACGTTTATGCAGTGGTGGCAATTCCAGAAAACTATCATCGTCTTTGGTTACTTCTTCATATTCGGTAAAGGTATTCTCTTCTTTCTCCACTTTTTCAAAAGCCTTTTTCAGACTACGTTTTCCCATTGCTTTAAAAAACAAATAACCGGCTACTACCGGATACCCAAAAATGACCAAAAACACGGAAAGAATACCCATTATGGTGTTTTCCTTCAATAATTTCCAAATAAATTTAAAAAAGTCAGTGACGACCGTATAATCCAAAATCAGGGTAATAATCAACAGGATGGGGGCAACCCAGGACAGCAACCAAAACATACCCTTTGCTAAAAAAAATAATACTGTAAAAAAAACCGCCAGTATCAGTAAAGGCCCTAAAAACCCCAGTGGGCTATTACTGCCTCCGACTCTGTATTCTTTGTAAATAGACATTTCTTAATCCATATTTTGTACAAATATATTAACATTTTTATTGCTGCAGAAGTTCTTTATACCAGTATTAGATAATTATCGATAAAAACTGATTTTTACAAATGTATAAAAGTATCTTTAGTACCTTTGCTTAGAGATAATAACACCAAATCATGTACAACCAACTTCTAAGTCCCCTCGATCTGGGATGGATCACCATTAAAAACAGGGTATTGATGGGGTCCATGCATACCAATCTTGAAGAAATACCCGGAGGCTTTGAAAGGGCTGCCGTGTATTATGCCGAAAGAGCACGCGGACAGGCAGGGATCATTGTTACCGGTGGTATAGCTCCCAATGAAGAAGGCTGTATCGCAGCGCAGGCGGCAAAAATGGCCGGACCACAAGATGTGGCCCATCACCGGCTCATCACCGAGGCAGTTCATCATGAAGGCGGCGTCATCTGCATGCAAATCCTACATACGGGACGCTATGGATATCATGCAAAAATTGTGGCACCCTCCGCCATTCAGGCGCCCATCAATTTTTTCAAACCGAGGGAAATGGCACCGGATGATATCGAAAGAACCATAAATGACTATATCCAATGTGCGGTGTTAGCCAAAGAAGCCGGATATGACGGGGTAGAAATCATGGGTTCAGAAGGGTATCTTATCAATCAATTTATTGCAAAGCGCACCAATAAAAGAACGGACGAATGGGGCGGCACGTATGAAAACCGAATAAAATTCCCAATTCAAATCGTGCGGCGAATCCGGGAAACTTTAGGAAAAAATTTTATAATAATATACCGGCTGTCCATGCTCGACCTCGTTGAAGAAGGAAGCAGCTGGGACGAAGTGGTAATTTTGGCCAAAGAAATTCAAAAGGCCGGTGCTGACTTAATCAATACCGGCATAGGCTGGCATGAGGCCCGTGTTCCTACTATAGCGACGGTGGTGCCCAGAAAAGCATTTGCCTGGGTTACCAAAAAATTAAAATCAGAAGTGACCATTCCGCTTATCGCGGTTAACCGGATCAACACCCCTGACGTTGCTGAGGCGATTTTATCGGAAGGAAGTGCAGATATGGTATCGATGGCCAGGCCCTTTTTGGCAGACCCTGAGTTGGTTTTAAAAATAATTGAAAACCGACCCCAGGAAATCAATGTTTGTATTGCCTGCAATCAGGCGTGTCTTGATCACACCTTTCAACTTAAAATTTCCTCTTGTCTGGTCAATCCCAGGGCATGTCATGAAACCGAACTGAATTATCTACCGACCAACCATTCAAAACGGATCGCTGTGGTTGGTGGCGGGCCTGCCGGCATGGCTTTTGCCCACATAGCGGCTATGCGAGGTCATGATGTGGTTTTGTATGAGGCTTATTCCAGTCTTGGTGGACAGTTTAATATGGCAAAAGTCATTCCCGGTAAGGAAGAATATGCTGAAACAATTCGGTTTTATGAACAAATGCTTCAAAAGTATCATGTTCAGGTAAAATTAAATCATGCCGTCACGGCATCGGAGTTGAAGCAGCTCCACTATGATGAAATCGTTTTGGCGAATGGCGTACAGGCCCGTCATATCGATATACCGGGTATCAACCATAAGAAAGTGTTGAGTTATACCGATGTGTTGCTTAATAAAGCAGAGGTAGGTCATAAAGTGGCTATCATAGGTGCGGGTGGTATTGGTTTTGATGTGGCTGAATTCCTTTCCCATCAGACTCATGACGATCAAAATATTCAACAGTTTATGCTTGAATGGGGTATTGATTTGAATTACAGTCATCCAGGCGGGCTGACAAACCCAGCTCCTGAAAAATCAGAAAGGGAAATTTACCTGTTAAAAAGATCGGCCGGAAAGCACGGATCGACACTCGGTAAAACAACAGGCTGGATTCACAAAGCGAGTCTGGCCGCAAAAAATGTAAAAATGATTTCCGGGGTGCAGTATAAGTTAGTAGATGACGCCGGGCTTCATATCGAAGTGAACGGAGAAACTTCTATAATTCCGGTGGATCATGTAGTGATTTGTGCCGGTCAGGAGCCGTCCCGGGCTTTATATGATGCGCTTGTAAATCTGAATTTAAGACCGCATCTTATTGGCGGGGCGGATGAAGCGGCGGAACTGGATGCAAAACGTGCTATTCATCAGGCCTGTGTGCTGGCAGCTGCGATATAGGCAAACCAGATCAATTGGGATTTGACGTAGTTGCAAGCCGTGGTTTGTGAGTCCTTTATTAAATTCTAAGTTCATGCTCATCCCAGGGACGTAGCCACAAGCCGTGGTTTGTGGTTCCTTCATTAATGATTTAAATCTTTCAATCATTTTTTACTAAAGCAAAACCATTCAGTCATTCTTGAAAAAGAAGGACTTCTATTACCTTCATCATAATTTGTGCCCATTATTCGTATACAAAGTTTCGGGGTTTATGTTTGTGTCTTTGACGGTGCCTTTGTCCTGAAAGCGGGTGTTTTTCGGTGTGGGCTGGTGTGATTTTTATTCCAGAGGGTTTATTTTTGCGTATGGTGAATCGTCTTTGGTTTACCTGTACTTCTTCGTACTCCAGGGTGTTATCTACCACATCCAGAACGGACATAAATTGCAAGCGGGCGGGCTCGTAGATATCGCTTTCTCGCACTACCTGGACGATGATCATGGTCCATGGTGTGGGTGCTGCCTTTGACATAGGCAGGGTGTGGGTGGTGAACTGCTCCTTGTCAGACCGCGTGCAGGAGATGGATAGTGCCGGTTCGTAGTGGGCTATTTGAGCGTCAAAATCCAGGTGGAGGTAGCCGATGCGAACGGTTTTTTTGTCACCGCTTTTGGCTTTTTCCCACAGGATGCTGCGGTTTAGTTTGAACGCATTGGGGGCGGCAGCGTGCTGGATCAGGGCTTCTTTATAGTGTTTTGTTTTTTTGGAATATATATTTATTCTTCTGAAAGCCAATTGCGACTCCGGGTTTTTGAGTCCGTTATTCAGCAGTTTAAAGCCTTTGGGTTGGGTGTTATCTGCGCGCAGGGTGTTGATCATTGCTGACATCACTTCCGGTGGATAGTTGTGGTTGGTGTACCCTTTGGTGAAGTCCATCAGGGCTTTTCGGAATAGTTGCCCGGCGCGGGATGCTACTGCAAATTCGGACTGGTTTTTACGGGCTTCTTCGTACTGGGGTGCAGTGCGCATTTTGTGCAGGTCGACTTTGCCTTTGGATCGCATTGTCCATTTACCGTTTAAAACGTAACCGATTTTATCGCCCAGTTTTCCTTCAAATTTAATAACTCCTTTCATCTTTGCCATCATCACTCATTTTTATTATTTGGAATAACGCAGGGAAACATAAAATGCGTGTGTTTTTAGGGAGTTTTAACATTTTATTGGTAGGGGATTTGGGCTTGGGTGGATTATTTGTTTAGGCTGTGGATAATATTGGAGTTTCTTAGCATTGTTGATTTGGGTTTAATTAAGTTTTCTATATCTGGAGATTTTTGTAGATAAATTATGGTCACTTTGGGTTTTGGATTATGCTTGTTTCTGACTTTAAATTGTGCTTGTTTCTGATCCTGAAATGTTTAAAGTTAATCATTTAATCTTTGTTAATCTCCGTTCGAGCCACTCGGGCTTTTACTTGCTCCCCATCCGCTTTCGCGGCGCCTTCACTTGCCGCATAGCCATGCGTCATCAGCCGAAGGCTGAATCGTTCAGTTACACAAAAAAAGTAAACAAAAAAGCTCGTAATCCGAAAAACTCGCTTACACAGTTGTGTTTTGATCTGGCATGCTACAACTTCTGTTCTTCGTGCTTTCCTGATTTTAACCAGCCCTCACCAATCCCCGAACTGAAGCGGCACTTAAAATCAGGACGTAGTAGAAGCTCAGGCAGTTTCGGATTACCAATGTATTAAAGATACTAAATTTATTAAGATCTTTTATAAATATTACTCTATTAGCAATTTTGGGCTGTTGGTTTTATTGAATTCAAGGTGCTATTATGGGTAATTGGAGGAGAATCATTCATAAGGTATCCATAGGATTGCCGGGGGTTATCTAAGGCTTATCCATAAGGATGGGTCGGCACAACGTCGGGACAACGTCGGGACAACCCTATCTAAGGGGTTGATTTAGTTAGGATTATGAATGCAGATAAAATAAAGATTTTGGGGGTGAAAAATGGAGGTTTTATTCTCTGTGACCAGTTCAGTTTATCTGCCGGGTCTTTTGTCTGAACTGTGATTTTTGTGATTTTTTGGATTTACAGGATTGTCGGAATCTTAGGTAAAATTAAGATAAATTTGTGTATTGGGCGCGGATTTTATTAACTTTTTTATGTGTGATGAATTGATTTTAAGGTACTAACCCGGATCAGCTGGCTTCGGACATTGTTGCATTTTTTTTATTTTAATCAAAAACATATTTATAAGGTGTAAACAAACATAAACTTATCAGACTGCTGTGAACTGGCAATCGGATTCCGGGGTACTTATTCCAGGAAAGGTAGATTGTACTTTGCTGTGAATTTCATTATATTTGTAGATTGCTAATTTGACTGTGATTAGCTGTGTTTTTCAAATTTTCAATTTGTCCATTGTCGTGATATCTTGTCCGTTATTTTAAAATGTGTGCTGAGACAGCCATTAAAGTTGATCCAATTCTTATATTTGATTGTAGATTCATGGGAAAGGCAAGGTAACCCCGGGTAGCGGAGGCACAAACTATCTAAGCTGGTTTAATTGAATATCCCAAAATAGCGATGGGATGGGGGGGAGCTAACCGATCGCAAGGACACGTCAGATGGGATGGCGGGGAACTGTCTGTACGCAAGGGAGACATCCCAAAATAGCGGTGGGATGGCGGAAAGCCATCCGACCGCAAGAGCACGTCCGGTGGGATGGTGGGGAGATGTTTGAACACAAGGGAGACATTCCACCACATTAGCCTTAATAGCCTCCAATATTAATAAATTCTTCTATTACTTTTTTCTTGTCATATATTAGAATAAATGTATATTGGGTCTGTAATATATATTTAGCACCAAGGTCAGAAAGGATTTTTAGCCCTGGTAAAATATAATAATTTAATGCGACTAAATATAATTATTTTCAATCTTTTATTTGCAATATCTATAAGCAGTACTTATGGACAGGAGACTGGTGTAATTTGTGGAGATGGGCATTTTTCTATTTCAAGTTGCGATAATAATGACAGGAGTGAAAATCGTCAAAATTTAGAAGAAAAATATGTGCATTGTATAGTCAACAATTCTTCAAAAATATCAGCTCCCGTAATTCTGCCTATAATATTTCATGTAATCAACAAACCAACAGACCCGAATATATCGATTAATTTATTGGAAGAAATTATTTCAAACCTAAATAGTGCTTTCAGTAATATCGGTACTTATTACCTTCCCCAAGGAGTGGATAGTGAGATTTTATTTTGCCTGGCTACCCGCGATCCAAAAGGTAGTCCAACTAATGGAGTCAATCATGTGATATCTCCGTATGACGTGATCTCTGATAACCAATCTTTTCGAAATCTAACTGATGCTGTACATTGGGACACCAGAGAATACATCAATATTTACCTGGTGAATAATGTAGTAGTTAATGGTAAAGGAGTGGCTGGATTTGCAAACTATCCTACATCTCATGGTCGATCTTCAGATGGTATCATTATATCAAAAAATATCATAAATGGAAATCTGATTATCACTCCAACCCTAATCCATGAAATGGGTCATTATTTGGGTTTGATACATACATTTGAGCATGGATGCAAAAACGACAATTGTCTGGTGGATGGTGACAAAGTATGTGATACTGCGCCTGACCGTTTTTCCTCTCCATTTCCTTGTAACATAGGTTTCAATTCATGTAACACTGATGAGCATGATCTAAGTGATAATAATCCTTTTCGACCTAAGAGTCTTGGCGGTTTAGGGGATCAACCTGATAATCACAATTATATGGATTATTACAGTTGTAAGGACAGGTTTACAAAGGGACAAAAAGACAGGATGCATTTTTTTATACAAAATGCCAGATATAGCCTCCTGACATCAAAAGCGTGTAATGAACCATGTTTCAATCCGGCAGTAGCTGGTTTTTCAACGGACAAAACAACCTATACGTCCGGTGAAGTGATCGGCATTCAAAATAGCAGTACTAATGCTGACCATTATCAGTGGTATCTGAACCATACATTGATCAGCTCAAATGAAATACCGGACCTTAACGTTTTGACGCAGGGTGATTATGACTTGACGCTGGTGTGTTCGTCCGATGATCCAAGATGTGATAGTGACAGTATGACGGTTAACTTTAGCATAAATTGTCCTGTAAAAGCAGCAATGAATTATAGTTTACGTGATACTGTGTTGATATTTGAACATGATATGATACCAGAACAGGATTATACATTCGTGCTTCGCACTCAGGGAAGTACTATATATACTTCTGTACTTTCAAAGGACTCTGTCATTTTAGTGCCGGACAGTTATACTTTGTGTCTTACCACTTCCAATCCATACTGTAGGGACTCCGTTTGCCGGTTGATTATAGTATTGCCAAGAGGTGCAGAAATTTGTAATAACGGATGGGATGATGATGATGACGGATATGTGGATGAATATGACACGGATTGTTCTTGTACGGATCATATCTTTAATGCCGGGTGTAAGACGGATTGTGAGTACGTGCCTGACGATTTTCAAAAAATTAAAATGAAAATGAAATGGAGTTCTGATGTGATTAAGAATAATAATAGTGGAATTTTTTTCCCAAATTTTGTGATTGATCCAATCAATTCGGTGTGTATCAGTCCATATACTTTTGGTGGTTTTCCTAAATTTGATAATGGCATTAAAATAATTAATTTAATGGATGGAAGAACGATTAAAAATCATTTCATACAAACAACATCTTTTACAACTACTGGCCATATTGCCATAGGTGATGTGGATCATGATAAAATTACTGATATATTCATACAGGAACCATGGGGAGCATTAATTAGAAAAGATATTGATGGAAATAATATCTGGAGAGCGCCCATTTTTGAATTTATTGATATTGAATCGAGGTATCCTAAATTAATTGATTTTAATAGCGATAATATACCAGAGGTGTACGCAGGTAATAAAATTTTAAACGCAAGGTCGGGAGCTACATTAATAAATACAAATTTAAGTGCAGGATGTAATCCGGCAGGTTCATTTGATCTCTGCGGATTGGGGGCCCATTCTGTCGCAGGAGATTTAACAAATTCTCCTGGACTTGAACTTGCCTGTGGAAATATGGTATACGAAGTATCAATAAATAATATAAATGGAGAAATCGGCAATACGTTCAAGGTTATTGCTGCCCCATACAATGTTAAGGATGGGTTTACCTCTATTGCGGATATAGATGAAGACGGTTTAACGGATGTACTTGTTGTTAGGAGTAACGTGCTTAATGATGGTGGTATATGGGTTTGGAACCCACGAAATCAAACCATTATAGCAGAGGCAACAGCGGGTGAGAGAGGAGGTATTGCCTTTGTGGGTAATGTAGATGAAGATTGTTTTCCTGAAATTGGAGTCACATTTATTAACGAGCTAAGAATGTACAAATACAATGGAAGTACTTCTTTGCAACTAATGTACAATATACCTATTATTGATGGTTCTGGATTTACAGGCATCACCATGTTTGATTTTAATCAGGATGGCCGTAATGAGCTTGTTTACCGGGATGAAAGGTATCTTCGAATTATTGAAGGCAATACAGGTATTACAATAGATTCCTTTGCGGTATTTAGCGGCACTGCAGCTGAGTATCCAATAGTTGCCGACATAGACGACGATGGCCAAGCAGAAATACTAGTCAATGGATACACTGAGCGTAGAGATTCATTTCGTATCTTTTGTTTCGAGTCAACCGGTGCTCCCTGGGCACCTGCCCGCAAAGTATGGAATCAGACCGGATACCACATCACCAATGTCAATGATGACCTCACTATACCGCGATATCCACAAAATCAGGCAACATTTTTTGATACCGACTCGTGCGGACAGTTTACCTGTCCTCAGGTGTATAACAACTTTATGGTACAGGCTACTTACAGGACACAAAAAGGTTGTGTTAAGTGGCCTGCTGCCGATCTAAGTGTGGATTTACAACGATATGAATGCAGCTCTGATAGTTTAATATGTTATATGATTATCAACAATAACAGTGATAAGGAATTGTCTTTGGATTCAGTAGCTATGTCGGTTTATTCGCGAATACCTGATCTGACTGCGACACCTTTAGAACGACGTATGATTCATTTCAAAAGGGATATAAATGGTAAGATCATCACCTGGGACACCATCAGGATGACCTTTGTTCTACCGGATACAGATACAAAAACATTGCTTTTCAGGATCAACGATCCGGGTGACAGCGATGCATTCTCATCGATCAGAGGCCGGTCTGAAATCCTGGAGTGCAATTATGAAAACAACAGTGATGTGATTGATATACAAATCGCACCATTGACTCTTGATCTTGGCCCTGATATTGTCAAGTGCCGGACAGAGATATTTACGTTACACGCGGGAAGCGGTTTCGTGGCCTATCTGTGGAGTGATTTTACCAGAGATTCTATATACAGTGCGTCAGAGACAGGTATACATAGTGTCACAACCACTGATCAGTGTGGAAGAACCTATCATGATGAAGTGATCTTCAATATAAATGCAAACCTGAAACCGGATCTTGGTGATGACATAACGCTGTGTGAAGGAGACACAATGGCCATAACGGTGAGCAGTGCTTTTGATTGGGTGCGATGGCTGCCTGCGGATAAGGTGGGTTGTGATACCTGCTACACTACGACTTTAAAGACAGATACAGCTTTTAAGTTGATGATTATTGGTAGTATTTCCGGTTGTATCGATATGGATACGTTGGGTTTTGAGGTAGCACCTTTGATACGCAGGGAAATGGCTGTATCTTTTTGCGATGGTGAAAGTCGTGACTTTTATGGGCTGACGATAGACAAGGCAGGGATTTATGAACATCGTACAGGGCAGTGTGACAGCCTGATAACACTTACTGCAGTAGTGAATAGCAAAGACAGCACCACCCTAACAATGAATATATGTCAGGGCGACTCCATTGAGGTCCTTGGCAAATGGTATAACACATCTGTAGAAACTATACTGGCAAGCACTAATATAAATGGTTGCGATAGCATCATTGCCTTATCCTTGCAGGTTGGAGATACAATAATCTCAGAACAAAACATCACGATCTGTTCAGGTGATTCAATCCTTATTCATGGTTTATGGACCCATTCGGGTGGATTGTATTCCGGTACATACACTGCATCCACAGGGTGTGATAGTGTATCACAAGTGGAATTGATCTTGTCACCATTACTGACAGGTAATGAAACTATTACTATCTGCGAGGGTGATTCGGTACTGATACGTGGGGTATGGCATAATAAGACAGGCACCTATGCCAACATCTATCAGACGACAAACGGATGTGATAGTATAAGTAATATATCACTCACATTATTACCATCATCCTATAGCATTGACACTATCCATATTTGTTCAGGTGATTCAGTCCTTATTCATGGTTTATGGACCCATTCTGGTGGATTGTATTCCAGTACATACACTTCTTCCACAGGATGTGATAGTGTATCACAGGTGGAATTGGTACTATCGCAATTACTTTCAGAAAGTGTTCAGATTACCATTTGCGAAGGCGATACTGTTAGACTTCATGGAAAATTGATCTCCGCACCGGGATTGTATGTGGATACTATAGATGTTGCGGGAGATTGTAAAAGGGAAATACATACACAGGTCGCGATGCTTCAATCTACCCAGGAGTCATTATCTATTGTCCTGTGTCCTGACAGCATTATTGTCATCAATGGTCAAGCTATAAGCGAAGGTGGGAATTATATATTTGACCTGATAACTTCTCAGGGATGTGACTCCACGCTTACTGTCAAAGTCAACCAGCTTAATCAACCTGTGCCACCAGTCATAGATATCCACTGTAAAGAAGAAAGGTATACTGCCACTTACACCCCACAATTGCCCTGGCGTCATGCCTGGGATGACGGCTCTGAAGAAGCTATTTACTACCTTAATCAGGGCGGAGCTTTGTCGCTGCGCATATATACCGATTCAGGATGTGAGCAGATATATCGATATAATTTGCCTCAAATACCCAAACTTTCGGATATACCAAAATTAGGTGATCAGGTCATTCGTGATAGCGATATGATTCCATTGACCGTAAATCTTGACCCTGAAGTGTGGAAGATCAGATGGAGTCCATCATCTTTGTTCCATTGTGATACATGTTTTACAACAGAAGTTACCACACCGACCGACACAACTATCAACATATTAATCACACACATTACAGGGTGTAGTTTTGAACAACAGCTCCGGATCATCAGAGACATTAAAAGTACTATAGGAGTCCCAAATGTATTTAACCCACAATCCACCACCGGTAATCAGGAATGGAAAGTGCAAGTTCCTGCCGGCTACACCATAGCTGAAGCAAATGTGTATGACAGGTGGGGCAATAGAGTATTTCATTCCGGTCAGAGCATTTCTTTGGCATGGGACGGGACTCTGAACGGACATGAATTATTGCCAGGCGTATACGTGTATCATATAAAGATAGTAGATGGCTTAGGAAAAGTATCTGTTATGTTTGGCGATGTGACACTTTTAAGGTAATCAGAATAATACTTACGGAATTAATGAAAGTTCAAGGGGGAAAGTGGAAAGTTGAAAGTGAAATGCGGAATGTGTGGTGCTCCCGGTCGGATGACTCCAAGGTATATCACTGGTATTCAAGGAACTCTTCCCCGAAACATGCCGATGAGGTTTCACCAATATATGAAGGAAATTATCCCTAATCATAGCGGTAGGATGGCGGGGAGCCATCCGATCGCAAGGGAGACATTCCAAAATAGCGATGGGATGGCGGGAAGCCATCCGATCGCAAGGGCAAGTCCGGTGGAATGGTGGGGAGATGTCTTAATCTCAGCATATGAAATTTCTATTTATTTTTACCTGAAAAACTTAATTCATGCAATTTTACGATGGCCAGATTTTTCATATCTACAACCAAGGCAACAATCGGGAAAAAATATTTTATACTGAAGACAATTACGATTATTTTCTAAAAAAAATCAGGACATTTGTATTACCACATGCCGATATACTGGCATATTGTCTCATGCCAAATCACTTCCATTTGCTGGTCTATGTCTATTCTTTAGAAATCAAAATGCCTGGAGATAAATGGCGTTCTCTCAATGAGTCCATAGGTATAATTTTGAGGTCTTATACCAATGCGATCAACAAACAAGAACAAAGAAGTGGTTCTTTATTTCGCCAGAACACAAAAATAGAAGATGGCTGGATCAATGATGTCATCACATCAAATGGAAAATATGAAAAATATCTTTTTACTGCTGACCAATCCTATGGGCGGGTCTGTTTTGAATACATTCATGAAAATCCGGTAAAAGCAGAATTGGTGAAAAAACAGGAGGATTGGACGTATTCTTCAGCTAAAGACTATAAAGGTTTGAGTAATGGTACACTTTGTAATCTGGAATTAACAAAAAAGTTGCTTTGGGAATGAGGATAGCGGTGGGATGGCGGGAAGATGTCTGAAAGCAAGGGGGACATTCCAGAATAGCGATGGGATGGCGGAAAGCCATCCGATCGCAATAGCAAGTCCGGTGGGATGGCGGGGAATTGTTTGAACGCAAAGGAGACATCCCAGAATAGCGATGGGATGGCGGGGAGCCATCCGATCGCAGGGGCAGGTCCGGTGGAATGGCGGGGAATTGTCTGAACGCAAAGGAGACATCCCAGAATAGCGATGGGATGGCGGGAAGCCATCCGATCGCAAGAGCACGTCCGGTGGGATGGCGGGGAGATGTCTGAACGCAAAGGGGGACATTCCAAAATAGCGATGGGA